>Ga0182030_10001241_pt1 | contig 52055 bp, 48 predicted proteins | sample 812S3MmetaG_FD_121299 | JGI IMG/M metagenome (GOLD analysis project Ga0182030, IMG submission 121299) | Permafrost microbial communities from Stordalen Mire, Sweden - 812S3M metaG (Illumina Assembly) | ecosystem: Environmental > Terrestrial > Soil > Wetlands > Permafrost | place: Sweden...
CCGGATGACGACCGCCGGCGGGGCGAACACGGGGGGTGCGACGATCACCGGGGCAGGGGCCATGGGCGCCGGGCCAGGCGGCGGCGCGACCACGCACGCGGACAACCCCAACAAGCAGACCGAACCGAACACAACCGACAAAATGGCGCGCTTCATGAGGTGCTCTCCTGGGCGGCGTGACAGTTCTGGCGGCGAGTGGGATACCATCATTCAGAAAGACCTGCCATCGCATGGGGATCGTGCAAGACGGCCAGGTTGGTCAATGTTGCGGAGGGTGCGATGAATTTGTTCGATCTCAAGGGGAAAGTGGCGGTCGTCACCGGCGGCAATGGCGGCATCGGGCTGGGAATGGCTGAGGGGATCGCCTCGCTCGGCGCGGATATCGTGATTGCCGGGCGGGACGCGGACAAGGCGGTGAGCGCATTGGCCACGTTGCGCGGGATGGGCGTGAAGGCGGAGTTCGTGTCCGCCGACGTGACGAAGAAGGCGGCGTGTGAGGCATTGATCGCGGAGACGGATCGGTTGTTCGGGCGGGTGGATATCCTGGTGAACAACGCGGGGACCTCGGTGCGGAAGATGCCGCAGGATTACTCTGAGGAGGAATGGCATCACGTGCTGGATACGAATTTGACCAGCGCGTTCCTGTGCTCGCAGGCGGCGTATCACGCGATGAAACGGGTTGGCGGCGGCAAGATGATCAATATCGGGTCGATGATGTCGCTGTTCGGGGCGCCCTACGCGACGCCGTACGCGAGCTCGAAAGGCGGCATCGTGCAGATGACCCGGGCTTTGGCCACCGCCTGGGCGAAGGACAATATCCAGGTGAACGCGGTGCTGCCGGGGTGGATCGATACGGACCTGACGAAGCGGGCACGGCAGCAGGTGAACGGGCTGCAGGAAAGTGTGGAGAAACGCACGCCGGAGGGACGCTGGGGGACGCCTCGGGACATGTCGGGCGTGGCGGCGTTCCTGGCCAGTGCCGCGTCGAATTTCGTTACGGGGACGGCAATCCCGGTGGATGGCGGGTTCTCGATCGCGATGTGAGTCGGGGGACGCGCTTTGTGCTCATGGTGAAAAACGGGACCGCCCATCAGGCACGAACGCCCAGGACGGCCCCGAAACAAACCTCACTCTCCCCGCACATACCGCTTTGTCAAAATCCGTAGATGATCCCGGAAATGCGGCCGCAACCGCTCGGTCCACGGTGTCCCGGCCGCCTTCTTCCACGCGGCGCTCAGCGGTACATCCGGTGATTCCAAATGATACAGCGCGAGATACCGATGCGTTCCCGTCATATCCCGATACCGCCGCGCGCAAATGGTTCCGGGAACGGCGGCGAGGCCGGGAATATGTTCGTTATCGTACCATTCGTTGAATTCCTGCTCGTGCGCCGGATCGACGTTCATGGCGTTCACCAGTAAGCCTCCCGCGCCCGCCGGAGCCACCAGATCGCCGGGCGATGTCTGCTCTCCGTCATGCCGCAACAACCGTTGCGCGATCTTGCCGATCCGTTTCGACCACACCGAGAGGTTTTCATACGCGATCGCCTTGTACGCGGGGCTTTGCAACACATCGAGACCATCCAACTCGTAACTCGCCACCACGTGCTTCGGATTGGCCACGCTGACCCACCGCTCGCAGGTGCCGAACCCGGGCACGCGTTGCCGCTCCGGAATATGTTCCAGATCGTACCAATCATTGAACTCGTCAGGCTGAGCTTTGGTATAATCGAACGCGACGAGCAGGATGCCTTTGGTCATTGGTTCGCTCCCTCGATAAAGTCAGATCAGCACCGGGCGGTCGCCCTCGACGATAACGCGCCACAAAATCCGGCTTTCGCTTCGGTCGTAGTCGCCGTGCGCCCGATGCATCGTCGCGCGATCGTCGATGACCAGCACATCGCCGCGGCGCCATCGATGCGTGTACACGATCTCCGGCCGGATCATCCGGTCCAGCAGATCGGACAGATAGGCGCGGCTTTCAGCGGGAGACATGCCCTCGATGTAAGCCGTCTTGGTGATGTGGAAATACACCGCCGGCGTGCCATGCACCGGATGGGTCCGCACCATCGGATGCACCACCGGACGGTCGTATTTCTCTCTGTCCTCCGACCGGACATCGTCCTGGTGATGGTCGTCCAGCCGGTTGACCGTGCGCAACGACCGCAGCCGCGCGCGCTCGGTTTCCGTCAGCGCGGAGTATGCCGCGCGCATGTTGGCGACACTGGTGCCGCCGCCGCGCGAGGGGATTTCGACACCGTAAAGAATCGTCGCGGCGGGTGGCTTCTCACGGTTCGTGTGATCGGTATGCCAACGCTCCGCCGGCTGCTGGCCGTTGCGGTGCCAGATCAGACCGATGTCGGGATGATCCGGCATGTTGTGCTGACCGTAATGTTGCCGCATCGGGGGGCCGAACACCGCCGCCGCCGCGAGATATTGGTCCGGGGTCAGCGACTGGTCGTGGAACACCAGCGCCAGATGCTCGGCCAGCGCGGCCGTTAACGCGTCTTTCGTGGCCGGGTCGAGCGGTTTGCTGAGATCGACACCGGATACCGCGGCGCCAGGGGAGGCCTGAAACGGCGTGACCGCGATTGGCATGGCGTGTTCCTCCGGTACTGGCCGGGGAGCCTAACCGCATCGCCGTAAACCGCCAAACATCTCACCAGATCGCGGCAACAGCCCTATGTCCGCGCGTCCGACCGCGCCGGCAGTCGTAACGTGCGCCGCAACGCCGCGGCAGCGCGGGTCAGATCCGCTTCCACCACCGCCGCCGCGCCATCGATCGTGTCCAGCCGCCGCGCCCGCACCGCGGTCAGAATCGCGCGCAACCGCGCCTCGAGCACCGCCATGCCGTAGCCCCCCGCCATTCCGACCATCGCGTGCGTCTGCGCGGTGATCGCCCCTGGCGCCCCGGCCGCGAGCGAGCGGCGTAGCGCGGGCAAACGGTGGAACAGGTCGGCGATGCATTCCTCCACCATCTCGGCCAGTTCATCCGGCTTGATGTTGGCGCGCAGTTCCGCGATGCGCTCGGCGGCCAGGATCGGGATCCCCTCCTCGGTTTCCTGTTCAAGCCCAGGCATGGAGCCAAGACCGGGGGAGGAAGAGCGGCTGAGCCAGACCTGGCGGCCGATGGCGGCGGTGAGGTCTTCCAGGGTCGGTGGGTCGGGCAAAATCTCGTCCACGCCAATGTCGCGCCAGGCGCGCGCGTCGGCCTCATCGTGCGGTGGTGCGAGCACGACCACGGGAATCGTTCTGGCTGGCCCCTGATTTTCGCGCACGGTCGCCAGCACAGACGCCAGGGTCATGTCAGGCAGCACGGAGTCCAGAAACAGGATGTCATATGGAGCGTCGCGTAACGCCTGGACCGCTTCCTCGCCGGTGGTCACGGCGTCCACCATGTGGCTGTCGCGGCGCAACATGGTCACGGCGGCCATGCGCAGACCGGTTGGTTCGCCGACCAACAGCACGCGCGTACGTGGCAGCGGGCGACCCTCGGCGGGTGCCTGTCCGGGGGCTCGCCCGCGCTGACCGGGCAGCACTTCCATGGGTAATGTCAGGATGAAATCGTTGCCGGTGCGGCCGTCGCTTGTCGACCACCCCTCGCACCGCAATTGTCCGCCCATCAACCCCGTCAGATGCCGCGCGATCGCTGGGCCGAGGCCAGTGCCCCGCCGATAAATGTCGCCCGTGGCTTCGCCCTCGTCCCGTACTTCGATCTCGTGCAAAGCGGGGAAGATGCCGGCGCGCTTCGCGTCGGGGATTGGCGTGCCGAAGCCGCGGATGGTCAGCCGCAGAGCGATCGGTTCGCCATACTCATCCTCGCCGCCATCGGCGATCAGCCACATCGTGTCAGGCGAGGCGAACCGCACCGCCTCGGACAGCAGCAGCATGACGATCTGGCGGAGCCGGTCGGGGTCGATAATCAATTCGGCCGGCGCCGCTTCGTTGACGATCGAATATACCGTGACGCCGCGATCGTGCGCCGCCGGTTGGATGGTATCGACGATGTCCCGCAACATCGGACGCACGCTGATCAACGCCGGCCGCGGCACCACCGCGTTGGCTTCCATCAGAGGCACTTCGATCGCGTCGGTGGCGAGATGGCCCAGACTCGCGGCGGCCCGCCGCACGCGTTCGATCGCCGGACGGTTCGCCGGCACCTCGATCTCCCCCAGCCGCGCGATCGACCGCGTCAGCGTGGCGACGCGCGCGCGCAACTCATAGGAAATGACGCCGAGGAAACGCAGCCGGGAGGATTGCTCGCGCACTAAAACGTCCCGCGCGTCGCGCAGTGCCTGCCGCGCGCGGCGCCCTTCGGTCACGTCGGAGTACAATGCGACGAAACCGCCCTCGGCGAGGGGGCGGCAGCGCAGTTCGATCACCCGGTCGTGGGCGGTGAAGGTTTGGCTGGTGCCGAAATTACCGGCCCGTAGCAACGCCGCCCGGCGGTCCACTTCCGCGTCCACATCCGCCACCGGCCCGAAATATCCGGCTTCGGCCTGCATGCGCAGCACATCTTCCATCGGCATGCCGGTCCGGATGAAGCTGGCGTTGATGCCGGCGTGTTCGGGAAACAACGCGCTCCATTCAACGAGATATAAATGCGCGTCGAAGATCGCGATGCCGTCCGAGACAGCCGCGAATGTCGCCAGCATGCGCCGCGAGACGGCGTCCGCCTGCGCACGAGAGACCTCGGCCAGCGCGTTTGCGGCGGCGAACCTGGCCTGCGCTTCCCGGTCCCGCGCGGCACGGCGCCGGCTGGCGCCCAACATGCTGATCAACAGCAGGCTGATGATCAATGTCAGCAGCGTCACGCAGCCGGCGAAGATTCGGGACTGCCATTGCCAGGCGATGACCGGACGCATCGCCTCTTCGCGATCGATGCCGGCGATCACCGCCAGATCGCGGCCCGGCAGCCGGCGGAAGGCGTGAATTCGGACCACGGCGTCGGAAGCGGACGGCCCCACCCAAACACCAGAGTCGCCGGCATCGACCACGCCGAACATCGGTGTGTCGGCGATACTGGCGTCCTGGCTGCCCGCGGCCGAACCAAATGTCGCTCGCAGCTTGCCGTCCGTCAGATCGATCAAGGCGGCGAACCCGTTGCCGGGCGGACTCGCACCGGAGAACACCTCGGTGATCGCCGACACCCGGTAATCGGCGTCGATGATGCCCGCGAAGGAGCCATCGGGGTGGTGCAGGGTACGCGCCGCGTCCAGGTGCCATTGGCGCATGATCGGATTGACCGTGGCGGCGCCAAGAAACAGTTTCGGTTTGTCGTTGGTATGCTCGGCGGCGTCGCGGAACACATCCAGGTCAGCGACGCTCTGACCGATGAAGTCGGACACGGACGACTGGCGAATGATCCCGTTCTCGTCCGCCAGGAACATGTCGCGGGAAATGCCGTTCAGGATCCGCGCCCGGGACCGGGCGTTTTCCAGATTGAAGCGGCGCGGGTCCGACTCATACTCCTGAACCATCATCTCGAGGGTCTGATCGAGCGCCAGGATTTGCCGGTTGATCTGCTCGCTGTAGTTGGCGGCGAGGCCGGTCGCGGTCGCGTCCGTTCGCTGGATCGTGTCAAGCCGCCGCGCCTCGGTGGTTATCCGCGCGGCATACCAGACAGCGCCGATGATCGCCCCGGCCGTCGCGAGGATCAGCAGGACAGCCAGCAGAGCGCGGGTGGAGCGCAGGAGACCGGGCAGCTTCACGGCGGATGGGGTTCCATGGTTGGCTCAACCTGTGGGCCTGGGGTGACGGGTTAACGGTAGTGGGCCGCGAACCTGCGACCTGCCATGATACAACTCTGTTTCATGGGTTGCTGAGCTTACCATGCGGTTAACATTCGTGGGATCATTATATGAATTTGACATGCATGTGTATAGTTTTCGTAAGGACGCTGTACGGCTCCGCGGTCCGTTCGGCTGGACCGCGGCCCACTGGAGCCATGAGGTAAGGAAACGCTTCACCGGCTGGGGAGACGAGTTTGCGGAACCACGTTGATTCAGTCCGCCGACGGCGAGCAGCAACACCGTGATGAAACCGGCGCGCCGCGGAATGTGCCATTTCATGCGAGTGGCGAGGCGCGTGGTCTCCTCTTGTTCCATCGCCACGATCAGGATCAGGTCGCGGCCGGGAACGCGGCTCCAGGCGTACAGCCGGGTCACCGGTCAATGGCCCGAAGGTTCCGAATAGATCGCTTGCATCGAAATTTGCCGAAAGGGTCGGGACGGAGATGGCGCCGCATCCTCAACGACTAACAGTCACCCGCCGTGCGTGGCCGCTTATGACCGCGCACGGGGTCAAGACCGCGGTCGACGTCGTTGTCGCCGAAATCTCCGATGGCGACTCACGTGGCCGCGGCGAAGGCGTACCTCTTTGGCGATACGGCGAGAGCATTGACAGCGTCGTCGCCGCGCTGGATGCGATGAAGGGCGCGGTCTTCTCGGGGCTCAATCGCGAGACACTGCAACATGCGATGCCGCCGGGCGCGGCGCGCAACGCGCTCGACTGCGCGTTCTGGGACATCGATGCGAAGCGCGCTTTTCGAAGTGTCGCGGAGCTGGCCGGGCTCGGCGCGGTGCCGCCGCTGTTGACGGCGTTCACGGTTGGGTTCGATACGCCGGACAAGATGGCTGACCTGGCGGCCGCCAATCGCGCCCGGCCTCTGCTGCGATTGGAGCTGGGTGGCGACGGCGATGTCGAACGGGTGCGGGCGGTGCGGCAGGCGGTGCCGACGTCGCGTCTCATCGTCGATGCCAATGAGAGCTGGAATGAAGCCCGGTTTCGCGCGTTCATGCCGGCGCTGGTCGATTGCAGGGTCGAACTGATAGAGCAGCCGCTGCCGGCCGGCGCTGATGACGCGCTGGCGCGGTTGGAGCATGCGATCCCACTCTGCGCTGACTGCTCCTGCCGGACGCTGGCCGATCTCGACCGGCTCGACGGGAAATACGAGGTCATCAATATCAAGCTCGACAAGGCGGGTGGGCTGACCGAGGCGCTCGCGCTGGCCTCGGTTGCGAAGCGGCGCGGCGTGCGGATCATGGTCGGCGGTGCGATCGGCACGTCGCTTGGGATCGCGCCGGCGCTGCTCGTCGCGCGGCTTGCCGAGATCGTCGATCTCGACGGGCCGTTGCATTTGGCATCCGATCGCGTTCCGGGGCTGCGGTATGAGGGCAGCACGATCTGTCCGCCCGATGCGAATCTTTGGGGCGGACCCGGTTGATGATGGGCTGTAAACCCATGCCGACCTGAATTGAGGCGGACCGGCGGATTTGGCCCTTTACGGAACCCGAAGCCGCCAGTCCGCTTCCTCGCGCAGCGCGAAAATCAAGAATGTTTCAACAAACCCAGGCCCGTGAAAACAAAGCGATTTTCGGTTGCGTCATTCCGTTGCGGAAGGGAGATGGCAGTCACCGGCTGCTTCGGGGTTTTTTGTGCTATAAGGGGATCATGGATCGGCGGGATATCATCGCCCGGTTGCGGGAGAACGAGGCGGCGCTAAGGGCGCGCGGAGTCGCGCACGGGGCGCTGTTCGGCTCGCGTGCCCGTGGCGACGCCCGTCCTGACAGTGATACCGACATCATGATCGAGATCGATCCCGAGGCGCCGGTCGGAGTCTACGAGTATGTCCGCATCAAAGAATACATCGCCAACCTGTTCGACGGGCCGGTCGATGTCGTGGATCGTGAGGGATTAAAGCCTTACGTCAGACCGGCCGCCACGTCGGACGCCATCTATGCCTTCTGAGCGCGAGGCAACCCGCCGCTGGCCTGGCGATATCCAGCACCACATAGCAATGGCCGAGGGCTTCGTTGCCGGCATTGGCTATGACTCCTTCAAGGATGACAATTTGCGTCTCTATGCCGTGACGCGGTGCCTTGAGATCATCTCCGAGGCATCGCGCCGGTTGCCGGACGAGGTGAAAACGCGGCATCCGTCGATCGCGTGGCGAGAAATGGCGGCGGCGGGTAATATCTATCGGCATGAGTACGAAGATGTGGCCGCCCGTCGCGTGTGGCGCACTCTTACCATCAGCTTGCCGCCGTTGCGTGCTGTCGTCGAAGCGGAACTGGTTGCGCTGGGTGCCGCGTGAAATACGGCTATGAGTGGGTGTAGACGGATGGACGGAGTTGGCGCGGTGGGAGCATGCGATCCCGCTTTGCGTCGACTGCTCCTCCGATCGCGTTGCGGGGCTGCGCTATGAGGGCAGCATGATCTGTCCGCCTGATCCGAAACTCTGGGGTGGACCTGATTGACGGCCGTGGTGAACATAATGAAGGGTTCGGCACCGCCTGGGCTGACCACCGCCAGGCACAAGCCGTGAGCGGTGCGGCCGCCATCAAGGGTCGGACGATCCGCATCTTTTGGCGGACGGTTCTCCGAGCCGCATCCTGACCGCCGAAATCATGAACTGGACGGGCAAGGTCATCGTCGCACCTCGGACACGCTCTTCCAATTTACTCCTTCCGGTTCTGTAGGGAATATCGATACGCTGGCGGGCAATAGCCGTCGCCTCGATAATCTGCGGGCCGGGCTGGATGAGCTTTACCGGATGTGGTTTTAAATGCCCTTCCCGAAGAAATGAACGGTTTCGGTGAGAACCTGTTTTGAATAACGCTCGATCGATGTCCTACAGATGGGACATACTGAAAAAACCCATTGGAACGGAGGTAATCCACAAATTGCAAAGATGAGGCTTATCTTCACCAACTGCCACGTAGTCATCTTTGCTCTGAGTGAGCCTTCGATTTCTAGACAGAAGTCCCGAAAGACATCGCTTCCGACATGTTCATCACAATGCCCATATTTAAACATTTCCCTGAGGGCTACTGCGTGGATCAGGATTCGTGATTCGGCGGAGAGAATGGTGGCAGCGGCGCGAAGTAGACTCGTCCTGCGGATCGCTGACATTTTTGACGCCGCCGACACGAAACCAAAAGCGTCGATGAGCTTGCCCAAATCCCCCGGTATTTCGGCAATATGCCCGCGCCACTCCTCCTCGCACCGGTCACGCAAATCCGTAGGCAGCTTCAGAATTGCGCGCTTTAGCAGGCAATTAACCAGAACAGGGTTCCACGACCCGAACTCGTCAGCGAGTATTTTGACGATGACGCCCAAGAAAATCGTTCCGACGACCGCCAGAGCCCATATGATCATGCCCATGCAAGCCTCCCACTCGATGGCAACAGGTCTTGAAAGGCAGCCCGCGCTCGCGTCTGACCGAGCCCTGTGATGCGATAGAATCGACGCCGCGGCCGACCTAGCGCTGTTGGTTCCTCGGTCTCCCAACGACTTGATAACCAGCCGGCATCCTCAAGCCGCATCAGTATTGGGTATAGGCTACCGGATTGGAGCTTTGCCACCTTGCCAATTTGGGCGCCTGACAGCTCGCCCCCTGAGGTATCGAGGATTGCCCCTAGCACCCTCAGGGTCTGTGTCGTCATGCGTGGTTCGTTGTCCATACGCTGAACTCTATATAGGGGTATCCGGTCTGCCAAGCGCTGATTGGCCGTCCTGCGGGCCGGGCTTACCTGATGTGGTTCTGAAAGCGTGATCCGGGAATCCAGACGTGGCTAATTCACCTCCTAGCCTGAAGCGGCGAAACCAGTCAGGGTCGGCCGGCGTCTGACACATCGTCGCGACGCTCAATGGAATTTCTGTGGCGCGGCGAAGTAAGAAAGGGTTTAGCGCGGATATAAAGGGATTCACGCTGAACACGCAGATGGTTCGGAGTGGGTCAGAGGCCGTTGACCACACGTCTGATTTCGAGACGTGATTTGCCGAAGTTAAGCAGCAGACAGAGTCGTAGACCGGTCGCCTTGAGATAATTGGTACATTGCATCCTGTGGGTGTCGTCCAATGCTTTGACGGTCTTGAGCTCGACCAGAAGCACGTCCTCGACAAGGACGTCCGGGAAATACTCGCCGACCACCACGTCATGGTAAAGCACCCTGACGCCAGGTTGCTGGACAATCGCGAGGCCAGCATCACGCATTTCGATCGCCAGTGCATTTTCATAGACTTTTTCAAGGAAGCCGGCGCCGAGCGTATTGAGTACCGTGAACGCACAGCCGATCACCCGTCCCGATAGATCGTTCAGCAGCACGGCGTTATCTGCGTGTTCGGCGTGAATCATTCTTGTATCTGCGCTAAAAACCTTACTTCGCGATGCTCCCAGCAAAAGGTCAAAGAAGTGTTAACCCGCCCATGATGCGGCAGCCGCGTGAAGCGCGCACGATGGACTTGGCTGCCCGCCAGTATTGGAACGCCTCGCACTGTCGTTCGATCACACCTCGAAGGCCACCAGTCTCAATCGAAGTCAATCCCGGAATAAACCTCGTCAAGCGTCAGATCGATGCCAAATTCCGGCAGGCGAATGGGTCCGGCCGTGTCGGTGGCGTCCCGGTGCCACGCCTGCTCACCAGGTTCGCGCCAGAACGCACGGAATGACCGACTCTCGGATTCAACGACAACATAGCGGAGCATCGAGGGGACCGATTCGTACTCATCGACCTTCTCCTCGTCCCGTCGCCGATTACCCCGGCCCGGCGAGACGACTTCAAATACAACAATCGGCGCCGGCACGGCGACCGCGTTCCGGTGCGGCCTGGAACACGCGATGAACGCGTCCGGCTCTCGCAGGGCGCCCCCGACTGTTTCGATCGCATCCTGTGGTCCATAGGTGTCGCATGGCGCGCCCGCCGGCAATCTGGGGCGGATAGAACCCCGGATGTTGCGACCAATCCGGTTGTGGCCAACGGTGGCTGGGGCCATCGCGACTGGCCGGAAACCGTCGAACTCGTATCGGCGGCCTTCCGGTTGGGTCTCAGCCCAGGCGAGGAACCGGCTCTGGCTCCATGAGTCCCAATCAATCTGTCGAGCGGCGACCGTCATGACTTCGCGACCCCATATGGCGGCAAGCGCTTATAACCAGCAGAGGCATTCAATGCACCCAGGGTCATTACCGCCGCGCGCCGGCAACCTAATGCGCCGAGGGTGAGCGGGCAATCCGCGAGTCGGCAACCGCGCGGACTGGGCCCGCTCCTCGGCCCCGACCTCGACCGCATCGTAACCAGCCGCCCGGGGTCGATGCTGGTCCGATGCCGCTCCAGCGCAACAGCCGGATTGGGTTGGAAACGGTCCGGCGGGTGAGGGTGGCAAGCCGAAGATCCGCTTACCGGCGAGGCGTGCCACGGCCGGAAATTCGGGTCACGATCGCTTTGGAACGCCCGCCAACAGCGATGGACAGCGAGCGTCGAATATCATCGCCTGGTCTGGTCTTCGTAGACCCCGATAACGATGAGCCATGCACCCGAAATAAGGAACGCGAATAAAACAACGATTCCAATAGCCGCGATGTAAAGCCCCGCGGCATGTCCGAAAATCAGAAAAATCGCCCCTGTAACTTCCGCGAGGTAACACAGCGTGCCGCCCCCAAGCCGAGGCACATTCAATCCGATAAAGCTCACGCCTGCTTTGATTGCGACTACATAACCCCTGATGAAGATGGCTGTCGCGATAAGCCAGAGGACAAGCCACTCAATGCCAAGCGCTCGAGGGGGTTGATTTCCGATAAGCGCGAAACCGCATGCCATGAAAACCGCGGTGAAACCCGACAGCATATTAATCGCCCGGTTCTTATGTGTCGTGTTTCGGATAATGACTTCGGGATTGATCGACATCGCGACGAAAATCAAACCAGCAAGCGCCGCCGCTCCGCTGCCCACCATGACAAAGAAGTTGTCCCATCGATCCAACATAAGATCCAACCCCCCTCTCCCAGGCATCGATGAGCGTAGCGACACGCTCAGGGCTTGTGCCATCTTCGCATCCTGCCAGATTCGGTCGGAGTCGGTCATCGCCAAGAAGGCCGGGGGGCGGACCCTGGTGGCACTGGCTCGTGGGCACACGCCTGGCTCTGCCCGCGCCCGGCGCCCGAGTACAAGACGGAGGCGTGTGTTCAATCGCAGCCGACCGAATACCCCTCACATCGCCGTCATACCGCCGTCCACGAACAGCAGGGCGCCGGTGACGTAGGAGGCATCGTCGGAGGCCAGAAACAGGATCGCGGCGGCGACCTCCTCGGGCCTGCCTGGGCGTTTCATCATGGTGCCTTGCGCGGCCTTGGCGTTGTATTGCTCGACGGTCTCCCCGGCCGCCGCGATGCGGCGCGCATGAAACGGCGTGAAGATCGGGCCGGGCCCGACGGCGTTCACACGAATGCCCTCCGCCGAATGGTCGGCGGCGAGCCCCCGCGTCAGGCCCGCGATCGCGGCCTTGGTGGTATCGTACTGCAGGTTGCCGCCGCCCGCGACGACGGAACGCACGGAGGCGGTGTTAACAATGGCGCCCCCCTTGTTGAGGCGCATCAGCGGAACCGCCGCCTTGGCACAGAAGACATAGCTCATCAGGTTGACGCTGAGGATCTCGTTCCAGCTCGCCGCGCTCGCCTCGTCGATCTTCTCGTATTTGCGGATGCCGGCGTTGTTGATGAGGATGTCGAGGCGCCCGAACTTCTCCGCGGCGCCGTTGACGAAGTCGAGGCATGCGGCCTCGGTACCAACGTCAGCCTGCGTGAAGGCGACCTTGGCGCCGGCGGCCTCGAGCTCGGCCGCCACGCGCTGGCCGCGCTCGCCGTCCCGATCGCAGAATGCCACGCTGGCGCCCTCGGCGACGAACCGCCTGACCGTCGCCTCGCCGATCCCCGATGCCCCGCCCGTCACCGCCGCGACCTTGCCGTCGAGCCTTCCCATGTTCGTCCCCTTTCAATGCATTGCGAAACGCGCATCCACGATCCCGTCGTATGCACCGGGCGGGCACCGCCTTATAGATCCGACCCCGGTTATCCCGGGGGGGCCTAACTCCGCGTCAGAGCGCGGCGATCGCGGCGTTCAGCGTGGCACTCGGCCGCATCGCCGCCGATACCTTGGCCGGATCTGGCAGGTAGTAACCGCCGGTGTCCACGGGTTTGCCCTGCGCGGCGATCAGTTCGGCGTTGATCTTCGCCTCGTTCGCCGTCAGCGTCTCGGCCAGCTTCTTGAAGCGGGCTTGCAGCATTGCGCTCTTGTCCTGCGCGGCCAGCGCCCGCGCCCAGTACAGCGCGAGGTAGAAATGGCTGCCACGATTGTCGATCTCGCCGACCCTGCGCGCGGGCGAGCGGTTGAATTTGAGGATCTCGCCGTTGGCGATGTCGAGCGTGTCGGCGAGAACCAGCACGTCAGCGTTCTTACGGGCCTGCCCCAGAAATTCGAGCGACGCGCCCAGGGCGAGGAACTCGCCAAGCGAATCCCAGCGCAGATAGCCTTCCTGCTCGAACTGCTCCACGTGCTTGGGCGCCGAGCCGCCGGCACCGGTCTCGAACAACCCGCCGCCCGCCATCAGCGGAACGATCGACAGCATCTTGGCCGAGGTGCCGAGTTCCATGATCGGGAACAAATCGGTCAGATAATCGCGCAGCACGTTGCCGGTGACGGAGATCGTGTCCTGCCCCTTACGGATGCGATCGAGCGAGAACTTAATCGCCTCGACCGGCGCCAGGATGCGGATGTCGAGCCCGGAGGTGTCCTGCTCCTTCAGGTATGTCTCGACCTTGGCAATCACCTGGGCGTCGTGCGCGCGGTTGGCGTCCAGCCAGAACACCGCCGGGGTGTTGGTGAGGCGCGCGCGGCGCACGCCCAGCGCGACCCAGTTCCGGATCGGCGCGTCCTTGACCTGGCACATCCGGAAGATGTCGCCGGTTTCCACCGGGCGCTCCAGCAGCACCGTGCCCCCCTCGGGGCCATCATCGGCGACAACGCGGACCGTGCCGCCAGCGGGCATTTCGAACGTCTTGTCGTGCGAGCCGTATTCCTCGGCCTGCTGCGCCATCAACCCCACGTTCGGAACCGAGCCCATCGTCTTCGGGTCGAACGCGCCGTGCGCCTTACAGTCCTCGATGACCGTCTGATACAGGCGCGCGTAGCTGCGATCCGGGATCACGGCATCGACGTCGTGCGGCTTGCCGTCGGCGCCCCACATGTGACCGCCTTCGCGGATCATCGCTGGCATCGAAGCGTCCACGATCACATCGCTCGACACGTGCAGGTTGGTGATCCCGCGGTCGGAATTGACCATGGCGAGGCCGGGCCGCTTCGCATACTCGGCCGCGATGTCGGCCTTGATCGCCGCCTTTTCGGCGTCCGGCAGCGTCTCGATCCGCGTCAGGAGATCGCCCACGCCGTTGTCGGGGTCGAAGCCGATCCGCGCCAGCGCGGCGGCGTGCTTCTCGAACACATCGGCGAAGAAGACGGAAACGCAATGGCCGAAGATGATGGGATCGGAGATCTTCATCATGGTCGCCTTGAGGTGCACCGAGAACAGCACGCCCTGTTTTTTGGCGTCCGCGATCTGCTCGGCGTAGAACGCGCGCAACGCCTTGCGGCTCATCGTCGAGGCGTCGATGATTTCCCCGGCCAGCAGCGGCGTTTTCGCCTTCAGCACGGCGACCGCGCCGTCGGCGCCAACCAGCTCGATACGGGCATTGGTCGGCGCCGCGACGGTGGTCGCGACTTCCGAACCGTAAAAATCGCCGTCCGACATATACGCAACATGCGATTTGGAAGAAGCGCTCCAGGCGCCCATCTTGTGCGGATTGTCGCGCGCGTATTGCTTCACGGCGCCGGCGGCGCGGCGGTCGGAATTGCCCTCGCGCAACACCGGGTTGACGGCGCTGCCAAGCACGCGGCCGTAGCGGGTCCGGATGTCGCGCTCGGCGTCCGTCGCGGCGTTGTCCGGATAGGCCGGCACGTCGTAACCCTTGTCTTGCAGCTCCTTGATCGCGGCCTTGAGCTGCGGGATCGAGGCGGAGATGTTGGGCAGCTTGATGATGTTGGCCTCGGGCCGCATCGCGAGTTGGCCAAGTTCGGCGAGTTCGTCGTTGATGTGTTGCGCTGGCGTCAGTTTCTCGGGGAAATTGGCGAGGATGCGGCCGGTCAGCGAAATATCCTTCAGCTTCATCGTCACGCCGGCCGTACCGACGAAGGCTTCGACGATCGGCAGCAGGGAGAACGTCGCGAGCGCCGGAGCTTCGTCGGTCTTTGTCCAAACGATTTCGAGATCTGACATGCTTGCACCTCCGCGCGCCGGGCTGGTTTCGGCTGGGTTCAACTATCCACGAATTCCGCGCGCCTTGTCGCATCGGCGTGCGGGAAGGGCAAGCGGGGGCGGCCCCTCGCCAGCATCCTCCCTCGGAGATGAGAAAGAACCGTGAACCGACATTGCCAGATGCAAGGCCAGTCCGGGCATCCTGGGCGTCCGATCCATCATCGCTGAGCGCGCCCCACGGGATCGACCGCGCGACGGGCCGGCCGAAATCCTCATGACCCGCGACGGGCAACCTGTTTTGGCATCGAACACCGCCTCAGGACCGACGACCAGGTTCCCGGTTGGTGCCGCTCAAACGTCCGTCTCGCGTCACATTCCCAAAGCCGCTTCATACGGTTTCCGCCGCGCGACGAAAGCATCGACGGCACGCCGCCGGATCGCCTCAGGGGCGCGATCCGGATGCCCGGAGTTGAACGGCGGCTCCGGGTCGTATTCGAGGCCGAGTTGGATCGACTGCGCGACCTCGTCTCCGGCGATACCGGCCACGATCCGCAACGCGAAGTCGATCCCACAGGTCACGCCGCCGGCGGTGATCACGTTGCCGTCCCAAACAACCCGTGATTTCTCATGGGTCGCTCCCACTTTGGACAGTAAATCCGTATAAGCCCAATGTGTCGTCGCGCGCCGGCCCTTCAGCAACCCCGCCATGCCGAGGACAAAAGCGCCGGTGCAAACCGACGTGATGTAGCGCGCGCTTTCGGCCTGCCGCCGTACGAAGGCGATCGTTTCGGCATCCACCATCGCCTGTGCGACCCCGGAGCCCCCGGGAATGCAAATCAGATCGAGTTGGGAACAGTCCCGAAACGTCGCGGTCGGCGGGATGCTGAGGACACAGTCGCTCGGCACCGGATCGAGCGATTTCGCCACGATATGCGTCTTCGCGTCGGGCAGGCGACTGAGCACCTGCAATGGTCCGGTGAAATCCAGCTGCGTCAGATTGGGAAAAATCACGAAACCGATGTTGAACACACGGAGCCTCCCTGAGGTTTGAAACGGTCGCGAAACTCTGTCGGCGTGGCCGCGATGTTGCGCGCGAATGCTCGATCCATCCGGCGTAACGAACCAAAGCCGCAATCGATGGCGATGGTCTCCACTGGCGCGTCGGTTTTCAGCAACGCCTGCCTCGCCTGATCGATGCGGATGCGTTCGACGAACGACGCTGGGCTGGCGGCGAGCTCGCGGCGAAACAGCCGGCTGAGCGAGCGTAACGAAACCCCTGCCTCGGCCGCCAGCGCGTCCGTGCGCCAGTCGTTCGCCGGATGTTGGGCCACGCTCTCGGCGAGGCGCGCGAACCGGCGATCGCGCGCCCCACCGGCCGCGAGCGCCGCTGAAAACTGCGCCTGACCGCCGGGCCGGATCGGAAACACCACGTGCCGCCGAGCCACCGCCAGAGCGACCTCCCGGCCGAAATCGGCCTCGACGATGGCCAATGCGAGGTCGATGCCGGCCGTCACCCCGGCCGATGTCCAAACGTCGCCGTCGCGCACATAGATCGATTCGGGATCGACTTCGACGGCGGGGCGAAAGCGGCGCAGGTGTTCGACGGCGCGCCAGTGCGTGGCGGCGCGCTTCCCGTCCAGCACGCCAGCCGCCGCGAGGAAGAAGGCCCCTGTGCACACTGAAACGATCCGCGCGCCAAGGCTCGCCGCGCGGCGAATCAGCGCCGTGAGCTCGCCGGTGGCCAACGCGGCGCGAACGCCCGCGTCGCCGCCCGCCGCGATCAGTGTATCGGAGGCCGTGAAGTGTTCGGCATGCAGGTCGGCGAACGCCAGGTTGGCGACGAGCCGCACGCCGGACGTGGTTGCGAATGGCCCGCGCGCGGGCGCGGCGATACGTAGTTCGTATTCGGTGCGGTCACGCTCGTCGTTGACCCCCGCGAACATCTGCATGGGACCGGTGACGTCCAAGATCTGGCAATCGGAGAATGCGAGCATGAAGATGCGGTGAGGCGAGGGCATGGGCTGCAGGTTATCGGCGGATGGTTTTGGCCGAAAGGCCAATTTTCAGTCATTTTCGGCCAAGAGGGATTGGATCGGTCGCGCGCTGGAAGCGAATGGTTGAGTTACCCACCGGGGGGATCGGCACCGACGTGAGGCGCGGCGGGGCAAAGCAAGATATTTTCTGGGAGAACGCGGAGACGCTGAGGGCGCTGAGTGTTGCCTCCCGGCCAGCGTTCAAATCGCGTGCGTTCGAGCATGCCGGGAATTGGGTGATTTATGAACTGCGTGAGCCCGGAGTTTCTGGGTCTGCTGTAGCGCGGGCTTTCATCGAATATAATTCGCGTCGAACCCGCGATTTTCTTGACGCGGAAAACAGCATCTGGATCAACGTTTAATTCGCACGCCAGAGAAAGGCTGGAACTTCATATAATCGCACCCGTGCGAGGCCAAAAATCTCCGCGTCCCCGCGCCTCATTCTTTAATAATATTACTTTGTCAAATCACACCATGATCCGCCGTGTACAGAGCGAACGCTGTCCGGCTCCGTTAACTCAGTCCTCAACCCTTCATGCGCGGGCCACGCCCAGGCTCGGCAAAACGAAATGCCGCGCCGGACAAACTCCGAAGTTCTGTCGCCGCAAGCTTGAAACCCGGATGCCGGAGCGGCACAACACAAGCCCTCGTCGGAGCAAAGCCCAAATGTACATCCCAACCCGCGCCTACCGCACGCTGATCATGGGCCGCCGCGGCGCGGTCGGCACCAACCATCCGATCGCCACCCAGACTGGCATCGACATCCTCCGCGCCGGAGGTAACGCCATCGACGCCACCATCGCCATCGCCCTCTCCCTCGGCGTCGTCGAGCCCATGATGTCCGGTCTCGGCGGCGACGGCTTCTACCAGGTACACGACGGCAAGACCGGCCGCACACGCTGCTGGAACGCCACCGGCGCCGCGCCCTTCGCCGCGACGCCGGAGCGGTTTCGCGCCAGCGGGATCGCCGTCCGTGGCCCGCTCAGCGTCTCCACCCCTGGGCTGCTCGCCGGCCTCGCGGCGCTGCACGCGGCCAAGGGATCGCTGCCCTGGAAAACCCTCTGCGCGCCGGCCGTCGAACAGGCGCGCGAGGGGTTCGCCGCCACCCACCACTATCGCCATTTCTCGGGTGACGTTCGCGGTGTGTTGGCCGCCGACCGGCGCAGCCACGCGGTGTTTCTGGGCGGCCACGCGACCGGCGTGCCGGCCCTGGCCGAGCTCATCCGCCAGCCCGATCTGACCCGCACGCTCGAGGAAATCGCTGAAGGGGGCGCTGAGACGTTCTATCGCGGTGCTCTGGCGAAGCGGCTCGCGGCCGGCATGCGGGAAGCCGGGGTGCTGGTGGCCGAACGCGATCTCGCCGAGTGCCAGCCGGAAGTTCAGGACCCGATCGAAATCGCCTATCGCGGGTTTCGCGTCACCCAGACACCGCCGAACTCCACCGGGTTCACGATGCTGCAAATGCTGAAAATAGTGGAGCGGTTCGACTTTTCCGCGCTGGACGAGGTGCATCGCGTCCACGTGCTGGTGGAGGCGAAGAAGCGCGCCTTTCTGGACCGCGAACGTTACGGCACCGATCCTCGCTTCGGCGCCGTGCCATTGGACCGGTTGCTGTCGGATGCTTACGCCGATGAGTGCGCCGCCAAGATCGACATGGCCCGCGCGGCCGACCTGCCGCTGGCGGAACCGGAGCGCGCCGGCGACACCACCTATTTCGCCGTGGTCGACGCCGAGGGTAACGCCGTCTCCGGCATCCAAAGCATCAACTCCGGTTTTGGCTCCGGTGTGACGGCGGGCGATACCGGCGTCCTGCTGAACAATCGCATGGCGTACTGGCATCTGGCTGAGGGCCACCCGAACCGTCTGGTGCCCGGCAAGCGCGTCCGGCACACGATGAACGCGCCCATGGTCTTCAAGGACGGGCGGCTTTGGGCGGTCGAGGGCACCCCGGGCGCCGACAATCAGGTCCAGGTCAACCTGCAGGTGCTGACCGCGATGATGGATCTGGGCGCCGACCCGCAGGCCGCGCTGGAGGCGCCACGCTGGACCTCGGCGCAGCAAGGGCAAAGCGCCAACTGGCCGCATGAGGGCGACGGCACATTGACCATCGAACCCGGTTTCGGCCCGGAGGTCCTTGCCGGGCTGGAACAATTGGGCCACCGGTTGACCCGCGTGGGTACTTTGGAAGGACCCTGCATGGTGCAGGCGATCCGGATCATGGACAACGGTGTGCGGATGGCGGGCTCCGACCCTCGCCGCGACGGGTGGGCCGCGGCGTATTGAACGTCCCTGCTACGGACGCACGATCGCCAACACGATCTCGACGACGATCAGAACGACGATCGCGGCTTCCATCAGCGCCGCGCGTCCAGACGAAGCCTCATCGTAAAGCGCGGTGTAGGTGTCGCGGATGATCGCCAGTTTGCGGTCCACGGCGGCGTTGACCGACGCGACGCGGAACAAATCGTGCGCCGCGGTGTAGATGCGCGCCAGATACACGTCCTCGGTCACCTGCAGCGCGTTATCAACTTTTTCTCGCAACTCGGTGACTTCCGCGACCAGCGTGTAAAGCCGCCGCGCCAGATCCGCGAACCGCCGGGATCCCAACAAGGGACGCGTCCGCTGCATCCTTTGCACGAGATTGTACATATTCGGCAGTTCGGCATCCAGCAACTGATCATAATAGCGCATTTCCAGCAACTGCGCGTTGGCGACATCCAGCACGTCCATGACATCGGAATCGCCGCGCGGTTCGTAAATGAACGCCCGATCCCAGGTCAGCACGACCAGGTCGTCGGCGTAATAAGAAAACCGCTGCCTGGATAAATCCCGCCGCGCGCTTTCCGACAGCGGCCGCTCCTCGCCGGAGAGCAGCGGGATGAGGTCGATGCGCTGGAGCAACGCCTCGGCGTCGGGTGCTTCGTCGAAGGCACGGACCGTCGCGACAAGATAGTCTTCCTCCAGCCGGTCAGGCGTGGGACGCAGCAACGCCCGCGCGATCGTCAGGCACAAATGATCCAGCATCGTGCGCCAGATCATAGAGTCGGCGGCGGGCCCCACGCTGCGATCGACCGCGATGACCCTCTTCGTGAAGTCGCTCCATGGCAGCGCATCGGCGGTGAAGTGCAACGCCAGCCTGGTGACCCCGAAGTCATACAACCGTGCGGTCGCGCCAGCCCAGACGTCGGCGTTATCCATCCGTACAAGCACTGGCTCCAGCGCGATGTCCAACGGCGCGACCCCGAACGCCACTGCTTTGGGAGGCGTGGAGACGAGCCGCCCGCGCGAGCCCGGCGATCGCGGGCCATCCGGTCGCTGCTGCTGACCCCATAGCGTCTCAGCCGACGCGAGATCGATGGAATCGGCGACGTCGAACAACCGCAAGGCGATCACCGTGCCGGCCACGACCTGAAGCTCACGCGTCTCCATGATGTTGTTGCCTCGCACTCCGCGCGTGATGCCGCCAGTCCGATAATAATGACAAATCGATGACATCTCAAATTTGCCGCCCGAAACCGCGGCTTCAAGACGATTTCATCGGTATTCACTCAGATTTACTTTGACCCAGGTCAATGGCGGCGCGACCCAACCGCGTTATCAATTCCGGGCGATCCGGAACCGGGTATCATGAAAAGTCGCATTCTCGAAATGATTGGCGCGACGGAGCTGGAGCGCGCCTCCGGCGTGGCCGAGGCGTTGGCCGCGAACGATCGCGTCAAATACTATTTTTCTCTGTTGCAGACGGCGCTTTCCCATGCCGATCATCCTGACCAGGCCGTGCCCGCCTTGCGGCGGGAGCGGCGTGCGCGCGGAATCGAGGACGAATCGCTGGATGACATGGTGGAAACCGCTCAGCGTCAGTCCGGTCACTACCATTTGGTGGGTGCCGCGAAGGTGATTGGTCTCATCAAGGGCGAATTGCGGGCGATGGCCGCGCCGGTCGTCGCCGCCGGCAAACCGGACTACGCGGAGCGGTTGCGATCGTTGCTGGATGCCATGCCGGCGGCGGCGGAGGACAGCCTGACCGCGGCCGAGATCGGCACGATCACCCAGGCCGGTCCTCGCAAGGGCAACGCGGAGAGCAAGGACAGCCCGCACCGTCTGGTCATGGATCTGCACAAGGAACTGAACGCGCTGCAGGAAGCGCTGGCGGAAGAGGTGCTCGATGGCGCCTCGGTCTATGCGCTAACGGAGGATGACCGGCCGCGCGTGAAGGCGTTCATGGCGGGCATCAACCGGACCGCGCGGCTGAAGTTCGATCATCCCGGCCTCGGCGCGACCGCGACGCGGGCCGGCGAGCGTCTGGTGATCCAGAACGATATCGGAACCACCGACGCGCACGTCATCGTCATTCATGTCGAGGCGCTGACGGTCACCGTCACCTACAGCGATGTTCATCCGGAACGCGTGCGCTTCCTGCGCGACATGCTGATGCCGATCAACGTCGTCTGGGGAGACGAGCGCTCGGCGCAATCCGCGTCTCTGGCGGAGGGTTTGCCGTTTCAGTTGGCCACTTTCACCATCCAGGCGACGGACCCGGAGGATTGTCTTCGAGTGCTCGAATTCCTGGGTTCCCGGCTGGTGTTCCTGATCGACTGGAATCGCGCGCGCAAGCAGTTGCGGAGCTTCCTGCCGGGTCCGCGCCGGTTGGAGGTGCTGAAGTGGGCCGCTCAGAATGAGATCGGTCATCGCGGCTTTCTGGAGATCGGCGGCGCCAGCGCGATCAACACCGCCGTCGAGTCGACCGCCGGCACCGCGATGCATTTTGGTGATCGCCTGTCTGACGTGCTCGGCGTGGAGCCAACGGTGGCGTTCATTCAGTTCGTGTTGCAGGCCGCCGCGCGCGGTCTGCTGGAAGGCCAGTCGCACGGTCTGATCGCCGATCGTATCCGAACGGAACTGCAACGCCATTTCACCGACGATGAGCGCCGGCTACTGGGCGTGTCGCTCGACCATGGCGGGCTGATCTTCGAAATCGCCTCACTGGCGCAGGATAGCGTGCTGGCGGCGGGGACCGACGATGGTGGGTTCACCAAACGAGCGCATCGCGCGCGCCGTTTTGAACATGACGCTGATTTGCTGGTCGTCCAGGCGCGCGACGCGGCGCGGCGGCGTCCCGATCGCGCCATATTCCAGACATTGCTGGAAACCGCCGACGACGCGGCCGATCATCTGGAGGATGTGGTTTTCCTGCTGGATTTGCTGGCGAACGGCAAATCGGATTTGCACAAGCCAGGCGGCGAAACCCTGGAGGCGCTGCGCGGATTCGCGGCGCTGACCGTGGAAGCCACGCAGGAATGGATCCGCGCGTTGGCGCATGCCGCGCACGTCACCAATCCGGCTTCGCGTGAGGACACCGACGACTTCCTGACCGCGATCGATCGCGTCGCCGCGCTGGAACACGACGCCGACGACGCGCAGCGCAAGGTCACCTCGCTCGCCATCGAGCACACGAAAGACTTTCGCCAACTGCATCTTTACACGGCGATCAGCGACGGCCTCGAAGAGAGCATGGACGCGTTGAAGCATGCGAGCCTCGCGTTGCGCGGCCATGTGTTGAGCGAGGTACTGCGTGGTTGACGCGCCGCCGTTTTATTCGATCCAGGCCCGAGAGAGGCTTCCCGCCCGCGGCGCGGAAGAGGTGGGCAACAAGGCGTTCAACCTGATGCGCATGGCGGCGGCCGGATTGCCAGTGCCGCCAGGCTTCGTGCTGCCGGTGCGGTGGTGCGGACTGCCGCGCGATACCGCCGCCAACGCCGAAGCGCTGGGGTCGGCTTTGGCCAACGGCATTGGCCGCGTCGAGGCGGCGACCGGTCTGGGCTTTGGCTCGTCACGCCGGCCATTGCTGGTGTCGGTGCGGTCCGGCGCCGCGGTCTCTATGCCCGGCATGATGGAGACCGTGCTGGATATTGGCCTCAACACGGAAACGGTCGATGGCCTGATCCGACTCACGGGCAATCCTCGGCTGGCGTGGGACAGTTTCCGCCGTCTGGCGCAGGGTTATGCCGAGGTTGTCGCGGGACTGTCTCTGGCGCCGTTCGATACGTTGCTGCGTGACGCGGTGGCGGCCGCCGGCGTGGATAATGAGCGCGAACTGGATCATCGGGCCTCGCGCGATCTGACGCATCGGATGCTGTCCTGCTATCACGATCTGGCAGGGGAGCCGTTTCCCGTTGATCCGCGCGTTCAACTGGCGCGCGCGGCGGAGGCAGTGTTTCGTTCGTGGGACGCACCAAAATCCAAAGCGTGGCGGACGCTTAAGGGTCTTAATAACCACGCGGGTACGGCGGTGACCGTGCAGACCATGGTTTATGGCAACGCTGGCGGCAAATCCGGTGCCGGCGTGGGGTTTACGCGCAATCCCGCCACCGGCGAGAAGGAATTTTATTTCGACTTCCAGTTCAATGCGCAGGGTGAGGATGTGGTCGCGGGAAGGCACGCGCTGCGCGACAATGCTTTATTGCAGGGCACCTTGCCGGAGGTCTGGTCGCAACTCGAAACTGTTTGTCATGAGTTGGAATCCCTGTTCGGCGACGCTCAGGACTTTGAATTCACCGTGCAATCCGGCCTGTTGCATCTCCTGCAAACTCGTGACGCCAAACGCACGCCCTGGGCCGCCGTGCGGATCGCGGTCGATATGGTCGAGGACGGTCTGACGCAGCCGGCCGACGCGCTGCGGCGCCTCGCGGGGATCGATTTGTCCCAGGTGATTTTGACCCGGTTCTCGCCGAAACCGTCCGAACCGCTCGCGGTCGCGCAGGTGGCGGGAGTTGGCGTGGCCTGTGGCGCGATCGCGCTCGACCCGTCGGCCGCGCGGCGGATGGCCGCGGTGGGCTTGCCGGTGATCCTGGTAAGGCGCGAAACCTCAACCGCCGACATTGACGGGATCGCGGTCGCCGAGGGCGTCGTCACCGCGACCGGTGGGCGCACATCGCACGCGGCCGTGGTCGCACGGCAACTCGGGAAGGTTTGTTTGGTGTCCTGCCCAGGATTGGAGACTGATGAACGGGGGAGGAGCGCGCGGATTGGGGAACGGGAGCTGGCGGAAGGCGATTTCATTTCGATCGACGGCAACGACGGGGCGATTTACCCTGGCCGGTTGACGATCGTGATCGAGCGGCCGGAGCGCGAACTCGCGGTGATTGAAAAGTGGCGAGCCGCTGGTGGTTCGCGGCATCGGGCGAAAACGCATGCTGGAGCCTGAGGGCTTCGCCTCGCTGAGCCGGATCGATGCGTTTTTGGCCAGCGCGGTACCGGGCGCTTATACCGCGAGTTATGCGTCGGTGGGGTTCAACGGGTTCGCGCCGATCCGGACCTGGTGCGTCTGATCACATCTGACTGGGAAGCCACAAAGCGAGTTGCGGAAACGCCGTCAACAGAAACAGCAGAACGAACATGATGATGTGGAACGGAATCGTTCCCATGACGACATCGCTGAGTTCGCCGTCCCAGATGCTTTGTATCACGAACAGATTGATGCCGATCGGCGGCGATATCTGTCCAAGCTCGACGTACATCACCAGGATCACGCCGAACCAGATCGGATCGATCCCATAATTGCCCAGTACCGGGTAGATCAGCGGCACCGTGATCACGATCATGCCGATGCTTTCGACGAGACACCCCAACACGGTGTAAAGTACAAACAGCGCGCCGAAGAATTGCATGTGCGACAGGTTCAGGCCAATCAGCCAGTGTGTCACGCTCTCCCCCACGCCCGCGACGCCGATCGCGTAGGCGTAGACATAGGCTGAATAAATGATGAACAGCAGGTTGCCGACGATTTGCACCGTGCGATGCATCGCTTCGACGAAGTGAGCCCAGGTGAGGTCGCCCCAGATGAGGCAGAGAATCAGCGCGAAGGCGCAACCGCCTGAGGCGGCTTCGGTGGGCGTGGCCCAACCGGCGTAGATGCTGCCCATGATGCCGCCGATGAGCAACGCGAAGGGAACGATATCGGCGGCGGCGGTCAGGACCGAAATTCCGTCAGGTGGGGCGCCGCGGGGCACGGCGCTGCCGAAGAACGATCGCACGGCGATATACGCCATGAACATCAACATCAGCATGACACCGGGAATGACTCCGGCCATAAACAGTTTCGCCACCGACGACTCGGTGAACGAGCCGTAGATGATCATGGCGATCGATGGCGGCAGCAGGATCCCGAGCGTCCCTCCGGCGGCGAGGGAACCTGCCGACAGTCGCCGATCGTAATGACGTTGGATCAGCTGCGGCAGAGCCACGCCGCCGATCGACGCGGCGGTGGCGACGGAGGAACCGCTGATCGAGGCGAACAGCGCGCAGCCGACGATATTGGTTTGCAACAATCCGCCGGGCAGTCGGGAGACGACCTTGGCGAGGCCTCGGTAGATGCGAAACGACAGACCGCTGCGCTGCATCAGTTCGGCCATCAGGATGAACAGCGGAATCGCGGTGAGGGTGAAGCTGTTCATGCTGCCCCAGGTGACCAGGCCGATGCCCTTCAGCGCGGTCAGGCCGTGCTGCATCAGCAGGTACAACACCCCGGGAACAGCGATGGCGAAAGGGACCGCCATGCCAGCGGCCAGCAGCAGCAGGAAGACCCCGAATGAGAAGATCAGTTGAAAGGCGAGTTCCATCAACGCGCCGCCAGGAATTTACGAACGTTGCCGATCAGGGTTCGCAGCAACGACACCGACGCGGCCAGAGCGCCAAGCGGCATCACCGATTGCGGGATCCATAACGGGGTGGCGAGCAGAGTCATCGCCACGTCCTCGCTGTGGTAGGATTGCAGGACGAAGCGGCTGAGTTGCCAGACCAGCAGAACGCAAAACCCCAATGACAGAACATCGAACAAAATGTGCGACGCCGCGCGCATGCGGGGGCTTAAACGCTCCTGCACGAACTGGACGTGATGATACGATCGGTAAACCTGGCAAACAGGCAGGCTGAGAAAGGAGATCCCAACGACGATGTAACCGCCCAGTTCCTCGGAGGCTTCGAAGGAGAAGCCGAAGAGGTTGCGGGTGACGATTTCGACGAGGACGATGATTGCCATGGCGACGATGCCGATTTCGCAAATCAGCATGCAGCCCCGTTCCATCCAGGAGGGGGCGGGATGAAACGCGGCCTCCTGTTCCTCGCCCGGAAATTCCGGATCTTCCATGCTCAGCGCCCCACGGCGGCGCGGATTTCTTTCAGGATCGATACGGCTTCGGCGCTGTGTTTCGATGCCCATTCATCCCAATAAGGACGCATGCGATCGGTCGCGTCCTTGATTTCCTCGGGCGAGGCCGTGGTCAGGACCATGCCGTCCTTGCCAAAGCGCGTGGTGATTTCGTCCTCCACGCGTTTCATTTCGACAGTGGCCCACGTGGCGGCGTCGGCGCCGGCGTCACGCACGATCTTCTGGGTCGCGGGCGGCAGCTTTTCCAGCGCTTCCTTGTTCACGACGATGGTGGAATTCACGTATGACGTTGGGAAGGCGTATCGGTATTTCAGCAGGTCGTGCCAGGCCAGACCGCCGCCCGAACTCGCGGTCAGCACGCCTTCGACGAGGCCGCGATCCAGCGCCGCCGCGACGTCCGGAGCGCCAATGGTCAGCGAGATGCCTCCGAAGCGGCGGATGAATTCGCCTTGCTCGACCGACGTGACCCGCAGTTTGGAACCTTTGATGTCCGCCAGCGAGGTGATTTTCTTGCGTCCCCAGATCACCTGAAACGGATACGAATACTGGCCGAGGACGACGATGCCTCGCTTGCCGTAAGCGTCGTCCAGATGTGGACGCAGGATCGCCATCGCCTTGTCCAGGTCGTCGATGCTCTGCAGCAGCATGGGCAGGCGCAGGATGGCGGTGATCGGAATGGTGCCGGTGGCGAAGCCGTCATCGCCCAGTTGGACGATATTATCGGACACGGCGGCGGTAATTCCGTCGGCCTTGATCGGCAGGCTGCCACCGAGATGGAGATTGATCTCCAGGTCGCCGTTAGTCTGCTGTTTCACGCTATCGATGAGACGCTGCATGGCCTGCACCGAGGGCTGCGTGGCCACCGGATTGTAGACGTAGCATTCCCAGACGGTCGCCGCTTTCGCCTCAACGGCGGTCAGCAGCAGCAGCGTCGCGGCCAGTACGCGGCCAAGGATCGCGTTCATGATAGGTCCCCCCTCGTTCGATGGGGGTGTTTTGGCTGCCCGGCGTTGGGTTGGCAAATCGGACGCGGATTATTGGCCCGGGTGGTTCAGGTCAGCGGGCGCCGAGTTTTATTCTCGTGGCGATGTAATCGCGATCGGTCGTGCCGTCATAGGACATCTTGAACGGCTTCTTCTCGGCCGGAACCGGCGCGGCGACCGCGACCGCTTTCGCCTTTTGACGCGGCGCGCGCTGCGCGGGTGCTGACGGTTTCGCCGGCGAGGGAACGCGCGTCGCCATGCCGGACGCTTCATTGGAGCGGGAGGCCGACCACGATGCGACGTCCTTGCGCAGTTGGTCTTTCATCGCGTCCTGCTGACGGTCGATCTCGGCGTCGTGCTCGCCTGGCTCGTCTGAGTGAGTGGAACTCATTGGCGTTTTCCTTTTTATTGCTGAAGCATCATGACCGCGAAGGCGACAATCAACGCGACACAGGCCGCGACCAGGGCGATCTGGTTGGGCGGCCATTGGCGGACCGATTGGATAATCCCCGCGCGCCGTGTCGCCGAGGCGTTGATCCCCGCCATGCTGATCCCCGCTGGCCGCGCCGGCAGCAATCCAATCAGGCGGGCCGCGATGACGGCCGCGTCGGGCATGGCCCAAAGACTCGCCGGCATGGTGGCGATCATCTGCGCCAGTGTATCGACGGCGTCCGATTTGGGCAGAACAGCCAGGCGGCCCGCCTCGGTCCAGGGATCGGCGCCGCGCCGTGCCAGAACGGACATCACGCTCAATGTCATGCCATTTGCTTCCGTGCCGATATCAGCGAACAGAAACTGGTTCAGATCCGATCGCTGAAGTGCGGTCGCGTCAGGCGCTGCCACGATGTTTTCCTGAAATTTGAAGGGGCCGCACGGAAGGGGAGGCGCGTCCCAGGGAGAATGCGTGTCTCCTTATGTGCGACCACCGCGCCGGAAATGCAAGGAGACAGAGATTATCCCTCGTCGAATTGCATCGGCAGGCGTCCGTTCCTGAAGAAAACCACCGGTTCATCATCGTATTCGCCGAGCTCCGCGTCGCCCGAAGTCGAGAACGCGACGACACCGGCTTTGCTGGTGGTCAGACGCTCGGCGGTCCGGAGCGCGGCGTCAGGCGATTTGCAGCGGATTGGCGTGTCGGGGTTCAGGCGGGCGCGTTTTCCCTGCGTGAAGGCCTGTACAAGATAGACGGTTTCGCGTGCCATGGAGAATTCTCACTTGGTGAATGGGACCCGGGATAATCTTGTGCGCTGGCGAAGAATCGTCCTCAGAACCATAGGATAGCCGGCCGAAATCTGATACACGCGAGTCGCGAGTGGAGAGCCTTAAGGGAGCCACCGTGTTACGATCCGGTCCTCTGGTTCGCGTGACCCGCGACCGACCTAAGCCGGACGCTTCAACCAAATTGCTTCCTGGCAATTTGTTCCCGGGCTTTCGTCAAGGATAAACCATGCAAATCCGAGTCGGCTACGAACTGATTTATGACTGCGTGCAACCGACGCCGATGATGCTGTTGCTCAATGTGCATCACTCGCGAGTCGATGATCTGGTCGCGCCGGATCACGTGACGACGGAACCAGCGGTGCCGGTGCACGGTTATCGCGACAGTTTCGGCAACTGGTGCAGCCGGATCGTCGCGCCGCGCGGGCGGATCCGAATCTCAAGCTCGGCGTTGGTCAGGGACACCGGGAAGCCCGATCCGGTCGTGCCGTCGGCGCAGCAGCACGCGGTACAGGATTTGCCGGACGATGTCCTGGTGTTCCTTCTTGGCAGCCGGTACTGCGAGACCGACCATTTGTCCGAAACCGCGTGGCGGCTGTTCGAACATGCGCCGACCGGGTGGGGAAGGGTGCAGGCGATTTGCGATTTCGTCCACAACCACATCAAGTTCGACTACCAGGCAGCGCGGCCGACAAGGACGGCGTGGGACGTTTATCATGAGCGTGTGGGCGTCTGCCGCGATTTCGCGCATCTCGCGGTCGCGCTGTGCCGCTGTATGAACATTCCGGCGCGCTATTGCACCGGGTATCTCAGCGATATCGGTGTGCCGCCGCCGTATTCCGACATGGATTTCGCCGGTTGGTTCGAGGCTTATCTGGGCGGCCAGTGGTATACGTTCGACCCGCGGAACAATGAACCGCGGATCGGACGCATTCTGGTGGGCCGCGGCCGCGACGCGGTGGACGTTCCGTTGAGCAACGCGTTCGGGCTGAACACGCTGGCCGGGTTCAAGGTTTGGACGGATGAGATCGTGGTGTAGGCTCGGCTTTCTCCGCGGCCTCCGCCGTTACTTCGGCGGAGATTCGCGCCAGGACGCTTTCAAGCCCAGGTGCCGAGGTCGTGTTGAGTTCCTCGGCGTCGCGGCGAAGCGCTTCACGTCGTAACAGACGGGCGGTCATCGCACTGAACGCGGCATCGGACGGGTCGGGTTCCATGGAAGCTTCCAGAAAAGATGCTCGGTCGCGCGGCAACCGGCCGCACGACCGAGCGCGTTTCGTCAGCGACCCTGGTAACGCGTGTCGCTGGTCGTCGAGGCTTCCGTGTCAGGCGTCTTTTCGACGTGATCGGCGACCATCGCTTCGGTCGTGATCATCAGCGAAGCGATCGACGCCGCGTGTTGCAGTGCCGAGCGCACGACCTTGGTCGGGTCGATGATCCCGGCCTTGACCATGTCCTTGAACTCACCGGTCTGCGCGTCGAAGCCCCAGTTGTAATCGTCTTTCTCCAGCACCTTGCCGGAGATCACCGCACCGTCTTCGCCGGCGTTTTCGGCGATCTGGCGCAACGGGGTCTGCACCGCCTTACGCACGATGTCGATGCCGACCCGCTGATCCTCATTGTCGGCCTTCAGTTTGGCCAGGACCAACGACGCGCGCGACAGAGCGACGCCGCCGCCGGGAACAATGCCTTCCTCGACCGCCGCGCGGGTGGCGTGCAGACCGTCATCGACGCGGTCCTTCTTCTCCTTGACCTCAACCTCGCTGGAGCCGCCAACGCGAATGATCGCGACGCCACCGGCGAGTTTCGCCAGACGCTCCTGTAGCTTCTCCTTGTCGTAGTCCGAGGTGGTTTCCTCGATCTGCGCGCGGATCTGACCACAGCGAGCGGCGATGTCGGCCTTCTTGCCGGCGCCTTCGACGATCGTGGTGTTCTCTTTCTCGATCAGCACGCGCTTGGCGGTGCCGAGCATGGCGATCGTGACATTCTCCAGCTTGATGCCGAGCTCTTCGCTGATCAGCTCACCCTTGGTCAGCACGGCGATGTCTTCCAGCATCGCCTTGCGGCGATCGCCGAAGCCCGGTGCCTTCACGGCGGCGACTTTCAGGCCACCACGCAGCTTGTTCACCACCAAGGTGGCGAGCGCTTCGCCTTCGACGTCCTCGGCGATGATCAGCAAGGGACGCTGCGATTGCGCGACGGCTTCCAGCAGCGGCAGGAAGGATTGCAGGCCGGAGAGCTTCTTCTCGAACAGGAGGATCAGCGGATTCTCCAGTTCGATATTCATCTTCTCGGCGTTGGTGATGAAATAGGGCGACATGTAGCCACGATCGAACTGCATGCCCTCGACGACATCGAGTTCGGTGACCGTGCCCTTGGCTTCTTCAACCGTGATGACGCCTTCGTTGCCGACCTTTTGCATCGCTTCCGCGATCATGCGGCCGATTTCGACCTCGCCGTTGGCCGAAATGGTGCCAACCTGCGCCGTTTCCGCCTGCGTCGTGATCTTCTTGCTGCGTTTGGCGAGCTCGGCGACGAGCGCGGTGACCGCTTTATCGACGCCGCGCTTCAGATCCATCGGGTTCAGGCCCGAGGAAACCGCGCGCAGACCTTCGCGCACGATCGACTGCGCCAGCACGATCGCGGTCGTTGTGCCGTCGCCGGCGATGTCGTTGGTCTTCGAGGCGACCTCACGCACCATCTGCGCGCCCATGTTTTCGAACTTGTCGGAAAGTTCGACTTCCTTGGCGACCGTCACACCGTCTTTGGTGATCCGCGGGGCGCCATAGCTTTTGTCCAGAATTACGTTACGGCCTTTCGGGCCGAGCGTGACCTTCACCGCCTCGGAGAGTGTATCGACACCACGCATCATGCGTTGGCGCGCATCGGAACCAAAGCGAACGTCTTTCGCAGCCATGAGAATTATCCTTTATGAGTTCAGGGACGTGGCGCGAATTACGCCGCTTTTTTCTTTGCCGCGGGGGTGCCCTCGACGATGCCCATGAGGTCGGATTCCTTCATGATCAGAAGGTCCTCGCCATCGAGCTTCACTTCGGTGCCGGACCATTTGCCGAACAGCACGCGGTCGCCGGCTTTCACTTCCAGGGGAACGACGCGGCCTTGTTCGTCACGCGCGCCCGGCCCGGCGGCGACAACTTCGCCTTCGGTCGGCTTTTCCTGGGCCGTATCGGGGATGATGATCCCGCCGGCGGTCTTTTCTTCAGCGGCGAGGCGGCGCACCACCACCCGATCGTGCAGGGGTCGAAATTTCACGAGATTTGCTCCAGATTTTGAGGGCGGCCGGCGTGTTGACGATGGACAAGAGGACGCCGGGATAGAGAACGCACGACGAGATATAGGTCGCCAATGCGCGATTGTTAGCACTCTTCCGCCGAGAGTGCCAGGGCTGCCGGCCAGAATGCGCATTGGCCCGGTTTTCGCGTTCGGGGGGCGACAAACCGCGCCCTGTGTGCCATATGGTACTGGCAATCATGAGAGCCGTCCCGGCCTCGGAGTCCCCAATCAAATCTTTTTCCCCCTGGTTCCCGGTTCAGTCGGACGTTCCCCGGTGATCGCCGGATGGCTGCGCTGGTCGCTGATCGAGATCCCGTTGTTCACGGTGGTGATCGTCGCCACGCATCTGGTCGTTTCAGGCGGCCAGACGGTCATGCACTATTGGCTTGGGCACCGGCGGATCGGCGGCGCGCTATTCCGTAACCATATCAATTTCCATCATGCCCATTATCGCAGGGGCCACCTGGTATCGCCGATCCAATTGAAGGAAGACGGTAACAACACACCTTTCTTTCTGCTGCCGATGGCGCTGGTGGCGGCGCTGGTGTTCTTCATCCTGCCACTGGCGTTGTTCGTCGCGGTCATGCTGACCGCGGGAGCGTCGTTCTTCGCTCATGTGTGGTTCGATAAGGCGTACCATATCGAGGGCTCATACCTGGAACGTTTCGCGTGGTTTCGGCGTAAGCAGCAGTTGCATTTCGTGCACCACTTGCACGCGAACACCAATTACGCGGTGATCGACTTTTTCTGGGACCGCGTGCTGGGAACGTTCCGCGGCGCCGAACCGCGGTGACCATTCCGTAGTCGTTATGGTCTGGTCATGACGTCGAATGGACGCCCGCGAACTGCTCTGTGACCGCGCCTAAAACGGCTTGTGCGTGTGGGAGATATCCTGCCGGTTCTCCGACACCGCCAAAGGCGGCATGCAGACATAAGCCTTCAACTTCGGATAGGCGGTGTTCATCATGCAATCGATGCCGTTGTTCGGGATGCCGATGCCAAAACCCTCGAAGCGAATGAACTTCCGGGACAGCGGCAGACACATGTCCAGCAACGCTTTGGCGCCCGAGGGGGAGACGGAATAGGCCATGCTGCCGAAGGCGTGACGGAGGCGAACCGGCGCATGGGCGACCTCCGCATGGCGAAATATCTCAATATTTTCACGCAGCGCGTCCTGATCGAAGGTCAGGACCGATTTCGCCACGCCCTCCGGGATTTCAGCCCAGACCGAGCGGTCGAAGTTCCAACCCCACAGCGCAATGCACCAGTCCGCCGGCAGCCGGCTGACGAAGTCGTCCTGCGCGGACATGAAGTTGGCGGCGAGGATCGCGTCGTCCTCGATGGCCGTGATCACGCGATTTTCTGCCACCGCGACACGCCACAACGCGAGGTGAGACAACGCGCATCCCAGTTGGCCGTTGTTATAGGTCAAATCGCGGGCGATGATCCCGTCGCGTTCCAGGCCGGCACGATCGGCCTCGCGTCCATCGACTGCGGAAAAGCGCGTGAATTCTCCGAACCGGGCGTTCATCTCGGTGAACGCGCGCCAACGCTCGTGATCGCGGTCGAGGTTGATCACGTAAATCGACATCGTGGTCAGTTCCGCTCCGCCGCCGCCTGGATCGCTTGCCAGACTCGTTCCGGCGTCGCCGGCATTTCAATATGGCGCACGCCACGGTCCGACAAGGCATCGGCGATCGCGTTCATCACCACGCCCAGGGCCGGGGTGGTGCCGCCTTCGCCGGCGGGGCGGATGCCCAGAGGATGCGTGGGGGAGGGGATCTCGCTGAGTTCGGTGACGTAGGATGGCAATCCGGCGGCGCGCGGCATCGCGTAATCCATGAACGACCCTGTCAGCATCTGGCCGGTTTCACGATTGTAGATGACCTGTTCCCACAATGCCTGCCCGACGCCCTGGGCGATGCCGCCATGCACCTGGCCGTGCACGATCATCGGATTGACCGCGCGGCCCACGTCATCGACGGCGGTATAGTTGACGATCTCCACGACGCCGGTTTCGGGATCGACCTCGACTTCGCAGACGTGGGAGCCGTAGGGGAAACTGGCCTCGGGGATGGTTTTGTCGCTGATCGCCTGTAAGGCACCGGACAGATCCTCCGGCAGATCGTTCCGGCTGCGCGCTTCGGCGGCGACCTCGAACAACCCGATCGAGCGGTCGGTTCCGGCGACGGTGAAGCGGCCATCGCTGAAGATCAGGTCCGCCGGATCGGCCTCCAGCACATGGCTGGCGATGCGGGTGGCTTTCTCGATGATCTCGTACGACGCGGCGTGCATCACGATGGAACCCAGACGCAAGGCGCGGCCGGAATGGGCGCCGCCGCCCCAGATGACGCGGTCGGTGTCACCGGTCACAAGGCGAACGGTTTCGTTTGCGACGCCCAACCATTCATGGATCAACTGCGCGAAGCTGGTTTCGTGGCCCTGGCCCTGGGATCCGGTGCCGATCACGACCTCGACCAGGCCTTCGGGCTTGATGGTGACTTCGGCACGCTCGCGCGGGACGCCGGTCGCGGTATCGACGTAGTTGGCGACACCGATGCCGCGGCATTTGCCACGCCGCGCGGCCTCGGCGCGGCGGGCGGGGAAACCGTTCCAGTCCCCCAGCCGCAACGCGGTTTCCATGACGGTGTGATAGGCGCCGCTGTCGTAAACCAAGCCGAACGGATTTCGATACGGCAACGCCGATTCAGGGATCAGGTTGCGGCGGCGCAACTCCACCCGGTCCAGTCCCGATTGATGCGCGGCCAGATCGATCAGGCGCTCGATCACGTACATCACCTCGGGCCGGCCAGCGCTGCGGTACGGGCGGGTCGGCGCGGTGTTTGTGAAGGCGCCGCGAGCCCGCACATGCACGTTGGGAATGTGATAGATGCTGGAAACGATCGCGGCGCCTTTTTGCAGCGGGCTGAATCCGACCGGATACGCGCCAAGGTTGACCAGGTTATCGCAGCGCAACGCCAGGAAATCCCCCTCGGCGTTCAGCGCGAGTTCGGCGGTGACCGCGAGATCACGGGCCTGATAGTCGCACAGGAACGCCTCGGACCGGTCGCTGGTCCATTTCACCGGACGGCCGACGCGACGGGCAGCCCAGACCACGAGGGCGAATTCGGGATTGAAGGCGCCGCGGGTGCCGAAGTTGCCGCCGACATCGTGCATGATCATGCGTACATCGGCCTCGGGCACGCCGAGCACCGCCGCGAGGTCGTTACGTGGCCGCACCGCGCCGCCGGCCCCCGCGTGCAGCGTGTATTTCCCGGATGCTTTGTCGAACTCGCCGATCGCGGCGCGGGGTTCCATCGGCACGCCGGCGACGCGCTGCACCCAGGTGTCGAAACGCACGACATGCGCCGCCCCGGCGAACGCCGCGTTGACGGCGGCGGCGTCGCCGAGCGTGGCATCGATGCACACGTTCGACGCGCCCTCGTTCCAGGCCAGCGCGGCACCGGGCGCGGCGGCGTGAGGGGCATGGGTGACCGCGGTCAAGGGACGATACGCGACCGTGATCAGTTCCGCCGCGTCGCGCGCCGTGGCGAGGCTGGTGGCGACCACGACGGCGACGATATCGCCGACATGGCGGGCGATCGTGGTGGCCATGCAGAAATGCGGCGGCCCTCCGGCGACGGAGCCGTCGGTGTTTGGCAGCGCGACCTCCGCCGGGTGACCGGACCAGACGGCGTGCGGGATCGGGCGCAGGCCATCCGCGAGCATGTCCTGTCCGGTCAGTACCGTCAGCACGCCCGGCACCGCGCGCGCCTGGTCCATATCAATGGCGTCGATCTCCGCATGGGCGTGCGAGGATCGAAGCATGATCGCGTAAGCCTGATCCGGCAGCGTGAGGTCGTCGCTGTAACGCCCCTGGCCGGTCAGCAGACGCAGATCCTCCCGCCGGCGCAGCGGTGCGCCAATGCCGGTGGTTCCGTTGCCGTCAGCCATCCGCGTCCCCGTTTCGTGTCGCGAGTCAGTGGTGCGACCGTGGCATTGGGCGTGCGGCGAAGCAATGCCGGCGTTCCGGCGGGGGTAGACGGGCCGGTTGCCGCCCGCCGCGGAAGGTGCTGGGGTGTTCACGGAGGATCCCGCCGATGACCGTGCATGTCAGAACCATCCGGCCCGGCTTCGTGGCCGACATCGGCGGCCTTGATATTTCACGCCCTATGAGCGCCGCCGTGATGGACGATCTGTGGCGTGCCAGCGACGCGCACGCCGTGCTGATTTTCCGCGGTCAGACGTTGAACGATGCCGAGCAGGTCGCGTTCACCGAGAATTTCGGCCGCCCGGAACGTTACGCGTTGTCGTACCGCGCCAATTCGACGCTAAGGCTGCAACGCCCGGAGATGGTCGATGTGTCGAACCTCGACGCCACGACCGGGCAACCTCAAAGCGGCGCGTCTCGGCATCGGATGGTCAACCTCGGCAACCGGCTGTGGCACACCGACAGTTCGTTTCGGCTTCCATGTGGGGGATTTTCGTTGCTTTACGCGCACGCCATCCCGCCCCCCGGGCCTTTGGGCGCGGGCGAGACGGAGTTCGCGGACACCGCCGCCGCCTGGGACGCACTAAGCCCGGAACGCCAGGTCGCGTTGGAAGGTACCCGCGTGGAGCACAGTTTGATGCACTCGCGCGCGCTGCTTGGATTTACCGATTTCGCGCCAGAGGAGAGGGCGGCGTTGCCACCGGTCGTGCAGCCCCTGATCAATACACATCCGCGTACCGGGCGCCGGTCGCTCTATCTGGCGTCGCACGCGTCGCACGTCCTGGGGATGGATGTGGCGGACGGCCGGTTGCTGCTGATGGAACTGCTGGAACTGGCGACCCGCGCCGGCACGACCCATCGGCACGAATGGCGGGTCGGCGACCTGGTGCTGTGGGACAACCGGCGAACGATGCATCGCGGTTTGGCGTTCGATGAGCGGTTTCCTCGCGATATGCGACGGGTGACCACATCGGACGGTACCGAACCGAACCGTGAGGCCGGCGTTCGCGCGGCGTGAAGTGTCCTTCAGACCACCCGCCGGTATTCGATTTTCGACCCGTCGGTGCCGACCGAATGCAAGGCCGTCCAGAGCTTCGCCTCATCGTACCAGTCGTCGAGGGTTACCTTTCCCGCCAGGGAATAATGCGTCGCGCGCACCATGGCGCCATTCGCCAGCGCCACCATTTCCTCGCCATGCGGAATGACGCGTGACTCGATCCGCGCACCATCCTGCGGATTGAACAGCGGCCGTTCCATGCACAGAATATTCCAGTGTGTTAAGGGAATCGTCTCCGGCGGCCGCACGTCACGAGGAATGGTCGACGCCTCGACTGTTACGCCATCCGGTCCGCGCTCGGCATGCACCCGAAACGGCTTGCCGTTGTCGTTGGTCGTGCTGTCAAGACTTTCGAACTGCCCGTCCCGCCAGGTCTCCCGCACCGAGTGGTTGTAGCGGAACAATACGATCGGCCCGAAGCGGACAATGATCTCCGCGGTCGTATCGGCTTGCAACACGGTTTCTCGCTGTTGGAAAGTCACGCTTTGGTGGCCGATCCTGCTGCCGTTCCGCATCACCTCGAAGCGTATTTCCGGTGGCGGCGCGAAGCCGGTACCGGACATCAAAGCCAAGGCCGCGCCACTGGCGAAAACTCCGCGGCGGCCGATCATAGGGGCCGATGCAAGCGGTACAAACCGACATCCAGTGCGCCGGCCAGAAATCCCGCCTCGCAATACGACAAATAATACTCCCACTTGCGCTTGAACCGTTCATCGAAACCCATTGGACGAAGCCGCGGCCAGGCACGCAGAAACCGCGTTTGCCAATCCGCCAAAGTGCGAGCGTAACTCAGGCCAAACGCGCGGACATTGTCCAACACCAGCCCGGCGGCGGTTATTTGCGTGCGCATGACGCTGTCGGACGGCAGCATGCCGCCGGGGAATATATGGCGCTGAATGAAGTCCGCGCTCCGCTCATAGGCGGAGTAACGATCCTCCGCCATCGTGATCACCTGCAGCGCCGCCACCCCTCCTGGGCGAAGCCGATCGCGGATCGTGGCGAAGTAGGTCGGCCAATAATCCTTGCCCACCGCCTCCAGCATTTCGATCGACACGATCCGATCGAACGTTCCGTCAACGTCCCGATAGTCCCGCCGGTGCAACTCGACCATCCCAGCGCCGCCACCGTCGTCTGGGGAGGAAGCCGCGACGCGGTCGCGCGCGAGATCGAGCTGCGCCGGCGAGAGCGACAGGCCGACGACATGGCAGCCCCGCTCACGGGCCAGGCGTCCCGCCAGCGCGCCCCAGCCGCAGCCTATTTCCAGCACGTGCTCCCCGCCGGTCAGCGACAGCGCGTCCATCACGAGATCCTGTTTGGCGATTTGCGCCTGTTCCAGGTCCGTCACGGTGTCTTCGTATAGTCCCGAGGAGTATGTCATGCCCGGATCCAGCCACGCCGCGTAGAACGCGTTGCCGAGGTCGTAATGCGCCGGAATGTTCCTCCGGCTGCCGCGGCGCGTGTTGTTGCGGCGCAGATGCAAAAGGCGGTTCAGCAGCCGGACCATCCGTGATCCGTCCAGCGACGGCATCATCGTCTCATGATTGCGCGCGGCGAGTTCGATCAGCGACGTGAGATTGGGCGTCGACCAATCACCGTCCATGTAGGCTTCGGCGAACCCGATATCGCCGCCCACCAACATGCGCCGCACGGTGCGCCAGCGGTGCATGACCAGGGTTCCGGATGGCCCAGGCTGGGGCCCTGTGCAATGGATGGCCTCGCCGGAGGGCATGCGGATCAGCAGCTGGCCGTGCTCGACCTGACGCGCCAGTCGCACCAGGAAGCGGCGGCCGATCGACAGCCCGTTACCGCGGGCCGACCATCCGTTCGTTTCGTCCCAAGAGAGCGTAACGGTTGCCGGCATTCCTCGGCTCTCCTTCAGGTGGCGGGAGTGGTTTGGACAACGATGCTGACCGGCCGCTCCGGCGCGGGAGGGCGGGTGTGCAGGCGCGCACCTTTGATCCACAGCCGCAACGCTTCCCAGTGGATGCCGCCGATCACTTTCAATGTCAGCAAGGGCGTGCGGAGCAAGGCGCGCAGCAGCGTAGTGTCGCTCAGCGCGCGGCGTCGCGCCGAAAAAGCAGCGACGATCATCGGCCCATCCGCGTCGCCGCCGAGGATCGCCAGGCTCAGACGTTCGTCCGGAGCATGCACGCGGAAGTCGTAACGCATATCCATCGCCATGAACGGCGAGACATGGAAGGCCTTCCGGCAGCTCTGCACGATGTCCGACGCCGAGGCGTCCGGCGCGACTGGGATCAAATACGTATGACGTTCGCCAAACGTGTTGTGCACTTCGTGCAAAAGCGCGGCGAGGCGCCCCGATCTGTGATAACAAAACCAAACGCTGATAGGATTGAAGCCGTAACCAAGCACGCGTGGCATCGCCAACAGCCGGATCGGTCCGCCCTCCAGATCGATGCCCGCGTGGCTCAGATGGGTTTCCGCCCAAACCCGCAACGATCCACCGGAGCCGTCGGCATGATCGCGCTCATCGAAGCTGAACAGATTGAAGCGACGGTGCGACAGCAGGCGCAGACGGGCGCACAGCGCCGGGATCTCATCGATGTCCAACAGTAACGAGAACACCCGGTAGCGCAGGCGATGCGGCCTGGGCCGTAACCGGCGATGCGCGACGGTGCCCTCGTAAAGAGCGGAAGCCTCCGTCACGCGCTGGTCTCCAGTTTCATGTCACCGCGTTCGGCCACGCCCAAATGGATGCGTCCCGACTCGTTCGCGACCGTCCAGGGCCGCCGCGGCCCGCCGAGTTGCTCGGCGACCGCGAGGCCCGCCTGCAACCCGTCTTCATGAAATCCGGCGCCGAAATAGGCGCCGCAAAACCACACGCCGCCCTGGTTCTGTAACGACCATAACTGACGTTGCGCCCGGATCGCGGCGGCATCGAACACCGGATGCTCATACGTCTCGGTGCGCAACAATGTTCCTTTGGCGGGTGGCCGCGGCGGATTGAGGGTGACGAAATACTGCGTCGGGCCAGGCAGACTCTGCAACCTGTTCATCCAATAGGTCACGCAAGGTTGCGCGTCGGTCTGCCCGGAGCGCCCCAGATAGTTCCAACTGGCCCACACGCTCCGCCGCCGCGGCATCAGCGAGGCATCCGTGTGCAGCACCGCCCGATTGCGCGTGTAACGAAACGCGCCGAGGGTCGCTGTCTCCCACCGCGTCGCCTCGGTGCCCAGAAGCGCCAGAGCCTGATCGGCGTGGCAAGCCAGGACGACGTGATCGTAGGTGTGTGCGCTGTCATCGGAATGCACGCGGACGCCGGCTTCCAGGCGCTCGATCGCGCGCGCGGGCCAGTTGGTATGGATGCGATCGGCGAAACGCTCGGTCAGGCGGGAGACGTATTCGCGGCAGCCGCCCCGCACCGTGCGCCAGATCGGTCGGTCGGACACCTGAAGCAGACCGTGATTGTCGCAGAAACGAATGAACGAGGCCGCCGGTTGCAGTCCGGCGCCCTCGGTCGGGCAGGACCAGACCGCCGCCGACATCGGCAGCAGGTGATCGTCCCTCAGCGCGACGCCATAGCCTCCCGCCCGCAGGTAGTCGTCGAGACTGTCCAGTTCTTGGGTCAGCATGGGAAGGTCGCGGGGTGCGGAGCGGTAGAAGCGCAGCAGGTCGCGCAGCATGCCCCAGAACCGCGGCCGCAGCAGGTTGCGCTTTTGCGCGAACAGGCCGCGCAAATTGGTGCCGGCGTATTCCAGGCCTCCGCCGTCGAGGGACACCGCGAACGACATGTCCGACTCTTGCGTCGGCACGCCCAGAAAGCGAAACAGCGCGGTCAGGTTTGGATAGGTGTGCTCATTATAAACGATGAATCCGGTATCGACCGGAACGCCGCCATCTGGCGTCGCGACCTCCACGGTGTTGGAGTGGCCGCCGACACGCTCAGCGCTTTCATACACGGTAACGCGGTGGCGTTCGGACAGCAGCCAGGCGCAGGCCATGCCGGCGATGCCGGTGCCAATGACCGCGATGTCCAACGGCGCCTGGCCGCTCGCGATACGATCGTTACTGCCCGGTACGGTCATGGCGGCGTTTGGTCCTCAGCCCCTGGTCACCCATGCCGCCGGTCTGTCATCGTCCGTCGATCATGAGCATTCTCAAACCGGTCATACGAACGCCGTCGCGCGGTGGATCACTCGCGCGATCGATCATTCGCGCCACTGATCCAAATCGGGGCCAGCCACGTATTCACTGGTCATGGACGTGGACAGCCCGCACATCGCGCCGGAATTTGAGCATGCGCGGCGAACAGGCCGTGGCGTGAGCGGCTCGGTACCGCCGGTGCCGTCGAAAGGCGAGAGTTCTCCGGCGGCGGAGGCCGTGGCGCTACTGCTGGCGATCGCCGGCCGGCGCGATCGCGCGGCGTTCGTCACGTTGTTCGGGCATTTCGCGCCGCGATTGAAATCCTGGTTCCAGCGCGGCGGCGTTCCGGCCGAGCAGGCGGAAGAACTGGTGCAGGAGACGATGCTGTCCGTCTGGCGCAAAGCCGATAGTTTCGATCCGGCGCGGGCCGGCGCGGCGACGTGGATCTTCACCATCGCCCGCAACCAGCGGATCGACGCCGCCCGGAGAGTGCCGCGACGGACCCTCAATGGCGACGACCCATCATTGGCTCCGTACGCGCCCGCCGCGCCGGACGTCGTTCTCGACACGGTTCAGCGGGAAAACCGGCTGCGGGAGGCGCTATCGATCCTCCCGGCCGAGCAGGCGGAAGTGATCCGGCTGTCGTTTTTCGAGGATCGTCCCCACGCCGACATCGAGCGTGCGCTTGGCATCCCCCTTGGCACCGTGAAGTCGCGCCTCCGCCTGGCGATGAGCCGGTTGCGCGCCCATCTCGGAGACTTCGGACCTCCTCGATCGAATATCCCATTGGGCGAACGCCCCAACAGAGAGCCATCATGACCGAAGCCCCCAGGCATCACCCCGCCGAGGATACGCTGCTGCGCCATGCGGCCGGCATGCTGCCGCCGGGCCTCGCCATGGTGGTCGCCACGCATCTGCCGTTCTGCCGGCATTGCCAGGCCGCGATCCGGCTCGATGAAGCCATCGGCGGCGGTTTGTTGGCGGAGATTCCTCCATCCGACCTGGCGGCGGACACGCTAACCCGCACGCTGGCACGCCTGGACATTCCGGTCACGCCGGCGGCGCCGGAACCTGTCGCCCTGGTCGAGGGCGTGCCGTTGCCGGAGACATTACGCGGGTTGGTGCGTCCGTCGTGGCGGTGGCTCGCGCCGGGAATCAGCCGGATGGCGGTGGACGTGCCGGCGGATACGCGGCGCGCGCGGGAACACGTCTGGCTACTCCGCATCGCGCCGGGTACCGCGCTGCCGGACCACGGGCATCACGGGTGGGAGGCAACCTGTGTGCTGTCGGGAAGTTTCGCCGACGTCAGTGGCGAATACGGGCCGGGCGACGTGGCCGAAATGAACGAAGCGGAGATCCATCAACCGGTCGCCGGCGCGCGCGAGGCCTGTATCTGCCTGATCGCGTGGGAGGGAAGACTGCGAATGCGCGGCCTGCTGGCGCGATTGGTGCAACCGCTGATTGGGGTTTAAGCGATTGCGCCAGGCGCTGCTCGGACCATTCACCGCTTTGCTTGTGGCCGCCTGCTCTCCGGCGGGCTTGCTGGGATCGCTGCAACCGGCCGCGGCCGGGGGCGAAATCCGCAATGTCCCCTATGCCCCCGGGCCGCGCCATTCGCTGGATGTTTATCTGCCGGCGAAGGGAGAAAGGCCGCCGCCGGTGGTAGTCTTTTTCTATGGCGGCGGGTGGAAGTCCGGCGATCGCGCGACGTATCGCTTTGTCGGGCGGAGTCTGGCGGCCTGCGGTGCCATGACCTTCATCCCCGACTACCGCGTCTGGCCAAAGACCGGATTCCCTGGCTTCCTTCAGGACGCCGCGAAGGCGGTGGCGTTTGCTCGCCAGGACGCGGTTCGGCTTGGCGGCGATCCCACGCGTTTGTTCCTGGTCGGGCATTCCGCCGGAGCCTACATCGCCGTGATGCTGGCGCTGGATCCCGAGTATCTGGCGGCCGTGGGATTGGATCAGAAAACGTCGCTGGCTGGGGTGGTGGGCCTCGCGGGTCCGTATGACTTCCTGCCTCTGCAAGACCCGGTGCTGGAGCAGATCTTCACCCCCGTTGGGCCGCGAACACAGCCAATTACCTTCGCCGCCAACGCGCACGCGCCGATGTTGTTGGCGGCCGGGGAAGACGACACGACCGTCTATCCCGCCAACACCACGCGCCTGGCCGCGAAGATCAGGCAGAGCGGAGGACAGGTCACGTCGATCCTTTATCCAGGCATCGGGCATGTGGCGCTGGCGGCGGCGTTGGGCGCGCCGCTGCATTTCCTGGCACCAGTCCGAGCCGATACCTGCCGGTTCCTGGGCCTGGAGAACGCGCCGCGATGATCGCGCTGCTCCTGCTTCAGGGCGCGGGATTATGCGGCGCGATGATGGTGGCGTGGTGGTTCCAGTGGCGCAAGGGTAACGCCGGCTGGGTGGACGTGTTCTGGACCTTCGCCACCGGCGCCGCCGGCGTGTTTGGCGCGCTGTGGCCGATGGGCGGCGCGGTTCCGTTACGGCAAGGGATCGTCGCGCTGCTGGCGGCGTTCTGGTCCCTTCGCCTGGGATCGCATCTGCGCGCTCGAGTCCTGACGCGGCACGAGGACGCCCGCTATGCCGGCTTCCGCCGCGATTGGGGCGATCGGTTCCAGCCGCGGCTGTTCGGCTTCCTGATCATCCAGGCTTTGGCGGCGTGGCCGTTGGCGATCGCGATCCTGGTCGCCGCGCGAAATCCCGCGACCGGCCTTCGGCTCACGGATTTCGCCGCGTTGCTGGTCAGCGCGGCGGCGATCGTGGGGGAGGGACTCGCGGATCGTGAACTCGCGCGGTTCGTGGCCAACCCCGCGAACAAGGGCCGCGTCTGCGATCTGGGCTTTTGGGCGTGGTCGCGGCATCCGAACTATTTCTTTGAGTTTCTGGGCTGGTGCGCGTGGCCCTTGTTCGCGTTCGGCTGGTCATGGGGTTGGTTGGCCCTGGCGGCACCGGCGTGGATGTACTGGCTGCTGGTGCATGTCTCCGGCATTCCGCCATTGGAAAAAGTAATGTTGGCCTCTCGCGGCGATGCCTGGCGCGAGTACGAGAGCCGCACCAGCCCCTTCTTCCCTCTGCCACCGAAACGTGAGGTCCGCGCATGAACGTCATCGCCACCACCACTTCGATGCTGGAACGTCTGCCGATGCCGGTGCCGGATGCGCTGATGCGCGCGGGAATCTCGGCTTTGGTCGGACGCACGCACCGGTTGATGTCTGCCGCCCCGCCCGATTGCGACACTGTGTTCGCCGCCGGCATGGGCGCACATTCGATCGCCGAGCACACCGCCGCGGCGAACGAGCAACACTACGAGTTGCCAGTGGCGTTCTTCGGACTCGTCCTTGGTCCGCAACGAAAATATTCCAGTTGTTTTTATGACGCCCAGACCGCGTCGTTGGGACAGGCCGAGGAGAACGCTCTGGCGTTGACATGTTCCCACGCCGATCTCCGCGACGGGCAGAAGATTTTGGAACTGGGCTGCGGGTGGGGCTCGCTGTCGCTTTGGATGGCGGCGCGTTATCCGCGGGCGGAGATTACCGCGGTGTCCAATTCGGCCTCGCAGCGGCATTACATTCTCGACACGGCACGAGCGCGGGGGTTGGAGAACTTAACCGTCATCACCGCGGACATGAACGAGTTCAATACGCTTGTGCGGTTCGATCGCGTCGTGTCGGTCGAAATGTTCGAGCACATGGCGAACTGGGAGGCGTTGCTGACCCGCGTGCGAACGTGGCTGCGGCCGGAGGGGCGGCTGTTCCTGCATGTGTTTTCGCACGCCGCCGCGCCGTACCGCTTCGATACCAGCGACAAGGCGGACTGGATCGCACAGCACTTCTTCACCGGCGGCATCATGCCGAGCCACGGATTGCCGCGCCACTTCCCGCGCTTGTTCTCGGTCGAGCAGGACTGGCGGTGGGACGGCCGGCATTATCAGCGCACGGCCGAGGCCTGGTTGGCGAATTACGATGCGCACGCCGAGGAAATCGATGAACTGCTGCGCGATGTCTACGGTGACCAGGCGATGTTGTGGCGGCGGCGGTGGCGGATGTTCTTCCTGGCCGTGTCGGGGCTGTTCGGCCATCACGGAGGGCAGGCCTGGGGTGTCAGCCACTATCGACTGGCGCCCGTCGTGTGACGTGAAAAGCCAAGGGTTGAGAGGGGCGTTCCTGGATTACATCGCGTCGGACGATCCGCGCGTCGCGACGGCGAACCTCGTCGCGATGGTACTGGCCTGGAACACTCCGTTTTACCCGTTGTATTTGCGCGGCGTGGCGGGACCGGCGATCCTGCCCGGCGGGTGGCTGACTTTGTGCGTATTTCCCGCGTTTCTGGCGGTCCCGGCGGTAACGCGGTTTTGGCCATACGCGGGCCGCGTGATGCTGGCTCTGACCGGCGCGGCGAACACGCTGTTTTGCACGTGGCTGCTCGGAGAGGCTTCCGGCACCGCGATGTTCCTGCTGCCGTGCATCACTTTGGCGGCGCTGCTGTTCCGTCGCGACGAGACAGCAGCGTTGTTCGGTTTGTTGGCTTTGCCGATCGTTCTCGGAATCGCGTTGGATAGGCGTTACCCGGTGTCGCCGTTCGTTTGCTCGGGTGAAGGGTGTACCGGAATCCTGTGGATGAACGTCTTCAGCATCGCGGTCCTGACGGCGTTTCTCGGATTGCTGGCAACGGGACTGGCTACGACCGCCAACGATACACCGCCGCGCCGGTGAATGATGCGGCGCCCGTGACGATGGCGCCCCAGACCATATCGATAACCGTCAGTTGCGTCGTCCAAACGCGGAGCACCGCGTGATTGGTCAGGTCGTATGTGCCGTACGTGCAGATTCCGTAAAACGCGCCGTAAGCGACCGCGGCCGAGAGCCTGCCCTGCTGGCGGGCGAGCGGCAACACGAACACGAGAATGCCGGTGATCTGCAGCGCGTAAAACAGCACCGCCGGGACAATGCGAAAACCGTTCAGCATGATGTCGCCGAGGACGCTGGTGTAGAGCGATCCTCCCACGACACAGAGCCACACAGTGTCCAACGCCAAAAATACAAATAGTGATGCCAGCCAGGTGAGCGCCAACCTCATGCTTTGGGTCCTTGTTGTCCGAGCGGCGGTGCGACCTGGCTTTATACGAAGCTTCCGCCTGAATGGATGCATCGTGCGAGTGGATTTGCTTCGCTCCTGGCGCCAAGGCGTGGGGCCTTTCCGCGGCGGCGGAAACATGCTGCGATGCACAAATAGATCGTATCGGAGTGCGAGGCATGAACCAGATCGCGATGACGCATTCGGCCGGCGGTTCCTCAAAAGACGCGATGCTGACCATTCGCCAGATAGGTCCGACCTTCGGCGCCGAGATCAGCGGAATGCCGATCCATGGCGACGTCAGCCCCGAATTATTGGCTCAGTTCATCGCCGCCTTGCACCGTTATCGCGTCCTCATCGTTCCTGGGCTTGATCTCACCCCGGCGGAACTGGTCGCGTTCAGCCGGCGTCTGGGTCCATTGGAAATCCACAGCCGGTTTGAGAATACGTTGACCGCGCACCGCGAGGTCTTCTGCGTCGGCAACGTCGAGCGGGACGGCATGAAAGCCTCGTTCAATCGAGGGGTCGAGCAGTGGCATGCCGATAGTTCGTACCGTGAAACGCCGAGCGACGCGTCGCTGTTTTACGCCGAAATCGTGCCCGACGAGGGGGGCGATACGTTGTTCGCCGATGCAACCGCGGCATGGCGTGCGTTGGACCCGAAGACGCGGGCGCGAATTGAAGGATTGTACGGCGTGCACTCGCTGGAAACGCTGCGGCAATGGGGGGTGCGGCACAATCCGGAACGCGGACAGAACATCGACAATCAGGCGGCGGAGTTTCCTCCGGTGCGACAGCCACTGGTGCGACAGCATCCGGTGACCGGTGCGAAGTCGTTATATGTCTGTCCCGCCGTGATCAGTCACGTCGAAGGACTCGACGCGGCGGAGGGCGCCGCGCTGATCGAAACGTTGATCGCGCATGTGACGCAGCCGCGATTTGTCTATGCGCACCGTTGGCATAAGGGCGACCTGGTCATGTGGGACAACCGCGCGGTGCTGCATACCGCGAGTTTGTTCGATCACACGCGGTATCAACGGCTGATGTATCGTACGACGGTCGCGGGAGGCGCGCCGGCGCTGTCGGATTAGCCAAACGCACCGACGTCGTGGGTGATCGCGGTGGCGATTTCCCGCACCATGTCGAACAGGCGGCGCATTGGTGCGAAAATCTCCCGATGTTCACGGGCATAGGCGGCGGTCGCGCGTGGCGGTGCGGGTTCGCCGTAATCGCAATCGGCGGCGGGATCCGGCGCGGCGGGGAAAATCTCCGCCAGTAATTGCAGCGACGCATCGATGTCCAGGCGCAGGATCGCGGCTTCCAGCACGTGCCGTGTCACGCCGTGGCGCGGCGAAAAGTCCGAGATTTCCGTCGCCAACAGCCAGATTCGATGGATCAGCGCCAGTCGCAGCGCGTGCAACAGGATTTCTCGTGTCGCCATGTGCGGCGCGTCCGGCCACGCCACCCGCAACGCCAGATGATCGGCGGAGATACGGCGGAACATCGACTGCGCGGCAGCCCAGATGTCCAGCCGTTCCAGCGCGCGCGCCACCGACACCAGGGCTTCCCGACGGCCGGGCAAATGCGTGAGCGCGGCGCGGTCGAGCCAGGTGCCCGGGTCCAGTGTCGCGATCACCGCGCGCAGCACGCCGATATGCGAGTGCGCCAGGCCGTGCGATGCCAGGTCCAGCGCGCGGTGGAAGCGCCGGCTGTTTTGCCGCATGTCAGCGAAGGTTTCCGGATGCCGAGCGGCCGCCGCCCCCAGACCTTGCAGCGTATTCGCGCACCAGCCGAGTTGTTGCAGGATCGCATTGTTCGGAATGGCGCGCAGCTCACGTGGATGACGGATGCGCGCCGCCGTCGCCACGCCGTCCGCCTGCCGCGCGGCCGGCCTTGAACCGGTGCGATCGAGCAATGCCGGGCCGAAGGCACCCAAAAGCGAGCCGTAGCCTGTGTCCTCGACGAGGGCTTCCATCCCGGATCGGACCGTGGCGAAAAAATCGGCGGAGAAATCGGGGGCGGCGTAGACCGGGTCCTCGATCGGACCGGCGGCGGGGTGATAGGTTTGCTCGGCGATGCGGGTGATCGTGGCGGAGGCCAGTTCCGGTGTGCCGAACAGCAAATAACCGTCGCCCCCCTGGAACGCGCTTTCCTCCCGCACCGCGAGGCCGGCGCGATTCAATGCCTGACGCGACGCGGTCGGCGACAGGTATTTAAGACGATCCGATAGCGAACCGGGATGCGCGCCGCGGCCGATGCTTTCGCCGTGCGTATCGAACAAGATGACCTCGACGCCGGAAACCCCGTGCTTCGCCAGTGTCTCGCCAATCTTCAGGCGCAGGCGTTCGATCAGGTAACTGGCGGCGAGTTGCCCGACGTAGCGGCCGGAGTCGGAGTAACCGAATTGCAGCGCCAGACGTCCGGTTGTCTTGAGATACGCACGGTAATGTGGGCTGCGCAGCGCCTCATCCAGCACCGCCGCGCCCTGCTCCAGCGCCGAAGCGGTTTCGAACAGCGGGCTGATCTCGATCTGCTTTTCGATGCCGAACAGTTTCGCCAGCCACAGCGCGGCGAGCAGCGTGTAACCGGTTTCCGTCTCGGCGATCAGGAAACGCACCGGGACCGAGCCATCGACGTGTTTGACGATCTGCGCGACCGTCATCATCAGTTTCGCGGCGGACGCCTGCTCGGAAATCAGCGCGCCGAAGTCGACGGGAATGGGCTGGACCGAGTCCAGCGCGGCGTTGATCGCGGCGAACAAGGCGCGGTGATGCGACGGGTCCTCGGGCGGATCGGCGATGCCCAGACGCTGGCGGATGACGTTGTGTATTTGCGCGGCATTCAGGCGGGTATGCGTGTGCGCCAGAGCCAGGCCGTGCGACACGAGGCCGGCCCGCGCCACGGTCAGTTTCAGTTTTTCCGCGTCATCGGCGACGGCGATCGCGGCGTCGAACAACGGCAGCAACGGCTCGGGCGAGGTCATCGCCGCATCGCGCCCACCGACCAGCGCCTGTGCGAAAGCGGCGACTTTCGGGGGATCCTGCGAGGCGGGACAGGATTCGATCTGATGTGTCGTCGCGTCCAATGCCAGTTTCACGCGCGCGGCCAAAGGTTCCGCCGCGGCGACCTGCGTGTGCAACCGGGCGAGTTGCAGCCGTTTCATCTCCAATCGCAGTCGCAGCGTATCCCACCAGCCGATATCCGTGCGGCCGTCGGTATCGTAACCGACCCAGGTTGAAAGGATGACCGGTCGCGGCGTGAGTTCGGTCCAGCGATCGGGCCAGGCGGAGCGGGCGACCTCGATCAACGCGGTGTTGAAACGATCGATCGCGTCGCGGCCATTGGCGATCGCGGCGGCCGATTGGGCGAATTCCTCTTGCAACGTGATCGGCGGCGGGCGGTGCGACTGGAATGTCGGGCCAGGACGGCCGCTGGCCTGCTCGGCGAGAGCATGACCGATTTCGGGCGGCAGCGAGAATGTCGGATGCGCGGTAAATACGGCGGCGAAACGGGCCCGTTCGACCAGCGCGCGATACTCGGCCCAACGCACGGGGGAATCGTTGGGGTCCGGACGCAACAACGTTTGCGCGAGACGGGCGAGCACGGCGTCGTTTTGTTGCTGATCCACACCGCCGACATAGGCGGCGATTCGTTCCGCTCGGGCGGCGAACGCGGCATCGCGCAGGTGGCGAATCAGGGCGGCGATCGCGTCCTCGGTCAGACCGCCCTGGTCCATGCGTCGCGTGATGGCGAGGGAGATCAGCAGGACGGGGTTACCGAATGGATCTTCCTCAACCCTGGAGCCCAGTCGAGCGGTCAGGTCCAGCAATTCCTGGGCGAGGAGGGCGGCCGGGTCCGGCGGCGGGACATCTGGCATGAAGGGAGAATGGCAAGGTTTGTGCGACGCAGCAAGAGGGGTTCCTCAGGCCGGAACCGCCTCCATCGCCCGTACGCATCGCGCCATCGCACCGGTTGGAGAGATGCTGATCGGAATATCGCCCTGGCGACACGCATCGACCGCGTAACGGCATCGCGCGGCGAAGGCGCAGCCAGGCGGAAGTTGCGCCAGGTTGGGCGGCGTGCCTGGAATAGTCTCGAGTTTCGTGCCGCGCATGCCGCCATGCACCGTCGAGTGCAACAAGCCTTCCGTGTAAGGATGCCGCGGCGTGCGAATGATCTCTCGCGCCGTTCCAACTTCGACGAAACGGCCCGCGTACATCACCGCGATGCGATCGGAAATTTCCGCCGCCGCGCCGACGTCGTGAGTCACGAACACGATCGCCATGCCCAGTTCCTGCTGGAGTTGGCGTAGCAGCAAAAGGATCTGGATTTGCACGGTGACGTCCAGCGCGGTGGTAGGCTCGTCGGCCAGCAACACGGCGGGGGAACACGCCAACGCCAGAGCGATCATCGCGCGTTGCCGCATCCCGCCCGACATTTCATGCGGGAAATTTTTCAGGCGTCGCGCGGCGGAGGGGATTTTGACCTGTTCCAGCAAGTCCAGAGCGCGCTTCATCGCGGTCCGGTGATCGACACGCTCATGCTGGATGATGGTTTCGGCGATTTGTTCGCCGATTGTATAGACCGGATCGAGCGCGGCCATCGGCTCCTGGAAGATCATGGACAGCGCGCCACCGCGCAATTTCGCCAGCGCCGCGGCGGGGAGTCCCAGGATCTCCTTGCCGTTCAACCAAACTTTGCCGGTGGTCTGGGCGTATTCCGGCAGCAAGCCCATCAGCGCTTTCAGGCTGACGCTTTTGCCGGACCCGGACTCGCCCAGAATGGTCAGGGTTTCGCCGGCCCGCAGCGCGAAGGACGCGCCGTTGACCGCGGCGACATCGGTGCCGCGGCGGCGAAAACGCACGGTCAGGTCTTCGACTTCCAGAACCGGCGGAGGGATCGTCGCGCTGTCAGGCATGATGGGTTCCGGTCGCTCGTTGCGCTTCCGGCAGGTGGCAGGCGACCAGATGCGGATGCATTTCGTCAAACTCGCCGTGCAATGGCGCGGCAAGGGGCGGGGCGGTTCGCGCGCAGATTTCCTCGGCGAAGGCGCACCGCGTGCGAAACCGGCAGCCGGAGGGCGGGTTGATCGGATTGGGCGGATCGCCGGTCAGCGGCATTTCCGTCGTGCGCCGGTCCGGATCGAGCGTCGGTTTCGATGCGAACAGCGCGCGTGTGTAAGGATGGCGTGGATGCCGATAAATTTCCTCGACCGGCCCGGTTTCCACCACGCGGCCGAGATACATCACCATGACCCGGTCGCTCATATACTCGACCACGTTTAAATCGTGGCTGATGAACAGATAGGTGAGATTAAACTTTTCCTTCAGTTCCCCAAGAAGGTTTAACACCTGCGCCTCGACCGACTTGTCCAGCGCGGCCACGGCTTCGTCCAGAATCACCAGCCTCGGTTCCAACGCCAGCGCCCGGGCGATGTTGACCCGTTGCCGCTGCCCGCCCGACAATTCATGCGGATACCGGCGCGCGTATTGCCGCGGGTTCAGCCCGACCTGAGCCAACAAACCCTCGGCGCGGTCATAGGCTTCCTTGCGCCCAAGCCCGTGCATGCGCGGTGCGTAAGCGATGCTCTCGGCCATCGTCATGCGCGGATTGAGCGAGGAATAGCTGTCCTGAAACACCATCTGCATCTGTCGGCGCATGTCGTTCACCGAGATGCCGCGTGGCTCCCCGACCATGTCGCCGTCGAACACGATGGAGCCGGCGTCGGGTTCCACCAGCCGCATCAACAGCCGCGCGGTGGTCGATTTACCGCAGCCCGACTCGCCGACGATGCCAAGCGTCTCACCCTTGCGAACAGAGAACGAAACGTCATCGACGGCCTGCACGGTGGCGACGGTGCGGTTCAGCAACCCGCCGTGAATGGGGAAGTATTTCTTCAGGTTTTCCACATGCAGCAAAGGCTGCGCCGGACCGCCGCGGTCGCGCGGATCGAGATCGCTCATTTGCTCAGCCTTACGTCCATGGCGCTGCGGAATCCGTCGCTCATGAGATTGAAACACATCGAGGTGATGAAGATCATC
>Ga0182030_10001243_pt1 | contig 52048 bp, 28 predicted proteins | sample 812S3MmetaG_FD_121299 | JGI IMG/M metagenome (GOLD analysis project Ga0182030, IMG submission 121299) | Permafrost microbial communities from Stordalen Mire, Sweden - 812S3M metaG (Illumina Assembly) | ecosystem: Environmental > Terrestrial > Soil > Wetlands > Permafrost | place: Sweden...
ACCCAAACGAACTGCCGACGGGCATCTCCGAAAAGGAACTGGAGAAGCGCCTTCTTGCCACCTGTTACGCTGCCAAGAGTTCCGTGGCGCGATGACGGCGAGTCAAGTTTCGGCCGGCCGTAAAAATCAGCTGCGGATAGAAATTTTTGGCACCAAAGCCGGTGTCGCGTGGAATGGCGAACAGCCCAATGAACTATGGGTCGGGTATCGTGACAAGGCTAATCAGCTTCTTATCAAAGACCCTTCCCTGTTAAAGCCCGCTGCACGAAGTTATGCAAGTTTGCCGGGTGGCCACAGCGAAGGTTATGGCGACACTTTCAGGAATGTCTTCCGGAACTTTTATACATCGCTGACAAACCCGCAGCACCAACTGGAGTATCCGCAGTTCAAAGATGGCTTGCGGCAGTTGTTGATTTTGCAATCTGAGATGGAAAGTTCTCGTTCGCGATCGTGGGTAGATGTTCCTCCGACTTACACCGCTCTGCGCCCCTGAAAGTTGTGATCGAAAGGAGATTTGTAGCATGCTGCTTCTCGCCGCCATCGTTTCCATCTTTGTTTACGGGATGATCGCCGCGTTGCTGGGTACAATTCTGCCAGCATTGTCCGATCGCTTCAAATTGACGCCACGCCAGAACGGAACAATCGCAATGGCGCAGGCCCTGGGGCTCATCCTGGCGTCGATCGGCATCGGTCCGCTGCTCGATAATGAGGGTACGAAAATCAGCCTTGTCCTCGGACTGAGCTTGATTGCAATTGCACTATTCCTTCTGCCGCGTTCGACAGGGTTTTCGGCAGTCGTCGTACTTCTTCTTATTTTGGGCCTCGGCGGCGGAATCGTTGTGACAGGCGCAAATGCTCTTGTCAGTAGTGTGAGCGAGGCGCATCGGGGCACAGCTCTGAATCTAGTCAATCTGTTTTTTGGCCTCGGTGGCATGGCAACGCCTTTCCTGTTAGCCAACCTCTTCTCACGCAACTGGGTGCGTCTTTGCTGGAGCGTAGCCACGCTCACGCTCGTGGCGCTGGTAATCCAGGGCACAACCAAACTGCCTCCGCCCGTCGCCGCCAAGCGATTCATTCTCTCTGAATCGGGTGCCCTCTTTGAACAGCCTCTACTCTACATTCTGGGCTGTTTTCTGTTCCTCTACATCGCGTGCGAGGTCGGCGTGTGGAACTGGCTGGTCCGGCATTTAATCGCGCAGGGCATCCCGGAGCCGCGCGCCTTGAATATTCTTTCGTTGGGTTTTGCGCTTGGACTCCTCACGGGCCGTGTTGGAGTTTCACCCATCCTGATCAGAGTCTCTGCGGAAAGGGTCACGCTGGCGTCTTCCGCAGCCATGGTTATCACCACGTTTCTGATTTTGCACGTACGCAAGGTTACGTCCGCCTATTTGCTCGCTTTCTTTGCGGGAGTTTCCATGGCCCCTCTTTTTCCGACGACCCTGGCAATCGTCGGAGACGCGTTCCCACGTATGACCGGGACAGCGATTGGATTTGTCATGACGTGTGGGTGGATTGGACTTGCTGTCAGTTCACGACTCATCGGCGCTATCGCCGGCGATGATCCATTGCGCCTCAAGAAGGCGTTGCTTCTGATTCCGATTTCAGCCCTGATCATGATTGGGTTGAACCTCAGCATCATGTCGCTGTTGCACTCCTAAGTTTCATTGAACAAGTAAATGAGAAACACGATGAATAAATTTCCGCAACTGGCATCATGACGGCAAGTGCGATTCCTCACGGCGACAAAGAGGCCCCGTAAGAGCCGCAATGTATCCAAACTGAATTCCCTTGTGGCATGATCGCACCATAGGGCAACTCCCACATTGCGGTGTCCAGAGCCGTGCCGCGCTGGGAAGGGGGAGATTGAATTCGTTGTTTACGCCTGGCACGAAATGTACTCTAGCAATGCAGGATCATAACTCATATCCTTTGGCGGTAGACCCGAAGCACCGTTCACGAGCACACCACTCTCGACAGCATTGCCATTCCAGTTAGGAAGAAACCCGCTGCACTTCCTCAGCCACGCAATGGAGGGCCCGTCGTTACATGGAAACCGGGAACATTCCGTGCGCACAAAATCCCAGCCCACAACGTCCTGAAGAAATGGATTTCGGGAGAGAAAGAGACTGGATGGCTTGCCATCGGGAAATGCTTGCACAAATTCATAGGGGTCTAGCGAATCGGGAGTTTTGGCGGCTAGAATCGCTTCATTAACGCAGAGTTTCAGCCGCTTCCGTATCTCTGGGTTGGTGATAATCCTTCTGCACTGATCGCCATCAGTCCAATCGGGATTGCCGTGCGCAAATGTTACCTTTCCGTCGGCCTTCATGCCAAAGAAATTCTTGATAGCCCCTGTGTGTCCTCCGTCGTGCTTTTTCATTAGGTGACAGCTGATAAGGAAGTCGGCGTCGAGCACAAGTTGCGGGATGACGTACGGTCCACCGTATGGCATTTCCTGAATAGCAGACGATCCCGCTTGTGCTCCTCCCTTGCATTGCACACCGGGACATTGGGCCAATAAATCGCTTTTCATTTCATCCGGAAACGGCCGGGAGCAGTCCAGAAACGTGATTCGTTCATTCTGGACGCTAGCATTGTTCAAACTCCTGGTCATTGCGATCATCATCGCCGGCGATGTGTTCAGCGCGGCTGACTTCCATTCTTTTCCGGTGTTGTTGAAGTTCACCTTAACCACGACCTTGGAAGCTTTCGAGACACCCGGAAGGATCCTTTTCCAAGCGTCGCCCGGAGTCATGCTCCCGGAAAACTTCATAAGACCAGTGTCAAGCATCCTTTCGATCCTGGCTGTATCGAACGCCCTCCAGTAGTAGTCGCTGCCGAATCTGTACCTGGATGCTACTGCGGGGTCGAATACTCGCACCACCACTTTGTGGTTGTACCCATCGGCTTTCCAAGGGCTGACTGCGCCGAATAGCCCCACGGGCCCTATCGCTTGCGTCAAAATTCCAGCAGTGACAGCTTGTGTCGACATGCCAACGAACTTCCTGCGCGTCAATCTTCTCATCGATCTCGAGCCATTCCTTTTGGACAGGTTAAGATTTCAATCTTGCAGATCTCTTTGGAGTGGCAGAGATCCAGAGATGCTTGCAAACCACCTGCAATTTGGGCGGTTGAACGACTCCGTCTTGCCAAATGCAAGTGCCGACGACCGAGTGACTGATTAAGTTCACCTCTCTTGATCGCCGAATAGCCTCTGCAAACGTCGTGGAACTTCCATCTGCTCCTGTTGAGAATTCAAGCGGCTGTTCACTGTTGCGCACACAATTTCTGAATATATTCGGAATCCTCACGTAGCGCTTCATTGATGTCGATGTCGAACTCCTCCTGCTCAATGAAATAATGCTTCAGACCGGTGGCAGCGCGTAAAATTGGCCGATAATCCACGACCCCACGGCCCATCTCCGTCGAGTGATACTCCCTGTTCGCTTCCCGCGTCATATCCTTTACGTGCAACAACGGAAAGCGTTCGGGTGTCTTCTTCAGGTAATCCACTGCACTAAACTTCGTAGTGGCAACCCAACCGCAATCCAACTCGAAGACGACCAGATTAGGATCTGTAAGGCGTAACAGTTCATCGTAGAAGACCAAACCGCTCTCAGAGTCAAACTCGGGGCCATGGTTATGGTAGCCGAAAGTCATTCCGGCAGCCTTCACTTTTTCACCAATTCGATTGAACTCGCTCGCGGACCATCGCCAATCGTCCAAGGTAAGAGGGCCGGTAAGCGTCGGATCACGGCGCACAGAAGATGAGCAGATTATGTAATCAATGTTTGCGCGATTGGCAAACTCGATCAACTCATCGAGGCGCGGCCGAAGTACTCCGAGCGGATGATGAGTGCTAATACAGCGCAGCCCAGCTTTGTCCACGGCGCCGCGAAATTCTATTGCCGTGCGATCATAGTATCCCGCCGCCTCTACCTCCGTATAACCTGCGGCTCTCACCATGCGCAGCGTGCCATCAAAGTCCTTTGGAAGCAGGTCTCGCACGCTGTAAAGCTGTAGGCCAACGGGCAGACGGAGCGGACTTGCTGCTAACCCTTCATTCATGCAGGCAACGGCTGCCACTGCGCCGGAAGTCTTCATAAAGGTTCGTCGCGAGATAAAACTCATATGTTCATTCTCCTTTAGTGAATTAAGGCAAATAACAAATTCGCCTTCGTCGATATTCTTCCTACCGGAGACCGAACGATTGATAGGGCAGTCCGGTTGTGGGCCAATGATCGGGCTGTGCATCGACATTAGGGGCAATTGCTACGCCCGGTGAAGATACGGGGGTGATTGAGACGTTCCAACCATCGACAACCACAAGCGTGTCTTCACCTTTGAAGGCACTCGTTTCGGCATCCAGGGTAATGGTGCGGGTCTCATTGGGAACGAGCGAAATGTAGTTGTCGGTTGCGAAGACGGGAAGCACACGCTGGCTGGAATGCACGCGACGTAATTGCAGATGCACCATAAGCGCGACGTTTGTCGTGGGATTGCGGAGTGTGACAGTCACCTGACGGCGGTCGTCGGTCTCCTTTTGATTTACATGTCCTTCAAGTGTCACCTTGGGCAATTTGTCGAGATCGGTGAAGACGTCTGGATAACCGGGCTGGGCGCGCCAGTAAAAGTTGGATGAAATCAATTCTCCGTCGGCGCCTCGCAGATCGAGCTTGAGAAAGTGCGTACTCGATAGCACTATTGGAAACTTGACTTGACCAAGGCTAGTGGCCGATAGAGGCGGAGCCGTCACAGGGATTTCATAATCTGAGGCGAGTGATCCGTCGAGGCGATAAATCGAAATAGATGCTACAGCATCGGCGAGATTCCGGGGGAGATTGTTGATGACTTCGAGTTCGCCGGTGGACTCGTTGAACTGGATGTGCACCATCTCGCTGGCGTGCTTGACGGCAAACAGCGACGCGTTTGGCTCCAGGTCGTAGTGGTAAAGCTGCCACACAAAGCTGGGCTGAGCCGGGTTACTCATCCAGGTAATGATGGCGGTGGTGGGATGGAAAAGCTGCGCATTGCGGCCTTCATACATAGCGCGGTAGGCCTCGTAATTCATCAGCTGCCCCTTGCGGACGAAGTCGGCGAGATTGGCAACTTTGCCATAACGCCCAGCTAGGACCGAAGGGTAGCTCTCACCGCCGGAGTTGCCCCTCGCGAAATCGTGCTCGGCCCAATCGTCATTTATAGACTCCCAGTCCTTTTCGGGCATCATGCCATGGATGGATTCGAGAGTCGGTATAGAAACAGACCCGGTCTCCGTTTTGAAAAAGTCATCGGTGACGGTATAGAATTCGCGTGGCGTACGCCAGGAGTATGGACCATGGGAACGTACACCGGCTCCGTCAGTAGAACTCGGCTGATAACGACGCGTAGGTTCGAGTTCCGCCATCAGCTTGCGCAAAGCAGCGTCAATCTGCGCCGGAGGAAAGCCCTCGTTGCGAGCGCACCAAAGAACGATGGAGGGATGATTTCGAAAGCGAAGAATCTTATCTCGGACATTTGCAATGTATGAGGCAATGTCAACGGGGTCCGGGCCGTCGCCTGGATTTGGCTGGAAGAATTCGTCCCAGATGAGAATTCCGTATTTGTCGCAGAGTTCATAGAGATCTTCGCTTGTGCTCTGTCCCACCCAATTCCGGATGAGGTTGAGATTGGCCAGCTTGTGTAGCCGAATCTCAGCTTCGAGGCGATCGCGCGGGATCCGCTTGAGTGCTTCATCGAGCCCCCAGTTGCCGCCGCGGATGAAGATGGGAAAACCGTTGACAGAGATTGTGAGAGTATCTGTACCGGGGACACCGTATGAGACTTTTCTGACACCGAAATTCAACTCCTGTGTATCAGAAACCCTCTTGTTCACTTCAAAGGCCAGGTGGAGCTTATACAGAGGCTGCGCGCCATAGCCGTTGGGCCACCAGAGGCGCGGATGGTCCACATGGAGCGCTGGAGTCGTTCTCGAATTGAAAGTGATCTGCTGCGCGGTGTGCGCTGCTAGTGTGATTGGATACCCGAATGCAATGCTCTCGATACTGCCGTCAAGCTCGCCTTTGACCGGCTTATCGCTAATGTTCTCCACCGTGACTTGGATGGCAATGTCTGTTGAGTCGGTCTTCGGTAAAGGAAGATCTGTGGTCACAAGTGGGTCTTTCACGATTACCGAACCAGTAGCGGAGAGGAAGACCCTCTGCCAGATTCCTGTATCTCGATCACGGATGGTGGGAACCCAGTCCCAACCGATGGCGCAGAGAAAAGTGGGTCCATCGATGGCGGACTCCCCACCATTCGGTCCAATCCCTTCGCGCAAGGTGTGCTCGTGGGAAACGCCAGGATGAGGTTGTGGGGTCACCAGCACCGCGAGAACAGCCTGCTTACCCGGCTTTACGTTGGATGTAATGTCGAAGATGCCCCGAGCGAACGCTCCAACGGTCGTGCCAACTTGCGCACCATTGACCCAGATGGCAGAAGAGTAGTTGACGCCGTCGAGGTTGAGCCAGACATGCTTCCCCTTGTATGCATTCGGAACGAGAATTTGGGTTCGGTACCAGTAGGAAGTCCGCGCGAGCGTGTCGGGAATGATTTCGGGTCGATTATTCTCGCCGTAAAGTGGCTCTGGATAGACATGATTATTGACGAGTGTTGTCAGGACAGTGCCAGGAACAGTCGCGGAGTACCAACCGGCAGTGTTGTAGCCCGTAGATGCGACCTCGACGCCTGAATGCGGAACTTTGGATGATTCCTGCAACTGCCAACCGGAAGCAACCACGAGTGGCTCGGGAGAAACTGATGCCGCAAAGGCGGGCAAGACCGCCGTCGCCGCGGTTATCAGGAATAAAGCAATGAAACGCAACTGGTCAAGACATGTTTGCACATGATCGATGCTCTTAGCCTTCCTGGAGGTTTTGACGCCTTTGAGCGCCCTTACATTCCTTTCTTTCTGAGAAGTGAAACAACGACGTGGTTCGATTTCAAGCGTGTTAGCGCGAAGCACCAGCACGCTAGGGATTGAGTGCATAAGGTCGTCGATCCCTCCAAGGTTCATTTCTGCCTTTCACACAAGCCATGCATGGAATACAAACGCTCGTATCGCGAAGCCTGCAAGTGCAATTCACACTAGAAATATTGGTAACTCACAAACGCCACTTCAAGGCTGTCAGGCGACCACGATGGGGCGTTGATTGTCCCCTCGCCACCCAGCATTTTGTCGAGTACGGTGATTTTCCTGTCCGTCAGTGTCATGATTCGCAACGTAACGTCTTTGTCAGCGGGGTGCCCTGTTACTCCCTTCGCATAAGAGAGAAAAATCATCTTCCTTCCATCCGGGGATATGTGCGGAAACCAGTTGCCAAATTCATCCGTAGTGACCTGTTCTTGACCGCTTCCATCGGGGCGCATGCGCCAGATTTGGCTCGTTCCATTGCGATCGGAAGTGAAGTAAATGTAGGCGCCATCTGGCGAATACTCCGGCCCATCATTTGATCCCGAGTCTTGCGTCAGTCTGGATTCGTTTGCGCCGTCCGCATCCACGTTGTAGATATCAAAGTGCCCATTCTGTTCAACGGAAATGGCGAGCGACTTCCCATCCGGTGACCAGCCGTGCCAATATGAAGTCGATAGCCGGGTAACGCGTCTTGGAGTGCCTCCCGCGTAAGGTACGATGAAAACTCCAGATTTGCCGTTTTCTTGCAATTCAGTGATTGCCAGCGAACGGCCGTCTGGTGAAATTCCGTGATCATGGTTGCAGTGGCCGGTGAGTCCCGTTTCGATGGCTACTGGTTTGCCTTTCGAGACTGATACTTTCTCGAGCCGCCCTGCGCGATTGAAGATGAGGTCACCACCATCTGAGGTCCAATTCGGCGCCTCGACGCGGCCTGCAGTGGCGTAGACTACTCTGCGGTCGGTTGGTGTTGCAATGGGTACCACTTCAAGCGTGCTGTGAAGAACCGGCGAATTCTCGGGCGCGCTTGAAAAGTTCAAATCCACATTCGAGAAGACAGCCCGCTGAATCACGCTTTTCTCGTGGGCGCACACGCCGAAACCGACATAGAATGGCCCTGTCAAATGTATACGCGGTGAGCCTGCGACCAATTGAAAGCCGGAATCGTCCCCCATCAGCATGTAGAAGTAATCGCCGCGTTTTTCAAGCCGCAGCCGTTTGGAGGTTGATGCGGGGGCATTGATTTCCCTTGTGATGGCTCCTCGCTCATCGCGGTACTGGATTGACTTCAATCCGTCGCCGTGTACGGCAACATCGACGTAAGCGGAGTCTGCATCCAGGCTTTGCCGGATCATCAACAACGCCTTCCGATGCGAATCCCCACCCGATCCGACAAAATTGATCGTGGCGGCCAAACTGACATGATCACCGGACACCTCTTGCCAAACAAAATGAAACGCGTCTTCGGAGAACCACATGTTCTCCCCGCTGCCGGCGACGGTGTAGCTGCCTGACGCAGCGTCATATTGCGTTGAACCTGGGTGCAGAACAATGCCAATATCGCTCTGGCCTTTGAACTGTCCTACTTGGTCGACGGGCCTGATCGGACCGGGCAGCCTCTCTTGTCCGACCGAGTTGTTACCAGCTTCACGAGCCTCAATTCCACCGATGGCAAAGAGCATTCCGGGCACGCAAATGACCAATGCAACCGTGACTGGCAACTCGAACCACATCCTACTCTTCCTACGCATTTGACTTGACCCCCAAAAGCATAAATTTGGCCTAACTCGGCATCAATAACTCGAACGAATTGCCCAACCAAATTGCGCAGATGCCCGACCATTCAGTTGCATAAGCCTGCTTCAAATGTGTCATGCTGCCACAAAATTCCTTCCGGGCGCCCTTCCGGGTGGCAAGGGCGGGTCAAACTCAGCTTTATTGCGTTTTGGAAGAAACTCGGACATGGCTCATAGTATTTGCATCACTTTCTTCTTTAGAGACATTCGTCGTGCGGACCAGGTTCTTATGAATCTCGAAGGCAGCGAGATTCGCTTTCTTCACATCCTCGACAAATCCCTCGTAAGGACGATCCTGTATGTCAACAAGACCGTAATTGGAGTTCTCGCCTTCACTGCCAGCCCCTTCGAAGCGGCCTTCTTTGGGCTCATCCACCCACTCGAACCAGTGATAGCCGACCGACTCCGGCAAGCTTTCGAGGCGAGTTACGTAATCCGCATAGGCTCGCCCCCGATCGGCCTGAGTAGCGACCTTCGGTCCAGCCCCGTGCGTGTTTGGCAAACCCGAGTCCTCTGCGCGGACCCCAAATTCACCGACCAGTATCGGGCGGCCTGTCAATTTGTAAGCTGCTTCTACGGCGGGACGCGGGTCCAATTCATAAACGTTGATCGAAACGACGTCGACTTTGCGCGCGCCGCGCAAGGCTCCGTCAGAGGGGTTTCCGGCAAAGGCGATTCGCGCACCAAGATAGAGGTGATTCGGGTCGGCCTCGTGAATTGCCTTCTGGGAGACTTCAAAGTATCGGGTCGCCACATCCCCTACAAACTCGTTCGCGTCCGATTGATACACCTCCGTCACTCCATTCCCCGTGACACTCTCGAAGTTCGCAGCCTTCACACCCCATGCGAGGTTGAGTTTATTAATGTCCTTTCCATACTTTTCTTTCAGAAACTTCACTGCACCTTGGTGGCCCGAACTACCTGCTGGAAACTTCAAATAGAGCTCTAATATTGTTTCTTTTCCACGCCAGTCTGGACCCCACCGCAATTCGTTATCGCTGAAATAGCCAAGAAGCATGTGATCATCGCGGCGCGGCCGGCAAAACTTTCCGGCGATGCTTCGTGCCGTTTGCTCAAAGCGTGCATCAAAAACATCTACGACGTCCTCCGGCGAGTCCCGGTCCCACTCCTCTCTAGCGTGTTCGCCAAAGTTCAGTATCACGGTATATGGAACTCCGTGGACCCACAATTCGGGGTCTGACCAAGCCCCGGTAGTATTGAAGCCCCACCTCCGAATTCTCGAAAGTGCCTCTAGACCCCACGCGTTACGGTCGGGATAAATGCTCTCAATGGCCTCAGTGTATGGATAGCGTTCGGTTCCTTGAATCTGATCGGGCTGATAGGAAATATGATCCACGCCACTAGAAAGCATTTGGTTGCCCTGCGGGTCAATAATCCACCACACGCCATTCTTGAGCTCTACGTGGAAGTAACCAGCTTGTGCAGATGATGGCGTCGAAAATGATGCCAAAAGCAGCAATGCGAGGACTGCCACCAAAGAGCATGATGTGGGAATTGTGATCTTCATAGAATGTATTCCTCTTCTTAAAATGACTCGAATCGAGCGTTGCAACAACAAATCAACCAATCATTGGTTAGATCTTGAATAACTCGATCTTTCGGGCCGTGCAACGTCTTATACAGTCGTTCACGGTCGTGGCCACGGCACATGAACGCGATGAACCTATTACATCGGTGTAAAATTGAGACTACGGAGATCAACACAATCATGGACAACAGGGGTGTTAACAAGGCTCTTCAACCGGATGAGGCGGTGGCCGTCGAATCTCAGCTGGCTCGAGTCCTGGAAAGTGAGTTCTTTCGAAGCAGCGGAAGATGTTGCCGCTTTTTGGCCTATTCTGTTAAGCATCTGATTGAAGGTGGCACACCTGAGCAGTTGAAAGAGCGGGTTATAGGCTGCGAGGTGTTCAATCGCTCTCCGGACTACGACACAGCACAGGACAACGTTGTAAGAGTGACCGCAACGGATGTTCGCAAGAGACTTGCCCAATACTACGGAGGACCGGGTGAGTCTGAGAATCCGGTTATCGATTTATCCCCCGGGTCGTACGCTGTGACCCTACATTGGAGAAGCGCTTTATCTGAATCGATGGCAGGAGAACGATCTGCTGCTCCGGAGGCATTTTTTGTTTCACAGACAAATGCTTCTAGCGAGGCGAAGTCGTGGCTTACGTCCAATCCATTCAAGATTGCTCTCGTTATCATTGCGGCAGCTCTTTTGGTCCTTTCTGTAGCCCATTTCTTCAATGGCTCTAGCCGAAATGACATCTTGCAGCAGGTTTGGTCCCCTCTGCTTGAAGACCACGACTCGGTTCTTGTTTGCATCTCGCAGCCTACAGACGCCTTCACTCAGTCTTCAGCGGTCGATTTCGTCCCGGCATCGGATTCTTATGTCGGCGTGGGCGACGCTTATGCTCTGGCAGAGGTTGCGAAGCTCCTAAGTGGGCATGGCAAAACTTGGCGATTACTGGCCGGGAAAGAAACTCCGCCGCAAGATCTTAAGACCGGGCCAGTTGTTCTCATCGGTTCGTATTCAAATCCGTGGACATTGAAACTCACGCAAAAACTCCGTTTTGTCTTTTCTCCACTTCTTGAGCTCGCCATCGAAGACAGATCTCATCCCGGCAAGAGATGGGCAGTTGCGGATGTCACTCCGCCTGGAAAGCCATCCGAGGACTATGCCATCGTTTCCAGTTTCTTGAGTCCGGAGACAGGTAAACCGGTACTCGTTTTGGCCGGCGTTACAAACTTCGGAACCCAGGCGGCAGGCGAATTTATCACTAGCCAAGAAATGTTGAGCGCAGCGCTTCAACATGCCCCGAAGGAATGGGGCCATAGGAACTTTCAGTTCGTGCTACACACAAACGTGATCGGAAATTCGCCAGAGCATCCGACCGTCGTCGCAAGCGATTTCTGGTAAAGCATTTTGAACTGGTCCTGCGATTCCTGTTCGGAGCGATCCCCTCTCAATGCGCCTCCTTGCTTCGGCCTGCGGTAATGAATCACTGGCTTTTCCCATCCCACTCCATGACCTGGCGTGGCGGGAAGTCCCGTGTGAGTTACTTGCAGTTGCATTCCTGAACCGAACTGATCCTGAATGTCAGATAGCACAGTCTTGTGTTGGGGATATGCAGACGATCGCAACACCCCGGACTCTGTATCGGCCTCCACACTGGAGCGCAGCACCGTCCCGGGCTTTCCGGCGTGGATGAGCGAATACGATCCGTCAGAGTCAATGCCTATATTCATGACCCTGCCCTTTACTTCAGCAATGTATGTCATTGAGGAACGAGCGTTTTGCTGGGCTGCGAGCGGATAGCTTATAAGAACAAGAAAGAACACGAATGCCATGCAGTGTCTACTGATCTTGTTGGACATACTAATACTCCTCGTGAGAACTATTCGGGAGCGTGAAAGATGTTGTTTTGAAGTCACACTTCGCCTTGATCATCTTCGTGCCTGTTGTTATAAGCCCACTCAGTCGCTCATTAACGATTGAAGTTGACTCAAGAAGAACCGTTTGCCATTAGAGAGTAGCTCGGGTTTGTTCCAGCAGCGCAGCTGCCTCAGCTTGGTAATCACCGCGGCTTGATCGAATCCTGGGGGCGGCAGAACAGGGCTTTGCTATATCAGCACCGAAGCAACGGCCTTGCGCAATTTAACCTGTCTCGTCTCAATGACAAAGGTCGCCCCCTCCAGCCCTTCGGATGTTGCACGGATAGTGATGGAGCCCGGATTTCTTGAACTTTGGATGATCGCCTGGGCCAAGCCGCTGAACAAGCTTCTTTCAGTTCCTTTGTCGGATTCGTGGCAGTTGGGATCGCCGTTGCCCACACCGATCAATGAGCCTCCGCCCAAGACCTTGAACCTTATCAGGTTGTTGGCTGTCGGCACTCTTCGACCATTCCTGTCGATCGTCTCAGCCTTTAGAACTGCCAGATCTTCACCATCGGCGTTGATCTGGGCCCGGTCAGATGTTAGAACGACCTTTACCGGATTGCCCGTAGTTTCGTGCTGAGCTGTAAGCACAACCTTGCCGTCTCTCATGCCTCGAGCTTCCAGTATCCCCGGCTCATACTTCACTCGCCATTCGAGATGCCGGAACGGCACAACCTTTTTGGCACCGAGGCTTTGGCCGTTACACAACAGCTCGACGCACTCCACATTTGAATGCACCCAGACAAGAATGTCCTCGCCTTCTTTCCCAGGCCAATTCCAGTGTGGAAAGAGATGCAGCAATGGTTCGTTGCTCCACCACGCCTTGTAGTAGTAGAAGTTGTCCTTGGGAAAGCCGCATGTGTCAACAATCCCGAACTGTGAACTAATGCTGGGCCAGGAATAGGGCGTAGGCTCACCGCGGTAGTCGAATCCAGTCCAGATAAAAGAACCTGAAAGCCAGGGTCTTGACGCAAAGAATGCCAAATAGTCGTCGGCCCGTTCGGCCCCGGCATTTGCATCATAGGCGCTCATCCAATTTTTGGATTTATCCGTCGTGTAAATCCCGCGGGTGGAAGTAGTGCTTGCAGTTTCTGTTCCAATCGAGGGCTGCATCGGATGAGCCTTGTGGTATTGATCGGGATCGGTAAGATTATGGTTGAATCCCATCACATCTAATTCCGGTGCAAATGATCGCTCCAATGGCACGCCTAACACTGCTGCAGTGCAAAAACGCGAGGGGTCCAGTCTGTGTGCGTGTTCCTGCATCTCACGGATCACACGGCTGCCAACTTCGTTGGATTGGAGGGTCACTTCTTCATTTCCAAGTGACCACAGGAAGATCGATGGGCTGTTTCTATAGCGCTTAATCATTGCTTCCAACTGCGCTAACCCTTCTTCGCTCGATGACATCGACCTCGTCTCGCAAATCATTAACACACCAGATTGCTCACATGCACGCACCCATTCCGGAGTAGGCATGTGATGCGCCGTGCGGACGGCGTTGCATCCCGCACTCGTAAGTACCCCAAGGCGGTAGTATTGGAGCCGATCCGGCAAGGCTACGCCCACACCTGCGTGGTCCTGGTGATTACATGTACCCTGCACTGGAAGTTTCTTTCCATTGAGAAAGAAGCCCTGATTCGCATCGAAGGCCAATGTGCGTATTCCAAATGTCACCTGGTCCATGTCCCGCACGTCTCCCGCTGCTTCAAGGGCAACGATTGCAGAGTACAAATTGGGGGTTTGCGGAGACCACAGTTTAGGACCACGGATCGTGGCTTCCGCGGAGAGCCCATGTTTGCAACCCGCCGCGACCTCGGCAATTGAAGACGCGGCCGTTGCGACAATCTGGCCGGCTGCATCCAGAATCCTCCATCGGATAATGCAGCGCTGCTTCTCCAATGTCTCGTTCTCTACGAGGGCACTCAGGTTGAGGTACGCAGCATCTTCGCGGACCACGGTTCTCACCACCGTTTCCAAGTGTCCAAGATGAAACATGTCTACCTTGGTTAGCCATACGTGACGATAGATGCCTGCACCCTCGTAATACCAACCCTCTGACAGGGAACCGTCGACCCTGACAGTGATGCAGTTTCTCTTTCCGTAGAACAGGAAGGGAGTGAGGTCCAAGCGAAACGGAACACAGCCACTGTTGCTTCTACCAACAAAGCTTCCGTTGCAGAAAACAAGCGCGCTTTGAAAAACCCCGTCAAAGTCCACAAAAATTCGGCGGCCCAGGTCGCTTTCGGGTATATCGAACACGCGCCGGTACCAACCGATGCTCGTTTCTGGAAATTCGCGCCCCAACGGCTTGAAACCACGTGCTTCCTGGCCGTAAGGGGACGGCAACTCTTTATCGAACACGAATGGCAATTCGACGCCCCAGTCGTGAGGCAAATTGACCGATCGCCAGGTTTCGTCGTTGAACGTTGCCAGGGCGAATTTGAGATCGCCGGTGGTAGAGAGATCTTGCCCATAATGGCAGTCGCCGAAGCCAAGATCGAGAGCTGAATCTGTGGCGTGCCCTTGTGTGAATTTCCAATCGAAATCGAAGAGAAGTCGCTCCCGCGGACTCAGATCGAACTCGGGGCCCGGTTGGATTGAATCGGCTGCCTCAGGCTCCACGACCCAGCGCCGCGGATCTAGCGCGCCGGCCCAGGGCGTCGAAGTTACTAGAAGGGCTCCTCCAACTGATGCCGTCTTCAAGAAACCTCGACGCGATATTTCGCTTGACGATTCGGACTCGCCGGGTCCTTTCTTGATCGAAGGGGCGTTTCTGCGAAAAAAGAACATGCTGCCTCTTTTGCCCAGTGAGGATTTAATTGTCAATTCGAAACAGCACACCGGCCGATAAGAGAAGTTGATTAGCACTCACACAAGCCAAGTTCCGCAATTGTTGGACCCGAGCCAGAGCGCATCATAGAACCACCCTGAGAGAATGGTTAGGAATGGCCGCGCCTGTCAGGAGCGGCCACTCAGGTTAATAACCTAGCGACACCTCCAAAGACAATGTGCTAGAACGTGAACCTGCCGGCTATCTGAATGCTCCTCGGGCCGCTGACGCTACCGTTCCAGGCACCAAACGCTGAACCTGCCACGTCCGTGTTAAATGCCCCTCCACTAAAGTTATGCAAATTCCAAGTGTTGAAAAACTCGCCTCGCAGAGTGAATGAGACCTCCTTCCCGATAGGTATGTTTCTCGATATCGCAAAATCCTGGTTCCAAGCGCCGGGCTGTCTGAAGTTCGTGGTCCTTGGACCGTACCCCTGGTAGAAGTTGAAGTTGTTCGCGGACTCAAACGCATTAACATTAAGGAGCGGCAGATTGGGATTCAACCCCCGGCCATGTTTAGCTTGGGCCCATGGGCTCATCCCCGCAAGAACACCGGGAAAACATGCTTCCGAGAACTGTTGCGGTATGTTGCAGGCGCTCGACATGATCGTAAACGGGACACCCGAATACGCGACGAATATCTGACTCAATGTCCAGTTTTCAGCAACTGTTCTTAGGACGCTCTTTCCTGAAAGCCAAGGCTTTCCGCTGCCGAAAGGTAGCGCGTAAACGAGTGAAGCGGAGACCGATTGGGGCACGTCTCCACGCGCCAGCGATTTATAGCGGTATCGTTGATACGGCGAAAAGATTCCGCCTTGACCCGAAAGCTGCTGTGTGTTATCCGAGTTGGTGATAGTTTTTGAAAACGTGTACGACCCAAGAAACCAAAAACCGTTAGCGAATCGATGTTCTGACTTGATCTGAAACGAGTCGTAGGTAGAACTTCCCTTATCCTCGTCCAGGCCATAAAAATTATTACAGTACTGGGGGAACGGTATCAGCGCCTGTGCAACGTTGGGCGCACAAGCAAATGTATTTGCAGCAAAGTTTGTGAAGGGAACAGGCACCCCGTCAACTTTAGTGTCTCCAGGGTTGAACCCGTCATACAATTGTGATCCCATTGAGAGGTAGGAGGGATTTGCTGTGTTTATTCCAGCCACCATAGATGGCAAACGCGTGCCTTTACTGCCCACGAATGCGGCGCTCACATAAAAGTTCTTTGTAAATTGGTGGTCGATCGTGAGGTTGTATTGTTGGGCATAGGGCAGGCGATTTGCCCAAGTCGGTCGATAGATTGGTCCGGTTCCTCCGTTATCGAATGTCGGGTCGATAAAAGGCGGCATCTGCCACCCACCAGGCAGGCCCTGGCTCAAAGTGAATGCCGCGTCCATCCCTCCATTCGAGCTGGAGAATGTCGGCGATGCAGTATAGCCGTCTTGCGAAATCCCCGAGGTGCCCCAACCCGGCATATTGTACATGTCGTAGAAAATTCCGTAGCCGGCCCGAATAACGGTATCTCTTGGAAGGGAATAGGAGAGTCCAATGCGCGGAGCAAAACCCTTGTGCCAAGGGATCTCGGGATACCTGCAATTGCAACGTCCCGCCCCAAAACCTGCAAACGCAAGCGCTCCAGGCAGGTTATCGGCGCCGGGGTTCGTCAAAGTGGGATCTAAGAATGAGAAGTTATTGCTCCGCTCAAACGTGGGCAAGTATTCTTCCCACCGAAGACCATAGTTGGCTGTCAAGCTCCGGGTCATTTTCCAGCTATCTTCAAAGAAGACAGAGCCTTGGTGCCAGCGAGTATACGTGTTTCCAATTGCCTTGAAGATCGCACTGCCCGAGTCGACCTGCTCGAGCAGGAAGCTCGCGATCGGGCTTCCGCTATTCGGTAAATCGAGCAAGCCCGTTTCGGTGTTGCTAAAGGAAAACATTCCGCTTTCCCCGCCTACGACGTTACGAAGATTATTGCTGGCATTCCGGTACTCGCCGCCAAAGTTGAATGTATGCGGGCCCTTGACCCAGGTAAGCATGTCGTTGCCGATCACGACAGGGGCCGGATTATTTGCCTTTCCCGCAGAGGTGCCTAACTGGGGGAAACCAGAACTAAACGCAATGGACGGAGGGAAGTCGTATGTAGCGACTCCGGGAATCTGTGGCAATTGGTTCCCATAGGGAGCGTCGATGCCGGCCCACCATGCGCCGGCGTTGTTGTACCCAATTACAAAATGATTCAGCAAAGTCTGAGTAATCGTCCGATCGTAGTTGACGCGCCACAGTAAGAATCGGTTCCACACAACGAGCGAATTGCTAATCGGGTCTGGAAGAGCGCTATAATTTGTGGGTGGAACGTATTTGAAATTTGCCGACCCAGAGATGTGATCCTTCTGCCCAATATATTCATCCAGCTTAAGCGTATAGGCGGTCTCTGGATATGCTCCATTGGGAATCGGCGGGGACAGGTAGTTATTGATTGGCCCCGGGGACGTGGGAGTAGGAAGTAGCTTGAACCAGGCAGGTGCCAACGAGTTTTGAAGTCGAGGATCGCTGGAACAGATCACATTCGGCGTTGCACCATTACAGCCCATGAATTGCGTTCGGAGATAAGGAAGATTACCCGGCCCTGCCGCCATGTTTGGGTTATAGCTTGGGTTAACTTGTGTTGTGGCTGGGTCATATACCGGAACGAGGTTTCCATTTGAGTCAACCCAGTCGCTAAAATTCCCGAGCCTTTCGCTCATGGACGGAATCGTCATCGTCGTTTGTGTCCGCGAACCAGCCTGCCGAAACGCCTCGTAGTTAACAAAGAAGAAGGTCTTGTTTCTTCCTGACCAGAGAACTGGGAGTTTTGCGGGGCCACCGAGTCTTGCACCAAATTCGTTTTCGATATCCTTCGGCTTCACGGCTACTCCGTACTGCGTTGCGTTCAGTACAGTATTTCTAAGAAATTCATAGGCGCTGCCATGGAATTGATCGGTTCCGGAGCGAATGCTCATCAGCAATGTTCCACCCTGCGTTCCGCCGTATTGCGAAGAGTAGTTCGACGTTAGCGCGCTGATCTCGCTAATATCGTCAGGCGACTGCGGAAATTGCCCGTTGTCATCCATGATGCCGTTGGTCCCGACCGGGTTATAAAGAGTCGCACCATCGAGGACTGTTGTACCGGCATTCTCCTGCGATCCGTTGATTCTGGCCGAATAGCCGGTTGGAGACACACCTGGAAGCAGCGAGACGAAACTGCCGGCGGAACGAATCGATCCTGACACCTCCAAAGGCAATTCCGCAATGATCCCCGGAGGAACATCTTCTTTGTGTTCCGCATTGTCGTAGTTGAGAAGGGAGGCGTTGGCGACCACTTCAACCTGCTGCTGTAGACTCCCCAGTTTCAGAGAGACGTCTTGTCGTAAGCTGTCGCCCAAGTGAAGCTTAATGCCGGTCTGAAGGTAGGTTTGGAAGCCTTGCGCAGTTACCTTCAAGTCGTAGGTCCCGGGCACAAGATCACTGAATGTGTATTGGCCGTTCGCGCTTGTCGCAAGTGTTGCCGATACACCCGTTTCGTGGCTCGTTAGCGTCAACACCACCCCAGGCACCGTGGCCCCCGTTGGGTCGGAAATTGTGCCTCTGAGGAAGGCATTTGTACTCTGCGCCCAAGTCATCGCAGGCGTGAGAATGCACAGGGACAGGCAATAAAGCAAAGCCAACATCATCAATTTTCTGTTCATAGAAAGCCTCCTCAAAACCGACATCACCCGGGATTTGCGAGGAAAGGACGGATCTAGAGCCTTGACGGTTCTCATGTCAGTCGGTTCCGGATGCGCAAATCCAAGCTCTTGGTTTACGACTCACAAAGTACTTTGCCCGTAGGTCGCACCGCAACGTCTTATACGGCCCTTAACCCCGTCCTCTACTCCCCGGAACCACTGTGCAGGCTCTCGAACTCCGGTGGATGTCGGCCCTACCTACAGGTTCAATCTCCCTTGTCCAATTCGGCTGCGGACTCCAGGTCGAGATAAAGGGTTGCGTTCGGATGTGTTCGCAGTATGGTTGCCGGGCAATCCGTCGATATGGGTTCCTCGAGTGTGCGGCGCACAATCGCTGCCTTCCGCGCGCCCGGCACTGAAGCTATCAGTTTGGGCACCCGTAACAAGGTCGGAATGGTGAGAGTCAAGGCAGATTCCGGGACTTCCCCAAAACTCTTGAACCAGCCTTCTGCCGTCTGCTGTCGGCGGCATCGGACATCGAGCCGAACAATCTTCATGTCCATGGGATCGTCGAATTCTGCCTCGGAGGGATCGTTAAACGCTAAATGTCCGTTTTCACCAATCCCCAATAGACATAGTCGCGGATGAGTCGACCTCAAGAGACTCGCATAATCGGCGCAGACCTGATCCGGATTCGGCGCGGTTCCATCTATCTCATGGATCTCGCCGATTGCGACTTTTTGCGTTAGGTTCTCGCGCAAGTAGCGGCGGAAAGAGGCCGGGTGATCGGCCGCGATCCCGACGTACTCGTCCATGTGAAAAGCCTGCACTTTTCGCCAGGGCAAGTCGTCAATGGCGGTCAGTGCCCGAAGGGTAGCAAGTTGCGATGCCCCAGTTGCAAATATCACCGCTATCTTGTCTAAGTGGTCCAGCTTCTGGAGTTCGTCTGCTGTAGCCCTCGCTGCCGCTTCACCGGCAGACTCACTGTCCTCATAAATCTCGATCACAAGGGATCCGCATGTAAATTGCTTGATTGCATTATTGCAAGTAGTCATAATCTCCTCCGCATTGCATTCTGGTAGTCAGGTTTCACGCTTAGGGTCAGTCAACGCTGCGCCCCGATGGCTATACAGGTCAGGCTTCAGCACAAGTCCGTTCGGTCTTTGCCGGACGAATTAAAGCAAAGACGGATATAGTTGCAAGAACGGGGAGCAGTCCGGTAGCCAGGAATGCGGGCCCGTAGGAAAAGCGATCTACTAATCTGCCGACTGCAAGGGTGAAAGCAGCGCCCATCAAACCTGCCGCAAATCCGCTGAGGCCCGTGACCGTAGCCACAACATCCTGCGGGAACAGATCGGAGGGCAGAGTAAGCCCCATGGTTGACCAGCTGGCGAATCCCCACAACGCGACGCATATGAGAGCAAGTGCTAAGTAAACGTTGTGAACCTGGGCTGCGGGCATCCCTGCGAGGATTGGAAGGCAGCTTGCACCGCAAACCCATTTTCGCGCGCGGATCACGGAGAGGCCTCGACGTATGCAGTAGCCAGAAATCAAGCCACCGGTGAAATTGCCGAGATCGGCTGCGACAAACGGTATCCAGGCGAAGAGTGCGATCCTCGCCAGGCTGAAGCCACGAGCATCGCTGAGATATTGCGGCAGCCAAAAAACGTAGAACCACCAGATCGGATCGGTGAGCCCGCGTCCCAGCACAATGCCCCAAACATTTCGGTCTCGTGCTAGGGACAGCCAACGCTTGGGACCGGGCCGCTCAGATTTACGAGACGTCTGCTGTCCGGCCCGGATGAACGCTAACTCGCCCGGAGTTACATGCGCGCGGTCTTCAAGAGGGTAGTACACGCGCAGCCATACCGCCAGCCATACGAACCCCAATACCCCGGAAAAGGCAAATGCCGAACGCCAACCAAAGGTCAGGGCAATCCACGGAAGAGAAAGGGCGGCCAAAGCTCCGCCCACGCTGGATCCGCTATCGAAAATTGCTACTGCGAGGCTTCGCTCCTGGCCAGGGAACCATTCGGACACTGTCTTGCTCGCTGCAGGCCAGTTGAAGCCCTCACCAATCCCGAGCATGAACCGGAACGCCGCGAAGCTGAATACGGAACTGGCGAATCCGGTGAGTATGTTGACTACCGACCACAGAGCGGCTGCCAACGCAAGACCAAGACGCACACCGATCACGTCGAGAACGATGCCTCCCAGAAGCCAGGTGACAGCATACGACACCTGAAAAGCGCCAAGAATCCTGGAAATATCCGTGTGGTTGAAATGATATTGTTGTGCGATCATCGGCGACAATACGGAAAAGGTCTGGCGGCTGATGTAATTTGTGACGGTGGAGAAGAACAGGGTCCAGGCGATCCACCAGCGAGCCCTGCCCACTGTCCTATTTCTTGGATGATCCTGCATCTTTGTGGCCGTCAACTGTTTGGGCAAGGTCATCTCCTCGGTTGCAACTCGGTGCTTGTGGAACCCCTAGATTCCGATGTCAATTCTCAGTTCCACGCCTCGGATTCCTCCAACATGCGGCGAGATTCGTCCACTAGATCCTGTACTGGCATGGGGGTACTTGGCACATACGGAGCAAGAAGCCAATCCTCCTCCCACGTATCGAGATCGGGTACACGATTGCCCTGCAGAGCATCAAAGAAGGCACGCCACCTGCCGGCATAATAATCGCGAATCAGACCGGACCAAACACGAGAGCCGTAATCGTTGAGATCCGGCCATCCCCAGAATGTGATCAACCGCCGGGAATCTCTGTCATAGTACGACTTTTCATCCGGGCTCCTCGCCCAACTCTGTGCGGCGTCAACCCAAGTTTCGAGCCGTCTATCCATGCGCAGGTTCATCAATGCATCGATCCTTAGCAGCATGTCTATCGCCAACTTTGCGCATTGATCGCGCGTTTGTATCTGCCCCGCTTTGTGAGCCTCGCAGGCCTTGCGCAGCTGCGCGTCGACACGTCCACCGATGGACTGCGCAACAAGCTCAATTAGGTCGTTCCCATACAACACGTTTGCACGCAAGTCACCGGCGGCGTCAAGAAAGCGATTGACGGCCTGATGGAACTGCAGCGTCGTATCCACACCGTAAGCCACTGGATCCAGGCGTGGACGCGACTGCCACGCATGACGGCTATTCCAATAATGCGGGCTGTTCGTTGCGGGATGCCACGAGTAAGCACTCGCCAGCAACAATCGCCATGCCTCGGTCATCGCCGTAGGGCAACCGCCATAGCGTGCGCGGCAATACGCCGGAATCCAGCGGTCGAGGTCAATCTGAGTTTCTGACCAGCCCATGTCGGTCATTAACTCGTATACCACTTCATTGTTCTCGATTCCCTCCGGATCCATGCCCAGGCCTATCAGACTTCCCTTCTTCGGACTCGCCAGAGCCTGTGCCGGTTGTGATGCAATCAGCGGCAGATTTCCTTTGACATTGTTGTTACCCCCAAACGTAAGAATCATTCCATTTATCCACTGCTTACCGAAGAACGCTGCGTGGTCATTCCACCCGTTATCTTCGGTCGGACCAACACCCTTCTTGTCGGCGTTACTGTCGTTAGCGAAATCCAGAATGACGACGCGTTCGTTCGGCACGCTGGAAAGAAAGGCGGCAATCGATCGATTGCTCCAGAACCTTGGATCGCTGCGAAAGAGCCAGCCCTGCATTACCCACTTCGCATTAGAATCGCCGGCCAGAATACTTTCGTATACCGAACGCGCGAAGCGCGCCAGATCCGCGTCTGGCTCCGTGCCCACGGGAACCTTCATCTCGTTGAAAGTGTCGGCAAGATAGTACTCGGCAGGCCCAAATTCGTGCTTGTACTCCCGGATGAAGCGCGCGCCGATCTCTTTGTACAGGTCTGACTGGTTTGGATCGAGTATCAGGGATTTAGATTGCCTTGGCATCTGCGCAGTCCACAACTCGGTGAACGTCTTCGCTTCCGGATAGACACGCTTGAAAGCTTCTGGCACGAAGCCTGCAAAAGCAGGCACTATTGGCGACATGCCAAATTCACGCATTCGCGTGATTATTCTTTTCTGCAATTCGCGCTTCTGATCAATCCATCCCTGGGGCAATGGGCCTTCAAAATAATCGATATTTCCCATGCGGTGCCAAGGTAGATAAGCAGGGCCTGTAAAGTACCGATCCAGTTCAGCCTGCGTGATTCCGAATTCACTCCAGACACGTTGCCAGATGGCTTCCTGTCCTTCCATGGCGACTGGCATCGTGATGCCGTGGAGAGCCATCCAGTCGAGTTCGCGTTCCCAACGCTCCCAGTTCCAAAAAGCTGTCGAGTAGCCATATGTGCATACGTTGTAATACTGGATGAACTGATACGGACAGACAACCCGCCGTTCGCTGAGGTCAGGGAGTTGGGACGGCAACTGCAATCGCCTTCCGCCCCAACCCACCATCCCGAGTCCGGTCTCACGAAGATAGGAATAGATGCCGCGGCAAAGCGCTACTCCACTGCTTCCTTTGACCTTGACTTCACCCCTGCTGGCTGAAACGATATAGGTCTCGTGCCCGTTTTCCGGCGGAATCCATTGAAGAGAAAACTCCTTTTCTCTATCCGCAAGCAGGCGCGTCAACATCGCGCGGCTTGCCGTGACAGCCTCGGAACCCTTTGCCGCCGAATTGACTGGCTGAGACAATGCCGATCCTTCGCCGATCAACATGCTCCCAGCCACACTGGAAGTCATTGCAATGAATTCGCGTCTCGATAACATGCGGGAACCTTCCGTCGCGATCTTTTTGATAATTTCATGGGACAAGCTAAATTAGATCAGGCGGACCAACCGATTCGCGAGCCCATAGCGCGAATCGGCAGCCGAATTCGGTGTGATCTGCCATATCTCCACCACTCGTCCGTTCCACTCAGGCCAACTTGCACGACATCTCAAGCGGAGTGCCTGATGCTTTATGGTGGTCCGCGATCTTCAGACCGTTACCAACTAAGCCTCAGACTTAGTTGAACCTCGCGCGGCGAATTACATTGTGCCGTTATCTGTCCGAAGCTTCCTCCGTTCACGGTTGTGTTAGGTCCACAGAACTGGGGGTGGTTCAGAGCGTTGAACGACTCCAGCTTGAAGTCGATACTCGTTCCCTCCCTAGGCCACGCAAATGGAAACGACTTGCTGAGTGTGCCAGCCGCCGAATTCGTTCCAGGGACATTGATATTGGACAACATGCGGGGAGCCGTGCCAAGCGTATATGGCGCAGCAACCACGGCATCCTGAGGATTGTTGAAGTATCGATTTATCCAACCGCTACCGCGATTGCGCGAGAGGGGCGCCAGGAGATCGGGCCGTTGACCATATCCGCCGGGTAGGGCTAGACCGCCTTGTTCTGAAAGTCCGATCGGCTGACCGTTGTCAAGGCGATAGTCACCACTGAATTTCCATCCACCAGCAACGCTGTTTAAAAACTTACCCCAACTGCTACCCCATCTTTGCCCTTTGCCAAAAGGAAGTTCATACACCCAGGCAATGTTGAAAACTTGCGGGACGTTGAACTCCGATACGGACCGCTCCAGACTGTAATTATTTGGGTCGACGAGACTCCCGAAACCTCCCATCCATTCCGAACTTGCCCCGAGAGAAGCATCGTCGATGCTCTTTGACCACACGTAGCTGCTCAGCAGTTGCAATCCATTTGACATGCGCTTCTGGAGCCGCACCTGGAGAGCGTTATAGGTGGAGGCAGCGACTGAGGGAGCTGAGGTACTTACCTGCGAAAACTGCGGATAAGGATTGTAGAGGCTTGCCAACTGTACCTGCGGTGCAGAGAGAGGCGCAGTTGGATCCGTGATGATTCCGTAAAATGGATTGGGAACATACGTCAGCAGATTGGCGATTTCGCTTGCGCTGGCATTTTCAACGGCCGGGCCGATATGGTTGAGATACTCGCCGCCGTGGAAATAAAGATGCGTGCCTTTGGTGCCAACATAGTTCATCTCAAAGATCAAGCTCCCCGGAAATTCATGCTGCAAACCGAAACTCCACGTTTGCGTGTATGGAAGTATGTTCCAGGATTTGATGGTGCCGTTAATCTGACTGCCCAGATTGGTTGCCAACCCCTGAACGTTACCTTGAGGCATTCTCACCCCAGAGGGGAACGGATCGCTTAGCCGGCCCCACGGTGTCGCACCGTCGCTATTTTGTGTGCTGATCCAGTTTGTTACTGTGTCGTAACCAACTTGCCCAACGGATGCCGCTGATCCCGCGGCGCCGTACTGATTGGGATTGGAGAAGATTCCGTAGCCTGTTCTGACCACTGTGCGCTGGTCGAGCTGCCAGGCAATGCCCACACGCGGCAGAACTCCCTTGAAGTTGGTGTTCGCCACATGACGATCTCCGTTGCTGGCGTATACTAAACCGCCCTTCAGGTTGCTGAGGCACGGTTCACCAGCCGGGCAAGGAAGCGCCGGCAAAGGTGAGGCCGCATTCGTGTCAATCCAGGAGACCTTGTTTCCGGATACTGTCCTGGGAACTTCTACTTCATAGCGCAGACCCAGATTGAACGTGAGATGGGGTTTGATATGCCAGTTGTCCTGAAAGTATCCCGCCACGCGGAAACTCTCCGATTCCGCGTTAAGGTTGTCAACCTCGTATTGGCCCCCCCCTGTGATGCTGGTACCTGTGAGGAGAGCCGCCATGGCGTCACCACCGCCGCCATTGGGGTATTGAGAGGTAGAATTCCACCCAAAATTGAACTCCCCTCCTGGCGTTCCGGGCTGCCACGACATGGTGTGCAGTTGCTGCACTTCACCGCCGATTTTGAATTCCTGTGCACCACGCTCGTGACTGATTGAGCCCGTAATCTGCCGTGTTTCCTGTTTATAATTGAGGATAGTCCAGCCACCCTGTCCGATCGCCTCCCACCCGGAGCCGGCTTGGTAATAGCTTCCGCCGAGCGTGATCAACGGTGGGATATTCACACCGGAGCTCGACATATATCCAGGAAGGCCCAGCTCTTTCGCGGCATTAAAATCCGGGTATGCTGCGCTTACGCCGGCAGTGGTGGAGTTGAGATGGATGTAACTGAGGCCCAGAACCATAATGGTATGCGAACCAAAGGTATGCGTATCGTTGAGTGCAACAGAAGTTGGGCGCAGCAATTGTGGCCCGGCGGAACACGGATCGAGAGCATTACCAAAGCATTGCGCCTCGGTCAAAGGGCTTCTTCCCCAAGAGAACCGGCCGCTCAGGAGGTTCTTCTCGCCGAATCGCTGATCGATTTTGATGTCAAATTGGTCGTTCCCGCTGATATTCACACCGGAATGCACCCAGTTCGCATAAGGATTGTATCCGGCACCCAGCATCGCGTTAGGTAGCGGAAAGTATGACATGATGCGGGATGCCACCGGATCAATCAGGTCGCCCGCTGCGCCAGAAAGTTGGTAAAGCGTGCCGTTGAGATTGGGATTTCCGGGGCTTGCATAGGTCGCCATGTTATTGAACGGTATAAAACTATTGAGTACTGCGCCTCCGGCGCTTGGGTTATAGACACCCGAATAGGGGTCCCATATCTGCCCCCCGGGTTGACTGCACATCCCAGCCGCGTTAAAGCTTCCTCCCGCATATCCGCAAATCTCACCAAAGTCGCCCCCTCGTTCGTTGGTACTGGGCACGCCAGCAGTGAAGTTACTCATTGTGTGAACACGGTTGCCCTCGTAATCACCGAAAAAGAAAGTCTTGTTGTGCCGAATTGGGCCACCTACTGTAAAGCCGAAATCGTTGTAGCGAAGAGGTGGCGTCGGTATACCCTGCTGGCCATTGAACCAGTTGTTCGCATCCATGACCTGATTGCGCCAATATTCGTAGGCGCTTCCATGGAACACATTGGTTCCCGACTTGGTCACAATATTGATTATCGTGCTTCCCGTAAATCCCAGTTCCGCACTGAAATTGTTCTGCTCGACTTTGAATTCCTGCACAGCGTCGGGGGAAGGCGTATAAAGAGGCTCCTGGAGCGCTCCTGTCGCGTCATTGCCCATTGCACTTCCACCATCAATTAGCATCGCCGCAGTCGCGTTGCGGCCTCCGTTCGAGGTGAAATTGTTAGCTACGCCAATGTTGTTGTTGAGGGAGCCGAACGTTTGCCCGGGAGCCGGGTTGACGCCCGCAGCCAGGAAAGTTAGGTCCATCACTTCGCGGCCTATGCTAGGCAAATTCTGAATGAACGTCTGATCGACCTCCTGCCCCGTGGTCGCGTCTTCGGTTTCCATCAATGGAGCCGCTGCAGTCACAACCACTTGTTGTTTCACGGATTCGACGCTCAGACGCACCTCGATCATGGCGTTCTGTGCGACTCCGAGCACGATATCGTTTCGCAAAAAACTGTTGAATCCCTGAGCGGTAACGAGAAGCCGATATGTGCTTGGGGGAAGGGACCGCAAGAGATAGCGGCCTTCACCATCCGTCTGACCGGAGTAGTCATACTGCTTGCCAACATCCGTAAGTGTGATCTTGGCGTTCGGTATGTTTGCTCCTGTAGAGTCAGTTACCGTGCCTGCCAGCGATCCGGTGTAGGACTGCGCCAGCACGGGCACAGCGCAAGTAATAGTGAAAGCGAGGGCTATGGCAACTACGAAGACTGCCATTGTCTTACCGCACGCGAGCCGAAATATATGAAGATCAGCCAGGTTAACAGGCGCTTCGATCCGGAACATGAAAGTGAGTTCCACTGATCCGTCGGCGCAATCCAAAATTGCGGGCTCCCTATGCATAACAATCCTCCAAATCTTCGTCTGCATTCTGCCCGGCCGCTGTGATATTAGAGACAGGTGAAGACGCACTGCGCCTTTCTCCCATCCGATTGCGGAGTACGCGCTTTGAATGCCCCGGAAGGAAACTCGTTAGCGTTCATTTTGAATGCTTGTGGAGTTCTGTAGGCGAATAATAGAGAGAAAATAATCACCTGTCAACAGATAATTTTCACGTCTGACGAGATATTTGCTCACCGTTAGAAATACGCTGCCTCTGCGTGCCTCTGTTTGAAGCGACCAGGCTGCCTAATTGACCTCCATTCGCGCTCATAACCCACGGCTCGCATCGGTGTGATCAAGAAGAAGACTAGGAACTAAACTGTTTGATATCTATATTTTAAGATCTTTATTTGAGTTATCTTTCTACGCAATGCTATTCTGTGACGTCCAATGGCAAGCTTTCACGTTTGCGTTCTACTGATTGACCAAACCAGGCAAAAAGAGGCCGGTAGTCGACCCGATAATTCAATATAGTCGCCTTTTTGGCCGTTCAATAGAGTTGCTGGATGTGACACCGGCGGGATTTCGGAAGCGAGAACTGCTGAGTTGTTGTGAAAATTCTTGCATAACGAGAGATTTTTCTCTATAGTCGTTTTCAATGCGGTTGTTGAATGACCGTTGATTCCAAGTCACATCCTTTTTTCTCGTCAACATGGCTTGGACTTGGAAAGGAATCGGGGATATCTAGTTTCAGACCAGACACTAGAACGCGCCATGGTTAAAGAATATCAGCAAACTGCAAAAATCGGACTGCGCGAGATTGCTGCTATTGCAGGAGTCAGTATTTCCACCGCCTCCCGCGTCCTGAATGGCAACAGCCGTGTTGACTCGGCCCTGCAAAAGACTGTCTTGGATGCGGCCGCTCGGCTCGATGTCGACCTATCCCGGCGGGATAAAGCCAAGGCATTGGTCTTTCTAGTCGGTAATCGCGGAATGTCCGACGCCTTTCACTCTCGGATCTTGCTTGGCGCTGAAGCCTCATGCGTCGCAAACGGTTGGGATATCCTATTTCTCTCTTTCAATTATTCGTCCAAAACCCCTTGGAAGGAGTTGCATTTGCCGAAGCTGGTTCACCGCCACGACCTGGTTCGCGGGGTGATCCTGACGGGGACCAATTTCGTAAATCTGATTGAATTGCTCTATCAAAAAGGCATTACATCCGTAGTTCTCGGGAACAACATCTTCGGTGACCCGCAAAGTTTAAAGACCGATATGGTCTTCTCGGACGAAATCCAGGGCGGCAGCGATGTGACTCGCTACTTGATTGGCTTGGGCCATCGTCATATTTGGTTCGTGGGCAATAATCGTCTTCCCTGGTTCGATCGTTGTTTCGATGGCTTCCGACTTGCCATGGAGGATGCAGGCTTGGCGCCGCGGCTGAGCAGTATCGATTCCGAGGATTCTACGGAGATCGGATATCTTGGTACGAAATCCCTATTGGCGAGGGGAGAACCTGTCACAGCGATCTTTGCCGGTAACGATCCAACCGCCCACGGCGTATACAGGGCACTGAGAGACAGTGGCCGGTCGATTCCCGACGACGTTAGCGTCGTTGGCTGCAACGATACGCTCGGCGGGACGATGTATCCGGCGCTGACCACTATCCGCGAGTTTCCAGAGCAGTTGGGAAAGCAGATGGTGGAGCTCATCATCAATCGAATTTCCAATCCTCTATCGCCTCCTCAAAGCGTCACCATCCCGACCGAACTGATAAAACGGGACTCTTGCAAGCAAGTGGCAACTCAGGTAACAAAACCGTCGAAGGAAAGTGCCCAGGAAGTGTTGACGAGATAAGCTGCGAGGACTGAACCCGGGCCGTGCAATTGCAACTAGCAACACCGACAATCTGGTCGTTCAATGCAACTCGACTACAGGGGACGGATTTTCAATTTTTCTCTGAACAGTTCATTACCGGATCGATTGCTTTGGAAAGATCGCCAGTGAAACCTGATCTGTGGCCCCTTATTTCTTGGGCTAAACGATGGCACTATACACTTCAACCAATTTCATCGGGATGGTGGGGGAACTCATGAGCATTAACGAAGCCTCTTGGCTTGATCGCAGATCGTTCTTAAAACAGGCAGGGGGAACCGTGCTCGCTACTGGAATGGACGCCCGGTCCTATGCGCGAATCCTGGGGGCAAATGATCGCATCCGCTTGGGGCAGCTTGGGTGCGGGGGCCGCAGCGGTGGACATGTGCACATGGCTCAGCTCGCGTCAAAACAGCAGCCGGTGGAAACCGTTGCCGTATGCGATATTTGGAGCATTGCGCGCGAGGAACGAGCGCTTCAAGTCAAGAAGGCTTTCAACCTGGACCCGAAGGCTTATAAATACTCGGAAGACATGCTCGCCTCGAATGATATTGACGGGGTGATGATCGCAACCGCCGATCATCAACACGCCATACTGTGCGCGGAAGTCGTTCGCGCCGGGAAAGATTGCTATGTTGAGAAGCCATTTGCCAACGTGTTGAGCGAGGCGAAGGAGGCCCGACACGCGGTAAGAACGTCGAAGCAGGTCGTCCAGATGGGAACACAACATAGGAGCGAGCCTTATCTGCAAGCCGTGAGAGACATCCTTCGTTCCGGGCGGATCGGCGCCATCATGAACATCGAGCATGAGTGGAACGTAAATCAACAGCGTTGGCGCTTTCCCGAATCGGATGCAGGCGCTTCCGCCAATGCCTTGAATGCTGCCACAGACGCGGAGCAGAAGAAGTGGCTCAACAGCGGCCAATCCAGGCTCCGGGAGGAAGATACAGACTGGAAGAGGTGGCTGCTGGGCAAGCCTTACCGTCCATTCGATCCTCATGTGTATCTCGAATTCAGACTCTATAAGGAGTACTCATCGGGCATTTTCGATCAGTGGATGAGCCACGCCGTAGATATGGTTCACTTTTGGACTGATGAGAGTTACCCAGAGAGCGTCATGGCCACAGGCGGGATTTATGTATGGAAGGATCAACGCGAGAATCCCGATACATGCATCGCCGCCATAACCTATCCCAAAGGATTCCTATACACCTACAAGAGTACGCTCGGAAATAGCTATCGCAGTTTCGCTCGGATTCAAGGACGGGACGGTACAGTTGCGTGCCACGGATTCGAGTCCGGATACTTGTACGCCGTGAGTGATGAGGGTGGCCGAAAGGAATCGGGCGAATCGGCTCAACCTGAGTTCACGAGCCTCCCAATCGTGGCACCAGCAGAGGATCACGAGGAACTCTTGCGGATACCGAGTGCGCGCCATCCCAGTTCGCACGGGCCGGATGATGATAATGTCGATCATCTACTGAACTGGCTGAATGCGATGCGAGACAGGCGAGATCCTATTGCTACAGTCGATCATGGCTTCTCACATTCCATCGTGTGCATCATGGCAGCGCAGTCCTATTGGAGTGGCAAGAGGGTATATTGGGATCCAAAAACGGAAGAAATTGTCGATCAGCCAATAGCACGACTGAACCGTCAGGAGAGACAATGATTAAGCTGCTTGATCCCAAAATCTCTTTCTCGAGCACCTGACAGCTGCCGCCCGATCTGGTTCGACCTCAGGTTGTGAGCGACAGTGAACACTGCACAACAATCCCCGTTTTAGGCCCGCCGCCGCAAGAAAGTAGAAGGAGAAACTGACGGCATGAGTTCCATCCTTGCACAAGTTCAAGCGAAAGCGTCGTCATCGACGCGCCTGATTTCGCTCGATGTTCTTCGTGGAGTCACTGTTGCGCTCATGATAGCAGTTAACAATCCCGGCGACTCGGAACATGCATTCAAGGAGATGAGGCATTCGGAGTGGAACGGCTTTACCGTCACAGACCTCGTATTTCCAGCATTTCTGTTTATTGTAGGCATTTCAATCGTCTTTTCTTTTGAGCCCCGGCTGATACGAGGTGAAGCGAGAACAGCAGTGTTCGTCCACAGTCTCCGCCGAGCTGTGATTCTGTTCATGCTTGGGCTTGTAGTCAATGGCTTCCCTTTTTTTGACTTAGAATCACTCCGCATCTACGGCGTGCTACAGCGCATTGCAATGTGTTTTCTCTGCGTCGCCGTGCTGTATCTTTGGGATCACCGACCCGATCACGTGGTGGTCATGGTGACGGCGATACTACTGGGCTATTGGATACTGATGCGGTGGGTTCCGGTGCCAGGATTCGGTCTGCCGGGCCGTGACCTTCCGGTGCTTGATCAGAATGGTAATCTCGCCGCTTGGCTCGACCGGCTTGTTATGCCGGCGGGAAGGCTCCTTGGCCGCACGCGTGATCCAGAGGGGCTGTTGAGCGACTTACCTTCAGTTGCGACAACGTTGTTGGGTTTGCTAACCGGATTATGGCTTCGCACGAGCCGCACTTTGCCGCAGAAGGTCGTGGGCATGCTTGCGTCAGGAGCGTTGATGTTGGTGCTGGCGCTGGTCTGGAATCGGTGGTTCCCTATCAATAAGAACTTGTGGACGAGCTCGTACGTTCTCTATGCGGCAGGATGGACGCTGTTGAGCCTCGCGTTCTGCATCTGGGCAATTGAAATTAAGGAATGGAAACGGGGGTGGACAACCCTTTGGCTCGTCTTCGGCGGGAATGCTATTACCGCCTATGTGTTCTCCGAGTTATTGACGTCGACCCTTTACGCAATTCCTGTACATGCCGCGAAAGGCCAAACAACTCTGCAGCAATTTCTGTATACGAACATATTTGCACCCATTGGGAACCCTGGCTTCGCTTCGCTGCTTTATTCGATTTGCTTCCTGATTGTCTGCGCTATTCCCATCGGAGCCCTGTATCGACGACAGATCTATATCAAGATCTGAAAGCAACTTAACGGCATCTGTTCGACCAGAAGCTATGGGTCGAGCAACAGACGTACGATTGTGGGTGTATTCGATACTTGCACCGACCAATTGGAGCGATGTTTGCCAAAGAATGAATGGAACCGCAATGGACCGTATTACTCGACGAAAGTTCTTCGCCCACTGCAGTACCATGAGCGCTGCCGTGGCTCTGAGGGCAGCGGCGCCGAATATGTTGCGGGCAGACCCTTTGGGCCGGGCTCCAGGTATTCAACTCTGCTCAGTTGCGGCCGATCTCAGAAAAGACGCCCCTGGGACTCTGAACGCGCTGAACAAGATTGGCTATTGTGCCAAGTACAAGAAATTGCGCCGGGTACTAAAATGCGCAAACGACGAGACATCCCAGAAAGACAGTGGGGATACTTCTCCGGAAGAACCGGGAAAGTAGCCCCTGATTCAAGATTCAATACGGATGTCTATCCGTAAGTCTCCCACGCTTTAACGGCGGCTTGGCTGCGCGCGTCGGCGGTTATTAATTGGATGTTATGGTCACCGCCATGGACTTTTTGGCCGCGAATACCGCCGGCGCTGTTGATGGCATCCTGCGCCTGCTTGTAGACACTGACTAGCCGCAGGTTGTGATCGGGATCGTGGTTGGCGGCATTGCTGCCACCAAGCGGGAGCAGAATGTGTTTGTTCGCGTGATAATCGATCGCCACCGGATCGTGACCGGCCAGTAGCATGTTCTCGCGGCTGGTGATGCGAGGTGGATATCCAATGCAACCGCTGACATCCTGCCCATTGACGGTCGTCGCACCGTAACTGACCCAAATGCAGTCCAGGATGTTGAGGTCGGGAGCCCGTACCTGAGTCCACATTTTAGCGCATTGCGAGCCGAGATCGACATAGTGGCGCTCGGCAGATGTGCCGTCCCGCATGGAGAGCGTGCCGTAAACAATCTTTAGCGCGCCGGTCATTCCGATATCGTCACTGTGGTCTTTGAGCACGGCGCAATGGATGAGCTTGAGATTCTGGGCGTAGGCCACGCCGGTCCAGCGTCCCTCCTTCAGCTCGATGCGGTTGCCTTTGGCGGTTGTAAAACAGGGATAGGAAACGCAATGCGTTCTCGGTTGGCCAACCCGGCGGTAGCCGTTTGTTGCGTGGTCATCGTCGGCAATCCAGGTGTCGGTATGCGGGTCCATCAGGAAGGAGCTGACAGGCTTGCCGGCGAAGACGGTTCCGACAAGGTAGTTTATGGTCGTCACATCCTGCTGCTCGGCGTTGACCATGACCTTGCCGACGAGTTCCGGGAAGGGATTGTATTCGGTTTCCTTGGTGTCGGAGTGGATGCCATCGAAAGCGGCGGGGCGGTTCTGGCCATTCTCGAAGATCACCACCTCGCCCTTAAAGCCATCGGGGTGCTGTAGGATGCGCTGAATCAGGCCGCGCAGCATGTCGGTATTCGTGCAACCACGGCATTTCCACTGGGCATTGACCTTGAGGATCACCACGTCGTCAGCGGCAATCAGGCCATGGGAGCCGCTCAAAGTGCCGTTCCGGCTGGCCTTGTAGAATTTGGTGCCGTTGGCGGATAGCAGATGGAGCATGGCATCCATGCCGACATGGCGTTTCCGGCCGTCGTGAGCCGGGCAGTTGTCCACCTGGAAGACCTGGGACTTGGCATCGGCGCTTTCTGCGAAGGCACTGTCCAGATCAAAAACGTCCAGGAACGGCAGGGACACGGTGCCAATTGCTGTGGTATGGATGAAGCTGCGGCGCGAAACGTCTCCCGCCGCGAAGGGCGTAGGTTCATTTTTTCCCATTTTCGCTCTCCCGGACGAGATAGTACCACTCATCAGAGGTCCGCTTCTGTGATGTAGCACACTTGGTTGCTTTCCAGCTACAAGTCGAACAGAATCAAATGGTTGTCAAGCTCGTCCAAGTCAGTACTGGAGACGGACTTGCGCCGGTGCTCCGCCATGCCGTGATGGTGCGCCGGGGCAAGGGCCATGTCGTCACGCCCTTTGGCCAGCAGATGTTTGGCATTACTTTGATATCGCCCACAATCTCGTTACGGCCACCGTCAATCGGCTCCCGCGCCAGAGCAGTTTTTGCCCATAAAACTGAACAGAACCGAGTAACGGTTGCCGCGATACCCCAGCTAACGGATGCGTGCGTGGCACGTGAGCGACCGTGCAGGCAATTTGCGGAACAACCATCCAGGATTATTGAAGCCTCTGACTTAAGCGAATCCGATTGGATCGGACCGCAAATTCGCGCAGCCTGAAACCGCACTCCCAAATTCGTAGATTTCGTTCAGACCTCACCCATTTCATGGAGCGCCCGGCGCTGTTTGTACTAATTGCATGGCGAGAAACTGGTACAAAAAGCGCCAGGCACTCCATTTTTGTGCAGTCATGCTCCCTTTTCCTCTTCAATGGCATCTCTGGCGCAGGAATGCCAGCGTACGTCGACCCCAGCCTGTCACCATCGGAGGAAGTTCTCGATCTCGATCTTAAATGTTCCGTGCTCGCCTGCAGAAAACCAGATCAACTATGGATACGGCTTTGTGTGATTGTCGGAGATTTGGGCTGACCCTGCACGTTCAGCCCATTTGCCCACTGCCCGGGTTGGTTAGAAGAATTGGTAGCAATTTGGTAGCAAATAGCGCCGATTTTGCCGGTTTTACCGACTTTCCCGGCTTCTAACCCCTTTGCCGTCAACAAAACTGGTCAGGGACGCCACCTTCACACGGTGGAAGTCGCAGGTTCGAATCCTGCAGCGCCCACCAGAATCATCAACTTAAACAAGACATCCTATCAATTTTGCAGACCATGCGGTAGGCGTGCGGTAAAGTGCCTTTCTGCGGTCACGCACGATTTTGGTAATGGCTGCCAGGATCGAGCGGCGTGCGGGGGCGGCTGGCTTCCCGTTCGAGGATGCAACTGCGACCTTTGGAATATCGCTCCCTTTCGCCTGTGTGACCTTCCGTGTAGTCCAATTCGCCGATACGCCTCAAGGATTGCAAGGAATCCTCGCCGTTCGGCACTTCACAGAATCTTCTTCCCAAACGCCGAGCAGGCCAGCTCAACCGCCAGATCCGCCGTGCGGTTATGCTCGTCGATCACCGGGTTCACTTCCACAATTTCAAAGCTCAGCAGCCTTCCATGATCGGCCAGTATTTCCATCGCCAAGTGCGCCTCGCGGTACGTCGCGCCACCGCGGACCGGCGTTCCCACTCCCGGCGCATCTTCCGGGTCAATCCAATCCATATCCAGCGACACATGGTAGCCTGCCGTCCCCCTCCCTGCCGCTCGCAGGGCCTCTTCCATCACGGTGCGCATGCCGCGCTCGTCGATGTCCCGCATGGTGTAAACCTCGGCCACCCCGGCGCGGCGAATATTCTCCCGTTCCGCCGAATCGATGTCCCTAACCCCGATCAGCACCGTATTCTCCGGCGCAACCTTGGGCGAATAGCCAAAGATATTTCCCAGCCGCTCAGGTCCCAAGCCCAGCAGCGCCGCGAGCGGCATCCCGTGAACATTCCCCGATGGCGACGTCTCCGGCGTGTTGATGTCGGAGTGCGCGTCGATCCAGATCACGCCGATCTTTTGCCCCTGCCGGCGATAAAACTCCGACACGCCGGACACCGATCCGGCCGCCAGCGAGTGGTCTCCGCCCAGCACCAGCGGCGTCATCCCCTCTTCCAGCGTCTTGACCACGGCCTCGGCCGTCCGGGTGCAGGTCTCGGCAATTTCCGTAAGGTACCGGGCGCTCTTGTCGCCCGAAGCCCGCGTTTCGGCAACCTCCACGCGGATGTTGCCGCCATCGATCACCTGGTGGCCCAGCGCTTCAAGCCGCGCTTCAAGGCCCGCCACCCGCATGGCGGAGGGGCCCATGTCCACCCCGCGCCGGCTCGCGCCCATGTCCAGCGGTACTCCGATCACGCGAATTCTGCGCGTCGGCAAGGCCTGCGTCCCACTGTGCGGAATCGGCGCTTGGTCGCGGTTTCCTTCCTGACTTTCCGGCATCTGAAAATCTCCCGCGGCGCACTTTAACCGGCACGCTTCGCCTAACAGAAGTCTGGCCAACTCCGCTCGGCCAGCCCAGCCACCCTTCAAGGTACTTTCGACAGGTGAGTTTCCACCTGCCGACACCCATTGGCCATTAAAACAGACTCACATGAGCGTAAGATAATCCCGAGTTGACTTCAGGCGAGTGCAAGCTGCCTGGATTAGTACCTTTTTCACGCTAGAGTGATTTGTAAATCGAAATCTGCCGATACATATCGTTAGAAATCGATGAGGAATACTCGCGTGCGTTCCGATGATCTCCCGATGAAGAGATTGATACCGGCTTTTGCGATGATTCTCTGCTGGACAATTGCCGCCGTGGCGGCCCCTCCTGCACCGCTGACCTCGCTGCGCGCCATTCATGCTTTGGACAATGCCCAGGCAGCCCCTGGCCTGCCGGTGGACTTTGAGGCCACGGTTGTCTATTTCCGGGGTTATGAGAATCTTCTGTTCATCCAGGACGACCATTGCGCAATCTTTGTGCGGCCTCCCGCGCATCTCAGCCTCCAACCCGGAGATCGCATTCGAGTGGTAGGCGTTACGCGCCAGAGTTTTCGACCGCTGGTGGTCGGAAGCGCGGTGACGGTGCTGCACCACGGCAACCTGCCCGTGCCCATCCCTTCTACGTTCGATGACCTTATCCGCGCCGAGCGCGACTCGCTTTTCGTCAGTCTCCACGCCACGGTCCGCGCGGCGGACCTGGTGCTAAGCGGCGTAGATTCGATACGAAGCGCACGCCTGCAAGTGGTGACGGACGGAGGCCACTTCGAGGTGGACCTCGACAACGACGATGTGAATGCCCTCGCGGATCTGCTTGACGCAGACGTGGAATTGAGCGGTGTCGCCGCTGGAAAATTCGACGACAAAATGCAGCAGACCGGTGTGGTGCTCTATGTATCGTCGTTGAGCAATATTCGAGTTCTCCGCCACGCCGAGGACAATCCGTGGTCTCTTCCCGTGACACCGATGGACCGCATACTCTCGGTCTATCATGTACGCGAATTGACTTCCCGGGTCCGTGTGCACGGGACCATCACTTACTTCCAGCCCGGCTCGGCGATCGTTTTGCAGGACGGACCGAAGAGCCTGTGGATCTCGACCCATACCCGCGAGCCGCTCCGGGTGGGCGACCTGGCCGACGCAACCGGTTTCCCTGAGGCGCATGAACGGGTTCTGACCCTCTCCGACGCGGAGATCAAAGACACCGGCATCTATGCCCCCATCCCACCGATTTCCGCTTCATGGCGAGATCTGGCCTACTGGAGCAACAACTCCCCCATTGGGCACCAGCAGGACCTGGTTTCGACTGAAGGCGAAGTCGTCACCGAGGTCCGGGAGGCTTCGCAGGATGAGTATGTCCTGAGCGTCAACGGACAGCTCTTCACAGCCATTTACCACCACCCTCCATCGGGCAGCCCGCTGCCACCCATGATGAAAGTGCCGCTTGGCGCAAGGGCTCGAGTCACCGGTATTTGCATGGTGGTGGATGCGAACGCAATCAACCCCGGCGAGGAAGTGCCGTTCAATATTCTGCTTCGTTCCTTTGACGACATAACCGTCGTCGCACCTCCATCCTTGCTCAACATTCGCAACCTCATCCTTCTCATCAGCGTGTTGCTGGTCGTAGTCTTCACCGGGGGCGCCAAAGCCTGGTCCCTGGAGCGAAAGGTTCGCCGCCAGACAGCCGCGCTGGCCGCCAGAACGGAGGCCGATGCTGCCCTCGGACGCCAGATGGCCCAGCTCGAACAACGCCGCAGCCACATTCTCGAAGACATCAACGGTTCACGCCCCCTGGCCGAAATCCTCGAGCAAATCGTCGCCCTCGTCTCCTTCAGGCTCGATGGCGCTCCGTGCTGGTGCGAAGTAACCGATGGCGCTCGACTGGGAACTGTTCCGGCTACACCTCACTCCCTTCGCGTTGTCGGTGAGCCAATCCCCGCCCGCGCCGGCGCACCCCTCGGTAGAATCCTCGTCGCATTCGATGCTCTTACGCCGCCCACCGAGGTTGAGTCCGAGGCGCTTTCTGTCGGCGCGCGCCTGGCCACGCTGGCCATTGAGACCCGCCGGCTTTACACCGACCTCCTCCACCGCTCGGAATTCGACCTGCTTACCGACCTGCACAACCGGTTCTCCCTCGACAAGCTGCTTGAATCGCGGATCGAGCAGGCCCGGCAAAATGCTGGAATTTTCGGCTTGATCTATATCGATTTGGATGGATTCAAACAGGTAAACGACATCTACGGCCACCAGGTCGGCGACCTGTATCTCCAGGAAGTATCTCTGCGCATGACGCACCAGTTGCGCTCCCACGACCTGCTCGCCCGGCTTGGCGGCGATGAGTTCGCCGCCCTGGTTTCCGTAGTTCCGAGCCGCGCCGGCGTTGAGGAAATTGCGCAGCGGCTTGAGCGCTGCTTCGACGATCCTTTTGCCGTCGAAGGCTACGTGCTCCATGGCGCGGCCAGCGTGGGAATCGCGGTCTACCCCGAGGACGGCACTACCAGGGACAGCCTCCTCAGCGCCGCCGACGCCGCCATGTATGTCGCCAAACACACGAAGCATACCCCGCCTCCGAATGCCCGCGCAAAGTCCGACCCGCAGCGGGACGAGTTCATTCCCAAACAGCGCTCCTGACCAATCCCGTAGGGTTCGCCGCTCTCTGGATGCCGATCCAAAGCTTCCGGTTACCATCGGCGTCAGGCTCCAACCTCAATGAAATGAATCTCACGGATACACAAGGTCCAGGTAGTTATCTGACCTGTGCGGTTGTACGATAAATGCAACATAGCGTGAAAACAGCGATGCGCTACGGTCGCGCAGGCACGGCGAATTTTCGCATCCTGTTTTCGGACCCGAGGATTCACGCGGCAATTCCTGCCGGCAGTTCCATTCGATGGCAAGTTTTTGCAAAGTGGTTTCGTGTTCTCCGATGAAGCGAGCAATTTCAGCACTGGCGATCGTTCTTGGATGCTCTTCGGTTGCCTCGGCAGCCGAACCCGGCACCCTTACGACGCTGCAGGCCATCCGTTCCCTCCCCAAGGCGGATGCCGCAAAGGGACTGCCCGTCGCATTCGAGGCCACGGTTACCTACTACATCAGGACGGACATCGACCTCTTCGTTCAGGAAAGCGGCGAAGCCATTTACGTGGAAACCAGGCCTAACCTGGATCTGGTTCCTGGCGACCGTGTCCTGGTGCGAGGAAAGACCCTGGATAGCTACCGGACAGACATCGTGAGCGACAACGTAACCAAGCTTCACCCCGGTACGCTCCCAACACCCGTTGCAGCCGACTTTTCCAAGCTTGTCCGTGGAGAAATGGACTGCATGAGAGTCACGGTGCGTGCCACCGTCCGCAGCGTGGACTCCGTCAGCTATGGGAATCAGCCCGGCATCGACCTCAAATTGCTGATGGACGGCGGGTATATTGACGCGACAGCCCTCGGCACAGCGTCCAACAACTACAAGGACTTGCTGGACGCCGAGGTGGAAGCCACCGGCGTTGTCGCGGGGATATTCGACAGCAAGAGCCAACTCACTGGAATTATGCTCGAAATCCCCGGGCTTGAGAATATCAGGGTCTTGAAGCGTGCCCAGACGAGTCCCGGCGCGCTTCCCCTCACTCCCATGGACGATGTGCTGTCAGCCTATTACGTGCGGGACGAGACGCGCAGGGTCAGGGTCGAGGGAACCATCACTTACTATCAGCCGGGCTCGGTGGTGGTGCTGCAGAACGGCGACAAGAGCATATGGGTCGTTACCAAGTTCGAAGGCCCTCTGCGGGTCGGCGACCGGGCGGATGCTACCGGGTTTCCCGAGGTAAACGGGACATCCATGACCCTGATTCGCGGCGAAATCCAGGATAGCCAGATCCAATACCCAATTCCGCCGCGGCAGGTCACCGGCGAGGAACTGGCCCTGGGCTCGCGCGCATTCGACCTGATCTCAATAGAAGGCCAGGTCTTGATGGCGCAGAGAGAGGCTGTCCAGGATGAGTATCTCCTGGTCGCCAATGGAAAGATCTTCTCCGCAATCTACCGGCATCCTGAGACTGCCGGCGCCGATCTTCCCCCCATCAAGCCCGCGGCCGTTGGCGCCAAAGTCCGCGTGACCGGAATCTGCGTGCTTCAATTCGGCTCCGATCCCTTCCATGGGCCGGTTGCGGTGGATGTTCTGCTGCGGTCCTACGACGACTTGACCATGATCGCCAGACCACCTCTGCTCAGCGTGGACAACCTGATTGTTGCCGTCGGCTTGCTCTTCGTTCTGGCCCTCGCGGCCGGAGCCAGGGGCTGGACGCTGGAACGCGATAACCGTCGCCGGACCGCTGACCTTGCCTACATCGAACGGCGCCGCAGCCGCATCCTCGAGGACATCAATGGGTCCAGGCCATTGGCCGAGATTATCGAGCAGATCACCGAACTTGTCTCCTTCAAGCTGAAAGGAGCACCCTCATGGTGCCAGATCGCCGAGGGAGCACAACTGGGTAACTGCCCGCCCAAGCTCGCCGCCTTCCGTATCGTTCAGGAGGAGATCCCAGCCCGGTCAGGCCCGGCACTCGGCGCCATCTTTGTCGCCCTCGATCCGCTCACTGAGCCTCGCCCGATCGAGTCCGAGGCCGTTTCCATGGCTGTTGCGCTCTCCTCAGTCGCCATCGAGACCCGTCGTATCTACTCGGACTTACGGCACCGGTCCGAGTTCGACCTGCTCACCGACACGCACAACCGCTTCTCTCTCGACAAGCATCTCGATAGCCTGATCGATGAAGCACGCCTCAATGCCGGCATCTTTGGCCTCATCTACATCGACCTCGACGAATTCAAGCAGATCAACGACCTTTATGGGCACCAGGCCGGCGATCGATACCTGCAGGAAGTCGCCATCCGGATGAAGCGTCAGCTTCGCTCCCACGATCTGCTGGCCCGCCTGGGAGGCGACGAGTTTGCCGTGCTGGTTCCGGTGGCGCGCAGCCGGACCGAAGTCGAAGAGATCGCCGAGCGCCTTGAACGCAGCATGGACGAGCCCTTTCTCATCGATAGCTTTAGCATCCAGGGCTCGGCCAGCGTTGGCATCGCCCTCTACCCCGAAGACGGCATCGACAAAGACAGCCTGCTCAACACCGCGGATGCCGCCATGTATGTGGCGAAACACTCCACGCGTCAGCTCGACTAAACAGGCTGCGGAAAACCTCAATGCCTTGAAAGGGCACGGCTTTAGCCGTGCCGCAAGTGTCTGAAAATAAACGTGGGCTTTAGCCCCTGCGGGATGTTCTACGGGGAATTTATTCGAGCACAGCCCTTTTTCCGCAGCCTGTGAAGCCCACATTGATTCTGTAGCGCTTGCGGCTAGGCCGAAGTCGTGCTCTAAAGAGAAGCATCGTTGCGGTTGGGTTGGATCTTGAATGGTTGGAACGTAAGGACGGCGCGAATTGTTCGAGTGAATTCAGCGAGTTAGCGTCCGCTTCGCGGGCATAGCAAGTTAGCGAGTTAGCGGTGGCATTGCCCGGCAAGGGTTTCATCCCTCGTGGGTCGGCGAAGCCGGTGGGCGACTGTTACAAAGCTACCGAGAATCCCGGCGGAAGCGAGTTTTCCCGCAAACTGTGAAGCCCGTACCCTTCACGCAAATCGAAGTGTTTAGACAGGTTCTAAAGCACTATTCGATAATCCGTCGGGCGGACCCACGCACTCAAAGCGGGAACTGCGCTGAATCGATGGGAGTTTTGCTCCTCCGCCAAGCTATCCAGCCCAGCCAAATAACTCTCGAAGGTGTACGCTTTGGTATGCCTCTTTTTGATGAATTGGGGGCTTTTTACCGATATATGTCCTCAGAGACCGCAAAGTCCGGTCCAATCGAATTCTCAGCATGAAGAGATCTACCCTTGCGCTCGCAATTCGACTTGGTTGGGCCACGGCTGTTTTGGCAGCTGCACCAAGCACGCTCACAACTTTGCGCCAGGTTCACACCCTTACAAACGAACAGGCCGCTCAGGCTCCCGCTGTCTCCTTCGAGGCTACGGTCACTTACTTTCGCGGGTACGAAAAGACCCTGTTTGTGCAGGATCAAGACATTGGCATTTACATCTCGGCCACCACCAGCCTGAACCTGATTCCCGGCGACCGTATTCTGGTTCGCGGATTGGCCCACGACAGCTTTCGTCCAATCGTGGCGAGTTCCGACATAACCTTGCTTCATCACGGAACCATTCTCCCGCCCATCGACGCCAGCTTTGAGCAACTGGTTCAGTCCAAATTCGATTGCCAGTACGTAACCGTGCGTGGCCTGGTCCGGTCGGCAGAGATGCAACTGAGCTCCGGCCGCGCGGTCACGTCGATCGAGCTGCGCGCGGCTGGCGGGTATGTGGGCGTCATTATGGATAACAGCGATCCGGCGAAACTGAATGGGCTGCTGGATGCGGAGGTCGAGATCAGCGGCGTGGCCTCCGGACGCTTCGACGGCAAGATGCAGGCGACCGGCATCCTCATCCATAGCCCCGACTTCAGTTACGCAAGGATTCTCTCCAGGGCCCCGGTGGATGCGTGGAACACCCCGGTAGCCCCGATGGATGAGGTGCTCTCCGCCCTTAACACGCACGAGCTGACGCAGCGGGTGCGGGTCCAGGGCACGATTACGTATTACCATCAGGGGTCGATGGCCATTCTGCAGGATGGAAACCGCAGCATTCGCGTGCTCACGTCAGCCATCAACCCGTTGCGGGTGGGAGATCGCGCGGATGCCATCGGTATCCCCTTCATCGACAACGGCTTTTTGACGCTGAAGTTGGGACAGATACGAAGCACCGGCGCGGCAACCCCGATTGTTTCCCTTCCGGTGACCTGGGATGAACTGGCCTCCGGAAAGCACTCTTTTGACCTGGTTTCGATCGAAGGCAAAGTCGTGACCCAGGTGCGGGAGCATTCCCAGGATGTGTATATCATCTCCTCCGGGGACCACCTCTTCTCCGCCGCGATTCGCCATCCCTTTGTCAATGAGTGGGGGGTCGTCAAAGCGCCGACGCCGGTGCCCACCATCGCCCCGGAAAGCAGGGTGCGCGTCACCGGCGTTGCTATTCTGGACGATGGGAACCCGTTCAATGGCGCCGTCGCCTTCGGCATCCTGTTACGCAGCACCGCGGATGTAATCGTTATCCAGAGTCCTCCGTTGCTCAATGTGCGCAACCTGGTTCTGCTCGTCATTCTTCTGCTTGCGGTGGTGGTTACGGGAGGCGCAAGGGGATGGCTCATCGAGCGAAAGGTTCGCCGGCGGACCTCCGCCTTGGCCTACATCGAACAACGCCGCAGCCGCATCCTCGAGGAGATCAATGGCGTCCTCCCGCTGGCTGCCATCGTCGAGCAGATTACCGAACTCGTTTCTTTCAAGCTGAAAGGCTCGCCCTGCTGGTGCCAGATCACCGATGGAGCGCAACTGGGCAACTGCCCACCGAAACTCTCCGCCCTCCGGGTTGTTCAGCAGGAGATCCCGGCTCGTTCCGGCCCCCCGCTCGGCATCGTCCTGGCCGCTTTCGATCCACTCTCTCAACCTCGCGGCATTGAGACAGAAGCCCTGTCCATGGCCACGGCACTGACCGCACTGGCTATCGAAAACCGCCGCCTCTACTCCGATCTCCTCCACCGCTCCGAGTTCGACCTGCTCACCAATACGCACAACCGCTTCTCCCTGGACAAGCATCTCGACGCCCTCATCGAAGATGCGCGCAAGTCTGCCGGCATCTTCGGCCTGATTTATGTGGATTTGGATCACTTCAAACAGATCAACGACCTGTATGGCCACCAGGTCGGAGACCTCTTTCTGCAGGAAATGGCGATTCGCATGAAACGCCAGCTTCGTACCGTCGACACCTTGGCCCGCATTGGCGGAGACGAATTCGCCGCCCTGCTCCCGCTGGTACACAGCCGCGCCGATGTCGAAGAGATCGCACTTCGCCTCGAACAGTGCTTCGACAGGACGTTTCTCGCCGAAAACATCGCCATCCATGGTTCGGCCAGCGTCGGGATTGCCCTTTACCCCCAGGACGCCGCCTCCAAAGACCTGCTTTTCAATGCTGCCGATACTGCCATGTACGCCGCTAAATATGCCAAGCGCTCGTTGAAGGAAGAGATCGAAGCGCAGCCGCTTGCTTTCCCCTCCCAAAAGTGATGACGGACGTAGCCAATTCAGTGGATTGCCTTTGCGATGGCCTCCACCTTTCCGCTATCTACGCATCCTGCAGTGAGCCGCAAATGGCTTCTTCCGACGGGAGAAATCAATGGTTTGCACGCGCTTTTGAGTACAACCATTGTGGAACCTCCGTCGCCTTCTTTTTCTTTAATCCTGGTAACCGATCCCCCATGATTTGCCGATAGGGGAAATGAAGGGGCCGACTTGCGCGCAATTAAAACCAGCCGGTTCTGCAAGATGAAAAGGTTCGTCTCGGCAATCGCGGTTCTTCTTGCGTCGCTCCCAACAGCAAGAGCGGTAGAGACTGCGGCCCTGACTTCGCTCAGCGCCATTCACGCGCTCACAAATTCCCAGGCCAGCCACGATCTGCCGGTCGCCTTCGAAGCTACGGTCACCTACAATCGCGGTCCGGAGCACACGCTGTTTGTCCAGGATGGGAGAGTAGGAATCTACGTTGGAATCGCTGCCGATGCCCGGTTCGCTCCAGGTGACCGGGTGCTGGTCCGTGGAAGGACGAGAAATAGCTTCAATCCCTATGTGCTTGGCGAGTCGGTGACACTGCTCCGTCACGGTGCTTTACCCAAACCGGCGGCAGCCAGCTTCGATCAAATGATCCGCGCGGAGACAGATTGCAAGCTGGTGAGGGTCCGCGGGGTGATTCGTTCCGCTGATTTCATGGCCCCGACGCCTCAGTTACAATTCACCACTCTGCAACTGCTGACGGATGGCGGATATTTTGACGCAACCGTGGACGGCGCCGATGCACGTGCCCTGGAGGGCCTGGTTGACGCGGAGGTCGAACTGACCGGCGTTGCCGCGGAGAAATTCGATGGCAAGATGCAGGTAACCGGGATCCTGGTCCACGTCCAATCCGCCGCCTCCGGAGTCAAGGTTCTCAGGCGCGCCGGCACCAGCCCGTGGTCTCTTCCAGTGACACAGATGGACCGGGTGCTCGCCGTCTTTCACATCAGGGACGCAACGCCCAGGGTGAGGGTGCATGGTACCATCACCTACTACGAGCCTGGCTCGGCCGTGATCCTGCAGGACGGCGCCAAGAGCATCTGGATCGCAACCCAGATGCGCAACCGCGTGGAGTTGGGGGATCTGGCCGATGCAACCGGCATTCCAGAGGCCCACGACGGCTTTCTCAAGCTGGTGCACGGCGAGGTGCGGGATAGCCTCATCCCCGCTCCGATCACGCCGCTGCCCGTAACTTGGGAGACACTCACGCCCCACGGTAACAGCATTCCAGGTCACAACTACGATCTTGTTTCCATCGAGGGCCGGGTGGTGACGCAGGTACAAGAGTCGTCGCAGGACGAGTATGTCATCGCTTCGGGCGACAAACTGTTCTCCGCAATCTTTCGTCATCTGGATGGTCCGCGTCCGTCCACGCGACGGGTGCCGCTGGGCTCCGAGGTCCGGGTTACCGGCATCTGCATGCTCGAGAACGCCAACCCGTTCATCGCGCAAATGCCATTCAACATCTTGGTCCGCTCAGACGAAGATGTTGCGGTCATCGCCAGGCCCTCGCTGCTCAATATCCCCAACCTCACACTCGCCCTGGGGCTGGTCTTCCTGATCGCCTTCGCCGCCGGCGCCCGCAGTTGGGCATTGGAGCGCAAGGTTCGTCAGAAGACCGCCGCGCTCGCCGCCCGCATTGAAGCCGAAGCTGCCCTGGAACGCCGCCGCGGCGTCATCCTCGAAGACATCAGCGGAAACAGGCCTCTGGCGGGGATTCTTACGCAAATCATTCAGATGCTTTCCGCAATGCTCGACGACGCTCCCTGCTGGTTTGAAATTACGGACTTGCCTTATTTGACAGACTGCCGGACCGCGCCGGAATCCCTGCGCATTGCCCGGGCGTCGATCTTCGCTCATACCGGTGAGCCCCTGGGCACCGTGTTTGCTGGATTTCGCCCGGGCTCACAGCCTTCTACCGCCGAATCCGATGCTCTCGAAGTGGCCGCACGACTTGCCACGTTGGCGATTGAAAGCCGCCGACTCTACTCTGACCTGCTGCATCGGTCGGAATTCGATCTGCTCACCGATATCCACAATCGCTTTTCGATGGAAAAGCATCTGGATGCGCAGATCAGCCACGCCCTGGTTTCCGGCACCGTCTTCGGGCTGATCTACATCGACCTGGACGGCTTCAAACAGGTCAACGATCGCTTCGGCCATCATGCCGGAGACATGTATCTACAGGAGGCGGCGATGCGTATGAAGAGCCAGCTTCGGCCTGTCGACATGCTGGCCCGGCTGGGCGGCGACGAATTCGCAGCCTTGATTCCGGAAGTAAACAGCCGCGCCGATGTTGAGGAGATCGCTCTGCGTCTTGAGCAATGCTTCGATGAGCCCTTCGCTGTGGGAGGCACCCATATGAGCGGTTCCACCAGCGTGGGTGTTGCCCTTTATCCGATGGACGGAAGTTCAAAAGATGGCCTGCTTCAAGCCGCCGATGCAGCCATGTACGCGGCCAAGCACAACAAGCGACAGGTTCGGGAGATGCTGGAAGCGAGCGAGGATTCAGGCCGCAGTTGCTAAACCATCGGAGAAAGCTCTAGAGAAACGCAGAGGCCCGGCTTGCACCGGGCCTCTGTGTTCAACAGCATGTTCGCGGAGCGGGACACTTCTGGCGCGCAAGCGCCGGCTGCCCCACCGCAGGGGTTTATTCGGCGGCCATCTCCTCGGCTTCGCCTTCCTGGCGCATAAGCTCCAGTTCGCGCTCTGCCGCTTCGATCTCCGCACTGACTTCCTGCTGCACCCGCGCCGCCGCTTCTTCCAGTTCCGGAGAGAGCTGTACATTGCGGTAGTATTCCAGGCCCGTGCCCGCGGGAATCAAGCGACCCACGATCACGTTCTCCTTCAAGCCGCGCAGGTTGTCCACCGCACCGTTGATGCTGGCTTCGGTCAACACGCGCGTCGTCTCCTGGAAGCTCGCGGCCGAAATGAAACTATCGGTCGAGAGCGATGCCTTGGTGATGCCGAGCAACAGCGGACGCCCGATAGCCGGACGGCCTCCATTGGCCAGCACGCGGTCGTTCTCTTCGCGGAAGCGGAACCGGTCGACCTGCTGTTCGAGCAGGAAGTTGGTATCGCCTACTTCATCGATGCGAACCCAGCGAAGCATCTGCCGAACGATGACTTCAATGTGTTTGTCCGAAATGGCCACGCCCTGCAGACGGTAGACTTCCTGAATTTCGTTCACCAGGTAAGCCTGCAACGCCTTCTCGCCGAGTACGGCAAGAATGTCGTGCGGGTTCAAGGGTCCATCCATCAGCGGATCGCCGGCGCTCAAACGCTCGCCTTCCTGAACGTTCACGTGAATGCCACGCGGCACCGAGTATTCCTTCTCGTCGCCATTGTCTGCCGTCACGTAGATCTTGCGCTGACCCTTCGAGACTTCGCCGAAGCGGACAACACCATCGATCTCCGAGATGATGGCCGTCTCACGCGGCTTGCGCGCTTCGAACAGTTCCACCACGCGCGGCAGACCGCCGGTGATGTCCTTGGTACGCGTCGATTCCTTGGGAATCTTCGCCAGCACATCGCCCGGTCCCACTTCGTCGCCATCCTGGATCATCAAGTGAGCGCCGCGCGGCAACAGGTAACGCTTGTGCCCCTTGGCGTTCTTGACCGCGAGGGCAGGCTGCCGCTTCTCATCCGGAGAGTCGGCTACAACCCACCGCGAAAGGCCGGTCACTTCGTCGACTTCTTCGTTGAGCGTGATGCCTTCCTGCAGGTCCTTGTACGTCACCGCGCCGCCGATTTCGGTAAGAATCGAATAGGTGTACGGATCCCACTCCGCCAACAACTGGCCCAGTTTGACGTGCTCGCCGTCTTTCACCTTGAGGCGCGCGCCGTAAACCACGACGTAGCGCTCCTTTTCACGGCCACGCTCATCTTGAATGGCAATCGAACCGGAGCGGTTCATTGCCACCAGCGTGCCGTCCTTGCTTTCCACGGTGTTCAGGTTGATGAAGCGCACGAAGCCGTTGTTCTTGGCGTCGAGTCGCGACTTGTCCTGCACACGGCTGGCCGTTCCGCCGACGTGGAAGGTACGCATCGTCAACTGCGTGCCCGGCTCGCCGATGGACTGCGCGGCAATCACGCCGCAAGTCTCGCCCAGTTCCACCATGCGGCCCGAACCAAGGTTGCGTCCATAGCACAGCGCGCAAACACCGCGCCGCGATTCGCATGTGAGCACGGAGCGAATCTTCACGCGCTCCACGCCCGCGCCCTGGATCGCCGAAGCAATGTCCTCGTCGATTCCCTGGTTCACATCGACCACCACGTTGCCGTCGTAATCCTTGATGCGCTCCAGAGTGACGCGGCCGATGATGCGGTCTCTCAGCGGCTCAATGATCTCGCCCGACTCGACGATCGATCCGACGTAGATGCCCTCAACCGTGCCGCAGTCGTACTCGGTCACGATCACGTCCTGCGCCACGTCGACCAGACGACGGGTCAGGTAGCCCGAGTCGGCCGTCTTGAGCGCCGTATCGGCCAACCCCTTACGCGCGCCATGCGTTGAGATGAAGTATTCGAGCACGGTCAACCCTTCGCGGAAGTTCGCCGTGATGGGTGTCTCAATGACTTCGCCCGAAGGTTTGGCCATCAATCCGCGCATACCGGAAAGCTGACGAATCTGCTGCTTCGAACCACGAGCGCCGGAGTCGGCCATGATGTAGATCGGGTTCATGGCTCCTTCGTCATCAGCCCGCTTCATGTTGCCGAACATCTCGTCGGCAACCTGGTCCGTTACTGCGGACCACATCTGGATAACCTTGTTCGAACGCTCGCCGTTGGTGATGGCGCCGTCCATATACTGCTTCTGGACTTCGATCACCTTCTTGTCGGCCGCGTCGACTGTGGTGTACTTGCTATCCGGAATGACCATGTCATCCAAGCCAACCGACAAGCCAGACTTCGTCGCATAGTTGAAGCCGAGCGACTTGATGCGGTCCAGCATGCCGACCGTAACTTCGAGGCCCAGGTTCTGGTTGCAATAGTTCACCAACTGGCCGATGCCCTTTTTCTTGAGGAGGCCGTTCACATACGGCATCCCCGCCGGCAGCGAGTCGTTCAGAATCACGCGGCCTACAGTTGTGGAGATGTACTCCTTGTTGAAGTCGACAGCCTCGGTGTGCGTCAGATCCTGATCGTCGTAGGCCGTCGTCATGTCCAGCACCTTGCCGGTATAGCGCAGCCGGATCGGCGAAAGCGTTTCGACTTCCTTGGCTTCGAGAGCCATCAGAATCTCTTCCGTATTGGCAAACACGCGGCCTTCGCCCTTCGCGCCCTTCTTCGCCTTGGTCAGGTAGTAGAGACCGAGCACCATGTCCTGTGTAGGCACGGTGATGGGCTGGCCTGATGCGGGCGAAAGAATGTTGTGCGAAGCGAGCATAAGCACGCTGGCTTCAATCTGCGCTTCAGGCGACAGCGGAATGTGCACCGCCATCTGATCGCCGTCGAAGTCCGCGTTGAACGCCGTACAAACCAGCGGGTGAATCTTGATCGCCTTGCCTTCGACCAGCACCGGCTCGAAAGCCTGAATACCCAAACGGTGAAGCGTAGGCGCGCGATTCAGCAGCACAGGATGATCCTTGATCACTTCTTCAAGGATGTCCCACACCACCGGCTCTTGCATCTCGACCATTTCTTTCGCTTGCTTGATGGTCGTGCAATGTCCGGTCTGCTCCAGCCTGTGATAGATGAAGGGCTTGAACAATTCGAGCGCCATCTTCTTGGGAAGTCCGCACTGATGCAGCTTCAATTCCGGTCCCACGACAATCACCGAACGGCCGGAGTAGTCGACTCTCTTGCCGAGCAGGTTCTGACGGAAGCGGCCCTGCTTGCCCTTCAGCGTGTCAGAGAGAGACTTGAGCGGACGATTGTTTGCGCCCCTCAGCACGCGGCCACGGCGGCCATTGTCGAACAGCGCGTCCACAGCTTCCTGCAACATGCGCTTTTCGTTGCGCACAATGACTTCAGGCGCGTGCAGATCCATCAGCTTCTTCAACCGGTTGTTGCGGTTGATGACGCGGCGATAAAGGTCATTGAGATCCGAGGTAGCAAAGCGTCCGCCATCCAGCGGCACCAGGGGGCGCAGCTCGGGTGGAATCACGGGCAGCACGTCGAGGATCATCCACTGCGGTTTGTTGTCGCTCTTGCGGAATGCTTCGACAACCTTGAGACGCTTGGCATACTTGATCTTCTTCTGCACCGAGGTCTCGGTTTTCATTCTTTCGCGAAGTTCAACGCCCAGTTCTTCAATCTGTACGCGCTTCAATAGTTCCTTGATGGCCTCAGCGCCCATCATGGCCTTGAATCCCGAGGGACGGAACTGTTGATCCAGTTCGCGGAACTTGGTTTCGTCCTTGATGATCTCGCGTTCCTTCACCGGCGCGTCGCCCGGATCGACAACGACATACGATTCGAAGTAGAGAATGCTCTCCAGATCGCGCAGCGAAATGTCCAGCAAGTGGCCAATGCGCGAAGGCAGACCCTTGAAGAACCACACGTGCGAGCACGGCGACGCCAGCTCAATGTGGCCCATGCGCTCGCGGCGAACCTTGCTCACCGTCACTTCAACGCCGCACTTGTCGCAGATAACGCCGCGGTGCTTCATGCGCTTGTACTTGCCGCAGAGGCACTCCCAGTCGGTTACCGGTCCAAAAATGCGCGCGCAAAACAGGCCGTCGCGCTCCGGCTTGAACGTACGGTAGTTGATGGTCTCAGGCTTGGTTACTTCGCCATGCGACCAACTGCGGATCTTCTCCGGCGATGCAAGCATGATGCGGATAGCGTCAAAGTCGGTAATGGGGCTGGAAAGTTCAAACGGGTTTGAACGGAACAAGGCGACCCTCCTTGGCGGGCTTTTGGCGCCTGCCGCGGCTCTTCCCGGGATTTCTGAAGGATCCTTCCTTCCCGGGAAGCGGCGTTTACCGCTTTCAAGAAGGACCCGAAAAACCAGCTATCAGCTTTCAGCCGTCAGCTCTCAGCTTCATCCGTGCCTGATCCGCTTCCGCGCTTTCCAGCTAATATGGAACTCCACTTTGCTTCCGCCGCCAGTTCCGCCCCAATCAAGCTGAGAGCTGAAAGCTGACGGCTGAAGGCTGCTTCTAGTCGGCCACCGCAGCCAAATCGGGCGCCGGCAGCTTCTTGATCAAGTCGGCCCGCTTGATCAACTCCACGTCCAGGCACAGCGACTGCAATTCGCGAATCAGCACGTTGAACGACTCCGGCACGCCCGGCTCTATGGCCGCTTCGCCCTTCACAATGGCCTCGTAAATCTTGGTACGGCCATACACGTCGTCCGACTTCGCCGTCAGCAGTTCTTGAAGGATGTATGCGGCGCCGTATGCTTCCAGTGCCCACACTTCCATTTCGCCGAAACGCTGTCCGCCGAATTGCGCCTTGCCGCCCAGAGGCTGCTGCGTAATCAGCGAGTACGGCCCGATGGAACGCGCGTGAATCTTGTCGTCCACCAGGTGC
>Ga0182030_10001246_pt1 | contig 51947 bp, 45 predicted proteins | sample 812S3MmetaG_FD_121299 | JGI IMG/M metagenome (GOLD analysis project Ga0182030, IMG submission 121299) | Permafrost microbial communities from Stordalen Mire, Sweden - 812S3M metaG (Illumina Assembly) | ecosystem: Environmental > Terrestrial > Soil > Wetlands > Permafrost | place: Sweden...
GTCCACAAAAGCGATCACCCGCTGCACCGACGCCCCCGCCGCCGGCACTCCCCCCGGCAATGCCTGCGTGAGCAGCAACGACGTCGCCATCACCTGCGCCACGCGGCCCACGTTGAACGTCACTCGCCGTACATAGTTGGCATCTCGCAGCACGTCAGCCGGATTCTTCACATACGCAGCCGCAATGCCCGTGCCCACGTAGCCAACTTGCTGCGCGTAATCCACATCGCACGCCACCAGGTCGCCAGCCTCGAATCCGGCGATGGCGCCCGCTCCCAATACCAGTTCCAAAGCAGTCGAGCCTGCCAGCAAAGGCACAGCCGTCAACGGAATTCCACCTGACCCCACTGGCGACGCGCTCGGATCTGTTGCCAGCACGTTCATGTGCTCCGCGCCGCCCGCCAGCGCCATCTGCAACTTCCCCCAGTCGCGGAACTCGAAATCGACTCGTGCTCCCAAAGCGTGCCGGGCTTGGCCCGACACCGCCCCCGCTGTCCCGCCGATCAGGCCCTCGATCTGCGATGTGCTCGTGCGCTGAAAGTTTTCAATCCATCCCAAGTCAATCCACGGAGCCGGTGGGGCATCCAACTCGAAACCACCATCTTTTGATGGATCGAAAATCGCCGTCGGCCCGTTTACCCTGTCCACCGCCGCGAAGTAAGCCCGCGTCTGCCGCGATATCGGCCGCAATCCCGCCCGCGTCATGCTTCCACCTCGGGCAGAAAAAAATAGATCCTCAACTGTGCATACCGGTCCACCCGCGCCATGCCCGCACTCCACTGCTGTTTTTGGATCGAAACGTTTGCCGCCGCGTTCCCCATCTCCGGCGCTGTCCAGAAAATTCCTGACCCCAAATCCGCGCTCGGAGTCTGGCTGTAATCGAGCATTTCCGTGTGTGGCGGATCGCAGATTCTAACTAACTCGTCATCCATCTCCGCCAGCACGCGGCCTCGATCCACTCCTGTTCCGCCGCTGCCTTCGCTGCCATACCAGATGTGGCAATCCAAGCCCAGCATCGGACGCGTGCTTTCCGCAATCAGGATGTCGCCAAAGTCTACGTAGAACGCTCCCGGCTGCGCTTCCCCAAACCGCGGTTCCATGTTTTCGCGGACCACGATCGCCGGCACCGTAACTCCGTCGATCACCATCGTTCGCGCCGGATTCAACGCTGTCAGCCGCTCCCGCAGCGTCATATAGAAACTGTCTTTCGCCGCTTGCATATTTCTCCTGTTAGTCCCAGGTAAGTTCCAGCCTCGCGGTGCCTGGGTCTTTGACCTCTTGTTTTCGTGCCAAGAGTGGGTGCCCCAGGTCTCGATTTTGAGACCTGGGAGACCACAACGATTCAAGTGCAAATTCACGCCGTCAGAGACCTAAAGCCGAGTCGAAGATTTCGCTCGAACTCATAACTGATACCTGAGGGCTGACGGCTGATAGCTGACAGCTACTAAGACATCGCTGCCACCCGGTACAGATGCGCCACTCCCCCCAGCCGTTCGACAACGAATCCCTGGATGTGGAACATTTCTCCGCAGTACACCAATCCCAGCGCGGTCTCGAACAACACTTCCGCCGAAGCCACGTTCCGCTGACTTACTTGCTCGGCCATCGCCGCCTGTCCCGCCAGTAACTCGATTCGCCGCCGTGGACCGTTGTTTTCCGTGGTCAGCTCCACGACAACCACCGGCGCGATCAACACCTGCTCGACTCCCGGGTCCACCAGGCCCAGCTCCGCCACGGCATCGGCCGGCATTCCCGCCGCTGCAAACAGCAAGGTGACTTCCGTCCCGCCCAAAGTTCGTAACATCGCATCCGCTGCCCGCGCTGCCGCTGCTCCAGATATCCCAGCCATGGTCATCCCACTCTCTGCGCCACAAAAGGCGCCAGCAGCTCTTGCACCGTTGCATCCAGCAGTGAATTGGAGAAGTACCACAACTGCATTCCGTCGGGGACGACGTTCTTCTTTACATTCAGCGCCGGCGTAGCCTGCGCGTTCTTTACCAGTTGCGCACACGCCACTTTGACCGAATCGGGAAACGTTGCGAACCCGGCCGTATACACAATCTCTATCTCGGTGAACGCCCACCCCATCACATTCACCGGAAGCGTGATTTCTCCTGTCTCCGGAAACGCGTCCAGGTCCGCCACGTTCAGGTCCACCCATGTTCCCGGAATTCCGAAGGCTAGCGCCACGTCCCACAAATCAGCCTCGTAATCTAACTCGTCCCGCCGCGGCGTCGCATACCGGCCGCGCGCCGAAACGATCGGCGATGTTGCCGGCGCCACCGTTGACAGCGGCAGATAAGTAAGGTGCACTGGCCTCTGTCCGTTCTCCGTGCGCAACCGCTCTGTGTACTGATTGATCGCCAGCGTGATCCGTCGGCAATGCGCATCGATCATTGCCGACGCTGCCGTCACCCACGCCACATTGGTTGTAGCGCCCAGCCCATATAACTCATATTCCGATGGTTGTAAGTAATTCATGATGGGTTCTCAGTTCTCAGTTGCCAGTGACTCGTCGGAAGTGCTCACGCAAGAACAGCCAGGGGCCGTTGCCATACTTACTGGCAACTGGCCACTGGCTACTGGCTACTGTTTTTACCGCTTTACCAGCACTTCGTAGTGCGCGTAGTTCGCGCCCTTCACCACCACGCCGCCGAACTTCACCACCACACTTTGCGTCATGAGTGAGTTCGGCAGCCCCAGCGTGAACACCCGCGGATTCGGGTTCGTCAGCCAGTGGTACTCGATCAGGTCCTCGGTCACGATGTAAGCCGGCAAGGTAGCATTGCCAGTTCCCGGCGTGCCCGTATAGGGAAGCGCCCACTCCGGAATCAGCGGCAAGTCGCCGGCTTGCGTGCTCAAGGTCTTCACGGTTAGTCCGCCCGTGATCTGCGCCGTCGAGAGCACCACGTTGAACTCCGCCTTCATCTCGCGGTCGATCAGGTCGAGCAGCACTGGATTCGCATAGATCGCCGTTGGACGCACATCGAACGACGAACTTGCGACCATCTCCGCGATGGTGCTCTTCAGCCCGTCCACGATGCTGGCCCCGATTGCGATGTTGGTGGTGTTGCCCCCCGCCTCGATCTGTCCGATGGCGCCGAAATACTGAGGCGTCGTCGGCGTGCTCAACGAAGTGTCGTTGCCGTTCCACAGCGCCACGTCGTGCGTGCGCAGCACACCATCCACCGCATCCGCTAGGTCTTTGGCTTGCAGATATGCAAACTGGCTCTGCTGTGTTCCCACCTCCATGTCAAACAGGTTGTAGTTGATCTGCGATACCAGCGCCTTCAGCGGAACTGTCCGCTCCACTCGCGTCGGCGTTTGCAGCGTCGGCACAATGTTGCGGGGATCGACGAACGCCTGGGTCGCCGTGGGCGAAGCGACTGCCGTTTCCTCAAAAAACCGCGATGGTTGTCCCGTCGCCGGCACTTGCTTCATCCGTTGCCCGAACACGCCGCGCCGCCGCACAATGTCCGTGATTTCGGTCTGATACCGATTGATCTCGATCGCGCCCGGCCCCAGAAAATCCGCTGCTGCATGCAAATCCAGAAAATTCGCTTTCATGTCTTCTCCTCAATTGAGTTGTTACTGCCGGGTGCCCCACTCATCGCGCACTTTGCGATGTGCGGGTTTTATTCACCCCAAAGAAAAAGGACGCGATCTAACTCGCGTCCTGACGGCCAACGCTCCAATCGCTAGCGACGAAGGGCCAACGACGACTTACTCGATCATCCCCGCCCGTGCCAGCTCCGCTTTTACCGCGATCCGCTGCTCCACGCTCAGCCCCGCAAGCGTCTTATTGAGCACCGCCGGATCCAGCCGTTCGCCTTCGATCTCGTTCTTTCCGATCAGCGCCGACACCACTGGTGATACCGTCTTACGGGCCATCCGCGACGCCTGTGCTTTCAGATCTGCGTTCGACTTCTCCAGATCCACTACACGTTGCTGCAAGTCGGTTCCGGTTCCCGCCGCCTGTCGCTGCTCGGTTGTTTGCGTAATGCTTTCCTCGACCGCCGCCACGATCCGGTCCACTTTTGCATTCAGCATTTCCTGCTGCGCGTCCAGTTTCCCCAATACGCGATCAAGCGTTTCTGTGGCCGTCGCCAGCCGCTCCGCTGCCGCCATCATTTGCTGCACCATCTCTTCGTTCATTTCTTCATCTCCCTTTCGTTTGTTTATCGTTCCAGCGATACCGATCAAGTCCCAACGACTAGCGACTAGCGACGAACGACCTTTCTTATCCCAGTTCAATCCAAGTCGAGCGATACGCCGCTTTATCCCGCCGCAACACTGCTGCTCCCGTAAAGGTCACCCGGTTCAGCACCCACACGCTCGCCGTGATGTCTTCCACCAGAGCATCCGTGATCTCATAGGACATTCCAAGCCCCGCGCGCGAAGAACGAACCTTCCTATCCGCGTTTTCCGCCTCCACCGAGCCCGATGCTCCCGTCCGCCCCGGCTTGCCGATCTCCGCCACGATCTCCGGAAAATCGCGAGCATACAAAAACCCACCGACTTCAATAGCGCGCCCCACAATTTCAGCTCGCGTGATCACCCCAATCTTCCGCCGTGCGTCGTGACGATCAAGCGCTGGCGAGTAATCGAGCCCCATTCCCATCAGCGACGGGATCGCCGCCTCCGCTGCCCGCCGCGTCAGCAGCACTCGATGCCCCCGCGCCCCCGCCGGCGACTTGTCCGATGCAACATCGACGATCGTCAATACTCCCCGGAACCGTGCCCGGTTCGGATGCCCTTGTACCGCCGGCATCGCAATCGCCATCGACTCCAGTGACAATCCCATTTCTGATCTCCTCACTAAAAGGTCTCAAGTGTTAGGTCTTAGGTCTCAGGAAAACCAAAGACAGCTCAGCTTTGTTCCTGAGACCTGACACCTGCGACCTGAGACCTGTTCTATATAATCTCGGCCAACCCTCGGGCCCGTCTCACCTCATTCACCGTGATCACCCCATTGCGCAGGAGGATCTCGTCGATCTGCGCCCGCTCCATTTCGTCTTGTGCATCGACGTCGGTGAATACAAACTCCAGGTCCCTCCACCCCAACCTCTTAGCAATCGCATCCCGCGTCAGATACTCAGCCACCAGGCGCGCCGTCGGAACGATCGCCGACCGGAACCCCAAGTCACTCATCTCCGCAGCCGTAGCCCGGTTCACGTCCTGCTCCAATCCCAGGAACTGTGCCGGCAGATCGAACGCATTCGCGATGATCCGCACCAGGAATTCCTGCCACCCCAGCCGCAGGTCGGCGTCCGTCCCGGCTGCGAACCGCAGCACCTCCGGCTTCGTCTCCGCCGACATGATCGGCACCCGTCCCGTGCCCTCAATTTCGTCCTGCCACCACCGGATCAGCCGCTCGTGATGTGCCGGAGTCAGACCCTGCAGCCAAAGCGCATACTGCACCACCGAATTCGAAGCCAGCCGCCCCGCATACCGGTACGCGCCCAGGAACGCATTGATCGTTTCGAAAGCCACCTCGAGCCGCCCTAGCCCAAACGGCGTGTGCGTCCGCGGATTCAGTCGGATGTAACTCAGTTCGTTATCGTTCAGTACGATCTGTCCGTCCGCTCCATTCAGCGCCGTCACCTGCGCATACCGCGGCGAATCGGGACGCCCATCCCAATCCGTCATGATTCGGATCGTCGCCCCATCCACTGGCCACATCACTAGAGGCGACTTGTCGGTGGAATCCAGAGACCATCCCTCAACCAGATCGAGTTCGATCGCCCCAAATCCTCCTACAATCACATCCTCCAATACCTGCTCCGCCAGCGAGCGGAACGAATCGTCTGGATTGGGCGACTCGAAGTTCTCGGTCAACACCTGGATCCGCCGCGCGCCATCCGGAAGCTGCTCCAGCGCCCGCCCGCGCCGCGGCTGGATGCGCCATCGCATCCCCACAATCCGATCCTTGATTACATTGATCGCCCGTCGAGCCACCGGCGTCTCCGCAAACCGCCGTAAATTGGCCGGTGTTGGCTTAGGCACCAGACTGTGTGGCGCGGACCTGCCCTGAGCGGAAGTAGAAGGGGCCCCCGCCCGCGAAAAACCGGGCGAAGAGAACGGAGCCAGGTTCGACCCCGCTCCCGCCGTCCGCCGTCCATCGCGCCCAGCAAACAGATTCGTGGATAACAACTCCCGCAACGACAAAGACACTTCTCCCACCCGGCGTCTGGCGCCGCGCACCCTCTCTCGAATGTTCATGATCTCCTCGTCTAGTGCTTCAACCCCTTGTCATCCTGAGCGAGGATTGCCGCTTACGAAGTAAGCAGCAACCGCAGTCGAAGGACCCCTACATCTCTCATTCTGCCTCGACAGCACCAGGCATTCTCTCCTCCAAAGCAAAACGGCACAGCTTTCGCCGTGCCGTGCGCTGACTTCTCAGCGGATATCACTTCTTCAATCTGACTTCTGACCTCTCCAATCTCACGCCCGCAGCTCCCGCCGCACCTCGCCCGCAATCTCCGCCATTTCCCCCACCGCCCTCACCCGCACCGAATTCTGCTCCAGCATCCCAATCGCAAACCGCGTCTTCTCGTCCAACAACGCCATTCCCTCGTCCACCACCGCAGTCAACGAAGCCTGCAGTTGTTCCTGCCGCATCCCCGTCTCGACCCGCGAATAACGATAAGCCAGCGCCAGCGCCTGGTCCACATTCGCAGTCATCGATACCGCATGGAACATCCTTACCGCGCTCCCGACCCGGTATCCAAAATCGATCCGGAATGGATCGCCCGGCCCCGTGTACTGCACCACATCCAAGTCTCGTTGGATCAGTTCCAGTACGCCAGCGTTAGTGAAGGCCTCTTTCATAGTGTTCACGATCGCCGCCCGTCCCGTGCGCTGCTGAACCCGCTCCCCGCGCTCCGTCGGAACCAGATACATCGAAGTCAGCACTTCCATCTCTTTCGCAGGATCCTCTGTCAGCACGGCTTTCGTCGGCGCCACATCGATCATTGTCCCAAATCTCTCGTTCACCAATTGCATCAGATCGTCGCGCCGCCGCAAGCTCCCCAACCTTCTGCGAATCTCGCTCTCCACCATCCCGAACCATTCCAACTCCACATCCGGAGCCACGCACTGCAGCATCTTCCAATCGCGAGTAAGCCGGACGTCGGCAAACCCGCCATCGCTCTCCAGCAGCAACACCCCGACCGTAACGAAGTCGTCCCGCAACGCATGCGGTAAAAATCGCAGCAGGTAAAGTTCGAGTTGTCGCATGGTAGCCATCGGCCGTCAGCCATCAGCTTTCAGACCAATCCCCTGTGTACCTCTGTGTCCCCTGTGGTTCAAGCTCTTCTCTGCGACCTCAGCCTACTCTGCGGTTAAGAGATGGTAGCTCAAGCTTCATTCCCCCACTCCGGAAACGGCCGCCGCGGCGATCCTCGAAACGCCAGAATTAACTCCCGCACAACCGTCTTCCTCTCGATCAGCCGCTGCACCAGGGCCTCCAACTCATCCCACGACCCGCCATACCAAGCCGGAGGAATCTCTCCCGCCACTCTCCAGATCGCGTCCTCATCCAGCTTCTCGATCCGCGACAACCACGGCTCAAACGACTCCCACCCATTCACTCGCGCGTAAACTTCATTTCGCGGATACACCCCGCGCAAAGGAAAATCCGGAAACGTCCACTCTCCCGCATTAAAGCAGTACCCCTGATCGATGAACGACGCCGAGTACTTCTTCTCCCGCAGCTTCCGCCAGAACGCCGCCTGCCGTCCATCGGCATTGCAAGTCCATTTATCCAGCGCCAGGATTCCCGCAAACGTATCCAAATTCCGCACCCGGTCCAGCATCTCCGGAGGCAGGTAATCCAACACCTGCCCTTCCACCGGGCTCACCACATAGCGCGACCCGAATTGCAATCCCGCCTCCACCTGAATCTCGTGGCTTCCCAACACAATCGTCAGTTCCGCCGTGTGTTCCACCAGCCACGACGGAACCTCTACCACTTCCGCCGCTGGCACCGGCAGGCCCACTCGCTCCGCCAGCCGCGTCGCCAGAAACTCATTCGCCAGCACCCGCTCATGTTGCGGATTATTCCGGAACTTCACCACGTAGTAATGCCTGTCGTCGCAGCGCATCAAGTGACCCTGCGCCCCGCCCCGCATCCTCTTCACATGTTGGACAGCGACAGTAGGCATTGTCTGTGTGGCGACGGGGCTCTGCCCCGTCCGGTTTCAAACCTGGCGTCTCGTCCCGATCACTCTCCACTGAGCAATCTAACTTCTGCAACGCCCTCCTGCCTGTGACCGCCGCCACATCGAAAATGTTCGTTTTCCAGGCTCTCGAATTTCATCGATGCTCCGGCCGCCGTCCCGCATCTTCCTTCCGCACCGCCCAGGCAATCCCTAGCGCCATCACGCAATCGTCATGTGTGCCCGTAGTCGCCCTCGAATTGCCATCCGCATCCCTGAGGAATGTCCGGCATTCGCTCAGCAGCCGCTGACTCCTGAACCGTCCCGGCACCTCCATCAGCGCCGCCGACAGATTCTCAATCATCCTGGGACGGCTCACCGCCGAGGTCCACCATCCCTCTTTCTCGTCCTGTTTGAACACCCGCGGATACTTCAGCGTCTCCAGCCACGCCAGTACCCCGCTTCCGTGATTGTTCCTCTCCACCGCCAACAGCGCCGTGTTGTATTCCTTCCCCAGTTCCGCCAGTTTCCCTGCAAACTCACGCACCGGCCAATGTCCATGCAGCTCCGCACACTGCGTTCCCAGTTCACGATCAATCACTTCCCCGCATGAGTAATCGCCCTCGATCCCGCCCCCCGCCGGATCGGCCCCGATCACATACTCCCGTCCCGCCTGCGCCGGCAACCAGATCCTCAGCTTCTGATTGTCGCGCACCTCCAGCGGCTCTCCCGACCGCTCCATCGCCTCCTCCACCGACGGCAGGTCGAAAACGCATTCCCCCGACGCCCGAAAACACGCCACTGGGTCCTCGGCAAATTCCTGCACCGCCCGTCCTCGCAGCGAGGCCCATTGTTTCCGCCGCCATGCGATCTGTCCCATGGTCAGCGCGTGAAGCGCCGCCAGTTCCGTCTCTTCTTCCGTCAGCGGCGGAAAATTCGCGCCCGGTTCAATGGTGTAGCCTGCTTCATACCACCAGGGAAAAAAGTGACGCGTATATCCCGTATCCTCCGCCCGCTGCCACTCTTCGTAGAAGAGTCCACCCGCCCCGTTCGGCGTCGACTCCAGCACAACCTCGCCTCCCGGCACCACCGCCGCCCGCAACGACACCAGCGCTTCGTCGCCTTTTCGCCTCCAGCGCGCAACCTCCGAGCAATGCAGATTCTGGATCGTCCGCCCACGTCCCGCATTCTCTTCCGCCGATGCCAGACAGTACTCGCTGTCCAACTCCGGGAACACCAGCTGCCGCACATTGCGGTTCGAAGTTCGCAGAGTGCCTTTCCGCGCTTCCTCCGGCAAGTTCTCCCAAAACCGCCGCACGATCCGAAAAATGTCCTCCGCCGATTGCCTGTCCTGCGTCACTTGCATGCTCATCGAGCCCCTGTGCGTGATCGTCTGCACAAAGAATCTAGCCGCGACGTAAGTCGTAATGCCGACCTGGCGCGCCTTCAGCACGACATTCTGATGCGAACACCGATGGGAATACTCTCGCTGCGCCCGGTTCAATCTGAGTAAGGTCTGGTTTGAGTATTTCGTCCGGATCTTCAGCAAGTCTTCGATGAAACCGTCCCGCCTTGTCCGCGCCCATATCTTCCCAGGCTCTATTTCTTCCTCGAGCGCTCGTTGATCTTCCGCGCGCTCGTCTAGATGTTGTCCTAAAAACTCCAAATTTGCGGGCCCAAAGTCAAATGTCAAAACTCCATCCCCCACTCCACCTTCAGCAGAATTCGGAAACTGCCAACAAGAGCTGAGCGCTGAAGGCTGACGGCTGCTTTTCAATGCATGGCGCTGAAATTCTCCGGCACATACGCGTACGCCCCTATCTCCCATCCCGCGCCATACGAGTTCTGATTAATTTCCAGCAGATCATATTGATACTCCGCGCCTAAATTCAGCCCCGCATCCCGCACCGGTGAATTCACCGTCGGCCGGAAATCCGCCTCAACGCCACTCGACGGACAAACGTAGTAACTCCCAGCCACATAACCCGAAGGCACCACATCATTCGCCTGGCACGACAACAGCAAATTCACCATCTGCGTGTTCGATTCCAGCGTCGCGCCCCCCTGCACCAGCGCGTCCATGAAATTCTCGACTTCATCCGGCCGCAACTCGTTCACATGCCAGAAGTACCCAATCGGCCTTCCCCAAAGCGCGTTCTTAAACACGTCTTGACTAACCCGGTTGCGCATCTGCTGATAACTCAAGTTCTGGTAGTTAGGCACCACCCCCTGACTGAGAATGTTGAACGCGTCATACCCCTTCGCCAGCGTCGAATCCGCGCCGCCCAATACCCATGTGGAACTAAGCGATCCCGTACCGCGCACGCCCTTGAATCCAAGACCGCTCGCGATATTCTCCGTCAGTGCGTCGCCATAGGTGCCCGGCATCACGTAGATCAGGTCGCCCAGGTTCAGGCCGGAAAGCCCAGACAGGTTTTGGTTAAACCAGGTCAGCGCCCAGGTCATTTCGTCGGTTTCAAGACTCGCTTCGTCGAAGAGCACGCAGCCCGGCGTCGATGGAGTTGCCGTACAACTCGAAGCTGCAGGCAAGCTGTTGGGCAACGTCATCGGACCGGCCACACCTGGACTCGAAAACGTGTTCGCCAGCGACCAGCCGTGTGCGCGCCCTTTCGCGAACTGGTTGTTGTAGGCGGTCGCGCCCACGGCATAGCAACTCGGCTGTCCTTGCAGCGTCGCGATAATATTCGAAAGCCTGTCGATTTGCCCCGCACCCGCCGTTCCACCAGGCGGCACGGGAGTCAGGTCCCATGAGTGATAGCAGGTCGCATCGTAGGGCGACGTTGTAAGTGTAAGATTTCCGCCCCCGCCGCTGTGCGTGATGCTCATCGTGTAGCTCCCCGGACCCACGTAGGCCAACAGAAAAGCATCACAGGGAATAGGCCCGTTGACATCGTCGCATGGTGTCGTTGAAGGCGGATTCCAGTATTGATGGGATACCGAGTGCGTGTTGATGTCCCATCCTGCATTGATCCAACCCTGAACCTCGCCCACTATCGATTGCGAATAAGTACCGCCGGTAACCACCGCAATCGAGAGCGGTACTGTCTTAGCAGTCATGATCGGCAGCAAAGAGTTGAGATAAGTGTCGCTGTACTGCACCAGTCCGGGATCATCGTAAGTCACCGTCGTATAGGCCGGCCACCGCTGCCACGCGCGGACCCATGGCGCCGTTTCATCCGCTATGTTGTGCGCCCCCGCCGTCGGTCCCGGCGTTCCCGCAACATCGACCGCGATCGCCGTCGCCAGGTAGTTCCCATACAGGTGGCAATAGTCGTAACTCACCGTCCCCGCCGTGTTGTCCATGATCCCGTAAGTGCGGTTCCCATAGGCGCGGCAGTTCTTGATCTCAAATGCGCATCCGCCACCGGCGCATCGGTCGAAGTGGTAACCCACATAGTTCATATTTGCGTCGGTGTTATAAAGATGGATGTCCACCGGCGTGCCCGCTGGCTGCACATAGAATCCCAATGGCACCGTGCTGTTTTCCACTTCACTGTTCGCGGCCATGTTCGCCAGCCAAAGATGGTCGCTGGCGCCCTGTACCTGTACGCCGTAGCCGTCGAACCAGTCGATTTGCAGATGCTGAATTTCCAGCCACGATATCCCGTTCAGATTCAGCACCGTCTCGCCGCTGAGCACAATGGGCGCAACCGTGTAGGAATACGCCATATTCCCCGCCGGATTGCCCTTGGCGCTGTACACATACAAAATGTAATTCGTCGCGTCGTACCAGAAGTCTCGGTCCTGACTAAGTGCCGTCTGGCTTCCCTGCGCTGTCCCCCAAGTCGTTCCGAACCGGACATACTCTAACTGCGTTGGCGGCTGGGTCAGGCAGTAGAAACCCCGCATCCCGCACTGCACCACATTCGCCAGCCCGCTCGTGGCCGAATAGAGTGTTGCCGACCAGATGTTCGTGTTTGGAATCTGCGTCCACCACTTCGCCGCGATCGGCATATAGCCAGTCAAGTGCGGCGGCTGCCCATTGCCATAGCTGTCGATCTTGATGAGCGCGCCGCCCGTAGCCGGATTCGTCCCACTCGAAGGCGGAGTCAGCGTTTCATTCCATGTACAGTCCCGGAGCAGGCTGATCGTGTCACCCGCCTGAAAGCTCGAGATCCCAACTTTCAGCAGAGTGCGCCATGCCTGCTGTGGGCTCGTCCCCGGATTGCCATTCGACCCGTAGTTGCAATCGACATAATAGTTCGAGGCACACGCCAGCGGCGCTCCCAGGCACAGAAGCAACAACACTTTTCTAATCATGATTTGATGATTTCCTCAGGTGTGCCTGATGGTGCCCCAGGTTCGCGCCCGTTCTTTGGGCGCTAACCTGGGTGAGTGTGGAGCGTACCAGCCTTCCCCCGTACGACTTATCAGGCGGTCGGATACTAGTTCTGCATCTGGTACGTAACGGTGCCGACGATTCCAGCGGCACTGGTGGTGCACCCCGCTGCGGCTGTCGTGATTTTCAGCCGCAGAAAATGCCCCGAAGCCACGTTGGCGCTCCCAGTAACCTGCGGAAAGAAATTGGTGCCGGAAGTGAAAGCGACGGAATAGCTGCCCACTTCCGCATTCGCCGTTCCATCCCACAGCTGCACAATTGGATACGTCGTGCATCCAGCCGCGGCAGTGCTGTCCGAGAGATCGAATCCAGTAATGGTAATCGCCGCGGGCAGCGTCCAGTTGCAGTACTGCACGGTGGAACTCGTCCCGGCAACCGGGCATGACCATGCCATCTGAATCTCGCTGCGAACGTACGCCGTGGTCGCCAGCTTCGTCGAGTTATCCCCGCCACTCTGCGTGGTTGCAGCTGTCCCATTCGGCAACGTCGGCGTTCCGCTAAGGTTTGCCGCCGTACCGCTAGTGTTCGCCGCATTGTTCGGAATATCACCGCTTACCAGTGTCGGTAACTGTGCATGCGGAAGCGTTCCAGTTGTCAAGTCTGACGCCGACACAGTTACATTAGTCGAAAGTCCGTGACCATTAACTGTGGTGCTGTTAGGAACATATCCTGGGACCGTGGGAGCGCCAGTGAAGACTGGTGATGCAGTAAGTGCCAGCGTAGCTCCGCTTCCCGAAGTACCATACGACGTCCCCCACGCAGATCCCGTCGAGTTAGGAATCCCTGTGCCCGGCCATACCATCCCTCCAGACCCAGGCATGCACGATGCCCCGGTCGATAACTGGCACTTGAACGTGTTATCCGACCCCACTCCCAGCGAGAAAGCCATCCCACTCGGAACCGTGACCGTCGTTCCCGTCCACTCCTGACCTGACCACTGCGTTGGCCCGCTGCCCGTCTGGTTGATAGTCCCCGCTACGTTCAGATTCCCACCGAGCGTCACATTGCTGGAAAATGTCTTTGCCCCGGTGATGGTTTCCGCGCCCGCCAGGTGAACGACAGTAGAATCCGCCGCCGCCCCTGTAACTTGCGACACCGAGTAGTCGCCGCTCGCTGCCGTCACCGCCCCCGAACGTCCAAAAACCGAATTGACCGCCCCGCCTGTGCCACTCCCGCTCGGAGCTGCAAGGCTAACTCGCAACCCGCCACCCTCAATTCGTCCGATCGCCTGTACCCCACTCGGGCGTGTCGTTGATCCAGTGTCATGGCACTTGCCAGCCTGCGTCGTGCTGGCGACCACATAGTCTCCCGCCATCGGATTGGCAGCATCGAAGTTACATGCCGTGAACCCGGCCCATGTGATTACGGCCTTGTTAGACGTCCCAGCCCCTCCGCTGACCACGCCAACCACACCATCCGTGCTCGAAGTCGCCGCGGTTTGCACCCCTGTGGCGCTGCTGTTGTAAACCGCGAGCTGGTTTAGCGTCGTACCGTTCGTGGGATCGTTGACGAACTCAAAATCCTGGCGGCCTGAGTTATACATGTTGAATGAGGTTTTCGTGAACACGCTTCGCATTGCCTGCCCAGAGTCTGTACCCATGTCGTAGCTGTTATCGGAGTTGGGCTTGAAAGTTCCATCGGAGGAAAAAACCCATTTAATGGCCGAGCCAATGTGCATGCCCAAACTGGGAGCATTTCCGCTGGTTGCGTCCTCGCTGCGCAAGACGTTGTAATTGGTGCTGCCGATAGTTTCCGATCCCAGCGACATCCGCGTCCACGTCGTGTTATTCGTGTAACTCGAATACACGCGCAGGTTCTCCACGCTGCTTCCGTTGCGCTCTTCCAGATTATCCGCCGGATCGCCGCCCGGATCCGAGTTAAACAGGTTAGTTAGTCCCAGCTGCACAGCTTGCCCGTTGTTCTCAATGAAGTGCGGTGCATGGGTCTGGGCGTCAAACCAGAAAACGCCCCAGTTAGGAATTCCGGCAGGCGGCGTGGTTTCAGGCAACTGGATGACGTCGGGCGTGGTGCAGTTCGCATTTCCATTCGCCGCAATGCCCGTGGCGAACGATCCGCTGCACTGCGTCGGAACCGCCGCTAGGGCAAGCGCTGTCCCCGCCTGTCCGCTGATATTCGAGCTCGTGAGAGCAACTCGCGCCGTTGTCCCGCCAATGTTGACTACGGGCAGCCCGGCTGCTGTATCCAGCCCAATGCCGCCAGGAGCAGGAACATAGCCGTTCCCCTGCGGCAACAACAAGCTCCCGCCCATAGTGACGGCGCTGGTAAAAGTCTTTGCCCCGGCAATCGTCTCCGCTCCCGTGTTATGCACTACGGCTGCATCCACGGCCGCACCTGTAACTTGGGATACCGTGTAATCTCCATTCGCCGCCACAATCGTCCCTGTGCGCCCAAAGATTGAACTTACGTTCCCTCCACCACCGCCAGATCCGCAAGGACTTCCGGTGGATGCAATCACGCCAGATGTAACGTTGAGGCAACCATTCGACAGGCCGGCGACCGTAACGCTCTGATCGAACTTAACCGGAACGTTGAACTCTTTCAGCGATGCGCTTAACCTTTCCAGCCAGTTGGCGTGAATACCATCGCCCGTCTGGGCAATGTAATTCGTAATCGAAACCGGCGCCCCAAACGCAAGCTGCCCCGAACCAAGCGCCGCCCCACCGCTCGCCACGTCCGTTCCGATCCAGGTATCATTCACACTCGCTGGCGGACGATAGCCTGTCGTCGCCTGAGTTAGAGCGGGCTGCGAATCAATCAGGGTTATGATGTGGTGCGGCTGGATACTGGTAAATGGAGTTGTATTAAAATTTAGTCTTCCCTTAGTCAAAAGCTGGGTGCCGCCTGTATTTGCGTCTCCATCCGTCACGATCGTGGCCGTCTGGTTTGGAACACTGTTATTGAAAGATGTAGCGCTCGCCAGGCATGTCGTATAGCCTCCAGCTGAGGCTGCTCCATTGCCCGTGCATTCATGCGCAAGCTCCAGCGGATTCCCGGACAGTCCCACTCCGACCGAGTTCCCCATTTCCAGATCCACCGTAACGCTCCTGTTGACCGATACCAGGGAACCGGGCCAGAAGTTCAGGGCTCCGTTATAGTTGCCTTGTTTAATCGTGTACGGAAAGGTGGACAATGATCCGTTATCTGTGTAAGTGCAAACCAGACCACCCGAACACGCCGCAGATTGAGTAAGTCCTTTTGCAACATATCCGCATACCCCGCCAGAGCCGCCGGGGCATCCGCCATTGTAGGGATAAACCGCTCCCACCCCAGCCGGGGTTGCTATACGGATTACGTCATAGGTTATGGCATCCTTTCCGTTCGCCACCCTCGGCCAACGAACCGGAATGGAATCGCTCCCTGTAGAGAGCCAATTGAGAATCTGCATCGGAGAGGTTTGCGTATTAGCGGTCGTGTCATTGGCAACAATGAAGTATGAGTAGGGCGTGGACCCGGTTCCACCCGAATAAAACGCTCCCTCAGTACTGCCGTTCCCGACAACCTGAAAACTTGAGGCTCCGCTCGATGACCCGGCAATCAAGCCCGCAATCCCCAAGCCAGGAAAAGGAGATCGCGCCGGAGATAGTGGATTCTGAGCGGCACCGCTCTCGGAGTAGATGTTTCTAATGTAAGCTCCCGCATAGTTCCCAGTCGTGTTCGCGGAGTAGATCTGCCACGGGCCTGACGCCTGGCACACCGTATTCTCGACATACAGTCCGTTAGAGTTATAGTCAGTTGCACAGTTCGAGTAATTCGCTGTGATGTTCGAATCCCGCAGCGTGATGACCGGAGCAACCTGATGGTTCTGGTTTCCCGCCGAGAACACAAACGATCCCGTCCAGTTTGCGTTTGGGTTTAGTGAGATCGCATTGTTGTTGAAATGGTCGATCGTCGCGTTCTCGTCGTCCCACATATCGAAGAAGTTATTAAATGTCCCGGCCTCGCCGCCAAGGTCATACTGGATGCCGATGAAGTGAGTGCTATTGCCGTTATCCAGGATCGCTGTATACGCGAGCGCAACCACTCCAGGAGTCGGCTGCGATGCGATATTGGGCTCGGTGCGGGCGTAACGGAAAGTCGTCGATGTTCCAGTGCAGGCCGCGGAGGTGGCGCCGCTTCCACAGTCCGTAACCACCGCGTCCCCCCAGTAATGTGCGTCGTCGGTGAACAGAATCGTGACCATATCGCCAGGACGGAAGCCATGCGCCGTTGCGGTAGTGATCGTCGCATAATTGCTCGTCAGTAACGTGTTGGTGATGTTCACGCCTGCGTAAGCGGGACTGCTCGAGTGATTCGTTGGACTACGGAAACTGAGACCGTTGACGAAGTTCGCCGAGGAGTGATTGGAATTAACCAGGTCTCCGACTTGAAGACATGCTCCGCGTCCGAGACAGTTCATCGACACTCCATACCCGCTCAACGTGGATTGATTGGCATGGAAGAAGATCGTCCCATAGACGTTATAGTCATTGAAGGCATGGTTTGCGAAGCCGCTGATATAGGGACCATTTGCCGGAATCGTGACGTTGCACTGGACGTTCGCGTAAGTTGTGGAACTTACTCCGCATGCTGCGTTAATCGTCTCCTGAATTCCAGATGACGCCGATTGAATGACATAGGATGAGTGCGAAAAAAACGGCGTAAATGTGATCGTTCCCGAGGAAGCCCCCGAAGTGCATGTCCCCGCCGTCACCGCCACCGCTTCCGCGCTGCTGTCGTTGATGTAGACATCGTAGCCAGCGCCGGAACTCGTGTCGATTCCAACCGGACAAGGGCTCAACGTCACCGTTGCGGCCGAGCCGGCCACCAGGGAAGTTGTCAAACCCTGTGTCCAATTCAGCGCCGTCGTGGCATAAGTGATCCCGGCGGGCGCACCGCTGCCACAAGATCCCCACGTGGAGTTACCGTTCAAACAAGTAGCTGAGCTGGCGACTCCCGCTCCCAATTCGTTGGGTGGAACAGTCGCATTGATCAAGTCAGCCTTCACCGCGAGCCCATTGTCCACATAGTGCCTGTCGGCAGCCTGGTTGGGTGCGGTCGGATCTGCGGGCAAGGTTAATGGACCAGTCATCGTGCCGCCCGCGATGGCAACGTACGCTCCCGACCCGACATTCGACACCGCCGCATCCACATAACCCTTGTTCGTAGCGTCATTGGCTCCAACCGGCGCTGGAAGCCGCGGGGAAACGGCAAACTGCTTCGTGCCGGTGATCGTCTCCGTTCCCGTCAGATGTACCACTGTGGCGCCGAGATTCGCCACCGCCGTATCCACATACGGCTGTGTCACGGCGAGGTTCCCGAGGCCCGTCCCCGGCGTCGTCAGCACCGCGGCAATCGTCGTCGGCGATGTCGCCGGAACCGCCCAATATTCCGTCCGGACGGTCCCGTCATCCAGTTGAAAAACTACGACATAGTAAGTCCCCGCCGGAGTCGCACCCACGTTGGGAACCAGTCGCGCGCTGAACGCCCCTAGCGGCCCGATCGTCACCGCCAGATTGCCTGCCGCTACCGCGTCTCCCCCTGCGGTCTCGAACGACGGCCATGAAATCAGCACCGTACCCGACGCGGCCGTCCCGTCCGCTCGATACACTGTGCCGCTGATCGTGGTAAGCGCCGGGCCTTGGGCCTGCGACCCGGTCGACAACGTCAACGCGATCAGCAGCGCCAGCGCCAGAAAAATCGCCGCTTTCGCCGGCGTCGGAAAGCATTTGCTATTCACCGCGCATCTGCGCATGTCTTTTCTCTCCTCGTAAGCACACGCCACTCTAGCCCGGGCCAATAAGAAAGCCGCTCTGTCGAGCGGCGCTCTTGCAGGTTTCCCCTGTGCTCCTCCGTGTCCCCTGTGGTTCAAGTGTTTGACTTTTTGTCCTTACCTCATCAAGAACTTCCGCAGGATACTTCCCATGTCCCCTCCCCACTCCAGTCCGATTGTCAGCTTGAACTCCTCGGCTCGCTCTCCACTCGCGATTCCAGAAATCGCCGCACGCTCTCTACATACACGTCCGCGAAGTCCACCGCCGGCCTTCGCGTCTCGATCAGCACCATGGCCGCTTCGATCTCCCACTCCATCGCGCATAATACTGCCAGCGTCATCATCGGAGCCCGGTGCACTCCTGCCGCGCAATGAACGTAGAGCCGCGTCCCCGCTTCGTCCAGCGCCGCCAGCGCAAAATCAACGCCGCGTTTCAACATCTCCGGAGACTTCGGCAAAAAATCGTCATCGGTCGGATTCCACAGCACCCGTATCCCGTGTGGCTCCGCCAGCGGCCGGTCATCGAACTCGATCTGCATGTTAAGCACGTGGGTCACGCCGGCTTCCGCCAGTTCCTCCATGTTCCGAGCGTTCCAGATTCCACCGCCCAGCGCGACTCGTTCCGTGACCCAAGTCATGTCCATTCTGTGTTCGGTTCGCCTTCCAGTCGCAACTCGAAATCTCCGTCTTGCGACTATCCTGATTCTACAACCCCGCCCCCGCAGACTTCCGGAACCTGCCCAAATAGAAAAAGGGCGCGATTTGCGTCGCGCCCTCCAGAATTTTCTCGACTCTTAAGTTTAGGATATCAAATCAGAGGGGGGTGTACCGCCAACTTTTCGACATTTATTTTTGCCTTCGTTTGAGTCACTTACCGCGAAATTGTAATTTTTACCCTCTTGACAACTTTCCCGGCAAATTCCCCGCCCCCCGGCCTCCGCAGGTAATGTCTCCATCAAGCCACCCGCGAGTAATATCCGAGAGAGTTGGTCAAGTGCATCTTGGAGGAAGCGCTCGATCGTTCTTTGGGTGCAACCGAGCAGCCGCGCGACCTCCGGTATCGTGTATTCCTCCAGAATGTTCATGGCCAGCAGTTTTTTGTCGAGTGTGTTCAGCCTCTCGATCGCGTGCTCCATGTCGGTCACAAAAATTACGACATCCTCAAAATTCCTCAACGTGTACGACGTGACCCGCGTACGGAAAAACTCGCGCCCCAGCAGAGACGGCAGCCTTCCCACCTCGATCGAAGCCCGAGTGTACCGCCGCAGCAGCGCCGCCGTGCGCCTGCGGTAGGGCCATAGGTCCACTTCCGTTTCGCCAAACACCACCGGCAGCGGTGGCTCGGCCTGCCCCATCAGATTCCATGCGTGGATACTGGTCGTTTGTGCGCTGGTCATGCCCATACCTCCATCGCGGCCACGCCCTGCAGACATTCAATCCAGCCTGAACTCTGAAGGTCCTCTCTTGCAGCTTCTTGAACACTCGTTCCTTGCGCGGGCGCTCTTCGGCGGCGCGCCTTGCGGGGCGGCGCCTCCCCAGGGTCTGGCATTGCCGCTAAACGCTCGCGGCAGCTGGCGCAATACACTCCGTCTGTTCCCCGCGGACGCAGCCACAATCCGCCGCATCGTTCGCAATACTTCAGTTCGACTTGGATTTCCTCGCCTTCCATCCTGCCTATGAAGTTCATGATTGCCTCTCTGTATGAAATGAAAAACGTTCAAACCAAAAAAAGCCCTGGTGCCGATTTCTCGGTCCAGGGCTCGTTTCTCTTACGATGACCTGTGATGCTATTTAGTTAGGTATGAAGCGGTTCACTGCAGCCGTGCAGCGACCGCCGGCTCCGGTTGCCGAAAGTATCCCTCCTCGTAACCGGACTTCAGCACCTGCCCATTCTGCACAATCACGCTCAACCGTCCGCTGAAGTGAATGGACTGCAGCAACCGCTGCATCGCTGCCGAGAGCACTTCCGCCGCGCGTACCTTTCGGCGGAACTCCCCAAAGCATCGTTCTTCGTTCTCATGGGATCCTACTTCTATCATGGCTGCCAACCTTTCTTGCAATATAAGTTCATTGTAAGACATATAATAAATGTACCGTATAGCTCGATGGCGACTAAGTCAAGATCTTTATTCCCTTATGGATGTTGTACTTGTAACACAAATAGCATTCGGCTATTGCAACATGTTATACTCCGCCGATGAAATTCCGCATGCTTCAAGAAAACCTCCGCAACCTCCTCTGGGAACGGATTGACGCCGGGGAACTCACTGGCTTACGGCTGGCGGAACAGACCGGCTTCAAGCAAGCCCACATTTCCAACTTCCTGAACCGCAAGCGCGGCCTCAGCTTGGAAGGCATGGACAAGGTTTTGAACGTGCAGCATCTTTCCGTGCTTGACCTGATCGACCCCGCCGAAGTGAACAAGCGCGCCTCGATCCTTCCGCCAAGCGAGGACGAATTCGACAACGTGGTGGTCGCCGACCCGCATATCGCGGCCTCCGAGGCGTTGATTCTGAGCATGCATGTCAAGGAGATCCTGAAGTTCAGGAAGACCTTTTTGAAGCGCTTGAAGGAGGAAGTCGAAGGCGACCGCAGCGGATGGGAACGCTTTGTAATCATCAAGGCGGATGCGCAACAAGGCATGAGCATGTATCCCCGCGTCATGCCTGGCGCCATCCTACTGCTCGACCGCCACTATAATTCGCTGACTCCCTTTCGCAAGGGCGAAAGCAGCATCTTTGCTGTGCGTAAGGATGGGACTTGCACCATCAAGTATGTTGAGACTGCGGACGGGCACTTGATCCTGCGTCCACACAACCCGTCTTATCCGATTGAAGTAATAAACCTGGAAGACGGCCAAAAGCCCGCCGACTACATCGTCGGTCGTGTTTGCTACGTGGGAATCGAAACATAGAGTGTAAAGAGCAGGGAGTAATAGGTGGACGTGTTATAGCTGGAGGGGATACTAACGCGGGGTGTACTAACGTATAGCATGCGCTGGCTCAGCATATGTCAGGGGGATACCCCTGTTCGCCAACCATCCAAAGGCAGCATGGGCAGAATTTACGAGATTCGCGGACACGCCGCCAGCTCCAGCATTTCGCGGCCAGGAGTGTCCGCGCCACCTCGCTTTTTGTCGGAAGCCCCCCTAACCAAAACTCCGTGCCAACGTCTAACTACTTGGACCAACGGGTCATTGACGCTGGATAAGTTTTGAACGAAGCGATAATCTCAGAGAGCAACTTCGCACGCCAAAAACCTATGAACTGGAAAATCTCCGCTCTGCTTCTGGCGGTACTTTGGTACGTTCTGCCCGCCTGTGCCCAACACTCTTCCTCCGAACCGGTACTCGATGTTTCCGCCATGGATCGAACCATTGACCCGTGCGTGGATTTCTACACTTACTCTTGCGGCGGTTGGATCAAGAAGAATCCGATTCCGCCTGACCAATCGAGTTGGAGCACCTACGGCAAGCTCGAGGACGAAAACCGTGCGCAGTTGAGAGCAATTCTGGAAGAAGCGGCGAAACCCAGCGCCACGCGCGATGCCGTGACCCAGAAGATCGGCGACTACTACGCGTCGTGCATGGACGAGGCAGCCATTGAGAAGCTTGGCGCCAAGCCTCTGTTGCCGCAACTGGAGCGCATCGCCGGTCTGAAGTCGAAGCAGGAGCTCGCGGAATATGCCGCCACCGCGCAATTTCCGCCTTCGCTCTACGGCGGCGGAACCCTGTTCACATTCCGTTCGAATCAGGACTTCAAGGACTCCACGCACGTGATCGCCGAGGCCGACCAGGGCGGACTCGGCCTGCCGGATCGTGATTACTATCTTAAGGATGATCCCGAGTCCCAAAAGCTGCGCGAGGCTTACCTGGCGCACGTCGCCAACATGTTTGCGCTGCTCGGAGACAAGCCCGCCGACGCGGCCACGGAAGCAGCGACGGTGATGCGCATCGAGACGGCGTTAGCCAAAGGCCAGATGACCCGCGTCGAACGCCGCGATCCGCCCAGGCTCTATCACAAAATGACCGTGGAGGATCTGGCAAAACTGGCGCCCACTTTCGGCTGGAACGCGTATTTCACAAAAACCGGCGTTGGATCGCTCGCTACTCCACGCGCAACTTTGAACGTGGTGACACCCGACTATTTCCATGTCATGAGTGAAGAGATCGAAAAGGAAAGTTTGTCAGACTGGAAGACCTATCTGCGCTGGCACGCGACGCATGATGCGGCCCCCAGCCTGTCCGCGGCATTCGTGAAAGAAAACTTTAATTTCTATGGCAAGACTCTGCGCGGACAGGAGGAACTGCCGCCCCGCTGGAAGCGCTGCACCAATGACGTCGACAACGACCTGGGAGAAGCATTGGGCCAGGCGTATGTGGCGAGGTACTTCAGTCCGCAGGCAAAACAGGCAGCGCTGAAGATCGTGCAAGAGGTCGAAGCGGCCATGCAGAGCGAGATCCAGGCTCTGCCCTGGATGGGAGCGGCGACCAAGGAGCAGGCGCTCACCAAGTTGCGTGCGATTGCCAACAAGATCGGTTATCCCGACACCTGGCGCGACTACAGTTCGCTGGAGATCGTGCGCGGAGACGAAATTGGAAACTCGGAACGCGCGTCCTGGTTCGAGTTTCACCGCTGGCTCGCGAAAATCGGCAAGCCGGTGGATCGCAAGGAGTGGGACATGACGCCGCCCACCGTCAATGCGGATTACGATCCGCAGAGAAACGACATCAATTTTCCCGCAGGAGTGCTGCAGCCCCCGCTGTTCAGCGCGCTGTCCGACGCGGCTCCCAACTATGGCGACACCGGCGCCACCATGGGCCACGAGCTCACGCACGCCTTTGACGACGAGGGCAGCCAGTTTGACGCACAGGGAAATTTGCGCAACTGGTGGACGGACGCCGACCGCAAGGAGTTTGAGCAGCGTGCCCAGTGCGTGGTCGATCAGTATTCCGGATACACCATCATCGACGACATCAAGATCAACGGCAAACTGACCAACGGCGAGGATCTGGCGGACCTCGGCGGAACGCTCCTGGCCTATCTGGCATGGAAGGAAGACACGAAGGATCAAAAGCTCGAACCGTTGGACGGGTTGACGCCGGAGCAGCGCTTCTTTGTCGCCTATGGGCAAAGCTGGTGCACGAACGAGCGCAATGAAAACAAGCGGCTGCGGGCGACCGTGGATCCCCACTCGCCAGAGAAGTATAGAGCGAATGGCGTGGCCGCGAACATGAAGGAATTTCGCGACGCATTTCACTGCAAGCCAGGCCAGCCCATGGTGCGGGAGAACGCTTGCCGTGTGTGGTAGTTCGGCTGGAGCGGAGCAGACACTCTTATCCGCTGCGAGACCAAAGGCAGCAGACAAGAGCGTCCGCTCCACGCTCTAGCCGCGCTCGAAGGCGTGCTTCTCTTCCAGTTGTTGAAGGGCTACGGCCATCTCAGATTCGAAGCGCCCTTTTTGATCCATCAGAGCAGGAAGCGCGGTAGCGTAACGCCGAGCTATGGTGAAGAGTCCCTGCTGCGCCAGTCCAGCAGCAACCTCGACGAAGTGATCGGTGCTGGTATCGAGGTAGAGAGCCTCGGTCGGATCGCCCAGCCACACATCTCCGCCGGCCAGACGCGTCTGCCAGTACACTTTGCGCTCGATCATACGTGTGGTCTCTTCGTCACTGGCAGCGCCGAAAACCCACTTCTTGAGTTTGAAGCTGTAGTGGCGGCTGGACAAGGGCAGGGGCACCAGTTTGCCGGATTTCACGAATTCCGTCTGCTTGCGGTCGACCTCTTTGCGCAGAGCATTGATGATTGGAGCTTCCGTGTCTTTCGGCTCAAGCGAAGGCAGCACTTCCCGCAGCGTAACCGAAAGATTCACGGCCACGAGCGCCCGCAAGCCGCCGGAGTTTTCCAGCGTGATCGCCGCGTGCAGAACGTCAAAGTCCGCGCCCGACGTGGCGTGCCGGAAAGGCCATTCGAACGTGAAACTGAGCGGGAGGCCGGTGCGCGTCACGTAGATCGTCTTCGATATCGGAGTCGGGGTCGGTGTGCTCATAGTCGATCCTTGCGAGTGTAATAGAGTCATTTTAACCTGTGAGGAGATCACACACGCCACAACTCCCACAGGTTCCAGATAGCCGAGGCGCTCAGCAATCCGCACAGGCCAGCCGTCACCGGCAGACTCTGTCGAGTCTCCAGCAGATCGGCGAACACCCCGCTGACGAAGACGAAAAGGAATACCAGCAGCGTCAAGTGAAATCCTCGCCCCGGAAAACCAGGAGCCCCCAAGGCCAAAATGAGCAACAATGCCGCGATCAGCAGGAGAGCGGTGTTGCCGAAGTACCGGGCGCGCTTCCATCCGAGGTATGCGATGAGCGCTACGGGCAGGGCGAGCATCAGCGGAGGGCTGCCGGCAAAGACCGTTTGCCATGCGTTGCGGTAGGACGCCGACATCCTAAACGCGGCCGGTTCAAAGTTCATCCAGCGCGCATGTAACATTCCTTGCCAGAACAATGCTGGGTGGAAAAGGTAGGCGCTAAGTAGCAGTATCAGGGCAACTGCGATCGCGGTGGTCCAGATCGCAAACACAGCGCGCGGCCGCACTGGCGCCACCCAGAGCATGAGCGGCAAAATCACCAGCGCCAGCACTGCCAGAGAGAACTGGTTGCCCGCTGCCAGCGCCAGAGACAACCCCAGCAGCAGAATGCGCCGCCAATTCCAGAGCACAACTTCGCGGGGAGCGTAGAGTGTGTGCGCCACTGCAATTGCAGTAAAGACGGTTCCGAATGCTCCCCACACTGCGCCCATCTCACCCAGGCTCTGGGCTCCGGCCACGTTCACGATCATGTCCGGAGAAAAGCAGTAGAGTGCGAGCGCGATGTATCCGCCAGCATTGCCGTAGAGTCGGCGCGCCACGTACCAAAGCGAGGCTCCAAGCATGACGCCGAAGAACATGTAAGGCGCCGCGGCCAGAAACGGCTGAAGAGAACTCGGCAACCACGAACCGGGACGCAACAGAAGCGGCGCGGCGGCGACGAGATAGTAGAGCGGCGAGCGGTCCTGATCGTAACCGTCGCGCCCACGGAGATCGCCGTCCCGGCGCTCAGAAGGCCCACCGGCGGCGGCTTTCGGGCGCAGCGCTTCGGGAGTTCCCGCAATGACGCCACTCTTCCACTGCTCGAGACCCTGATCGATGCGCAGAGCCTGGTCGGAGTTCGGCGCCAAGTCATGCAGCGTCTGCACCCGTACCAGCCAGCAACACTGCAGAAGATAGGCCAGCAGCAGCGCTGCCGCCGCAAATTGCGGACCGCGGAAAGCATCGGAGTGAAGAAATCGTCGCAACATTTGCGCAACAGAGGGGACCGAGTGTTTTACCATGTCCGGGACAGCGTTGGATAACTAAAGATGGATACCAAACCGTTGTCCCCTTCTTCCGCCGAGCCGGAGCCGCCAGTCGCTGACGCAGAGCTGGCTGCGTCTTCATCTTCACCGGAGTCGTTCCCGGCGTCTCCGCTGCCGCCTGAATCGTCATCTCTATCAACGACGGGCGCGCGCCGCGAGTTTCCTTTGCGCGATGTTTTTCTCGGCGCCAAGGGAATGTATCCGGGCACGCGCTGGCTGATTTACCTGGCAATGGGGTTTGTCATTTTTCAATTGGAAGGCTGGTTGGTATTGTCGTTCCGGTCGCATGTAAGCGTCCTCTGGTGGCGCATGATGATCGAAGCCAGCATGATGCTGGCCGCGATCTTGCCCGGATTCGTGATGGCCCGCATTGAAGACCGGCCCTTCGGCGACTTCGGCTTGCCCGCTCGGCGCGCCTTTGGGCGAAATTTCTGGGTGGGGACGTTGTGGGGGATCGGGTCGCTGAGCGTCCTGATGCTGGCGTTGCGCGGCGTGGGCGTCTTTCAGTTCGGCGCGCTGGTTTTGCATGGCGCGCGCATCTGGAAATTTGCCGCGTTTTACGCCGTGCTTTTTCTGCTCACGGGATTCTTTGAAGATTTCCTGATGCGCGGCTACTCGCAGTGGGTGCTCTCGCGGGGAATGAATTTCTGGCCGGCGGCGGCGCTTTTGTCAGTTGCGTTCGGTACCATCCACAGCGGCAATCCGGGTGAAGGGAAGACTGGCCTCGTGGCGGCGGGATTGATTGGCTTCTTTTTGTGTCTCACGCTGCGGCGGACGGGCGATTTGTGGTGGGCCGTCGGCTTTCACATGGCGTGGGATTGGGGCGAGAGCTATTTGTACTCCGTTCCCGACAGCGGGACGATGGTGCCCGGGCACCTGCTCAACTCCAGTTTTCACGGTCCCGATTGGCTGACGGGCGGCTCCGTTGGTCCGGAGGGCAGCTACCTGGTATTCGCCGTGATCGGAGCGCTTTGGGTCTTGTTTGACCGGGCGTATCCGGAGGTGAAGTACGGCGCAGATCAGAAGCGCTGATGCTGATGTCCTCGCCTTTCTGGTTTTCGCGCCTGTTTACTCTGAAGGTATTAACCCGTGTTTACTACTCCCCCCCCGGTCTATTAGAATCATCAGGTTAGGGAGAAATTCCCGCTAGATCTTTGGGTTTAAAGGAGTTAAAGCCAAAATCCAGATAACAAAGGAGTTATGGTCGCTTCTTAAAACCATCATCCTTTGGAATCAATGGGTTACGACTTACCAAGTCGCGCAAAATCTAGATTTCAAAGAACTTAGTGAAAATTACGGCTACAGCCACGCTGGGCTATCGGCTAGTTCTTATTATAACCGATGGTGTCAACTGGGGATTGTCATTGCTCTTGGGCATTCAGAATTCAGGCGACCCGCAGGCGCACTTCGGAACCGGCAACTCGCGATCGGTTCCCCATGACGACAGCCACGCCTTCACATCCTCGTGCTTGATGTAGTGTCCCGATTTGACCTGGCGGTCCGCCTGGCGAACCTCTGCCAGCATCCGACGGACTTCTCCTGCGGGTATGAGGGCGGGATTCTCTAAATCGATCTTCTTTGGGTTCGCCATGTGTCAGCGGCTCGGCAAGGGTGAATCATCCGACATGCCGTGTTGGACAAGCAAGCTTTGTAGCTGCGGTAGGTTTATTAATTCGAGTCCAACACGCTCTGCGAATTCTCTCGCCTGAGTGGTGAAATCGGATGTTGTGATGAATATCCCTTTCACGGCCTTGTCTGCGGTGACTGCTCCGTAGAAATCTCTTACTGTTGATGCCCCAACCAGATTCTCGGGCGCGTATCGTTTGCACTGAAAAAGATACTTTCCTCCAAGAATCGGTTTGTCTAGTACGGCTACGATATCAATTCCGCCGTCTCCGGTGGCCCTCGTCATTTCGGGGCGAAATTCCATGCGGGCGAGAAGCGTTGTCACAAATCTCTCGAACTCAACTCCCGACATTCGCTCCAGATATGCGGAATCGCCGGTGTGCGTGTCCGTCTGCGCCATTACGCCGAACACGCCGAGTACCTGCCGCGCATCCCCCTCCGTGATATTCGGTTTATTTACGGCTCTGGCAACTCGCTGCATCAACAATTTCAGTTTATCGGGGCGAGACCGAGAATTGGCCGCCAGCAACTTTAGCGCGCCCGCCTCGATCTCAATACTCTCGTCCGCCGCGATCCTCTCTCCAATTTTCTCAAGCGCTGAATTAGCGTATGCCTGCAGAGGCAGTACCAACGCGAAGGAACTCAGTAATCCCTCGGGGCATTCGGATTTCTTCGGAACGGTGCCCACCAGCGTAAAGGGCTGAACATCCATTACGTGATGCCGCGTCTTCGATCCCTGACCGATTTGGATTGGCAATTTATGTGTTTGTAACACTTCCGAGAGGACGTCCTGAAGCGCGCGCCCCAATCGGTGGATATCCTCGACGACCAGCACTTGGCGCGTTCGTAGGTTGGTGAGAATTGCAGTCAGACCACCTTTGACTTGTAGCTGCGACGCGCTAACCTCCTGAGACGGCACCCCCAGCTCGGTCGCGAGCACATTGGCGATTGTCCGTTTGCCCGTTCCCTCTTCAGCAACAAGCAGAACGTGCTCCGCCGTACTCCCGTTCTTCCGGTAGAAATCCGAAAACGCTTTAAGGCGAGCTATTGTGTCGTCTTGCCCGATGATGTCCGAGTAGTGCATAGGGGGCCGCGCCTTGAATTCTAGGCTAGCCCTCGCGAGATCGTCGAGGGCGTGGAAATGCCTTGTCCATTACTTTCTCAATCGCAAAACCACGCCTATGATGCCGAAGCCAGACCTTTGTCATCCTTAAAAACATATACATCAGTAGCCGGCGCTGGGCTGAACTGAATTGCCCAAAATAAAAGGTAGTGCTACCGAATATGTTCTCTCCGAGGAAACGTTCGGTCAGGGCCTCAAGTTCCCACTCCAGGTTGAGCGGGGAAATCGGGCCTTCCCACGAACGCAACGTCCCCTCTTCCCGGCAGAGGGCTGCATACTGAATGTAGTACTCGTAATGGAGGCCTTCCTCGTGGCCAACGCGGTTTGGGAATTTTTGCTTCCACTCGACGGCGCGCCGCTCTCTGCGCCGCCATTCCTTGCACGTGTCGCAGAGCGTGCTCCGCGGGCCGATATGCCTTTCGTCGTCTCCGCACCACTCACACCGTTTCCGGTTCTCCATCCTGGTAAGAAGGTCGTTTAGACTCTGCTCGAACTCTGAGGTTGTAATTGCCATTGGCGGACCTCGGGCGTCGAAGTTCACCATAAGGGTAGCTCTGATTCATCGGGAGATTCTACAGCGAATCCAAGGCTGCTATGGCGAGAGGCAACTGCCGAGCTTTGCTGCTTGGACGGGCGAGGGCGCCCGTCCCACACAGTCACAAGCAAAATCAACGGCGGCGGACAGGAGTGTCCGCCCTACACGGTAAGGCCTTCGCCTTGCTCGTGGTGATCGCACTGTTGCCGGCGAGACGCCGGCGCTACCCTTAGATATCCAAATTCTTTACGTCCAGCGCGTTGTCTTCGATGAATTTTCTGCGGGCTTCTACGTCTTCGCCCATCAGCGTGGTGAAGATGGTTTCGCACTCGGCTATGTCTTCTAGCCTCACTTGCAGGAGCGTGCGGCGCTCGGGATCCATGGTGGTTTCCCAGAGTTGCTCGGCAGTCATTTCTCCGAGGCCCTTGTAGCGCTGGACGGTGTATTCCTTGCGGCCTTCGTTCAGGACGTAGTCGAAAAGTTCGCGGGCAGTATTCTTCTCCACGATCTCGGGCTCTTTCGCTCTCGCTCTAAGCGCCGGCGGCTTGCCCGACGTTTTCTGCGCCTTTTCGGCTTCTTCCTTTTCGGAGGCGCTCAGATTCTCGGCTTCATCATTGCTTTCGACTTCGTCTTCGCTCGCGTCTTCATTCTTGCCGTCAGTCTTATCCGCATTGGCCTTCGCCTTTGCGGGTCTTGGGACGCTCTCGACCACGAAGGGCGGCTCCAGATACTGCTCGATCTGCTTGAACTTGGCGATAAGTTGACGGCATTCCGGGGTCGCGGCCAGTTCCCAGTTGACGATGTGCTCGGCGCCCTGCGCATTCACGAAGATCAGGGCCCAGAGATTATGTTCTTCGTCGAAGCGCGTTTCCACGCTCTTGAGCTTCAAATCTTTTTGCCGGCGCTTGAGTTCTTTTTCGAGCTTCTCGATTTTCTTTGGCGGAGTATTCTTGTCGCCTTCGAAGTCGGCCCGCTTGGCTAAGTCCAACTTAGGCAGCAGGGTCGTGATCTGCTCTTCGCGTATGCGCTTGTTTAGCTTGTCGAGAAATCCGAGATACTCGTTCAGAACGGTGATGAACTTGGTCAACGCCGCGCCTTCTAACTTGGCAGCGCCTTCACCGTAGCGGATGACGAGGCCTTCGGAGGCGCGCTTCACCATGACCTTGACAAATTCTTTCTCGTCCTTGATGTACTGGTGCGACTTGCCTTTCCGTATGCCGAAGAGCGGCGGCTGCGCGATGTAGACGTTGCTGCGCTTGATCAGCTCCTGCATGTGGCGGAAGAAAAACGTCAGCAGCAGCGTGCGGATGTGCGAGCCGTCGACGTCGGCGTCGGTCATCAGAATAATCTTGCCGTAGCGAACTTTCGTGGGATCGAAATCTTCTTTCGAAATGCCGGTGCCGAGCGCAGTGATCAGGCAGCGAATTTCCTCGTGGGCCAGCATCTTGTCGTAGCGCGCTTTTTCCACGTTCAGAATTTTTCCCTTGAGCGGAAGGATGGCCTGAAAGCGCCGGTCGCGGCCCTGTTTGGCGGTGCCGCCTGCGGATTCTCCTTCGACCAGGAAAAGCTCGCAGCGGTTGGGATCGCGCTCGGAGCAGTCGGCCAGTTTGCCGGGCAAGCCTCCGCCATCGAGCGCGCCTTTGCGGCGGGTCAGGTCGCGGGCCTTGCGGGCGGCTTCTCTCGCTCGGGCGGCGTCGATGGCCTTGTTGATAATCTTGCGGGCTACGGCGGTGTTCTGTTCGAAGAACGCTCCCAGCTTCTCGTTGACCACGGCCTGCACTATGCCGGCGATGTCGGAATTCAGCTTGCCTTTGGTCTGGCCTTCGAACTGGGGCTGCGGCAGCTTTACGCTGATCACGGCAACCAGGCCTTCGCGAACGTCGTCTCCGGTGAGATTTTCTTTTACGTCTTTGAACAGGCCCATCTGCTGTCCGGCATAGTTGATGGTGCGGGTCAGCGAGGTGCGGAAGCCGGAGAGATGTGTGCCGCCGTCGACGGTGTTGATGTTGTTGGCGAAACTGAAAACGGATTCCGAGTAGGCGTCGTTGTATTGCAAGCCGATCTCGATGTGCACCTGATCTTTGTCGGCTTCCATGTAGATCGGTTTGTCGTGGAGCGTTTGCTTGCCGCGGTTCAGGTGCTTGATGAACTCGGCGATGCCGCCGTTGTACTTGAACTCGGCGCGCTTGGCTTCGTTAGTCTTGGAGTCGGTCTGGCGCTCGTCGGTGAGCGTGATGACCAGGCCCTTGTTGAGGAATGCCAGTTCGCGCAAGCGCTGCGAGAGGGTGTCGAAGTTATATTCGAGAGTGGTGGTGAAAATCGATTTGTCGGGCACGAAGTGAACCTTGGTGCCCGTCTTGATTTTGGCCGCGCCGGTTTTCCTTAGTTTGCTGGTGGGCTCGCCTTTCGAGTAAGTCTGCTCCCAGGTGAAACCGTCGCGCCAGATTTCCAGGTCGAGCTCTTCGCTGAGCGCATTAACGCAACTTACGCCTACGCCGTGCAATCCTCCGGAAACTTTGTAGGAGTTACTGTCGAACTTACCGCCAGCGTGCAGCGTGGTCATTACGACCTGCGCGGCGGGAATTTTCTCGCCGTCGATGTCCATGTTATCGACGGGAATGCCGCGTCCGTTATCGACTACGGTGATGGAATTGTCGAGGTGGATGGTGACGTCGATTTTGTCGGCGTATCCGGCTAGCGCTTCGTCGACCGAGTTGTCGACGACTTCGTAGACCAGGTGATGCAGGCCGAGTTCGCCGGTCGAGCCGATGTACATCGCGGGACGCTTACGCACGGCTTCCATGCCGCCGAGGACTTTGATGGAATCGGCGTTGTAGTCTCCGTTGGGTTTGCCGTTCTTGTTTTTCGCGTCGTTGTTGGCGTCAACGGTCTTCCCATCAATGAGTTCGGGGTGCAATTCTTTGGTGGCCATTCTGCTCCGTGGAGAACGCCGGATCGGACGCCTGGCTGGAGGAACGATTCCGGGAGTGCTGTGGCGAGCTCAACTTATTGAATTTTCTGCTATTTAGCTGTCACCAGAGCTGCATGTATTTTACCACAAAGAGCGCTCATTTTGAGGCTGGAATCGAGACCATAAACTGCGCTTTTTGTTGCTCTTAGGAGTGCCGTTTGGGGTTCAGTGTGGCAGCGCGGCTCCGCCCCGCTTGGAAGGGGCGGGGGCCTGTCCAGACGCGCCGAAATGCAGACCGTCCATCAGGTCGTCGAGTTCATCTTCAGTGCCGGCGATAAAAGTAAACGAGACGATTTGACCCTTCGTGACCAGGACTAGCGTGCACTGGCGCATGGTGAGTTTATCTCCGATCGGCTTGATAAAATCAGCGCGCAGCAGTTGCCGCGACTCAACCTCCAGCGCATAAGGTTCGCCATCGGCCTTGAAGCCTTTGGCGGTTGCAAGTTCCGTGAGCGGGCCGAGGTAGTCTTCGGCCTTCTTGAGGCCGGGATAGGACGCCGCGCTCTCGGAGGCGATCACGACGGCGGAGTTGACGTTGTCTCCGATGGCCTCGGGAGGACGCTCAAACGCCGCCAGCAGAACCTCGGACTTGCCTGCCTCGTTTCCCTCTTGCATCTCTTTGGTGCGATCGACCCAGCCATAGGGGATCTTGTAGCGAAATCCGAAAGTGGCGTTCTGGTAAAGCTGGGTGTCTTCGTTAGGCGTCGCGGCGGGCTTGGCAATGGGCGCAGCTTTGGGTTTCGTCTGCGCGGTGACGAGAAGGCTCTGGGCAATCACTACCATCGTGAATAGGGCGCGACGCATGTTGGACTTGAAATCAGTTTACATACTTTCGGAGCGCAGGATTGCTTGCTCATCAGGGTTGCTTACTGACCCATATGGGGGACGCGCGGGGACGCCCGTCGCTCCACTTCCACTAAGCTCCGCTACTCCACGAACATGCAATCTCCATAAGAATAGAACCGGTACCCCGCGTCGACCGCGTGCCGGTAGGCGGCCATCACCAATTCTTTGCCGCCCAGCGCGCACACCAGCATCAGCAGGCTGGATTGCGGCAGATGGAAGTTCGTCAGCAGCGCGTCCACGATGCGAAAACGATAGCCTGGGTAGATGAACGTGTCCGCCTCGCCCCGGCCGGCTTCTACCCGATCTTCGCCGGCCCGTTCCTCAGAAAGCCCGGCAGCGTACTCGATGGTGCGGACCGTGGTCGTGCCCACAGCCACCACGCGCCGCTTCTCGGCTTTCGCCCGGTTGATAGCTCGCGCCGCCTCTGCTGGAATCTCGTACCACTCCCGATGCAGCTTGTGATCTTCCACTCTTTCCACTCGTACTGGCTGAAAAGTGCCGAGACCGACATGCAGCGTGATCTCGGCAATTTCAATCCCGCGTCCGCGAATCCGCTCCAGGATCTCCGGCGTGAAGTGCAGACCGGCCGTGGGCGCCGCCACCGATCCCCGCGCCTGAGCGTATACGGTCTGGTAGCGTTCTTTGTCTCTATCTTCGTCCGTCGCCCGGTCATTAACACCTTCGTCGTCGCGGTGAATGTAGGGCGGAAGCGGCACGTGTCCGATGCGGTCGACGCGGGCGAAGAAATCTGGAACCGGGGCGAATCGGATTCGCCGTTCCCCAAAGCTGCCGCGCTCAATCACCTCGGCTTCCAGTTCGTGCGGCCCCTCGGGTGCGTCGCCAAAGTAAACTTTTTCGCCGATCCCGATCTTCCGCCCGGGCCGTACCAGGCACTCCCACTCATTGGGATCGTCCGCCACCTGGCGTGTCAGCAGGACCTCGATCCGCCCACGCAGAGAGTCTCGCGCCGCCGGATTCCGCACGCTCAGGGGATGGGCCCGCTGTCCGCTTCGGTGACCGTAGAGACGGGCTGGGAACACGCGCGTATTGTTCAAGACCAGCAGGTCGTCGGACCGCAGCAATTCGGGGAATTCGCGAAAGCTTCGATCGTTAAACGTCCGATCGGGAAACCCCCGATTTGGCCAACTCTCAAGGTTTCGATGCAGGTGGAGCAGGCGCGATCCCGCGCGGTCGGCCAACGGCTCCTGCGCAATGCATTGGGGCGGCAAATCGTACTGGAAATCCGAGACGAGCATCGAGGAGATTATAGGGTTTGCGGGCAATCTCCCCATCCGATGCTTCGCCGGCGTGAATGCGTCGTCCTTTCTTTCCTTTGTCTTTACACAATTTTGACGTACAAATGGTTGTAAGGTTTCCGAGGCGTGGGGTAACATAACTGCGCAGGGTTCAAATGGCCAGTGACCGCCAACATCGACTTGCAATTGTGCAGTATGGACGCCTGCTGCACGAAAACGGTTTTGTCGCGGCCACCGACGGGAACCTGTCCGTCCGTATCGACGAAAGAAAGCTGCTGGTGACTCCCACCTGTATATGCAAGGGCAGGATGCGCGCTTCCGACATGGTGATTGTGGATATGGACGGAAAACGCCTCGCGGGCAAGCGCGCAGTTTCGACCGAGATCGCCATGCACTTGCTGATTTACCGCCTGCGTCCCGACGTAAATGGCATCGTCCACGCGCACCCGCCGACCGCCACCGGGTTTGCCGCTTCAGGATACGATCTGGCCCGTCCACTGGTGTGCGAGGTTGTCGTGGGTCTGGGTTCGATCCCGCTGGCCCGCTACGGCACTCCCGGCACGCCCGAGTTGACCGATGCTCTCGCGCCCCTGATTCCGAACCATGACGCCATCCTGATGGCGAATCACGGGGTGGTGACGTTTGGGTCCTCGCTCGAAAACGCCTACATGAAAATGGAGACGGTGGAGCACTTCGCGAAAATCGCGCTAGTGACGCACATGCTCGGCAACGAGCAACCGCTGGGCGAAAAAGAAGTGGAGAAACTCCACGAGGTACGCCTTCGCTACTTCGGCGCAGTAACCCCCGCGCCGCCCCGCAGGCCGGCCGCGCCGGATACTCTTCTATCCGGCGATCTGCAGTCCGACGACGAGTCGCAAGAGACGACCGGCAGCCGCCGCTAGATTCGTAGCGGCTACCTGCTTGCCCCCGCCACATGAGACTTCAGCACGGGCGAAAGAACCGTCGCCACTAACGTTGCCATGTGACGAGCACCGGACTCGGAAAGATGCAGTCCGTCAGAGGTCGCACCTGCGCTACCGATTACCTCAATGAAACATCGTTTTGGGATCAACCAGACACCGTACTTCGCGGCCAGACGCCGCTGAATTTGACCATACGCGATCTTGTGCGGCAACAGCGGTAACTCGAACATAACTATCGTGCGGCCCGGCGTCGCCAGCTTCGATAGGATTGCGTCAAGGCTCTTCTCGAACGCGATGGATGGTACGCCACCGAGCAAGTCATTCCCGCCGATCTCGATCAGCACGACTTGGTCATCGGCTGTAACTTTTCGTGCCATATCCAGCCCTTCAATCGCTTGCGCTCCGGGTCTTGAGAGATTCTTCACCGGTACACCAGTCAGTTGCTGCATGACAATCGGCCACGTCGGCACGCGCGGATCGATACCCGAAGAGATCGAATCGCCAATAACGACGAGATGATCAGCCGGAGAACCGATTATCGCCGGCATTGCACGGCGGGAGAATTCCATGGCAGTGAGAGTCAGTAGCACTATAAGCAAGATCGCAGTCGGCACGAGTCGCCAATCGCTGGCTCGCCCGCCGAGTCGATAGTTCGAAACAGTCAGCCACAGCACAAACGCCGCGAGAAAGATCGCATCAACGGTCCACGAGAACGGCGGACAAGCCATTATCGTGAGCGCCAACCCCAGCCATGCCGCCAGATTCCGCAAGCGCAACAACCAGCTTTGTTTTAGGTATCGAGAAACGACTACCGCTAGCAAGAGTAGGCCTGCGCCAGCATAGAGTGAGTCCCCGGATGCAAAGTAAAGAGCGAGCGGGCTCATTCCGAAGATCGTATCAGGATCGTTTTGTGCATCCCTTACTCGCCTCCGATGCGAAACCTCATTCCCGCGCGGAAGTTGGCCGTCAAAGCCGGATATCCCACCACTTCGTTGTAGTGATCGTTGAGGGCGTTCGCGACATTCGCATATGCGGTAATTCGCGAGTTGATTGCATACCAACCGCCGAGATCGACGCGCGCATAACCGGCGGCGTGCAAGATGCCGAGGCCGTCAAAGTCGTCGTCTGGGCGACGGCCCACGAAGCTTCCGCCAAGGTTCGCACCCCAACGACGACCGAGATAAGACAACAAAACCGTGGCGGAATGTTTCGGACGGCGCAACAGTGGCATGCCGGGGTTGTATAGCGGATCGATGGGAGCGGGATTGTCGAGAATTTCGGTGGAAGTGTACGTATATGCAGCGTTGAGTGACAACCTGCTCCGAAGTTTGGCTTGCAGCTCGACCTCCGCACCTTGTGCGAAGGCTTTGTTGACGTTGAGATATTCACCAATGAAATTGACGAGATCGATCTCTTCATAGTTGATCTGGTCGCGAAACAGATTGTTGAAATAGGTCGCGTTCAGAGTGTATCTGCCCTTGCAGAAATCCTGCGCAATCCCCGCTTCGAAGGCGCGCACGCGCTCCGGTTTTAGACCGGGATTCGCGAGCGAATAGGGAGGACCAGCGAAGGTCTCTTCGAGGCGCGGCTCTTTGAATCCCGTAGAGTACGAAAAGCGGAGCCGCGTACCGGAAAGGACTTCACCGCCACGGAGCGCCAGCAGAGTGAGCGCCACGCGTGGCACCTCCGTATTTCCAAAGGCGCTGTTGTGAACGAAGCGTCCGCCAGCGATAGCCGTCAGGCGGCCTATGGTCAGCTGTTGCTGAACGTACAGATCGTTGTTCAGGCGTTGGCCGTGAGTTTGACCGTAGTTCACGTCGCCCACAAATCCGTTTTCGTTTTCGATGCGATATCCGAAAGTCGTATGAGCCCAGGTTCGCTCGGAGTAATCGCCCTGGTATTCAAATCCCACGCGGTTGATGCGGTCGACCTCGTGAGACGGAAAGTCGTCAATGCGGGCAGGGTCGCCATTCACGTTCAATTCGTTGTAGCGATACAGATAGTCGAAACCCGTGAAATGGTGCTGCCATCCATTCGGCGCGGCAACTCCCAGTTCGAAGCTGCCTAGCAGATTGTTATACTGCGACCATTCATAGGGATCTGGCGCCTGAAGAGGATCGCCGTTGAAATCCCATTCGCCTGGCACTCCTGTATGACTGTTCGAGTGTCGCACGCGCACTCGTAACGCAACTTCGTCGTTTACAGCCACGCCAACATTTGCGCCCTGCAGCGAATCCGAGTAAGCGTCGTTCACGCCTTGCCCGTTGCTGTTGAACTGATCGCCAAAGAAGTTATAGTCGAAGCGCCCGTGCGCGCCGGCCACAGACGCATAGCCGTTGGCCGTCCCGAAGTTTCCTCCATCGGCGCCAAAACGCAGCTCCGGCAGCGGAGTACTTCCGGTACGCGTCCACACCTGCACCACGCTGGTCATGGCATCGGAGCCGTACAAAGTGCTCTGCGCGCCCCGCACAAACTCCACACGGTCCGCTTGCGCCAGGGCCAGGGTGCCAAAATCAAACGTGCCGCCGGGTTCGTTAATGGTCACGCCATCGACAATTACTTTGTTGTAAGTGGAGTCGCCGCCGCGAACAAATAGCGAGGAAATTCCGCCACGTTGCCCCGCCGTATTCACGACCGCGCCCGGCAGGAAACGCATGGCGTCATCCGCGGCCACCGGTTGCATTGCTTCCAACTGCTGGCTGCTCAGAGCGTCAACGTCGGCGCCAGCGGCCTGACTTGGAACCGGCGTGCGGGTCGCGGTCACGACCACGGTTTCCGCTGCCGTCGCCAGGCGGAGTTTGATGGTGATGAGGTCAGCGGTTGGGGAAAGGTCCACCGTCTCTGGCGCGAAGCCCAGAGCCAGCACCTGGATTCGATAAGAGCTCGACGCCTCTCCTCGAAAAACGACCAGCCCTTCGGCGGATGTGCTTTGCACGGCGGCGGGAACGGGTTTCCCCAGCTTGAGCAATTGCACTTCGGCGCCAGTGACGACGGCGTCTTGAGGATCGACCACTTTGATTTTGATTTCAGCGGAAGCGATAGCCGCCAGGCCGATGGCCAAGAGAAAAAACAAACTGGCAAATACATTGGAAAACCGCATGTCACGTCTCCTTTATCACGCGAAAGGGGTTGGTGTGGGCGGTTCACGCCGGTCTCCTGGCTTTGCGAGTCAGAACGTGAGCGTTCGCTCGAATGAGCTTCAGCCCAGCGTTCGGCTACTACAACCGGCCTTCCCGGGTTGTCCTTTTCTTGGGCAGCCCCAGTGACCGGTTGCGATTTCCTCGCTTACAGTTGCGCGGCAGCGCGGGATTTGCACCCGCTTCCCATAGCGCCAGCGTGTCGCTGGCCTACGATCATGCGCGAACCTAATTTTGAGAAAGAACAAAAAACAGCAGCTCAGCAAATTTACCGGGCAGTCCGTTGCAAAGTCAAACACGAGTGGTGCGACGGGCGTCTCGCCCGTCCAGTCGGGCGGCCGAGCGGGGACCCGACTCTCCACTTGCTAGTTCTTAACGATGGGAAACTCCGCCGATCCGACTCGGGCCACGTGCTCCTCGGCGAAACGGGTGACGCGTTCGAGCGCGGCTTGCAACTGCCCGTGAAACTCCGCCATCTGCGCATCATCGGCGTCGGCGGGAACTTGTACCTTGGCGCTGAAACGTACCAGCGCTTTCGAAAACGGTTTTGGGATCAGCAGAGCATCCCATGTATTCAGCACCCAGACATGGCTGAGCGCCACATAGAACGCCGCCATGGGAAAGGCGCTGGCACGCGACAGCAGCACCGGGCCCGGCTTAGCCACGTATTTCGGCCCGCGCGGACCGTCAATCGTGAATGCCACCAGGTTGCCCTGTTCCAGTTGGCTCTTCAATCCCAGCAAGGCTTGCGCGCCTCCGCGACTGCTCGATCCGCGCACCGCGACGAAGCCAAGCTTTTCAATGGTCCGAGCGATGTATTCCCCGTCGAAGCTGCGGCTCACCATCACCGCGATGCCGGTTCTTCTCCATAGCCACGCGCTGGCAAATACTGCCCGGTGCCAGAAAGAGTAGATCACCCGCTTTTCGTAAGTCGCGTCCGGAGGCGAAGGCGGCTCTTCCCACGATATGGAATAGCGGAGTGTCGGACCGATCAGCGAAATCGCCAGATAGTTCGCCCAACTGATGAGCCACAAAAGAATTCTCTGCCGCAGCGAGAATCGGGGCGTTTCCAGGACAGAAGGCTGTTCCGGCTCGACCGCAGTTGAGGAAGAACTCACGCCGATATTGTAGCCGGGAAGGAGAGGTTTAACTGAAAGCTGAGAGCTGATGGCCGAAAGCGCGGTCTTCCTAGGCTTCCAGGTAGGCTACGATCCACTCTCGCAGCCGTTGCCGCCGCTCGTCGGTCGAGTCAAAGCGAATCCCGAAAGTCTTGTTCGTATTCTTCCACGAGACCTGCCCGCGCACCCAGACACGCGGCAGCGTCAGCAGAGAAAACGACACTTCCACCTGGCTTCCTTGTTCGGGCACATGAGTGCCCTTGAGTGACATTCCCCCGGAACTGATCTCCTGGCTGGTGGCGGTGATGCGAGCGCCGTCGGTCATCACGATTCCGACCTCCGTCATTACCGGAATGCGCACGTAGCGGCGGAATTCGTGCAGCACCAACATTCGCGTCGAGCGCACCAGTTTCATCGCCGCTGACCGCTCCAACGGTTCGTGAAACACCGCGTTGAGGCACAATTTCGAGTAGCGCATGGCGTCTTGTGCCGACCCGCCCAGCCCGTAAATAATGATCCGGCTGTTGGAAGCCGACCCTCGCGCCAGCTCGATAATGCTGCCGGCTGCTTCTCCCAGCGGTAAAACGCAGGCCTCGAACTTCTCGCGCTGCAGCCGGGTTATGTGTTCGCGCCCAATCGAAACCGTTTCGATTCCGGATTGACGGAAGCACTCGGTCAAAATCTGCGCCGACGCGTCGGGTAAGTCAAACAGCGCGACGCGGGCAGCCGTCTTTCGATGCACGGGAATAGGGGCGAGTACGGTACCAGTCGAGATAGGCATGAGACCCAGGGGATGAACTCCTCTTAAAATCCTATTCTGACGGGCTTTTTCACGGTTGCATAGGTTTCGAAGGGGCCTAGCCCCTGTCCTAAAGTGCCATTACGGAAGTAGTACTCGGAACGCTTCGCCTGCTCCCTTTCGTTCCTCTCTGTAGGCAGGCGGAGCCCGCCCTGCCAGCCATTGACCTTTCAAGCGTCAATTGTCAACCCTGAACTCGCGACGGGCGTTGATCTCCGAACAGGATGCCAGACGCGTTAATCAAATACTGCTCATCGCTAAGCCTCTCAACCAATTCGTCGGGAAATGGGGAGATTTCGCTCTGCAAATACGCGGCCAGTTCGCGATAGATCTCTCGCCGCGCGTAAGCCGCTAGTTCGTTGCGGCGGCGCAGTGCATCTTGAATCAGAGTTGCGAGTTCCGGCGTCGCGGCTCGGCGAAGCTTCATCGCGATTGCAGGATAATCCATGAAGGAGTTGTACTTTTGCCGCATCCAGAATTCTTCCACGGGCGCAGCCAGTGGCGTTTGGCGTACGACGAGTGTTCCAGCCACCCGGTCGCCGAAGCGCTGCATCAGAGGACTGCTCAGTACCGAGAGTCCTCCGACCAGATAGGCGAAGGGCAGCGCATCAAAAACACGCATCAGATTCCGCACCCACGCCTGTTCGATCCGTAGCGGGAGGCCATCCTGGTCAATCACACGCAAATGGAAGAGGCGTTTTCCAATCGTCTGTCCGTTCCAGAAGCCCTCCAACAATGCGCTATAGGCGAAACCGATCGCGAACTCCGCGAGCGTAATCACCATGAATCCAAAACCTGGTGCTTTGGAGAAAATCCAGTAGACTAGCAGCCCCACCCCGTTAACCGCGCCCAAAACGATAGCGCTATCGAGCAGCATTGCGTAAAGCCGGGAAGCGGGCCCGGCCAAGGGCAAGCGGAATAACACGCCTTCCGGCGTCGCAATGGTCAGTTCGGCCGTCGTCGACGCGCGGGTTAACAGAGTATCGGTCATCTGTTCTCCGAGGGAACACTGGAGCGCGCGTCGGTGGGGACTTCTCTTCGCCCGATCATCAGTAGATAGATCGTCAGCAGCACGAGTTCCGCGGCGGCAACCGCAACCTTGAACCCATAGGGCAGAACGGGTGCGTGATGCTGAGAGAAAAACGCTTCCATGAGTCCGGCCCACACCAGCATCATTGCCAGCCCAGCGACCAGTACCAGCCATTCCCGCATCGATTGTCGAACGTTGCGGTCCTCTCGCCGGCGCAAAAGCAGGCGCGCCAAGTAAAACCCTGCCTGTCCGGCGATTAAGATCGAGGGAATCTCAAACACGCCGTGGGGCAACAGCCAAGCCGTCATGAATAGTCCGAAGCCCTGCTGCGTGTAATGAACCGCTACGGCCCCGAGCAATACGCCATTTTCGAAGAGGAGGAGTGCCGTTCCGATGCCGAACGTTACGCCGAGTGCCGCCGCGAGCAACGCTATCTCGATGTTGTGCTTGATTAATTGCGCCGAGAATGCTGCTTCGATCTGTGCGGAGTCAAGGTGCCGCCCCTGTCCTTGTCCTTGCTCCTCTTCATGCACGCGCTGCCCCGGATTGCGTAGATAATCGGCCGGAAGCAACACATCCACAGAGGCAGGATCGTAGTGCACCGCCAGTCCGCCGAAGGCGCAGCCCAACAGCGTGATCAGCACAGCGAGCGCGAAATAGCGGACGTGCCGCCGGAACGTTTCGGGGAATGCCGTGAAGATCCTCAACCAGCGGCGCGGCTGCCAGATTTCAGAGCGCACCGGTGGAGCGTAATATAGTTCCGCATAGGCTCGCGCCACGAGCCGCTCGAGATACTGTCTTAGCTCGTGCGCCAACGCACCGTGTGTGACGCGATTCAAATCCGCGGCAGTTTGGGCGTAAAGCTCTTGCAGTTGTTCGGCCTCCACTGGATTCAGCCCGCGGTCCGGCCGGCTTTCTAACGCACCGAGCAGCGATTCGAGGTCGCGCCAACGGGGCCGCGCCTGCGCCTGAAATCGTTCGAGATCCAGGATCACAACCGTTGCTCCCGCTTGCTTTCCAGGTATCCTTCCACGGCGGTTCGCAGGAACTTCTCCGCGGGAATGTACCGGAGCTGCACATCCAATTGACGTAGTTGCCGCGCCAACGCGCCGAGCCGCTGGTTTTCTCTATCACCCGCGAGCGCCGCATATACATCCTGATCGGTGCTCAAATCCTCCCTTGAGGAGAATGCTGGCCGCACGTGAGCCGGCAAGACGCTTGCCATCAAGAGAGCATGTGACGAGCGGACCAGGCCAACTCCGCGACGCAACGAGTCCGCGATCGAGCGCTCCGTCAGATCCGCCAGCAATACAAGATAGGCCCGTCGCCGCAGCCGGACTCGAATGTCGCTGAACAACGCTTCGTAATCTGCATTGGTTGGCAAAGGCTCCATATTCAGCAGACAATCACGAAACCGGTGAAACTGAGATTGACCGCTTCCCGCGCGTAACCAAGACTTCGCTCCATCCGCGTAAGTGACCAATCCAAATTCGTCGCCCAGTTCCCGCGCGACGGTCGCGCCCACCAGCGCCGTTTCCACAGCGAGATCCAGCATCCGTCGCGGTGCACGCGCTTGTAGAGCGGCGCTTTCGGAGTCCGTCGACGTATGGAGGGCGGGACGGAGGGCAAGCGCGGAGGCCCGTGATTGATCCACGACAAAATACACTTCCTGCTTTTGCTCCCACTGGAAGAGCCGTGTGACCGGAGCCCCGCGGCGTGCCGTGGATTTCCAGGCGATCTCCGAGTAGGTATCGCCGGGCTGATATTCCCGCAAGCGCTCGAACTCGCGGCCGTGTCCGGTCCACGGCGTCTGCTGAGACGCAACCAGCATGCGGTAAACCGGGCTGCGCAGAATCTCCTGTCGCCCGGGGCGCAAATTCGCGTCGATCCGCAAAGGCTCGGGCATATCAAACCATCGTCGCAAACGCCAGATTCGGAAGCGCGACTGCCGCTCGATGCCAACCCGCGGTCCAGGCCACAGGCCACGCCGAAGCAAAGTGATTCCCGCCGTCCATGGCCAAAGTTGAACATGTGCGACGCTGACGGTCGATCCTCCTGCGGCCGACTCCGGGTGCTCAAGCTTCAGCCGCTGAGGTTCGCTTTTTACCCGGAATGCGGTTTCGCTATCTTGTGTTGACGGCATGATCGCAACGCGGATGTCGTTGCGCAGCCAGCTCCGGCCGGAGCCCCAGCGCCAGCCGGAGCCAATGAGCGCAAACGGAACCTGGATGGTCTGCCCCTCGCGTCCTCGGAGTCCTTTCTCCGACTGCAGGAGGACCGGTGCGCATTCTTCGCGGCTGAGCCACAGGGCGATCGCGTCATAACACGCCAGCAACGCGACAGGCGTGGCGATCAGCCCGAACCATAACCATCCGTGAGCGAACCATGGCACAATGCACGCCCACACGCCGAGCACTCCTATGATCCACACAAGCGATTCCTGCGGACTGAAGAGCGATCCCGCTGGGTGAAGCGCGGTTCGCTGCGAAGTCTCGCCAGCCAAAAGTGGGTTGGGACGCGCTGGTTCCGCAGTGGCTTCGAAGGTGGCCGCGACAGCCACGTCCTGCCCGACAATGCCAATGCCCGAGGACATTTTGCTTCCAGCCGTCATGATTTCACTTGCTTCAATTTCAATGTTCTCGCCCGGCGCGTACTGCACATGCGTCTAGCGCGGTACTTCGACCGCCTCCAGCACCGCGTTGATTACCTCGTGAATCTCGACGCCTTCCATCTCGAAATCCGGCCGCAGCAGCATGCGGTGCTCCAGTACAGGGGCAGCCAGCGTCTTTACGTCCTCGGGCACCACGAAGTCTCGCTCCTCCAGAGCCGCGAGCGCCCGCGACGCCGACAATAACGCGAGTGTGGCTCGCGGCCCAGCGCCAATCCAGACTGCAGGATGCTGCCGGGTCTGTCGAGCCAGGCTGACGATGTAACCGCTGATGGCCTCGCTGACGCGCACCTGCGCTGTAGCGGTTCGCAGTTGTTCGAGTTCGCCGGATTGCAAAACCGGCACGCGCAGGTCCTCCGCTAACCGCCGCTCCGGTGAATCGCCTCTTGCCACGAGTCTCGCCAGTTCGTTTTCGTCTTCCGCCGCCGGGTAGTCCATGCGAATTTTTACGAGAAAGCGATCCTTCTGGGCCTCCGGGAGCGGATATGTGCCCTGGTGCTCGATGGGATTTTGCGTGGCAAAGACGACGAAGACCGGGGACAGCGCGCAGGTCTCGCGGTCGATCGTCACCTGGCGCTCTTGCATGGCCTCCAGCAGCGCCGATTGCGTTTTCGCGGGTGCGCGATTGATTTCGTCTGCCAGTAAGAAATTTGTAAAAATGGGCCCGTGCACGAGCCGGAATTCCTGCGTCCTCAGGTCGAAAACGCTTGTCCCCGTGACGTCTGCCGGCATCAGGTCGGGCGTGAATTGAATGCGCTGGAAGTCGCCCGCGACCGCGCGCGCCAGCGCTTTCACCAGCAGCGTTTTCCCCACGCCGGGCACGCCTTCGACGAGGGCGTGTCCGCCAGCAAGCAGAGTTACTAACGCGAGATCGATAGCTGCGTTTTGGCCGACGATCACGCGGCTCAGGGCTTCTCGAACGCGCCGCGCTCCGCTCGTGATCATCGCAAACGCTTCTGACGATTGCGTTGCCGCATTCCCAGACTGTGCCTGCCCGTCCGAACCCTGTACCGGCTTCTCATTCATGCGATCTGTGCCTCCAAAGAAATCATCATCGGCTAAGCGTGGAATTATCACGCGCATCGCGGTCGACATGAGCCAGACCCTTTGCGGATGCGCGGCGTTCGGCGATCAGCTGGCTTAATTCCTTATATCCTGTCAGAGGAGGCTGCGCGAGCGCGGTGCGCAGCCGCACACCCCAAAGTGGATCTGCGGAAATGGCCTGCGCATCCTGCGGCCAGCAGCGGCGGAACTGTTCCCAGCACTCTGCCACTACGCGTTCTTTCGCGATGCTCCGTTGCAGCAGGCGTCGCGCCGCCACCCCGGCGACTTCGCCATGACGCACGATCTGCGCACCAGGGTCGTGCGCCGGGCGCCGCACTAAGTCGCCACTCATACTCCAAAGCAACGCCAGCAGAGCCGCCCAGAAGAGCAGCAGAGCAGCTTGCAGCCGGTAGCGCTGCACCAACCAAAGCACACCCTCATCCTGGTGCAGTCCGTGCAGCGTTTCATCGACCCAGATTACCGGCCGGCCGGCCGCAAGAAAATCTAACAGTACCGGGTTGGGATGTGTCTTGATCGCTTCATTCAACAAGAACGATTCTTGACTCGCGGCGATGAGTTCGCCATTTCCGGCTTGCCGCATTGCCATATAGACGCGCGGAGAGGTGTCAGCCCTGGCATTGGCTCCTATGACCCCGCTGTACAGCACGGTCCAATGTGCATCTGTTTGGAGCCACGGGGCATCGGCGGCGAGATAAATCGTCTCGCTGTCCGCTGGCATCGCACGGAGATCAGGCGAGACCCAAGGTGGGGCGTGCTCCTGTACAGTTCGGTCCCACTTGTTCCCGACTTCCCAGCCTTGAGACTGCGATTTTAGTTCCCAACGGGGCTCGACCAGTACGACGCGGCCGCCGCGTGCAAGGAAATCTTCCAGCCGCCCGCGAAACTTTGCTTCATCATGGAGTTTTCCATCGTTCGTCGTCCAATCGTCAGAGGAGTAGCCCCCGATAAAGAACGCGGTCGTTTTCGACGCGTCCTGATCGGATAAGGAGTCCTCATCCTGGCCGCGCTTTACTAAGTACCCGGCGCGCCCATAGGAATCGAACAATAGGCTGGCGCCGTAAGGGTCCTCGCGTAAGCTGGATCCCATGTCGCTCGTTTTCGACTCATTTTGATGTGCCATGACCAACAGAATCGCGAACACCGCCGCAAAGATACCAGCCGCCAGCAGCGGACCTCGCCAATTGAGCACGGTGCTCTTGTCCGGCCCGCCGTCAGACATGGCTGAGTAACTCCCGCTGATCTTGGCGGTACGCAGCCACGGCCTCTGGCGTGAGCACATGGGACCCGTACCAAACGCGATCGAACTGCCGCAGGCTGCCGCGCAGTTTCTCGGGAATTTCTGCGCGCGCCTCAACGGCCGCTTGGGGACGCCTCCGCCAGCGGCGCGTAAACTCATCGAGATATTCGCGATTCGTGCGATCGCGGCGGATCATCAGCCATTCGCGCTGAGCCAATCCTGCAAGTAGACCGAGATACGCCGCGCGCAGGGCGAAGCGCAATTCGCCCTCCCCTTGCAGTCGTCCGGCCAAGGCAAACCATTCGTCCTCGGAACGCACGCTTGCTAGCGCACCCTCGCTCAAATCGGGAAGCGGCGCGATTGCCTGCGGGATGGATAGCGATGCCGTCTCCCTTCGTCGCCGCAACCAAAAGAGCACTCCTCCTGCGACAAGAGTCAAAATCGCGATCAGCCACACCCACATTCGAAGGTCCTTCAACTGCCAGTGAAGGCCATTGTCGTTTCCGAGATTCAGCCCCCGGGGCCACAGTTTGTGGATAAAATCCCAGAACGCATTCCAAGCGCGCTCTATCTCCAGCTCGATCTTCGCCAGCAGCTTGTCAAACCAGTTGGGCGGACTCGGGTGTTCGGCGTCATGCCAGCGATAAATTGCGCGCCGCGACTCTACATCCAAAGCTTGGCGCAATTGTTGAATCCGTGCCTGGCGCGCGGAATCGGTGAGAGTCTCGACTCTGCTTGGCGCCGGCGGCGTCTGCTCTGCGTGCGCGGCCTGGGAAACGCCAGCGAGAATCGCAACCAGGACCAGCAATGCCCCGATTAGCCTGCTGCCAGCCGTGGCGGATGCAATCATCTGAGCCTTCTTCTGTTGCTCGCGGGGCAGGCTCGCCAGCAAGCCGCGCAAGTCATCGCCTTCGCGCCTCGATTGCAAATGCTGATAAACAACGACGAACGAACACTTGACGATGGGATCAAGCGCCAGCCATGCGCCCGCGAACAACGAAAGCCAAAAGGCAGAACTGCGGAGCAGCGCGAATATCCCTACTGGCGTGGACAGGAGGGTATTTACGCCAAGAATCGAGTGCAGAAGCTGCGGAACCAGCATCGCAATGATCAGACTATTCAGCCACACGGCGATCCAGAAAGGAAAGAGCATCAAGAATAGGAGCACGCTGCTGCCGAACCATTGACTCGCAATTGCCAGGCAGCCGCGCATGGAGTGTCTTTCGACGCCGTCCTCCCGCGCCTCAAGACTGGCAAATTGGCATGCGCTGTAAAACCACGGCGCTCCAGCGAAGGTTAGCAGCGCGACTAACGCACCGGCACTTAGGGTGATCTTCCACGCCAGCAGTCGTCCCACGGCTGCCGCTTGCGCGCTTGCGCCTACCGGTTTCGCTGTGGGCGTGCCAAACGCCCGCTCGCGAACGCGTTGCATGTAACTGGCGATCATGCACACGCGCAGCAGATAGCCAGCGGCGAGTAGTGCCGCCTCCATCAGCACAACGCCATCGGATAGCCGTATCTGGCCATTTACCACCCACATCGGAATAAAACAAAGGATGAGAGGCGCGCTGCCTGCGTAATAACGCCACGCCTCCCGCACAAACGTGGACCGGAATAGCGCGAATCCGCGTTCCAGTGCCTCGAGCGGGTTCAGACGGTTTCGGGGACCGCGCACGGGTAGCACGCGTGCACGGAGCAAAGGGGCCGAAGCCAGTGCGGCGTCACTCATGGTTTTGCTCCGGCAGGTTTTGCTCGGGGTTTTGTTTGGGCAGCCGGTCACCGGCGACTCGGCCGAGATTCAGATGCTCCTCCGGCGTATTCACTCGCCACTGCAGCAGTGCGAACAAGAGTGCCATGAGCGAGGCCAGCGCGGTAAGTCCAGCGACGACCTGCCGGAAGCGGCGCGGCAGTGACAGCTTTGGTGCGGGCGGACGCGCCATCCGGCGCAGACACGGCGGACAGGCGAGCTTGCCCTCTTCGTCCGTTACGCATTCACGGCAGAATGTTCCTCCGCAATGGGGACACCGCGCTGCCGCTTCACGCAGCGGATGAAACAAGCAGCGAGCATGGCGCAAACTCGTCGTGGGCGCGGCTGGCGTGTCAGAAGCCATTCGTCTGTGAGGCATCCGCGATGGAAGGGGCCGCAGACGCAGCTTCGGAGTTGGTTTGGACGGAGACCCCAGCCGGTTGCACCGTGACGTCGCGAGAGGCGCGAACCGCCGCGTCGATTGCATTAAGCACCTTGCGAGCGCGACGTGTTCGTTTCACCAACGGCAGGTCAACGCTCACTCCCGTGGCACGAACACGCGACCCCGCCGTCGGCCCGAGTGCCAGCTCCAGCAGTACCCAGGCGAGACCGAGGCCAGTGAAAATCGCGCCGGAGGTGGAGTTCACCCACTGCCACAGGGAAGCACCGAGAGCTACCAGCACCACTGCTGGAATGATCATGCGGAACAGCCACGAACGACTGGACCAGACGACAATGCATTCCAAGTCGCGCAAATAAAACCGGCGGTACTCGACCGCGTACATCATGCGCTTGGCCGCAAGCAAACAGTCCTTACTGAGATACCACCTTGTCCCACCGGTGATGCTACTAACACGCGATATCTTCTGGAAAGCACTTTTCAATCAATGCCTCCCCGCCATCCAACGTGCGAAGAACGGGATGGCGAATAACAGGGGAAGCCAGACTAGCCCCGCGTAAGCCACCCAGAAACGCCACCCAGACCGTGGAATCAAGTACGAGCGCGGCGCCTTCCGATACTTCACGTGTAAGACGATCACGGTCGGGATCGCGGCTATAATTACGGGCCAAAAGAGAATCCAACCCCAGCCGACTGTCAGGGCAATGGAATCATAGAGCACATCGCGATACCGCCATTCCGCCTTGCCAGCCTCCACACCGGAATCGGCGCGCCCGCGCTCGAAGCATGTGGGGCAAACGTGCTCCGCTCCCAACTGCAAATCGCACAGCGCGCACACGAATCGGCCACACCGCTGACAGCACGCCTGAAACACCTTGTCCGGATGAAAGAAACATGTCGCCTGGTCCGAAAGCGCGGTCGCTGCATTAGCGTTCTGGCGAACAATCGGCCAGACGCGGATCTGCAGCCACTTCTGGCAGTGGGGACAACTTTGCCATCCTGAATCAGCCGGTATGTCCACTGAACAGTGAGGACAGGTTACTGCCCCAGGTCCAATAGGCGACGACATCGGGCCATCGCTTGCGGAAGAACCCGCCGGGCCCGAGCCGGTAATGAAGGGTTTGATACTTAGATTCACGCTACACTCTGTTTATAGATCACCCTCGTATCGCACACACGGTCATGCAAAGCTCGCTTCTCGTTGTCCACCCCCAACATGATCGCGCTAACCAGCATGAGGACGGAGTTTATGTAGGGAATGCCCTGGGTAACAACATTCCACATGAAGAAGCGCCCAAAGCATACGCCCCAACTCAAGGTGCGGCCGTCGGATCGTACGACCTTTAGCCCGCAGGCTATCTTTCCGAGAGTTCCACTGCGATACTTGAGCATCAGAATCTCGTAGCAACCTTGCATGAGGAGAGAAACTACAAAGAAAGTAATAAGGCCGAAGGCTGCGAACGCCGGGTTGGGTATGCTGGCCGGGTTGCGCCCTTGACTTCCGGCGCGGATTAGATTTGGCATCAGCACAGCGAAGAAAACTATCAGGATGGGCACCGTAAAAATAAGGCCATCAATCGTGCGCGCGCCGCAACGGATCCAGAATCCGCCGTAGCGCCAAGCAAGTGGCGACGCTCCAGCGGCGCCGCTCGCCATCACCCGGCTCAAAAATGCCGGTTTGCAATCGGCACACACCCAGTTCCCGCCGATATGCACCAGGTCAGACTGCGCGAGCGGCCGTCCGCATTGGGAACACGCCAAGACTGTCTGGACCGGGGCTTCTTGACTCATTGGGTATCCTCCTCGCGTGTAAAAGTCGCACTAAGCCTAACGCAAGTGGCTCCCCGCGCCAAGTACTACTACCTCGCCCCATCTCGCCCCGAGACCCTGACCCTCGCGATACCGCCGGATGCCGTTCAAACATAGATAGCTCTCTGGAGCCTCACGTTCTAGTCTGGGGACTACGCTCAAGTTGTCATTCGGCGAATTCGATCGACGTCTTGTGAAAGGCGCCCGAATCAGCTCGGGCGTAGCGCACCAACCTAAGCCGAAGGCTTAGGGACGGTCTCTAACTCTACCCGTACGTCTCCCTATCCCGTTCTGCGGGTGCTGCGGAGTCCCCACCCCACCGGCGCAACTTCCGGTTAGTCGTTACTCGGGGAAATCCCAATCTACTTGACGGAGTCCTTCCGGAAATGAACGCCACTTTGGCCTTTGCTTTTGACGACTTAGCACTGGCCAGCTTTGATCATTGTCCGGAGTAGCCTCGCGATTTACACAGCATCGCAAACAGCAGACGAAAAACAAACAATAACTTGACCGGCTCATGACAACCACACGGGGACAACTCGCTATTTTTGTCCTTAGTCCCAGCCGTGGACGCTTCCGTTATGAAGATACTGACGTCGATCTGCGCGTTGCTTTTCTCGGCAGCATCAATGTTCGGCCAAGCTGCCGTTCGCAAAGACGCTGCGGTCACGGCGGTCACCGGGGAAAGCTGGCTCAATCACCTCCACCGGCCGTTTGACGAAACCAGCATGGGTAAAACCTGGCGCTTGGGGCCGGTGGATCCAGCGACAGATCAGCCTCCTTCAGATTCACGTCCGTCCGCCCTGTCCGGGTCCGCCTCATCCGGCGTACGAATGGAGACTCTGCACGGCTCCGATTTGTACCGCCTGAATTGTCAGGGATGTCATGGCGAGTCTGGTCGCGGAGCTCCGCCTGAAATCGGATCGCTCATTGACCCGGTGCGGGCAACCTCCACGGCGCTGGTGGAGGAGCGGATGAAAAAAATCGGAATAGTGTTCAGCCGCCGGCAGACGATGGAGTTGGTAACCCAGTCCAGAGGTGCTTTGCTCAAGCGCCTGCACGAGGGCGGAAAGGATATGCCTTCTTTTCATCACTTGAGTGAAGCCGAAATTCGTGCGTTGGTCGCTTACCTCAGGCAACTAGCCGGTGTTCCGGGCGCTGAAAAAGAACAGGTTGCACTGCAAGAGTCGCACGTTCGCGTCGGTGAACTGATCGTGAAATCCACTTGCCACGTATGCCATAACGCGACGGGGATTAACCCCGCGCCCACGGAGCTTTTCGAAGGCGCAATTCCTCCGCTAAGCGCGCTCCCCGTGCGTGTAAACCGGGCCGGGTTGGTGCGGAAGGTCATAAGTGGAATGCCCGTGACCATGGGCGCGACATCATTGACGACTTACCGGGGGCGGATGCCGGTCTTCAATTATCTGAGCGAGAACGAGGCGGCGGATGTTTATGAGTACCTTACTCACTATCCGCCCACGGAATTGGCCAGCGTTAGTCAGACCTTTCAGCCGTCTTTGCCCGCTCCAACCGATCCGCCGGTCTTTCGCGAACCAATCGATCGCGAACCGATTGATCGCCAAGACCTTGTTAGGGATGGGAATGTTCGTGGCCGCACTCCTGATGCTAGGGGGCTGGATCACATGGCGCGAATTCAGGAGGCTTTCAGTTGAGAGTCAGGCCCGAGCGGCCTCGCGTCGGCCGGGGGTTGACCCGGCGCTATGGATGAGACTTCCACCGAGGGACGAATTGCTCAGGGGATCTCCGACCCTGCTTAATGAGGCCATGGAAGGCAAGCCCTCTGATTGGATGAATGAAGAAAGAATCTCTTAACAGATATGGAGGTCATTTTGCTTAAGGAGACTCTGATTAAGTTCTCCATTTTCCACTGATGTTCAAGATAGATTGAGGAGAGCATCGGAGGGCTGGCGAGGATGAAACAGCGGACACTGGCGGCGCAGAGCGGGTTTGAAC
>Ga0182030_10001248_pt1 | contig 51929 bp, 46 predicted proteins | sample 812S3MmetaG_FD_121299 | JGI IMG/M metagenome (GOLD analysis project Ga0182030, IMG submission 121299) | Permafrost microbial communities from Stordalen Mire, Sweden - 812S3M metaG (Illumina Assembly) | ecosystem: Environmental > Terrestrial > Soil > Wetlands > Permafrost | place: Sweden...
AATCGTTTCCTTGTGAACGTCCATGCCGATATACTTGATACTCATTGAAGGTGCTCCTTTCGGTAGAGTTCTGCGTCACAACCAAAACCTACCGCATCGGGGCGCCTTTTTATATTGCGTGAATTCGGCCGTTCGAGCAACTTATCGCCGTACTTCGACCCCAGACAGCCTTCCTCTGGGAGGTATCCTCTACCCTCACGCATTGTGGGTACGGATTCGCCGCAAGTAGTCGTTCGCGGCGATCTCACAAGAGCCCTCGTCGCTGCTTCAAGAATACTGAGCTTCTTGTTACTCGGCATCGTCTCCCTCTTTTCCCTGCTCGTGTTTCTCATGTGGTCATGCGCACCTCCCTCTGACACAACTCTCACAAGTCAATTTCAGAGTCACCGTTCCGAACTCGATGCCCTGGCTCGCATGTCTCAGGAAGACGCGAATGGAATCAGGATCACGGGCACTTTTAAGAGCCTTGAAAACGACTGGGGTTGGGCGAGACCAAAGTCTAAAAGGGCAATCACCCGCGAAAAATGGAACGAATACCAACGACTGTTCCGCGAGGTTGATCTGAGCGGATTAGATAAAGATAAGGTCGGGAACGTCTACCTCGTCGCCCATGCCACGGATCTCATTGCTGGCGACGCTACCAAAGGATTCGTACACTGCATCAACTTCGGAGACCCCAGCAAGACGTTTCTTCCCTGTGTAGAGCAACGTAATCGCGGTCAGGTCGAGGAAGCCGGCGGGAAGGGCTATTCGTATAGTAGGATCGCCGAGAATTGGTACATCTTCGAGACTTGGACCAAAGCTGTCCCCCAGTAGTTCCTGTCCCAATTTCACTGGCAATCTAGGCGTGTTTTCTAGCCCTCGAAACAGCATCGCGGGCTTCCTTGTCGGCGGTGCGGCGGCGCTCGGTCTCACGCTTGTCCCATAGCTGTTTGCCTTTAGCCAGGGCGAGTTCGACCTTGATCTTTCCATTCTTGAAATACATGCGAGTGGGGATCAGAGTGAGTCCCTTCTGCTGAGTCTTGCCGATGAGCTTGCGAATTTCTTCCTTGTGAATCAGAAGTTTGCGGGTGCGGAGGGCGGCATGATTGGCAGAGTTGCCGTGGTCATAGGGGCCGATGTGGCAGTTGAGGAGCCAGAGTTCGCCGTCCTTGATAATGCCGTACGCGTCCTTGAGATTGGTCGTCCCGCCGCGGACCGACTTCACCTCGGTTCCGGTGAGCACGACGCCGGCCTCAAATTTTTCAAGCAAGAAATAGTTGTGGCTCGCGTTCCTGTTTACAGCGGCATCCTTTTCGCCAGAGGCGGTGGGCTGGCGGCGAGGATTCTTCTCCGGACTGGGCCCGGTCTGGTGGGTAGTCTGCTTTGCCATTCCTGAAAAGAAAGTACCACGAAGGGGGACGAGAGGTCTCAGGTGTCAGGTCTCAGGTCTCAGGAAAAAGCAAAGCAAGAGTTCTCCTCGATACTTAAGGGTTTGCCTGAGACCTAAGGCCTAAGACCTGAGACCTGGCACCTTGGGTCCACGTACTAATGAGTGTAAACGCTGCCCTACCAAGCACTTCGGGTGCGAATGGCACGATGCTATAATGCAATTTTCCGGCACTTTTTGTACATGACGGCCCCCGCGATGCACGGGTCCGCCGGTTCTTTAGGTGTTGCGATGAATCTTGGGTGGATGAGTCTAGGCCGGTGCCGCCGGCGAGAGAGATTTTCATGAGGACTGCTCGATGAGACGCCTGATCCGTCCGGCTCTGTTTGTTCTGCTGCTGCTCTGCTTGGGGCTGCCTGTTCTCGCTCGTCATGTTGATTCCGCCAAGGTGTTCTACGACAAGGGCACTGACGCCGAAGCGCGGCAGGACTACGAGCAAGCCTTCGACTATTTCAAGCAGGCCTACAATCTGAAACCGAAAGACTTGAGATACCGAACCGCGTTCGAGCGCACCCGCTTCTACGCGGCTTCGTCCCACGTGCATCGCGGGCAGCTATTGCGCGATGCCGGCAAACTGGACGAGGCGGCGGTGGAATTCCAGAAGGGTTTGGAGATTGATCCTTCTTCGTTCATCGCGCAGCAGGAACTGAAACGCACGCTGCAGATGATTAAAGAGGAGCAGAATCCGCAGCCGCAGGCTGCCGCGCCGGGTACGGCGGCGTTGCGCAAACGGTTGGAATCGGCGCAGGGCCCGGTGGAACTGGCTCCCATCTCGAACGTCCCGATTACGCTCAAGGTCACGGAAAAGTCCAATGTGATCTACGAGACGGTCGGCAAGCTGGCCGGTATCAACGTGCTTTTCGATCCCGATTACACGCCTCGCCAGGTGCGTATCGAACTGAACGGCGTGACCCTTGAAGACGCGCTGGAAATCATTTCCTTCGAGACTAAGACCTTTTGGCGTCCGGTGACGCCGAACACGATTTTTGTCGCGCAAGATAATCCCGCGAAACGGAAAGAGCTGGAACAAAACGTCATCAAAACTTTTTATCTTTCCAATCTTTCTCAGGCTACCGAATTGCAGGATATCGTCAACGCGATGCGCACCATCCTCGAGGTGAGCCGGATTCAGCAGTTGCCCTCGCAGGGGGCGATTGTGGTGCGCGGCACGCCCGACCAGGTGGCGCTGGCGCAAAAACTGGTGGACGATCTCGACAAGGCGAAGCCGGAGGTGTTGATCGATATCGCGGTCATGCAGGTGAGCCGCGACAAGTCGCACACCCTTGGCATCAACCCTCCGACCAGCGTCTCGGTCGCGTTGCAGCCCAACGTCAACACTTCAACTTCGACCACTTCCACCACCACGACCACGGGTTCCTCGTCATCGTCAAACGGTATCAGCCTGAATACCCTCGCCAACCTGAATGCCACCGACTTCCAGGTGACGATTCCGGCGATGTCGGCGTCGGCATTGATGGGCGACAGCGATACCAGGGTCATCCAGAATCCGCAGGTCCGCGCCCTGGACGGGCAGAAGGCTACGTTGAAGATCGGCGAACGGGTGCCCGTTGCGACCGGATCGTTCCAGCCGGGTATTGGCGGAGTCGGTATTAACCCGCTGGTGAACACGCAATTCCAATACCTCGATGTGGGCGTGAACATCGAGATTACGCCGCGTGTGCATGCCGGACGGGAAGTTTCCCTGAAGTTGACGATGGATGTCTCGGAGGTGGATCGTTATCAAGACATTGGCGGTGTCAGCCAGCCGGTGATCGGCCAGCGCAAGATCGAAAACGAAATCCGCCTGAAGGAAGGCGAAGTCAGCGTGCTGGGCGGCATGATGGAGGATTCAAGGACGAAGTCTCTGACGGGAATTCCAGGTCTGGCCTCGATTCCAATCTTCAAATATCTTTTTGCGCAGGAAACAGCGGACCACACCCAGCAGGAACTCATATTCGTCCTGATCCCGCACATTGTCCGTGGGCTTGACACTTCTCATGGCGGAGCGGATTTGCTCGACGTGGGTACGGCCAATGCGATCGAACTGAGACGGACAACCGCCAAGCCGGCGGCGCCAGCGAATATCGCAGCGCCAGCCTCGCCTCCGCCGGGCGCAGCCTCGCAAGCCGCACCCGTGGCCGCTCCCTCGCAGCCGCAGCCGACAACTCCCCAAGGGCAGATTTCTCAGAGCTTGACGCAACCGAATCCGGCTCCGCAGGCTCAGTCCGGCGCGGGCACGTTCCTGTTTGATCCGCCCACCTTGAGCCAGGCCAAGGGCTCGACCTTCACGGTGAATGTCATGGTTTCCGGCGGGCAGAACGTGTACTCGGTGCCCGTGCAACTCAACTACGATCCCAATCAGCTGCAGGTAATCAACGTTTCGAATGGCGGATTCCTGTCGCAGGATGGGCAAATCGTAACCGTCGTTCATCGCGAAGATCCGGCGACGGGCACGATGCAAGTCACGGCCTCGCGGCCTCCAGGCGCCGGCGGCGTCTCGGGGCAGGGCGCGGTAGTGACGCTCACATTCATGGCCAAGGGTCCGGGTCAGTCGGCGCTGACCATCACTCGCGGCGGAGCCAGGGACCCGGCCATGCAGCCGATTGCCATGAGCGGAGCGCAGGCGGCCATTACGATCCAGTAACCGCGTTGTGCGAAGTTCTCAATCCCCGATTCTCAGGTTCTCATGGGAATTTGGGTGGTTTTTGACTGATAACTGATAGCTGATAGCTGATTTATGAACCAGTCGATACAGTCGATAAATACGAGGAAGGAATAGCTTCGTGGCTGCCCGCCCACAACACGGGTTCACCCTGATCGAGTTGATCGTTGCCACCGCGATCCTCTCCATCCTGGTGGGGGCGGCGTTTCCGCTGGTGAAGATCACCATCTATCGGGAGCGTGAGCACGAGCTGCGCGAGGACCTTTGGATGATCCGCGACGCCATCGATCGCTATAAAGACGCTGCCGACCGGGGCGCGTTCGTGCCCAAGCTGGGGAGCGACGGCTATCCTCCCGATCTCGACACCCTTGTCACCGGCGTGGATGTTGCCGGCAAGAAAGTGAAATTTCTCCGCCGCATCCCGCTTGATCCCATGACCAAGCAGGAATGGGGAATGCGCTCCACGCAGGACGATAAAGACTCTGATTCCTGGGGTGGGCAGAGCGTTTTTGATGTTTACACGAAGTCGGACCAAGTCGCTTTGGACGGCACGAAGTACAAGGACTGGTAGATGAAATTCAAGTCCAAGGCGCGCAATCGTGGTTTCACCCTGATCGAGATGGTGGTGGTCATCAGCCTGATCGCTATCCTGCTGTCGATTGCGTTGCCGATGTACAACCAGAGCATTATCCGCGCCCGCGAAACCACGCTTAAGCAGAATCTGGCAACCCTCAACAAAGTCATCGATCAGTACACGCTGGACAAGCAGAAAGCGCCGCAGTCGCTCGACGATTTGGTCTCGGCGGGATACCTCAAGCAGATCCCCTACGACATTACCGGCAATCGGGACAGCTGGGTGCTGGAACAGGAAGACTCGCTCAAGTCCATCGACCAGACCCAGCCCGGAATTGTGGGTGTCCACAGCGGCTCCGATCAAACCGCCAGCGACGGCACCGCGTATTCCAGTTGGTAGCTGAGGTCGCACGTCTCAGGTCTCAGGAAAATCGGCGGCCGGGACAAAACTGCCGAACTCGCCCCAGTTTCACCTTCCTTTCTGTTACCGTATTGAGTTCAATTTGCGGAGGTCTCTTGAATTTTCTCAATCGTCTGCAGCCCCTGGCTCTGCTCGTGATGCGGCTCGTGCTGGGAGCAATCATGATTGCGCACGGTTATCACAAGGTGTTTGGCGGGTTTCATCATCATATGGATTTTGTAGGCTCGCTCGCCATTCCTCGCTGGCTGGCCTATTTTTCCGCGGGAACGGAATTCTTCGGCGGAATCGCCATCATACTGGGATTGTTTACCCGCTTTTTCTCGCTCGCCTTCCTGATCGAAATGGCCGTGGCCATCTGGAAGGTGCATTTCAAGAATGGGCTGACGGGCAGCACTGGTTACGAGTTTCCGCTGGCGCTGGCGACGCTTGCTCTGGCCCTGCTTAGTTTTGACGGCGGCCCGTGGGGCCTGACGTTTGGTGGGAGGTCGGGCGGTGCCCGGAAAACCAAATAGGGATGAGAACGCAAACGTGGCGCGATTAGATTCTTGGGAAGTGAAAACCGCTCGATGTTCTGAACGGACCTGTGAGCTAAATGCTAACGGCTAAGTGCTAACCGCTGTCCCTCAGAATTCCGCCAACTCCTTCATCGCCCGGAAAAGGTCGCTCGCCTGCGGCAGAATGGCATTCTCCAGAATCGGCTGATAAGCGACAAAGGTATCGGTGGCCGCGATTCGCTTCACCGGGGCATCGAGGTGATGAAACAGTTGGTCGGCGATGCGGGCGGCAATTTCGGCCCCGTATCCCCAGCTCAGTGAGTCTTCGTACGCAATCAACGCGCGGTTGGTTTTCTTCACCGAGGCGGCAATCGCATCCCAATCAAATGGGTTCAACGAGCGCAAGTCGACCAGTTCGACGCTGACGCGATGCTCCCGCTCCAGTTTTTGCGCGGCCTGCAGCGCGCGCGGAACCACTGCGCCGTAAGTGATGACCGTGAGATCGGTTCCGGGTTGCACGATCTTCGCTTTGCCGAACGGGACCATGTAGTCGGGGCCGGGATAGGGCGCTCGTCCGTAGGCCTCGCGGTATAGGCGTTTGTGTTCGAGAAACAGCACGGGATCGTCGCATCGGATCGCCGTGCGCAGCAGACCCGCGGCATCAAGCGCGTTCGAAGGGAATACGACACGCAGTCCCGGAGTATGCGTAAAGATGCTCTCGCCGCATTGCGAGTGGTAGATCGCGCCGCCCGTCAGATAACCGCCAATCGCAACCCGGATCACCAAAGGCGCCGAGAAGGCGTTGTTCGAGCGCCAGCGGATGATGGGGAGCTCGTCGCGCAACTGCATCATCGCCGGCCAAATGTAATCGAAGAACTGTATCTCCACCACCGGCTTCAATCCGCGCGTTGCCATGCCGGTGGCGCGGCCGATGATGTTGGCTTCGGCGATCGGAGAATTGAACACCCGGTCGGAGCCGAACTGGGACTGCAGTCCAGCCGTTAGTTTGAAGACCCCGCCCTTGCCTTTTACCTGCTTCTGTTTCAGGTATTCTTCGCGGCTGCAATCGGCAACATCTTCACCGAAGATGACGACCCGCTCGTCGCGCCGCATCTCGTCGCGCAGCGCGGTGTTGATCAAGTCCGCCATAGTCTTGTTTGACGACTTGTTTTGCGCCACCGATCCTTTGCCATCCGCGGCGGTCTCGGGCCCGGCCACTGCAGCATGAGTGTCGAACGCCGCCGAAGTAGGATCGAGATTAGGCGAGTAAACGAAGTTGTAGATCGTCTCGGGCTGCGGCGGCGCGGCTTCGAGCGCGCGGTCGGCATCGTCCTGGATCTGCTCCTCGATTTCCCGCTCGATTTTGTCGATCTCTTTTTCGTCGAGGATTCCTTCCCGCAACAGGAACATCTGGAGACGGTGCACCGGGTCGCGCGCCGCATCGGCTTGGCGCTCGGAGTCGGGCCGGTAAAGACGCTCGTCGTCGGAGAGCGAATGGGAATAGGGACGGATCACGTGGGCATGGACAAAAGCAGGGCCATGGCCCGCGCGGCAGTGCTCGGCCGCTCGCTTGAATGCAGAATAGGCGATGATGGGGTCGGTACCCTCAATCTCTTCGAAATGGAAGTTGGGGAACCCGGAGACCAGACGCGAAATGTTTCCGCCCGAGGTCTGCACTTCGACGGGCACGGAAATCGCGTACTCGTTGTCTTGCACGCAAAAAATTACTGGCAGGCGGCGATTGGAGGCAGTGTTCAGCGCCTCCCAGAATTCGCCTTCGCTGGTCGTGCCGTCGCCGAGCGAAACGTAAGTGATTTCATCGCCCTGAAATTGGACGTCCTTGAATTGGCGGTAATCGCCGTCGGCTTTCTGGGAGGCCTTGGGATGCCTGGCGAAATAGCGGCCGGCTTCCGCGCACCCGACCGCTTGCAGAATTTGCGTGCCCGTGGCCGATGACTGGGTGACAACATTGAGCCGCTTGTAGGCCCAGTGCGAGGGCATCTGACGTCCGCCGGAACTGGGATCGTCGGCCGCACCCACGGCGCCAAGCAGCATTTCATAAGGCGTTGCGCCCAGCGCAAGACACAGCGCACGGTCGCGGTAATAGGGATAGAACCAGTCGTAGCCGGGCTTCAGCACAAGGGCTGCGGCGACACCCATGGCTTCGTGGCCCGCGCCGGAGATCTGGAAGAAGACCTTTTGCTGGCGCTTGAGCAGGATCTCGCGGTCGTCCACGCGCCGCGAGGTGAACATGATGCGGTACGAGTCGATGAGTTGCTGACTCGTCAGACCCTGATAAGTCTGGGCCTGTTTCGAAAGGTTGTTTTCGTGCTTGGGATCGACTTTGATCGTGGCCATGCCGCGTTCTTCACCCCACCGAGTTCCAGCCCCGCATCATTGTAAACCAGCATCCAGTTGCCAGTACCCAGTACCCAGAAAAAGACTGAAAACCCGCAACTGGTTACTGGCAACTGGGTACTGGGTACTGAATTCCTGCGCTATCCTAAAGAGTCATGATTCGCTTCCTGCGCCCATTCGATCCGCATCACCTACGCTTGCTGGTATTTGATCTCGATGGCACCCTGATCGATTCGCGGCTCGATTTGGTTCACTCCATCAATGCGATGTTGCGCCACATCGGCCGTCCCGAACTGGCCGACGACCTCATCGCCAGCTATGTCGGAGACGGCGCTCCCGTGCTGGTGCGCCGCGCGCTCGGCGACGCGGACCCCGATAACGAAGCCTTGTTCCGAGCGGCGCTGGAATATTTTCTCGGTTACTACCGCTTGCACAAGCTCGACCACACCACGGTGTATGAAGGAATTCCAGAGGTGCTGGCCGCCCTAGCGAATTCGAATGGCGTGCAGCGGCAGATGGCCGTGCTCTCGAATAAGCCAGTCAATCCTTCGCGCGACATTGTGCGGGCTCTGGGGCTGGGAGACTTCTTCGTGCGCGTGTATGGCGGCAACAGCTTTCCGACGAAGAAGCCCGATCCGCTGGGCGTACGGACCATCCTGCAGGAAACTGGCGTCGCGGCGGATGAGGCCCTCATGATTGGCGATTCGTCAAACGACGTTTTGACTGGACGCAATGCCGGACTGTGGACCTGCGGCGTGACTTATGGGTTCGCCCCGCATTCGCTGGAAGAGGTGCCGCCGGATGTGACCGTTGAGAAGCCGCAGGAGTTAGCCGAGTTGCTAGGCGTTCCCAAAGTTCCCGAGGCTCACTTTCCAAAGTAACTGGAGCACTGGTTGGGAAGGGCGCACTATAGCGGGTTGGAGGTCCGCCCAGTGGCCCGAACGCCTCAGTGTCTAATCGCAATCGCGGTCGTAATCGGTTGCAGTCTGCTGAACGCGCAGTCCGTTCCGGCGGTCATCGTCAGTCCGGCTTCGGCCACCATGCTGGTAGGTGAGACCCGTCGGTTTCGTGCCGTGGACGAAACTGGACACTCGCTGCGCAACGTAGATTGGATGGTATCTCAGTCGGACATCGTCGAGGTTTCAGCCGACGACGAGGTTGTGGTGACAGCGCGGCAGGTGGGCGAAGTCACCCTGATGGCACACACCAGCGCGGGCTCGGCGAAGTCCCATATAGAAGTGGTCGGAGGCAGTGCGCTCCCGCAAGGTACGGTCATATGGGGCTCGGGAGACCTACCCGGATGTCATACGACCAAGATCATGCCGGCAGTACCAGTTGCGAACGGCCCAGATGTCTTTGAGCAGAGCCAGTGCGCCGATGGGACCTATATCCGCGCCTTCACGTCGGATGGGATCCTGATGTGGCGGCGCAAGATTGACTCTAACGGGGCGGCGCCGGCAAAACCTGCGGGAACCTCGACTCCATCGGTTCCATCAAATCGCTTCAATACGCGCGCCGGGTCCATCTGCGATTCCGTTTCTGTCGGCATGAAGGAAGATGCCGTAGTAGAACTGCTGAAGGCCCGTGATCTCGCCGTGCCCGCCACCGGACAGAAGGCCTGGATCGTCGAAGAAGACAGCGCCCAATGCAAGCTATGGTTCGACGCCACTTCGAACGTGGTGAAGAAACGCAAGACGCTGACTTCTGAATAGAGAGTAGAGATCGAACCGTATGTGCTATCTCTACGATCTACTGGCCACTCGACGATTCGGTTAAACTGCCTAACAGAATGGCGAACCTCAATCACACAGGCTCCACGTTTACCCCCGCCGAACTCCGCAAGCTGCGCAGCCTGAAGACTCCGTATGGAATTCAGCGCTTGCTTGACGACATGCCTTACCACCTTGCGGACACCGCCTGGTCTCCGCGGCGCGTGCTGCGCGAGAATACGTCGCATTGCTACGAGGGGGCGCTGTTTGCGGCAGCGGCACTGCGCGTCATCGGATATCCTCCGCTCATTCTCGACCTCGAAGCCGAGCACGATACCGACCATGTGATTGCCGTGTACCGCATCCAAGGACACTGGGGTGCTTTGGCCAAATCGAACTACACCGGATGCCGCTATCGCGAGCCGGTGTATCGTTCGCTGCGCGAACTGGCGCTCAGTTATTTCGACACTTACTTCAATCTGCGGGGAGAGCGGACGCTGCGAACTTTTTCCCGGCCCGTCCACATGCGGCGCTTCGATCCTCTCCACTGGATGACCACCGAGCAGCCGGTCTGGTTTGTGGCCGAGTACCTGCTGACCATTTCTCATTACTCGCTGATCACGCGCGCTCAGGCCAAGCGCCTGCATCGGCTGGATGGTCGGTCGTTCCGGGCTGGGTGTTTGGAGCGGGCGGAGAAAAAGCTCTAACCACAGGGGTTCACGGGGGAAAGCTGCCTTTTTGAGGAACTGCTGTTGGAATTGTTTCGTATGTCGTTCATGCGTTCTTGCGCCGGTCTCATCTTCGCGGCGGTTCTGCTGGAGGGGTGCGTTTTCGGTCAGGATTCGGTTTCGGCTTCCCCTTCAACTCATACCTCCGCACCAGCCGAATCGGCTTCGCGGCCGGCGGATCTGAAGCCGATCGACCTGACGCCCGATGCCACCGGCGCCGTTCCTCCAGAGCAGATTCGGCAGCTTCTGCTCCGTGCCGAAGCGAAAGATCTGGAGAACGACAAGCGGCAGCGCGATTACACCTACATCGAGCGCGTGGAGCAGCACACTCTCGATGGCCAGGGCGGCGTGAAGAAAATCGAATCCCGCACCTTGGAAGTTCTCGAGATTTACGGGGAGGACGTCGAGCGTCTGACCGCTAAGGATGACAAACCACTGTCGGCCGGCGAAGCGAAAAAAGAAGACGACAAGATTCAGAAGATCATCGACAAACGCAAGAACGAATCCGAAGAAGATCGCCGCAAGCGGCTGGAGAAGGAAGAGAAGAGCCGCGAAGAGGATCGCAAGTTTGTTCTGGAGATCGCCGACGCCTTCAACTTCCGGCTAGTCGGCTCCGAAGTGTTCAACGGGCGCGACACCTGGGTGCTGGAGGGCGAGCCTCGTCCCGGCTACGAACCCAAGCGCCGCGAGGCCAAGATACTGAGCAAGTTCAAGGGCCGCGTCTGGATCGACAAATCCGAAGCGCAATGGGTAAAGCTCGATATCACGGCCATCGACACCATCGCCGTCGGCTTTGTGCTCGCAAGGATCCACAAGGGAACGCATGCTGTCATCGAATTGACCAAAGTGAACGATGAAGTCTGGCTGCCCAAACACCTTCAGCTCCACTTCGACGCGCGGGTTGCGCTATTCAAGAGCTACGACGCAGATGTCGAACAGGTCTACCGCGATTACAAGAAATTCCGGACGGACACGAAGATTACGATGGTGGGGGAGGAGAATCGCGAGTAATGACGGCGAGTCTATTTCGTAAGGGTGCTGTCCGCGCGGATTTTTCCTAAGAAAAATGTTACCGTGGCATGGGGAAACCAAGTTCGCGCCCGATTATCGGGGCCGATTATCGGGCATTGAGCGTCGATAAGGCTGTGGCGGCCCTTGAAGGCCGCTGGCTGGGGTACGGATCACTTTGCTATCGCTCGCGACAAAACTGGTAAAGATCGCCGCATTCATACTGCTCTACCTGGTTGCTTTTGACATCGTAGGAGCGCTGGTGTGCCTCTTCCTCGATATAGTGTCGTTCGAGGATTCGAACACGGCGGTCTACTATGCGATTTGGTTTGTTCTCGGCGTCTTTTGCGGTTTGTTCAGTTACGACATGGGCGGGACGGTCGCTTCGCCGAAATCGAACGCAGACGGGACAAATCAGGATTGGACCAGTCGCGAGGACTCAGGCAAGACCGGCCTTCTTGTGATTTTTACGACGTCAATGGTTCTGGTGACCTTGTCGGTACCCTGCTACCTGTTTTTGTGGCAGTACAACCCGGAACCGAGCGGCTACGTACCCGACAGCCTCCCGCTGACGCTGACTTTTTTCGGGACCGTTCTCGCAGCTTCGGTCTTTGCGCACAAAGCGCTGCGTCCGGAACCGAAGAAAAGCGCCTAGATTTGTTCTCCCCGACAGACTCCGGGGAGTAACTGCTCGCCACCGCCGCGCGCTACTCCATCCGCTACACAATCCCAATTCCTCGCCGGTCGATTTCTCCGACGAAAGTTTCGGCATGACCTTCGCAATCGCTTAATATTCCTTTGGTAAGATAGTTGGTGACGAGAATCACTGTTTTTATCCTGCGATGCAGGTAGCTTATTAGCAGGAACAACGCACGCGAATTAAAAGCATCGTCCAAATTGTTTTACGAAGCGGAAAGGTGTCATGAGGTTACGCGAGTGGTTTCAATCTGGTTGTGACTATCGCCGAAAGCTTCTGGATTCAGGGCTCTCGGGAGCGCGGGCCGGCGGAGAAGAGTTTCTTCACGGGAAGCGCCTGCTTCCTATTCTTGGGGATTCAGCCCGGAAAGCCGTCGGTGTCGCTGCCGCCGGAGCGTGTATCGGCGCGTTGGGCGGCTATTTGCGGAACCGGCAAAAGTCGGCGGCCAAAGCGCTCGCCTTTGGCATGGTCGGGGGTGCAATCGGCTTTGGCTTGGGTGTCGCTTCGGTGAATCGTGGTCTAGGCGCGAGCGTCGTTTCCGGCGCGTGGAAACGTATCGGCCGAGTGCGCGATGAACGCTGGCTCGAACAGAATCCGATCGACTACGCCTAAAGAACAGCAAGGACCGCGGAACGCCGGATTTCCGCCACACACTCGTGTGCGTAGCTACTCGCGGCTCGCTAGTCTCTAGTCTCTAGTCACTATTCCAGCCGATACTCGATCTTGATTCCCCGGCGCGCGATCTCTTCGAGGAAAGTTTCGGCGGGGACGTCTCGCTCCTGCAACACTGCTCCGCGCTTGCTCACCGCGCCCGAACACATCATCTGCAGCACGATGGACGCCGGAAACGCGGTGGTGCGCATCATGGCGCTCATGTCGCTCTTGGGATCGTAGTGGTCGACCATGGTGAAGGTGGCCACGCGGCCTTTGAGTTTTCCGCCGAGCAGGCCGCGGACGCCGGGAGCTTTCACGGATTCGTGGGCTTCGAGGCGCATGATGCAAACGTCCGGGCCTTTGCCGGCGAATTTGCCTTCGAACACTTTTGACATCAGCGCGCGCGGCGAGACTTCCACGTTGCCGACCCGCATTTTCTCGTTCGAGAACAGGCCCAGATCCTTCAATTCGCAGAGCAGATCGTAGTGGCCGGGATAGCGCAGAGTCTTCTCAAAGCACTCGCCCACTCTTCCCTCAAAAGTTTCGGGCAAGGTGGAAGTTCCGCCAGAAGTTTGAAAGGCCACGAGCGGCGCGAAGCCGTCCATGTGAAATCGTTCCGGTTCAGTGAGCGGATCGATAGTAATCAGCTTGCCTTTGCGCAGGATGCGGGCGGGTTCCACGTATTCGTTGATCAGTCCTTCGACGGAAAACACGAGTTGATAGTGAAACGGAGGCATGGGTCTTTCGGGCAGTCCTCCAACGTAGAGCTTGAGCGCATCGGCGCGTCCGTCGAGGCGGCGAACCAGTTCTCCGCCGAGAATCGAGGCCATGCCGGGAGAGAGGCCGCAATCGGGAGCGATCGCAATGCCGCGTTTCTCGGCCTGCTTGGCGAGCGCCAGTTCCTGGCGCACGGCAGTGTTGTTGCCGCCGAGATCGGCGAAATTGCATCCCGCGCCGATGGCGGCTTTTGCCAGGCCGAGGTTCAGACGGTAGGGAACCGCGGAGAGCGCGCCATCGTGGCCCTTCATGACGCGAGCGGCTTCTTTCTCTTTGGAAGCGTCGAGCCCGACGGCGCGAACTTTCTTGCCGGAGGTGATGCGATTGACGCGGGCCGCGACATCTTTAGCGCGCTTGAGGTCGCTGTCGGCGAGAGTGACGGATTCGACGTGATCCTGGCGGGCCATATCGTAGGCAGCCGCTGAACCCATCATGCCGGAACCGATTACCAGTAGTTTCATGAGTGCTCCAACCCGTGAATGAAGTGGCTTCTTCGATTACAAGACAGAACAGGCTACAGCAACTTTGTCCAAACGAGAAGTGACCGGGCTCACGCTGTCCGGTGGGCGAAGTGCGACGAGAGGCTCGGGAAACAGCAATTGAAAACGGGACGCAGGATGAAATGCAAGCGATTTTCTCGTGGGGGCGAGGCAAGCGAGTCGCAGTGTTTTCAAAGGTTTGCGCGCCCGTTCAAGTACTTCCGTACCGTCTCTAGTACCTTAGTTACCCCATTTCGGGTGACCGGTGCAACATTTGCGTAAAGGCTACCACCTATAGTGGCAGAAGTAAGAAAAAATACAATCCGTAGAGATCAGCTGCAACTCCACTTTTTGCGAAATCCAGAAAACCCCCATAAAACCCAACAAAACCGGGACATTCACGTGGAGAGGCCCTCGGGACCGGTTGAGATATGCTCGGGACACCAAAATAACACTTGAACACGTTGGGAAAGGTTATGGCCGACTCGCGAGAAGTAATGAACATTCGCCAAGCTTCGCAGTATCTGGGAGTGAGTCCGGACACGTTGTACAAGTACGTGAACGAGCAGAAAATTCCGGCGTTCAAGTTGGGCAATCGTTGGCGCTTCAAGAAATCGAAGCTGGACCAGTGGATGGAAGAGCAGTCGATGGAAATGGAAGCGCGAGGCAAGAAGAAAATCAAGGCCGCGGTGAAAGCGGCCGGAACTCCGTAAAACGAACTTCGTAAAAAGAGGCGGGCACATGTTTGGAATGGGATCGAAAACGATAGTGGGTCTGGATGTGGGCTCTTCGAGCATCAAGGCCGTCGAGCTCAGGAAGACACGCACGGGAATCGAAGTGGCGCACCTCGGCTTGGAGCCGATCGCGCCCGACATCGTGGTCGATTCCATGATCGTAGACTCGGGTACGGTTTCGGCCGCCATCGCCAAGCTGTTCACCGACACTCTGATCAAGTCGAAGTCGGTGGCCACGGCAGTGAGCGGACACTCGGTGATCGTGAAAAAAATATCGCTGCCCTCGATGAGCGATCAGGAACTGGCCGAGACCATCCAGAAAGAAGCCGCGCAGCACATTCCGTTCGACCTGGCCGATGTGAACCTTGACTACCAGATTCTCTCGGACGACGCGACCAGCCCGACCATGGATGTCCTGCTGGTGGCTGTCAAGAAAGACAAGATTCTGAACTACACCAACGTACTCTCGATGGCCGGCAAAACTCCGGCTATTGTGGATATAGATGCTCTCGCCCTGCAGAATTGCTACGAATACAACTACGAGCCCGCGCCGACGCAGGTGGTTGCCCTGCTCAACCTGGGTGCGAGCGTGATGAACATCAACATCGTCAAGGGCACGACACCCCTGTTTCCACGCGACGTTTCGGTGGGCGGCCATCAGTACACCGATTCGCTGCAGAAGGAACTGGATCTCAGCTTCGATGATGCGGAATCGCTGAAGCTGGGGCACAAGGTGGGCACGGTGCAGGACGATGCGAAGACGCCGATCCTGCAGCAGGTGACCGAAATTATCGTGCTGGAAATTCAGAAGACCTTCGACTTCTTCCGCGCCAGCGCCGCTGGCGAGCACATCGAGAAGATTTATCTGGCCGGCGGTTCGGCCAAGGTCCCGGGCCTGGTGGAAGCGCTGCGCCAGGAGTTCTCTATGCCGGTCGAGTTGTTCAACCCGTTTCAGAGAGTGGTGGCTCCGGTGGACGGCGCCGGGGCGCAGCTGGTCGAACAGAACGCTGGCCAGTTAGCAGTGGCCGTGGGTTTGGCCCTGAGGAGCTTTGAAAAACTATGATCCGAATCAACCTGCTGGGTTCTCCGAAACCGAAAGGCAAGAAAGGTCCTGCCTTCAGCATGCCGAGCTTCGAGCTGGGCAACCTGGGCGGGCCATTTATCCAGGTGGCGGCGGTGTTACTGATTGCCGGCGCCGGCAACGGCCTCTATTGGTCCCACCTCAACGGGGAAGCGAAGTCGATCGAAGTGCAATCCCGGCTGGCGGAACAGAAAAATCGCGAACTGGCCGACATCAAGGTGCGCTACATGGAGCGGCAGAGGCAAGCCGACTCTTACAAGCGGCGGGTCGATGTGATCGACCAGCTGCGCGCGAACCAAACCGGCCCGGTCGCCCTGCTCGCAATGATCGGCGATACGGTCAACGGCACCGAGGCGGTCTGGTTAAACAGCTTGCAGGACCAGGGCGCGAGCGTGGCCATTGACGGCACGGCGCTGTCGAGTGATGCGGTAGCCAACCTGATTTCCAACCTGCAGAAGACCGGTTTCTTCCGCAACATCGAGATCAAGGAAAGCTATCAGGACGAAGGCGTAAAGGATATGCAGGCGTTTCAATTCACGCTGACCTGCGAAAAGGCGAAGTCGTAAAGGCGGAACCGATTATGAATCTTGGCGAATTAACAGGTGTGAAGCTGCTGGGAGCTCTACTGCTGGTTGCGGTAGTGGCGACTGGCGGCCTCTACTACACGGTCTTCAAATCGCAGCGCGATCAGAATGACGCGGCGCGAATCAAGCTGCAGGCCAAACTGCGCGAGAACGCGGAGCTCGAAGCCTACCGGCCGAAACTGGCCGACATCGAGCGCCAGCTGGCCAGTTTGAAGCAGCAGCTCGAAATCGAGCGGCGCATCGTGCCCGATGAAAAAGAAGTGGACAATTTCATGCGCATGGTGAGCGGAGAAGCGCGCAAGTCGGGAGTGGAAATCCGCCGCTATACGGCCCGTCCGTATGTCTCGCGAGAGTTCTACACCGAGGTGCCCTTCGAAGTCGAATTCGATGGTCCGTTCTACTCCATGCTCGGATTCTTCGACCGGTTAGGAAAAGTGGAGCGCATCGTAAACGTCTCGAACCTGCTGGTGGCTTCGACGCGCAGTCCGAGTGCTGCGAAGACGAAGCATACCTATCAGTACGCGCCCAGTGAGAGCGTTGTGGCCACTTGTCTGACCACCACATATTTCAGTCATGACCTGGATCCGGCGGCGCCGGCCAGCAAACCCGGACCACCGGTGAAGAAGTAGGAGGGACAGAATGAAAACGAAGCCGATGGTGACGATTCTGGTTTCGGTACTGGCTGCGGGCTTAGCCTCGGCCCAGAGTCCCAGCATTATCCAGAACACGCGCAACACGATGAACGGGGTGAGTAACAATGCCACGGCCGCCTCGAATGAGGCTCTCGGCATTCGCCAATCGACGCCAGCCACAACGAGCGCCACGCATGCTCCGTCCAAGTCGAGCGGAGTGCGGGTGTTTACTCCGGTGAAGCCATCTTCGCCGCGGCCGGGCGCGAGGAAGCGGGTTTCGGCAGTTGCGGTCATGAGTAGCGCGCCCGCGAAGCCATCCGCCGAGGTCCCCCAAAGTAATCCGCCAGCGGTCGCTAGCGTAGCCGGCAGCGGCGCTACGGGAAGCGGAGAAGGCGAGAACGAGCAGCCGGTCGTTCCGGACAGCAAGTACGGCGCGAACGGGCGCCGGGATCCTTTCCTTAGTCCGGTGGTGACCCGCGCGGGCGGCGGCTCGGGTTGCAGCACCGGCAAGAAGTGTCTGGAAATCGGGACCATCAACTTGCGGGGTGTGGTACATGCTGAAAGCGGCTTCATCGCCGTTGTCAGTAACGGTTTGAATAAAGCGTATTTTCTGCGGGAAAACGATCCGGTGTTCAACGGTTACGTGGTGAAGATTACGGGCGATTCCATCGTTTTCCAGGAAACACTGCAGGACCGGTTGGGCAAGAGCTTTACGCGGGAAGTAGTGAAGAAGATTACGACTCCGGCCGTATAGGACCGGAGGCACAAGACTTCGAAGATACACATGGAGGCGAAACGGCCTCGCATGGGGAGATAGGGAAATGCGAAAGCAACTGCTGGGTCTCTTGGTTCCGCTGCTGACGTTCGTAGTTACAACGAGCGCGGTCGCGGCTGACATGACGGGCAAGGGGGTGGCCGCGAGCGCTGCATTGCAGAAGCTCGAGGTCGCCAACAGCCAGGATGGATTGCGGGTCGAGTTCAAGGCGAAGGGCACATTGGCGCCCAAAGTCACGACGCTCGATTCTCCGGCACGCATCGTCGTCGACTTTCCCAACACCGTGATGGCCACGGCGCAAAGCCGCATCACAGTTGGCCGTAACGGTGTGAAAGACGTCCGCGTCGGCATGAACGGACAAGTTCCGCCCAACACGCGCGTGGTCATTGACCTCGCCGACGATCTCGCCAACCGCCGCCCCCATGAACTGGTGGCGGGCCCGGACGGCAGCTTCGTTCTCAATATCCATGACGCCGTGCTGGCCCATCGCCAAGCGGCGCCGGCCGCCAAACCGGTGGCCGCGAGTACAGCGCCGCAACCGGCGCTGGCTCCGGCAACTCCGGCTCCGGCAGCAGCGGTCACGCCCGCTCCGGCCTTGGCAGAGAACGCCCAGAAACCCGCGGAGTTTGCCTTCGTCGAGCCCAAGTATTCGGTGAAGAGCGACAAAACCGCCCAACCGGCCGCGAAGGCCGAGGAAGCGGCAGGCCGCTTCGCTGACAAGACGGCGGCAGAACTGGTCACCACCACTGTCAATGCCAACCTCGGGCAAGCTGCCGGCAACGCGCCAACCGTCACGCCTGCCGTGAACCTGGCCGCTGAGCAAAAGGTCCAACTGGAACAGAAGCCGGCGGAGAGAGGGGCCAAGTACACTGGCGAACCCATCTCCGTGAACCTCAAGGATGTGGATCTGAAAGACTTCTTCCGCCTGATTCACGAGATTAGCGGTCTGAACGTCGTACTCGATCCCATGATCCACGGCACCCTGACCATCGTGCTCGATGACGTGCCCTGGGATCAGGCGCTGGACATCGTGCTCAAGAACAACGACTTGTCCCGTCAACTGGACGGCAACGTCCTTCGCATCGCCACAGTCGATACGCTGAAGAGGGAAGCCGAGAACCGGCGCGCCCAAATCGATGCCGAGGCGCTCGCGGTGGACAAAGTCAGCATCACACGCTTCCTCAGTTATGCCCATGCCAAGGACGTGCTGCTGCCGGTCAAGAAATTCCTCAGTCAGCGTGGCGATGTGGTCGCAGACGAACGCACCAACTCGCTGATCGTCTCCGACATTCCCGCGGTTCTGCCGCAGATCGACCGCATCATCCAGCAGATGGACCGCAAAACGCAGGAAGTCGAAATTGAAGCCCGCGTGGTCGCGGCCACTCGCAGCTTCGCTCGCGACATCGGCGTGCAACTTGGCTTGGGTTGGGGCAACGGCACCACCGCCCTGGGCGGCGTGGGAGCGGTTGGGCAGTCGCCGATCCTCGTCGGTTCGCAGGTTGGAAATCCGCTGTACCAGGTCGCTGGCACTCCTTCGAGCGGGACTACGATTCCACTGTTTTCGAACCTGGGCTCAACCGGACCGACCAGCGGTCTATCGTTCATCAACGCTACCAACAATATGCGGATCGACCTTCTGCTCACGATGGCTGAGTCGCGCGGCTTGCTGAAAGTTCTTTCCCGTCCGCGCGTGGTCACGCAGAACAACATTCAGGCGGTAGTGAAACAGGGCGTACGCGTACCGATCGTGACCCAGGCCCAGTTGGGCGGTCCGCCGACCGTTACCTACGTCGATGCTTTCCTGCGACTGACTGTGACTCCGCAGATTACATCCGAAGGCACGATCTTCTTGAATGTGGACGTGGAGAACACCCTGCCCAACTTCGGCGAGGAAGTGCAAGGCAACCCGGAACTGGTTACGCAGCAAGCCACAACCCAAGTACTTGTGACCGATGGCGGCACGGTTGTGATTGGCGGCGTGATCCAAACCCAGAACTCGCTAGCCGTCTCGCAGGTGCCTTTGCTCGGAGACATCCCGTACCTTGGCAACCTGTTCAAGCACCGCACGGTAACGACGACGAACCAGGAGCTGATTTTCTTCATTACTCCGCGCATCATTCAGACATAGCGCGAAGTTGAAACGAGCCACAGCCGCCGGCTTTCTCGGAGAACCCGCCGAGAACCCGGCGGCTTCGCTTTTTGGAGTGCAGTTGCCAGTATCCAGTTGCCAGGGACAGGAGTGCGAGCTGCCACCGCTGGTTACTGGCAGCCGGCAACCGAGAACTGGCAACTGATTCTTGCTACACTCGTCCCATGGATCATGCTGGCCGCCTGAGCTGTCTTCGAACTGGGTTCGAAGAAAACGATCTGGACCTGCTGCTTGTAGCCCACCTCCCGAATATCCGATATCTCTGTGGCTTTACCGGCAGTGCGGCTGCTTTGCTGGTCGCTGACCGCGGTTCCATCCTCTTTACTGACGGGCGCTACCGCACCCAGGCCAAGGAGGAAGTCAAGGGCGCGGGCGTCAATCACGTGAAGATTCTAATCGCGCGCAAGTCTCCGCTGCTGGCGGCCGCAGAGTGGCTGGCCGCGAAGCGGCGAAGTTCAGCATCTTTGACGCCAGTATCCGTCGGCATCGAACCGGAGTCGATCACCGCAGGCATGCGCGACCGACTGGCGTCGGTGTTGAAAGGGAGGGCGCGCCTGCGCTCCGCGCCGCCGTTAGTCGAGCGTGCCCGCATGGTGAAGGACGCTGCCGAGATCCTGCGCATCCGGCGGGCGGTTGAACTCGGCGCCAGTCTTTTCCGAATTGCTCGCAAGAAAATTCGGCCGGGCGTAAGTGAGGTCGAAGTCGCCGCTGCCATGGAATACGAGGCTCGTTGTGCCGGGGCCGAAGGCATGTCCTTTTCGACGATACTCGCATCCGGAAAGCAATCGGCGATTGTGCATGGCCGGGCTTCTGCCGCGCGCATTCCGCGGCGCGGGTTCGTGGTCTGCGATTTTGGTGTTATACTCGCCGGTTATTGTTCGGATCGCACGCGAACTGTGTACGTCGGACAGCCGTCGCGAGAAGCTCGGCAGTTTTATGAGGCTGTGCTGGAAGCACAGCAGGCTGCCATCGCAGCAGTCCGTCCGGGCGTGACTGCCGCCGAAGTGGATGGCGCTGCGCGTCGAGTGCTGCGCAAGCGGAAACTGGCTCAGTACTTCACCCATTCGACTGGGCATGGTTTAGGATTAGAGATACACGAGGCGCCCAGGTTGGCGGAGGGGCAAACCCAGAAACTGGAGCCGGGGATGGTCATTACGATTGAGCCCGGCGCGTACGTTCCTGGGAAGTGGGGTGTGCGGATCGAAGATGTGGTGGTGGTTACCTCTTCGGGCTGCGAAGTGCTGACGCCCACAGATAAAGAGTTGGTTATTATTTAGCGTTAGATTTCTCGTAGAGACGCGGTTTGCCGCGTCCTCTGCCGCAGAGTGAGACGGGGTAAGCCCCGTTTCTATAGCCGGAGAACATAACGAAACCAGAGCGGAACCCGCCGAATCCATGAATCAAAAAGAGCTGAAGGAACTCATTGAGTTCTTAATCGAAAAGGACATCGCCGAGTTTGAATTGGAGCGCGGCGATGTCAAGGTGAAGATCAAGCGCGCCGCCGAACCGGCGCCCGCGCTGTTGCCAGACTCGCGTTATATCGCGGTTCACCCCACATCGGCGCCGGTTGCGGCTTCCGCGTCCACCGGAGTTGATTTCGCAGCCAATGCCATTGCGCCTGAACCTGAGCCCGAGGAAGTCTTGCACATTGTGCGCTCGCCGATCGTGGGTACGTTTTACGAATCGCCGTCGCCTGGATCTCCGCCCTTCGTCAAAGCCGGCGACCCCCTGGAAGTGGGCCAGGTTTTGTGCATTGTGGAAGCGATGAAGCTGATGAACGAAATCGAATGCGACGTAGCGGGAGAACTGGTCAAGAGACTCGTCGCCAACGGACAGCCCATCGAGTACGGCCAGGAATTGTTCGCCATCCGGCCGGCAAGATAATGGATGTTATTCCGCTAATGTCGTGTCCCGCAGATTCGCGCTGCAAGTATTGGTTGTCATCTTGAGCGAAGCGAAAGACCTATGCATTTTGCGGGGTCAACCACATAGGTCCTTTGCTTCGGTCAGGATGACATTCTGGATTTGTGCGGCGGACTTGTGGGACGCCAGGCTAGAGCTCGAATCCCCAGGCAGAGCATGTTTAAGAAGATTCTGGTAGCGAATCGTGGCGAGATTGCGCTGCGCGTCATTTGCGCATGTCGCGAACTCGGCATCCGCTCGGTCGCCATCTACAGCGAGGCCGACCGGAATTCGCTCCACGTGCGCTTTGCCGATGAGGCGATTTGCATTGGCCCGCCGCAACTGGCGCTGAGTTATCTCAATATTCCCACGGTGATCAGCGCGGCCGAGATCGCGAACGTGGATGGCATCCATCCCGGCTACGGCCTGCTTTCGGAAAACGCCAACTTCGCGGAGGTCTGCGAGGCCTGTCACGTCAAGTTCATCGGACCCACTCCCGATGTCATCCGGCTCATGGGCGAAAAAGAAAAAGCTCGCGCCGCCATGAAACAGCACGGGGTACCGATTCTCCCCGGCTCGGACGGCGTGATTGCCTCCGCTGAAGAAGCGCGCGAGTGGGCGCGGCAAGTCGGTTTTCCGGTCATCCTCAAAGCGACGGCTGGAGGCGGCGGGCGCGGCATGCGCATCGTGCGCAATGAAGATGAATTGCCCACGCTTTACCGCCAGGCGCAGTCGGAGGCCTCGGCCGCCTTCGGCAATGGCGATCTCTACCTCGAGAAGTATGTCGAGCACCCGCGCCACATCGAATTCCAGGTGCTCGCCGACGAGCACGGCAGCGTCGTCAGCCTGGGAGAACGCGAGTGCTCGATTCAACGCCGCCACCAGAAGTTGCTCGAAGAGTCGCCGTCGGTACGGATGACGCCCGAGCTTCGCCAGGAAATCGGAACCATCCTCAGCAGGACGCTCAGTGATGTCGGCTACCACAATGCCGGCACCGTCGAGTTCCTCATGGACGAAGACCGGCGGCTTTACTTCATCGAGATGAACACGCGCATCCAGGTGGAGCATCCGGTCACCGAAATGGTTACGGACGTGGACCTGGTCAAAAGTCAGATCATGATTGCGGCGGGCGAAAAAATGGCCGACGTGCTGCATGGTCCCATCGTGCATCGCGGTCACGCCATCGAATGCCGCATCAATGCCGAGCATCCGGAGAAGTTCACGCCTTCGGCCGGCAAGATCACGACCTTCAATCCGCCGGGCGGGACGGGCGTGCGCATCGACACCGCCGCCTATGCCGAAGGCACGATTCCTCCGTATTACGATTCACTCATCGCCAAGCTCATCGTCCGTGGCAAGGATCGCGACGAGGCCCTCTCGCGCATGAGCCGCGCCTTGGGAATGTTTATTGTCGAAGGAATCTACACCACGATCCCGCTCCACCGGAAAATCCTCGCCGATCCAGATTTTCGCGCGGGCAATTTCGATACCGGATTTATCGAGAGATTTCTGGCCAAGAAGGAAGCTGCGGCATGAATCGGCCTGAGTTAGCACAAAGGCGTCTCGACATTTGAGACTATGTTGCAACTACCGCGACTCTACCCCATCCTCGACGCCGCATGTTTTCCCGACGCTCGCGGAATGTTCGCCGCCGCCGAGGAGTTCGCCGCCGCCGGATGCACGCTGCTGCAGTATCGCAACAAGCAGGGAACTGCCCGCCAAATGCTCGACCAGGCCCGTGAACTCAGGGCTCGCCTCGCACCAAGCGTCACGCTCATCATGAACGACCGCGCCGACCTCTGCCTGGCCGTCGCCTTCGACGGCCTACATGTTGGGCAGGATGATCTGTCTCCCGAAGCGGCACGAAAGATAATTGGCTCCGCTCGCTGGCTTGGCGTATCAACTCACAATCCCGAGCAGCTCGCGGAAGCCGATAAGACTTCCGCCGACTACCTGGCCATCGGCCCCGTCTTCGCGACCATCAGTAAGGCCAATCCTGACCCAGTCGTCGGACTAGCAGGTGTTCGCCGGGCACGAGAGCTGACGCACAAGCCTCTGGTTGCAATCGGCGGCATTACCCGCGCCAACGCCCGTTCCGTCATCGATGCCGGTGCCGACGCCGTGGCCGTGATATCCGACTTGGTAAGAAATCCCCGCGAATCGGCAGAGGAATTTTTGACGGTTCTAGGGTAAAGTTGAATGCTCTTGCCGCGATAGAGGCGGAGATGCGCAGCACAGCCAACGCATTCGAACCCAACGCGACATTGAGCGTCATTTCTACAATCCTCAATTCGCTATATTTTGTCATCCCGAACGAAGTGAGGGATCTGTAGTTCGCCGCAAAATGCAGCTCCCTCGCTCCGTTCGGGATGACAATTCAAAAAAGGTGCGTTGTGTACCGTGATTTGTTAGGAGGTTCGTGAGCACGAACGTTCCACCCCCAGTTCCCGCGTCGAAAGTCGCCTCGAACACCAGCGATTGGGAGCGGCACACCCATCAGGATAAAGAGCTAGTCAAAGGTCTCGGCCTGACCAGCGCGACCATGCTGGTGATGGGCTCCATGATCGGCTCGGGCATTTTTATTGTCTCCGCCGAGATTTCTCGCGAGGTCAATTCTCCCGCGTTGCTGATCGGAGCCTGGCTGATCACTGGCTTCCTGACCATCATCGGTGCGCTCACTTACGGCGAACTTGCCGCCATGATGCCGCGCGCCGGCGGGCAATACGTCTACCTGCGCGAGTCGCTCGGCCCGCTCTGGGGATTCCTTTACGGCTGGACTCTGTTTCTCGTGATTCAGACAGGAACGATCGCCGCCGTGGGCGTCGCCTTCGGAAAATTTCTCGGTATCTTCTTCCCCTCCATTTCCTCCTCGCACTGGCTGCCGGGCTTCTGGCAGGCGCCGGAATGGCACATCGGCCCCATGGTTCTGGGCAACATGAAGGTCGGCCTCAACACGCAGAATTTGGTCGCGATCGCTGTGGTTGTGATTCTCTCCGTCATCAACATTTTCGGCGTGAAGACGGGCGCGCTGATTCAGAACATTTTCACCAGCGCAAAAGTCGCTGCGCTTCTCGGCCTCGTGATCTTCGGAATCCTGCTGGGGCGGAATGCTCAGGCGCTGGCTGCGAATTTTGGCGCGAATTTCTGGAAGGGCGCTGGCTTAGGCACTCTGCACGAGGTCGGGGCCGGAGTTCTGGTCTCGACCCTGACCGTGCTGGCAATTGCCCAGGTCGGATCGCTGTTTTCCGCGGATGCCTGGAACAACGTTACGTTTACCGCCGGCGAAGTGAGAAATCCCAGCCGCAATCTTCCGCTGTCGCTGGTGCTCGGCACGGGCGTGGTGATCGCACTCTTTATCGCGTGCAACTTTATTTATCTGAGCGCCCTGCCGCTGGCGGGCAGTCCGGCTGGTTCAACGCTGGTTGAGCGCGGCATCCAGTACGCCCGCGAAGACCGGGTCGCCACCGCGGTCATGACGCAGATGTTCGGTTCCATCGGCGGCAAGCTGATGGCCGTCGCCATCATGATTTCCGCCTTCGGTTGCTGCAACGGACTGATTCTCTCCGGAGCCCGCGTTTACTACGCGATGGCGAAGGATGGTCTTTTCTTTCGCAGTGTTTCTCGGCTTCATCCCGGCTATAAGACGCCCGCGATTTCGCTGATGGTGCAGATGGTATGGACCTGTGTCCTCTGCATTTCCGGCAGTTACGGTCAGCTTCTCGACTACATTATTTTTGCGGTGCTGGTGTTCTACGTGCTCACCATCTTCGGCCTTTTCGTGCTGCGCCGCACCCATCCCGAGGCCGAGCGCCCGTACAAAGCCATTGGATACCCCATTTTGCCTGCTATCTATATCGTGATGGCTTTGTTTATCGACGTGGTGCTGTTACGCTACAAACCTCAATACACTTGGCCGGGATTGTTCATCGTGCTGCTGGGTATTCCGGTGTACTTTATCTGGCGGCCGCGAGCCCAGACGACTTCGGTTTAACTGACCGGTTCTAACTGACAGGAGAGACGCTACCGATGACTGACCTCTTTGCGAAAAAGCCACTCGACCTGCTGCTGCAGGAGGCGCGAGAAACGGGTTCGCATAGCTTGAAACGCACGCTGGGCGTATTCCAGTTGACGGCGCTGGGCGTCGGCGCGGTGATTGGAGCCGGAATCTTCGTGCTTTCCGGCTTGGGCGCTCACTACGCGGGGCCGGGGTTGATGCTCTCTTTTGTGCTCTCCGGGTTGGGGTGCACGTTCGCGGCTCTTTGCTACGCAGAGTTTGCGGCGATGATCCCTTTGGCGGGCAGCGCTTATACCTATGCTTACGCTACGCTGGGCGAAATTATTGCGTGGATTATCGGCTGGGACCTCACGCTCGAATACGCCATGGGCGCCAGCACCGTGTCATCGGGTTGGTCGAATCACTTTATTGAACTGCTTAATATTTTCCACATCAAGATGCCGTTGTGGCTGGCCTATGACCACTGGACTGGACTCAGCCAGGCGCAGAAGATTGTCGCTCGCCAGATGGCGCAGGCTTCCGATCCCACGCTGGTGCCTGGCACGCAGGCTTTCCTTAATAAAGTGACCGCAATCATGGGAGCGCAATCGCCAGAGCTGTTGCAGAAAGCTCACGATCTGCTGAATGCGCCCCATCTGTTCGGATATGAAATCGGAGTCAACCTGCCGGCCTTCGTGATCGCTCTGGTGATTACGGCGATTCTGGTGATTGGCATCAAGGAGAGCGCCCGCTTCAACGCGACCATCGTTACCATAAAAGTTGGCGTTGTCCTTTTTGTTATCGGGCTGGGCATCCGCTACGTTAGCGCCGCTAACTGGGGATCGGACTGGGCGAGTTTCGCGCCCTACGGATTCTCCGGAATCGGGGCCGGAGCGGCCTACATATTCTTCGCTTACATTGGATTCGATGCTGTCTCCACGACCGCGCAGGAAGCGAAGAATCCGCAGCGCGATCTTCCGATTGGCATCATTGCTTCGCTGCTGGTCTGCACCGTGTTGTATATCGCGGTGGCGGCGGTTCTGACCGGCATGGTGCCGTGGCGGGAAGTCAACATCGAAGCGCCCATCGCGCGGGCTTTTCTGGACCGCGGCCTTACCGGCGCATCCAACATCATCACCCTCGGAGCGCTGGCCGGTCTCACCAGCGTGATGCTTGTCATGCTGCTGGGGCAGACGCGCGTTTTGTATTCGATGGCCAACGACGGGCTTCTGCCCAAGAAATTCTTCGCCGAGATTCACCCGCGCTTCCGGACGCCATGGAAGAACACCATGCTCGTGGGCCTGCTCGCGGCGATCGTGGGCAGCCTGACGCCGATCGACGATATCGGAAAAATGGTGAACATCGGAACGCTGCTGGCGTTTGTGATTGTTTGCATCGCCATCCTGGCCCTCCGCCATACCAACCCTGGCCAGCCTCGACCCTTCCGGACGCCCTGGGTTCCGTTCGTGCCCGTGATGGGAATCATTTTCAACGGCTACATGATGTACAAACTCGGCTGGATCAATTGGGCGCGATTGATTATCTGGCTGGTCATCGGCATGGTCGTCTACTTCACCTATAGCAGGAAACATAGCCGCGTGCAGGCTGCGCTATCCGCCCGCAAGACACCATAGTGTAAAGACGCGGCCTGCCGCGTCTCTACAAGCGCTCGGGAAGGTTCTATGCTGATTCTTCTGGGAATGCTGCTGATAGGACTGTTAGCTGCCGTGTGGGGATTCATGATGTGTTTCTTACCCACGCGATGGGAAAACCTCACAGAAGCAATCGGTGGGCCGACTCCGCGCTGGATGTATCCCGGCCCGAGGCATCTGGCTCCGATCATAAAACTGAGTAGCCGTGCGGCTGGCTTGGTTATTTGTATCGCTGGCGGTTGGTTTACTTATATCGGAGCCTCAGGGATCCGTCGGTTCCTTACGCGATAAGCCGCCACTATTCTTGCGTTTTCCGCGCAATCGCCGTCACGATCCGCCGTGGCGAGAAGCGCACCGATTGCGCCAGCAGCCAATTCTTGAATCCCGAAATCACCACGGGTTTCCCCGCCATCAACGCGCGATAACCGTCCTCGGCAACGGTGAGCGCGTCCATCGAGCCGAACTTCAGCAGCTTCATGCCGGTGGCATTCGCGCGCTTGTGGAACTCCGTGGCCGTTGCGCCTGGGCACAGGCAAGTTACGGTGACGCCTGTTCCTTGCAGTTCATTGGCCAGCGCCTCTGAAAAATGCAGCACGTATGCCTTGGTCGCGAAATATACGGCCATCAGCGGCCCCGGCTGAAACGCCGCGGTGGATGCCACATTCAGGATGCCCCCATTCTTTCTCTCAATCATTGCCGGAAGATACAGCCGCGTGAGGTGAGTGAGAGTCGTCACGTTGAGTTGGATCTGCCGCAGGCATTCTTCCAGGTCGTTCTCGGCAAACAGGCCATACTGTCCGAAGCCCGCGTTGTTGACCAGCACGTCCACCTGAATATCGGCGCGCGTCGTCTGATCCAGCACATATGCGGGAGCTCCCGGTTCGGAGAGGTCAGTCGCGAGCATCAAAGAACGCGTGCCGTGCGCCTTCTCGAGTTCGGACGCGAGTTGCCGGAGCTTGTCCGCGCTGCGGGCGACGAGAACCAGGTTGTAGCCTTCGCGCGCGAAGATGCGGGCGAATTCCAATCCGATGCCAAACGAGGCGCCGGTGATCAGGGCGGTTTTGCGGTCAGGTGCGGGACTCATAGCTTGTTGTTAGTGTATTCCCGCGGGCGAGGCATAAGTCCACTCTGTCATCCTGAGCGGAGCGAAGGACCCACGCATTTGAATGCTGCGAGTCGAAATGCATAGGTCTTTCCCCTTCGGCTGCGCTCAGGGTCAAGATGACAATGCAAATCTATTTCCGCGTTTGCCGGTCACGACGTTAGAGGCACAGATCGAAAGTTTATGTCAGAAAGAAAGGCGGGTCCGCAGACCCGCCGTCGAAATTGCATGCAAACGCGCTAGACCAGCGCCGGCTCCACTTCGTAAATCGAGTGCCAGGAAGTTGCGGCCTTCAGCTTGTCATTGACGTTGTGGATGTTCTTCACGCCCTCGGTTTCCAGCCACTTGCGGAACGCTGCCGCGCCCTGCTTCGCGTAGATCGGGATACCGTCTTTCCAGGTGGCGCGCCCGCAGAGAACGCCGTTGAATTTCACTCCGGATTCTCCCGCCAGTTCGAGCGTCTCGCTGAATTCCGCGTTGCTGACCCCGGCCGAAAGATAAATGAACGGCTTGGTCGCGACGTTGGCAGCCTTGTGGAACAGGTCGATGGCCTCTTTCTTCGTGTACGCCTTCTGGCCTCCAAACGACTTCGTGCCCTCGACAAACTTCATGTTCACCGGAACCTCGACTTTGAGCACGTCAACGCCGTAGCGCGGTTTGCTGAACTCCCGCATGCTCTCGGTGACGATGTGCGGTTTCTTCTTCGCGTATTCGAGGCCCTTTTCATCCGCGCCCTCTTCGTATCCGACAAACTCGAGGAAGAATGGGATGTCGTTGGCGCGGCATTCGTCGCCGATGCGCTCGACCCAGGCGTGCTTCTTGTCGTTCACGTCCTTGAGATCGTAGGGAGTGTAGTAAAGCAAAATCTTGACGCAGTCCGCGCCCGCTTCTTTCAGGCGCCGCGCCGACCAGTGATCGAGCAAATCGCCCAGGCGTCCCGGTCCAGTCTTGTCGTAACCCGTCTTTTCATAAGCCAGCAGCAGGCCGGCATTTTTTGCGCGGCGTTTCGCGGCTGGCAGTCCCCACTCGGGATCGAGCAGAATGGCGCTGGCATGAGGCGTCAGCACCTCGCTCACCAAAATCTTGAATTCTTCCATCATCTCGTCGGAGACGGCCGAGCCTTTTTCCTTGGCGAGAGACTTCTGCAGTGAGCCGCGCTGGTCCATGGCGGCAGCGGCGATTACGCCCCGTTCATTCGATACAGCCTTGATTCCGGCGAGTTTGCCAGGGGTGAGCTTCATAAATCCTCCTATCGGTTTTCGTATGGTTGAAAGTCGTGCGTTCTTAAAGCGTGCTGCGCAAATCAGATCTTGCCTCGCAAATCGGTCTTGGGTAGGGCACGCCTTCACTGCCTGCGGAAAAACTCCGTTTCGTATCAGGGTATCGCTTTAGCGATATCGCAGGTTCTTCGAGATCCGACGCCCCTTCAGGGGCTGGGCATCGAATATCGATTTTTCCGCAGCATCTTCAGCCGTGCAGTTCAGGGCCCAGAAGAATGCGGGCTCCAGCCACTGAGAAACATGCCTTCCTAGCAAAAGGACGTTTATGAAACATGCTCCAAAAAAACAAAACTTTAGTCACCTCTAGCCCATTTTGGAAAGGTTCCGCAGTTCGGCCAATGCCACCCGCAATCCTCTAGGAAAATGATACGCCATCGTGTGATGGGCGTCACCAGAGCTGAGACTCATCGCAGGTTACACTAAAATGGCAGTCATTGATTTCATTCGAGATTTGCGAGGAGAAGCAACACATGCCTTTAGTATCGATGCGGCAACTCTTAGACGAAGCGGCCAAAGGCGGCTACGGCGTTGGAGCTTTCAACGTCAATAACATGGAGCAGATTCAGGCAATCATGGAAGCGGCCAAGGAGACGAGCTCGCCGGTCATTATTCAGGCCAGCCGCGGCGCCCGCTCTTATTCGCAGGACAAGTTCCTGTATCACCTGATGCTGGCAGCAGCGGAACTCTATCCCGAGATTCCCCTGGTCATGCACCTCGACCACGGCAACAGCGTGGAAACCTGCAAGTCGGCCATCGATCTCGGCTTTACCAGCGTGATGATGGACGGCTCGCTGATGCCCGATGGCAAGACTCCATCCACATTCGATTACAACGTGCGAGTCACCAAGGAAGTCGTCGCCTACGCTCATCCCAAGGGCGTGACGGTAGAAGGCGAGATCGGCGTGCTGGGCGGAATTGAAGACGGACACGGCGCTGGCGGAACGGGTCTGGAGCATGTGACCGATCCCGACCAGGCAGTTGAATTCGTCGAGAAAACCGGTCTGGATGCTCTGGCCATCGCCATCGGCACCAGTCATGGCGCGTACAAATTTTCCAAGAAGCCGGACGGTTCCGTCCTGAAGATGGACGTCCTCCTCCAGATCCACAAGCGTCTGCCAAAGACGCACCTGGTGATGCACGGGTCTTCCAGCGTGCCGAAGGAACTGCAGGACATCATCAACGAGTATGGCGGCAAGCTGAAGCCGACCTGGGGTGTGCCCGTGGAAGAGATTCAGCTCGGCATACGCAACGGCGTGCGCAAGATCAACGTCGATACCGACAACCGCCTGGCGATCACCGGCGCCATCCGCAAGGTGTTTGTGGATACGCCGGAGAAATTCGATCCGCGCGATTATCTGAAACCGGCGCGCGATGCCATGAAGAAAGTCGTGGCCCAGCGCATGACGCAATTCGGCCAAGCCGGACATGCCGGCGACTACAAGCCAATTCCGCTCGCCGAGGTCGCGAAGCAGTACAAGTAGCTTCTGCTGGAAGGAACTTGCTGGGTTGTGCAACGCGGACAGAGGCTTTGCTTCTGTCCGCTTTCCTTTTTGCTGCGGCAAGGTTCATAAACAGCTCTCTGAAAGGGCACGGCTGCCGCGCCGCCATCCCGCTCGTGTGGGACGGGCGCCCTCGCCCGTCCAGGCCGAGCGCAGCTCGGCAGTTGTCAGCGGCCACAGCAACTCTGGATTCGCTCTAGCCGCTGAGGGCATGCACTCTGCACCATCGCGAAACATGCTCTAGGCAGTGTGGGCTGCGCTCAATGGCCCGGAAACTGATAGCGCAATCCGACGCGCGCGAGGATGGGGGCGCCAAGACTCGGGACCGGTGGAAGGTTCGCTACGGTGGTTAGCGCCGAGTAGTAGCGCTGATTGAACATGTTTTCGGCGGCGGCAAAAACTTCCACTCCATGACCGAGCGAGCGCCCGAGGTACAAATCGACGGTAAAAAACTTCTTCAGCAACAAGGTGTTCTGGTCGTTATCGAATTGCTGACCGACAAACGTTCCCTGAACGTTGGCGGTAACGATCTTGGGATTGACGTAGCGCGCCTGCAGCGTGAACTGCTGGTGCGGCACCTCGGGTATCCAATTTCCCACGAGCGACGGGTTCAGCGAATTTGGCGTGTAGCTGGAGACGACGGCGTGGGCGAACTGGTAGCCTCCGGCGAGCTGAAACGTACTGGTGATGCGGAATTCGCCGTCCAGATTTACGCCGGTCGAGAGCGTGCGGTCGACGTTCTCCTTCTTGGCCAGAATCGGCGTGGACGTGTTGTTGATGGTGACGTTCACGATGGCATCGGTGATGTCGTTCCAGAAAAACGTTGTCCGCAAATTTAGGCGGTCGGACAGCAAACTCTGCCGGACGCCCGCTTCCACTCCTGTCAATCGTTCCGCATGGAGTTCGGGGTTGCCGTCGGTCAGAGTGTTGCCTTGACGGAAATTGCGATAGAGTTCGTTCAAGGTCGGCGCGCGGAAAGCGCGGTACCCTGAAGCTGTCAGCGACGTGCCGTGTCCGGCACGGTAGAGCAACGAGGCGCGCGGATTGAGCGCATCGGAGCTGCGATCCGCGTATGGGGTTAGCGTCGGGACGCCCGAGCGGATCTGAATGAGCCGGGCATTGAAATCGCTCCAATGATCGTAGCCCAGCGATAGATTCGCAATCAGCCGCGGAGTAAGCTGAAGAATATCTTCCCCAAAAAGCCGCGTAGTGCGTTCTCTTCCGCCGCTCAGGTTCTCGCCGGCGCTGACGAGATCATTGCTCAAGCCATGCACTTCCCGCATCTCGAAGCCTGCGACCAGCGTCTGCATCCGGCCGATGGGCCGTGACCATTGCAAGCTGCCGCCGAGCGCCTGCGACGGAACACGCTGCGAGTCAGTCAGCGTTTCGGAATTGCGGTTCGCCGCCACGGCCGAAAAGGTCTGATAGTACGACTCGAACAGTCCGAACAGCCGCGCTGAAATTGCTCCCACATTCCTCGTTTCGTAGTTCCATCCAGTTGCGAAGTCCGCCAATTCCGTGTTGTTCAACTGAATCACCGTGCCGTTGTGCCGATCCTCATTGAAATAGGACCCGCGAGCAAAGAATCGGCTGAAGTCGCCGAAATGCCGGCCGAGTTCGACCGAGGTCAGTTCATGAGTGGAGTTGGCGGGCGCATCGACCGTGCCGCGCCGCGACTCAGGGACCGGAATGTAGCCATTCGTCCGGAACAGATCCGTGGCAGCGGAACCTTGCCACGCGCCTAGCCGAGTGCCAGCCCAGAGTGATAACTCAGGCGTGTTTTCACTTCCCCACGAGCCTTCGGCGGAGATCGCGGTCTGTTCAGGCTCGCGCGTGCGGAACTGAATCACCCCGCCCATGGCCGTCGAACCGTAGAGGCTTGCATCGGCGCCTCCGCGGACCACCTCAACGTCGCTGATCGACTCGCGGACGACGCGATCCCAATAAACCCATCCGCCGAAAGGATCGTTGAGCGGAATGTCATCCACCAGGACAAGAGCGCGGCTGGCTCCGCTAGCGCCAACTCCGCGCATGGAGACTCCCTGCGTGCCAGGATTCGCGGTACGACTGCTGGAGCGGCGAAACAGCGTGAAGCCCGGAACCTCGCGCAGCACATCGTCGAGCGCGAGCGCCGGCGTAGAAACCAGATCGTCGTCCGAAATGGTTACGCTGTCGGCGGGAGAATCCTCCAGCGCAGTGTTAATCCGATTGGCCGTGACCAGAACGTGGTGGCTGGCGTAGTCCGATTCAAATTGCGGATGGAGCACAAGCTTGAGTTGCGTTCCATGATTCCAGGCGAGCTGCAGGGGAAGGAATCCCGCGGCTCGGGCGGAAATCGTGCCCGAAGTGGCGGCGATTTGGAGTTGGAATTGTCCCACCGAATTCGTTTGCGCTGCAATGTGGTAGTTGCCACTGGTGAATTCCACCCGAGCGCCGACGATCACAGCGCCCGAAGGATCTTCCACCACCCCCGTTACCGATGAAGGTGCGGTCTGCCCGCGAGCGCAAAGCGTGGCAAGCACAAGACACACGGTTATAACCAACCTGCGAACCATGGAGTGCAAACTCGGCATAAGGTCGAATCAAGGCGTTCCCGCTGACGGGATAAGGGTCACCGGCGTAAGTGTAGAAGAGTGTACCCTTCGCACCGCAAGGCTGCCAAGCAAGCCTCGCTGTGAGAGGAATTTGCCCTGTGCGATTGCTGCAACAACTGGTGCCGCAACTTGCGATTTGTATCAGGGTATGCCTTCAGGCATACCGCAAAGGCCGTGCTATGACTGCGCCTTTAGGCGCTGATGGGGCGCAGTTTCACCACGCACCATCACTGAAATCACTGCCGTAGAGCGAGCTTTCCGAGCAGCGTCTGCTGCTTGGCAATCAGCGATTGGATGCCTTGCCGCGCCATCGACATCATCTTTGCCAGTTGCGCGTCGTCGAACACCTGGTGCTCGGCAGTGGCCTGCAGTTCAACAATCTTGTTGCCTGCGGTCATGACGAAGTTCATATCCACATCGGCGCGCGAGTCTTCTTCATAATTAAGGTCGAGAAGGGCTTCGCCGTCCACAATGCCGACGCTGATCGCTGCCACAAAATCCTTGATCGGTGCCGCCGTCAACGTTCCCGCATCGATCAGCCGTTGCAAAGCCAGACCCAGCGCGACGAACGCTCCAGTGATCGAAGCCGTTCGCGTGCCTCCATCCGCTTGGATCACGTCGCAATCGATCCAGATGGTGCGCTCGCCCAGGCGCTTCAAATCGGCCACCGCGCGCAGCGAGCGTCCGATGAGCCGCTGAATCTCCTGCGTCCTCCCGCTTTGCTTTCCCCTGGACGATTCCCGCGCGGTGCGGGTCAGCGTCGAGCGCGGCAGCATTCCGTACTCGCCGGAAATCCATCCCTTGCCCGAGTTGCGCAAGAACGCAGGCACCGATTCTTCAACCGATGCCGTGCAGATAACGCGAGTGTTCCCCATCTCAATCAGCGCCGATCCCTCCGCGGTCGAGATGAAGTCGGGAATGATATTGACGGGACGAATCTGCTCAGGAGTGCGGTTATCGCTGCGAAAGATCATCAGACGGAATTCTAACAGCCCTTAGCTTTCCGTCCTCCGCCCTCAACCCTCCGCCCAAGCCACCTCCTCTAGCTTGTCATCCTTCTATGAAAACAGGCGCACCTGTCCACAGGTATTTTTTGCGGCGTTGCGGACAGGCTTCTATTCGTGCTCGAGGCACATAAGGTATGTCCGGACTCCGCCGCTCCCTCTGAGCGTCGCTCTCGAAGAGCAAGGATGACATCGAGCTGACGGATTCCCCTTACACCGCCGCAAACTTGTCTTCGTCAAACACTTCGCCGTCGTGCAGCAACACATACACCGCGATCAGCAGCTTGCGCGCCAATGCCACCCGCGCCACGTGCTTGTGCTTCTTGCGCAACAACCGTTCATAATAGCGCCGCGCCGCCGGCGAACTCCGCGTCGCTACCTGCGCCGCTTCCACCATCATCCAGCGCAGCCAGGGCGACCCCTGCCGCGTGATCCCGCACCGCGCCGCTTTCCCCGCCGATTCCCGCACCCGCGGCACCAGCCCGGCATAACTGCACAGCGCTTCTTTATCCCGAAAGCGCCCAATCTCTCCAATCTCCGCCAGCACCATCATCGCCGAACATTCCCCGATCCCCGGAATCGTCAGCAGCCACTCTACCCGCGGGTCCTGTTTTGCTTTTTCACTTAGTTGAAGGTTTTGCTTTTGAATTTCTTCCCTGTAACCATCCAACAAACGCAAGCACACCTCCACCGACTCCCGCGCCTGCACCGGCAGCTTCACTCCCGCCAGCCACAGCCGTCCGCGCTTCCCGAATAAATCCGTCGCCGGAGAACGCAGCCCCTGCTGATGCAACACCGCGTGCACCTGGTTCTTCAGCCGCGTCCGTTGCCGTACCAGCGTCGCCCGCAACCGCACCTGCTGCTGCCGCGCCTGCGTCTCCCGATCCGCTTTCCACGACTCCGGCAGCAAATCGCAGCGCAGCAAATGCGCCAACGTCTCTGAGTCCACTCGATCGTTCTTCAGCTTCGCCGAAGCAATCGCCTTCACCCGCTGCGGATGCACCAGCACCAGCCGCGTCACCTCCGGCTCCACCACCTCGCGAAACGCCGGCCAGAACCCGCAAGCCTCCACCGCCACCTGCACTTCCTTTCCGCGAAACTGCCGAAAATACTTCCGCAACGCCAGCTTCTCGTTGCTCACCGGCCCGGCCTGCATAATCTTCCCTCTTGCTTCCAGCGCCGTCATGTAACAAAATCTCTGGTGAAGATCTACGCCAACGTGGATCATCTCGTGCCTCCTTCAGGGCTTGTGCTTCGAGCACGTACTCTACCCTTGGAGGCACGCCTTTTTTGTTTTCATTACATCTGAGCGGAGCGGAGGCTTCACGAAGTGAAGTCCCGGCGGAGTCGAAGGACCCCTACGCCCTCTCGCTCCGCGGGACGCATCAGGGAGTTCTCCCCTCGGCGCGCAAGTTAGCGGTACGACGCTACTGGATGTTGCACAGCCAAGTTGGGTATCCAGAGATCGGAAAACGAAAACCTGTTTCCCACTTTTCCACCACCCCGGCTACGGCTGCGGCGGGATGTTCGCATAGAAGAATCATGGTCGATGTTTGAGGCCGAATCGATGGTTGGTGGAGCGATCTTCCGCCGGCAGGTGATTCCGGGTGAGATTTCCAGAGTCTTGGTCCTCAACCTCTGTGGCGAACACGACGGTGCGGAAAGCACCGACGACAGAAGTTTGCCCGTGACACCGCCTTCGTTCTTATCGAGGGTGGGTCAGCCCCGATCAAATTGCCAAGGACAAGAATTGAGAGACCGGCAGGGCAACCCCACCGGCCCCTCGTGCTCTTCCCGCCTAAGTTATTCGGCTTTTTCCGCCGCTTTCTTGGCAGCCGGTTTCGGATGGTCCGGAATCGGCTTCACCTTCGTTTCGTCCACCGGCGCCGTGGTGCTAGCCTCGGGGAAAGTCGCGCCGGCCGGAACGATCCATTGTTCCGAAGTGGCTGTGCCTGCGTTCCCGGTGCGAGTTTCGATGCGGCTGGGGTCGACGTTCTGTTTTGCCTCGCCTCCCGAAATGTACGCCTTCACGTCGACTGCGCGCTCGCCCGCCAGGTTCTTACGCCTTTCGTTCGGCCCGGCGTTTCCGACGACCACCAGCCTGGCGTCTGAATCCCTCTGCAAACTGAGCGCAACATCGTCCAGCGCGGCCTTGCACGTGTTGTCCACCCGCCACGGTTTATTGACGTTGGGATATGCACACTCGTTCACCTTGAATCTGGTCAAAATTGCTCAAACTTCACTGTTACGCGCTGGAGAGTTCCAAATCGGGAAAGCTCGACTTGAAGGACGGTTGTTTCCGTCGCAGCACGACATGAGGGTGGGCACTCTAACTGGGAGTGTAAGTCGGGTGTATTTCCTAACATGAACCGGAATAACTGGGTGCCCCACGTCTCGCGGTTTTCGAGACATGGGATGCCGCGAACGTTTCCACTTTCTTCAATTCCACCCCAAACCCTTTCATCACAAACCATCTGTGCGTACCATCACAGACTTCTAACGCGCGCTGCGCGAAAATAGAGAGTCTCTGATCTGGGGGCGAAGACGCGTGCCCGTCCTCACGAGTACGGGCAGTCGAAGCTACGTCAGCCCGAGCGGTTAATCACTCTTTGATAATAGATTGGCTGCAATTCGAGAGGATGAGCGGGCATCAAAAAATCCGCCAAACCTATGAAGTTTAGTAGAACCAAGCAGAAAGTCGAGCTAAGTCCTTATTGCGGAATATTTTGAAAATAAGTCCTTGGCGCTCTAGATTTTGGCGGGAAGACTCCCCCTAACCCCATCATTCCACTGCGGAGGGGGGTGGGGGGTGGTAGTAAACACGGGTTAATACCCTTATAGTTAACAAACAAGAATACGCTTACTGATTTCCCGCCTGCTCCACCGTGATCACATCGAACGACTCGGTCAGATCCGCGTGTCCGGCGAGCGTTTCCCGCGTCTTGCCCTCGACCAGGATGTTGACCCGATTGACCCCCGGAACGTTGAGGGCGAGCGTCTCCACCAGCGAATTCACGGTGAGTTGCTCGCTGAGAATGCCGGAGCGGTGCTGGTCGGCGAAGGCGGCATTCAGATCGATGACGGCCGCTCCCGGATCGACCAGGTAAATGCTGCGGATATCCGCCGCCGGAGCCAGCGGATGGAGCGCGCCCGGTTGCTGATAGATGCGCAGCAGCGCGCGCAATAACTCCTCGGCTCGCTGCTGGCGTCCTCCAGGAAGAGGAATCTGCGCCGCTCGCGGACGGAGCGCTCCGGCGGCGTCATCGGCCACATACAGAGTTACAGTCTCCGTCGGACCGGAGGCTGGAGGAGTTACCGGCAATGCGTCGGCCGCCGAAGATTCAAATTGTCCGGCCTGTCGCCGCATGTGGCGAAGATAGATTCCCATCGACACCACCAGCAGCAGTAGCGCGGCGACTCCGATGAGAAGATGGCGCGGGATCATGGCAGCACCCCGTGATCGGATGATGGGCGCTCGGGTGATCGGATGATCGGGCCATCAGGCCATCCAAAGTCAAAGGCCTTTGACCTTCGATCACCCGATGACCCGATCACCCGATGACCCGATGCTCTTATCATTGTTGTTGTGCTCCCAAACGGTCGCGGACAGAAACGATTGCATCTGCAATCGCCGATGCCGCCCGTTGTTGATAATTGGCCGAGGTCAAATCGGCGATACCATCTTCTCCGGGCGCAAGTTCCACCGCGACTGCGGGCATGAACACGTTATTCAGCGGCCGCAGCGAAGCGGAAGATGCGTGAACCGGGAATTCGCTCTTCTGCATCTCGGCAACGATTGCCGCCGACACAATTCGACTGACGGGCAAAGCCGGTGCTTGCGCCGCGTTCCAGGCATGAAACGCTCCTTTGTTTGTTCCTTCCACCGGAAGCAGCGCGGTGTACACCCGCGCTCCGCTACCCTGCGAAACCGCGTGCAGGCTGATGTAGATTCCGGCGCGCGCCACGTTGGCGGCGGCGGCGCGCTGATCCAGAGTCAAACTGGTATCTCCGTCGCGCAGCAAGGTGACCGCGAAGCCGCGAGTCTCCAGTTCATGGCGCAGCAGGCGGGCAAATCCCAGGGTGACGTCTTTCTCCACCAGTTGATCGGTCAAGGCCGCGCCCCGTTCGTCGCCACCGTGCGCGGGATCGACCACGGCAAGGACACGGTGAGAATTGCCCGAGGCGATGGTTGCCGCCGGTGGAGCTGCCGCCGGATTCTGGGTGACACCGGGCGCCGTCGCCGGCGGGACGGCGGAGACGATGATCGTCCTTCGGTCGTTGCTGAAGCTGGCCATCAGCGGCTCGTTCGCGGCTATATCCAATTCGGCGTCGCCATTGTCCTCGGAGTAACTCGCCTGGGTGATGACCTTGTTGGCAAAAGAAATAAGCTGGCTTCCCGGGGACACGACCGGGTCGCGCTTAAAGGCCATCCGCAGCTTACCCGGCTCAGTGGAGATCGTCGGGTTCACGGGAGCGCTGAAATTGAGCGCCAGGCGGGACGGGTTACTCGCGTCCAGTTGGAAACTGATTTGTATGCCGACATCGCCGACGAATAACCGGCGCGCGCTTTCGTGAAAATTAGCCGATGTTCCCAGGAAACGCGGCAGCAGCGCGTTCAGCGAAGCGAGCGGAACCAATCCGCGAGAGTTTTCAATCAGGAAGGGAGCCGCGAAATCAAAATTGCGGCCATGAATTTTGGCCCGCGTCTTGCCCGCAACAAACTCGGCATCCACCGCGTTATATCGGAGTTTCCAATGGTGTCCGTCCGACTGGCTGCTCACGCGGCCAAGCGGTTCGAGGAGTTCGAGCAGGCCGACATACTCGCGGCCCGCGCGATCGAGGACCGGGAGCGTGTAGATAGCGACGGGAGAGTAGACGGAGATGTGCTTTTCTTCCGCAGCGGGCGCCGCCGACAGAAGGGTCATAGTGGCCAGCAGTACCACGTACCTAGTACTCAGTGCCCAGCACCCCGCTTTCCTTTGAAAACTGGGTACGGGGTACTGAGTACTGGTTTTGCTACTCCAGCGCATAGATCGTGAGCCCACTCAGCAGTTTGGGGTAGAAATCGGTGGACTTCTGGGGCAGGACTTCGCCGGCAAAGGCGATATCGCGAACCTGGTCCATGCGCACAGGATTCATCAGGAACGCCATTTGCACCTTTCCACTTTGAACCTGCGTCAGCACTTCCTCGGCCTCACGACAATACGAAACGTTCTCCTGATTGCGAATGGCTTCCTCCGAGATCTTCAGCACACCTTCCAGCAGGCACTTGTGGAGTTGCACGACGTCCAGCGATTGCTGGCGCACAGAGAGGCTTCCGAACAAGCTGGAGCCAATGGCCTTGGGCGAATGTAGCAGAAATGCGCGCTCGGCGGCGACTGCGAGCAGCGCCGTTCCGGCGTGCCCTGCCTGCCGCAGAATGGCGGTGGCGCGCACGGCATCGATTCCGGCATCGACCTCTTCCACATTGAAGAGTTTCTGCGCCTCCGCCTGAAATTGCGCTACCGAAAAAGATGGTAGGCCGAAGACAAGCCGGTGCGTGGGCAGAATCACCAGGCCCGGCCGATCCATATCGACGAAGGTCATCATCACGGAGTCGTACGGAGCCGGCGGATCTGTCTGCACTCCGGCTCCCGCAGCAGCGCGTCGTTCATTAGCTCGTCGTTCGTTGCGATAGTTCAATGCCGTTTCATAGCGATGATGGCCGTCGGCGATGATCAGCTTGCGGTCACGCATCTGTTCCTGCACGGCGGCGATTACCGATGCATCGGAAATCTTCCAGACGCGGTGCACTACGTCGTACTCGTCGGTGACCTCGATGTCTGGAGATGTGTCCGAGGCTGCCGCCGAATCGAGCAGGGCGTCCACTTTGCCCGCTCCGCTGTAGAGCATGAAGATCTGGCCGAAGTGGGCTCGATTGGCGCGCAACAGATCGAGCCGGTCGGCTTTCGGCTTGGCCAGCGTCTGCTCGTGGCGGAACACGACGCCCGCGGAATATTCCTCGATCCGCCCGAGAGCGGTGAAGCCCCGCCGCTCGGCCCGCGCCTCGGTGCCCGGAGCGCCTCCCGGAACGTATCCAGGAACTATGAACGTCTGGGAGTAGCGGTAGAGCGAGGGCTCGGCATCACGCCGCAAAACGCCCGTCTGGCGCCAGTTCTGGAAGGACGCCGCCGCTCGGGTATAGACGTTCTCGGCGTCCCCGTCTCCGGGCAGGCGTTTCCCAAGAATGATCCGGACCAGGTTATAGGGACTGGCCTGGAAGTAGCGGTCCTGCATTGCAGGGGTGATTTTGTCGTAGGGTTGGGTCACAACTTGCTGAATCGGCACGCGCTCCGGGTCGTAGCGCCAAGCCTTGAATGGAGAAATAATTGCCATAAGAGGAAGTCAGAATTGTAGCAGGGACGATTCGACTCCGGTCCAGATTGGGAAGAGAGAAAAAGGATGCACACAGTCAGAAGACAACCTTTGACGATCCGCGCAATCTAACGTGTAGACAAAAAAGTGACAACACTTTTTTGGCTTTGTGCTAGTATCCGGCTCAGTAGAGATTCTTTTGGCCTGCCTTTTGGGGTGCGGGTCGCCTCCCTTCACGGCGCGGATTTAGTAGGGCCTATGTTGTACGGCAAACAGTTCTCGGCTCGCCTCTCGTTCGCTGCACTGCTGGTGTTTGCTGTGTGCAGTACAGTCCCGCTTTTGGCGCAGAGTTCGACGGAGGACGTTCACGTCCAGCCGCGCATTCAAGCGTCGGCGCCAAAGGAACCGGACTTGGATCCGGCGTTCAAGACCCACACCAAGCCCTTCAAAGTCGACGTGGACATGGTCCTGGTGCCGGTCACCATCACCGATCCCCTAAATCGGCTCGTAACCGGCCTGGACCGGGAGAACTTCAACCTTTTCGAAGGCAGAGAACAGCAGGAGATTAAGACGTTTTCCAGCGAAGATGCTCCAGTTTCGATCGGCGTGATCTTTGACATGAGCGGCAGCATGAGCAGCAAGATCGAGCGTGCCCGCGAGGCGGTTGTGGAATTCTTCAAGACCGCCAATCCACAGGACGAGTTCTTCATGATCACCTTCGCCGACCGGCCGGAGGAGATTGCCGATTTCACCAGCTCGGTGGATGACATACAGGGCCGGCTCGTCTACACCATTCCCAAGGGGCGCACCGCGCTGCTGGACGCCATTTACCTCGGCGTCACCAAGATGCGCCAAGCCAAGTATCCGAAGAAGGCTTTGTTGATCATCTCCGATGGCGGCGACAACCATAGCCGCTATACGGAAGGCGAAATCCGTTCCATGGTCAAAGAGGCCGACATCCTTATCTATGCCATCGGCATCTACGATCATTACTTCCCGACCGAAGAAGAACGGCTCGGACCCAGCCTGCTCAGCGATGTCACCGAACTGACCGGTGGCCGGGCTTTTACCATTGATAACCCGAACGACCTGGCGGACGTTTCCACAAAAATTGGCATCGAGTTGCGCAACCAATATGTCATCGGATACCGTCCAAAGAACCCAGTGCGCGATGGCAAATGGCGTAAAATAAAAGTGAAACTTTTGCCGCCAAAAGGACTGCCGCCGCTGAAGGTCTACGCCAAGACGGGTTATTATGCGCCGACGGAATGACATTTTTCTACTGATTCTCTTCCTGCTGACGGCGCTATCCCTGGCGAACTCTCAAACCAAGGCGGAAGCCCCGAATCCGCCATCTTCGGCCCCGGCTGCAAGTTCCCAATCACCCGCAAGTTCCCAATCGTCGTCCCCGGCGGCCACCAGCTCCGCCCAGGGTCCGGATGCCGCCGACAGCGGCGTCTTCGTTTTCCGCAAGGAAGTCGAAGAAGTGGTGCTGCATGCCACGGTCGTGGACGATAAGCAACGCATCGTCACCAGCCTCGACAAAGACGATTTCAACGTCTACGAGGATGGGCATCCGCAAACCATTACGTCATTCCGCCACGAAGACATTCCGGTGGCGATGGGCATCGTGGTCGATAACTCTGGTTCCATGCGGGAGAAGCGTCAAAAGGTGAACGCAGCGGCTGTGAATCTGGTGCGGTCTTCAAACCCAAATGATGAGGTATTCATTGTCAACTTCAACGACGAGTACTATCTTGACCAGGACTTCACTTCCAACATCAATAAGCTGAAAGAGGGACTGGAAAAGATCGAGGCGCGCGGCGGAACAGCGCTTTACGACGCGGTCGTCGCCTCCGCCGACCACTTGAAAAGGGATGCGAGACTCGAGAAGAAAGTCCTTTTTGTGGTTACGGACGGAGACGACAACGAGAGCGCGGAAACTCTTGAGCAGGCGGTGCGGCGTCTGCAGGGCGACGGCGGCCCGACCGTTTACGCTATTGGCATCCTGGAGAAAGAAGAGCATCCGAAGCACGCCAAACGCGCCCTGCAAATCATGTCCGAGAGAACGGGGGGCCTCGCTTTTTTCCCCCAAACGCTGGACGAAGTGGACGCCATCAGCCGCACTGTGGCCCACGATATTCGCAGCCAGTACACCATCGGATATAAACCGACGACACCGAAAACCCAGGGCGGCTACCGCCAAGTGAGAGTGGACGCGCGTTCGCGCAGCTACGGCAAACTCACGGTGCGCACGAAGAGCGGTTACTACGCCGGCAGCGAGCCTGCTTCGGGGGCGCAGTAGAAGACAATTTGTAATTTGCGATTTGCAATTGGTAATTTGAAATCGATTTTCGGTTGCCCGCGGCGGCGGTCCCAAATTCAAGGAGATTTGCAAAATTACAAATTACCAATCCTCGCATTGACGCTTTCCCCTTCTGTTCCTTACTCTGGAATGTGGCGACAACAACCTCAAACTCGCGCCTGCGCGTTAGCGACGATATATCGAAGCTCGTCGGCGAGACGCCGATGCTGCAAATGAAGAAGCTGGCCCCTCCGGGAGCGGCCGATATTTTCGCCAAACTCGAATACCTGAATCCGGGCGGCAGTGTGAAAGACCGCGCTGCTATTGGCTTGATCGAGCGCGCCGAGCGCGAAGGCAAGCTCAAGCCCGGCGGTACCGTGATTGAAGCTACGGCTGGAAACACCGGTATCGGCCTCGCTCTGATCGGCGTGTCGCGCGGCTACAAGGTGCGCCTGTTCATCCCGGAAAAATTTTCGGAAGAAAAGGCCATCATCATGCGCGCCCTTGGCGCCGAGGTGATCCGCACCCCGGAGGGCGAGGGGATGCAAGGCGCCATCCAGCGCGCGCGGGATCTGCTGGCAACCGATCCCTCCGCTTTCATGGCCGCGCAGTTCGACAACCCGGCCAACACGGACTACCACTACGAAACTACCGCGCGCGAGATCTTTGAGCAGATGGAGGGGCGCGTCGATGCCATCACGGTCGGCTGCGGCACGGCGGGAACCTTTAGCGGCATTGCCCGTTTTCTCAAGGAGCGCATCGCGAGTGTGCACGCGGTTGCGGTGGAGACGCAAGGCTCGATCCTCGGTGGAGGAAAGGCCGGTCCACACAAGGTGGAAGGCATCGGCAATAGCTTTATTCCTGGAAATTTCGACCGTTCGGTTTGCGACGAAGTGATGATGGTGACCGATGACCAGGCCTTCGGCATGGTCAAGGAACTTGCCGCACGCGAAGGCGTTCTCGGAGGCTCAAGCGCTGGCGCCAACGTGTATGCGGCGGTTGAAATCGCCAAACGACTCGGGGCAGGGAAACGCGTGGTGACGCTGATTCCCGATTCTGCGGAACGGTATTTGTCGAAGAAAATCTTTGAAGGCGGAATATAGAGAGACGCTGTTCGCCGTTCGACGGAAAGCGAATAGCGAACTGTGACAGGTGAACTCAGGAGAACCCTGTGACCACGAAACCATCGGGCTTCGCAACCCGCGCCATCCATGCTGGACAAGAGCCCGATCCCCTCACCGGTGCGGTCAGCGCACCCATCTATCCGACTTCCACTTACGTTCAGGAAGAAATCGGAAAACACAAAGGCTACGAATACTCGCGCGTATCGAATCCCACTCGCGACCGGCTGGAGACGAACCTTGCCGCGCTCGAAGGCGGGACGGCAGCGCGCGTCTTCGGTAGCGGAATGGCGGCGATCAACGCCGTTGCTACCATGCTCAAGGCCGGCGACCACGTTGTTGCCGGCCACAATCTCTATGGCGGGACGCCGCGCCTATTCAATCAGGTCCTCGTCAACTTCGGCCTTACATTTACCTACGTCGATACATCCGACCTCAGTCAGGTTGAGCGCGCATTCCAGAAGAACACGCGGCTGCTGTTTCTGGAGACGCCGACCAATCCTCTGATGGAGCTTTGCGACCTTCGCGCCATCGGCGAACTGAGCCACCGGCACGGCGTTGAGGTCGTCGTCGACAATACTTTCATGTCGCCATATTTTCAGCGTCCCATCGAGTTCGGCGCCGACATGGTGGTCCACTCGACCACGAAATTTCTTAACGGACACAGCGACGGGCTGGGCGGCGTTGTCGTCTGCACCAAACCCGAGCAGGCGGAAAAACTTGCTTTTCTTCAGAAGTGCGCCGGCGCCATCCTGTCACCTTTCGAGTGCTGGCTGATCTTGCGCGGCGTCAAGACTCTGGCCGTGCGCATGGCACAGCACGATCGCAACGGCCGCGAGGTCGCTGACTATCTCTCGAAACACGTCAAGGTGCGCAAGGTCTTCTATCCCGGACTGCCCGATCATCCGCAGCACGAACTGGCTAAGCGCCAGATGTCGGGCTTCGGGTCGATGATCGCCTTCGAAACCGGATCGCTCGCGAACGCCAACAAGATGCTGCGTAAGGTGCGCGTGTGTTCGCTGGCCGAGTCGCTGGGCGGAGTTGAAACCCTGATTTCGCATCCCGCAACCATGACGCACGCCGCCGTTGGCGAAGAAGGACGGCGCAAAATCGGAATCACCGACGGGCTGGTCCGCATCTCGGTCGGCATTGAGGACGTGGACGATATCCTTGCCGATCTCGATCAGGCGCTGGCCGAAATCTAGCTTTCAGCCGTCAGCTATCAGCCATCAGTAAAAACTGATTTAACGGATGGCTGATAGCTGACGGCTGTGTCAGCGCACGGAATCTCCAATCCACTCCAGATATGCGGCGCTCCCATCTTCAATGGCAAGCTCGATACACTCGGGAAGTTCGTAGGAATGCAGCTCGCTCAAGGCCGCGCGCAGGCGATCGCAAACGTCTTCGGTCGTCTTGATCAGGAGCAGCCACTCCGTCGCCGTCTCGATCTCGCCTTGCCAGCGATACACCGATTCAATTTGGGGAGCGATGTTGACGCAGGCCGCCAGTTGCCGCTCCACCAGTGCATGGGAGATGCTTCGAGCTTCTTCGAGCGAGCCGCACGTCGTGAGAACGAGCCTTTTGTCGGTCATATAAAATCGAGATTCCAGCTTCAGGTTGAAAGTTTACTGGAAGCATACGAGGCATAGGATGGCAACGCAAATCAAGTTCGGCACATCTGGATGGCGGGCTGTGATGGCCGAAGAGTTCACGTTTGCCAATGTTCGCCGGGCGGTGCACGGTATCGCGCGCTACATGTTGGCGCAGAAATCGAGTGGGGCAAGATTTAAGGTTGTTGTTGGGCGCGACCCGCGCTTTCTAGGCGAAACTTTCTGCTCCATGGCCGCCGACATCTTGTCCAGCTACGACATTGCGCCGCTGGTCATCGCGGAGCCTACGCCCACACCCGCAATTTCCTACGCGGTGATCCAATCCAAGGCCGACGGCGCTATTAACTTCACCGCTGCCCACAATCCGCCTGAATTTAACGGCATCAAGTTCTCGACGCCCGATGGCGCGCCGGCGCTTCCGCAAGTCACGACGGCCATCGAGGGTGAGATCGCGGCCATCCTTGCTGATGCGAGTCCGCAAACGCCGCACACCACAAATGCCGAGGTGCAGTCGCAGTCCCAATCTCAATTCATCGACCCGCGCCGCATGTATCTATCGCGTTTGCGCGAAATCGTCGATCTCGATGTCATTCAGAAAGCCGGCGTGAAGATTGCCTTCGACCCCATGTGGGGAGCTGGCCGTGGCTATCCTGACGCTTTGCTGCGCGACGCCGGCGTGATGGTGGCCACCGTTCACGACACCCGCGACGTTCTTTTCGGAGGCCACGCTCCCGAGCCCGACGATCTGCTGCTCGAAGACCTTCGTTGCAAGATGCGCGAAATGGACGTGAGTATTGGAATCGGCATCGCGACCGATGGCGATGCCGGGCGCTTCGGGATTGTCGACGGCGATGGCACGTTCCTCCAGCCCAACTACATTCTCGCTCTGCTCTTCGATTACCTGGTCGAAACGCGCGGCTGGACGAACGGAGTCGGCAAGTCCGTCGTCACCACCAATCTCATCAACGCGCTGGCCGAGAAACACAAGGTCGAGATCTATGAAACCCCGGTTGGATTCAAATACATTGGCGAACTGATCAGGCAGAACAAGATCCTGATCGGCGGTGAAGAGAGTGCCGGCCTCTCCATCCGCAAGCATGTTCCGGAGAAAGACGGCGTGCTCGCCGGGTTGCTGTGCTGCGAGATGGTGGCGCGCCGGGGCAAGTCGCTCGGCAAACAACTGGCCGATCTATTTGCCAAAGTTGGTTCCTACTATCCTTTAAGAGAGAACTTCCGCTTGACGGCGGAAGTAAAACAGAAGTTTACTGAGAAGTTACGGGGCGATCCGAGCGAGTTTTATGGCATCAAAGTTGCGCAAGCGGTGAGGATCGACGGACTCAAACTCGTACTCGCCGACGGATCGTGGGTGTGCTACCGGCTCTCAGGCACGGAGCCAGTGGTGCGCGTGTATAGCGAAGCGCGCAGCCGGGAAGGCCTCGCAAAGTTGAGCAGGGCAGCGAAAGCATGGATCTTCGACTAGGACCAACGCCGAGAATGCGCATCCTGCCACGTCCGGAGGAACGGCTGCGCGCGGTCATGAATCAGGCCATGGGTCAGGCTCCGAAGGCGGAGGCCGTGGCGGCGCGCTGGGTGGAGCGCACGCGTCCGGTCTGGTCGTGGCTGGTGCTGGAGTGGCGTCGTTTGGGAACGGCGGCCGCTATCCTTATTATCTTTGGGTTAGTGTTGCACGCCATGTTTGGAGCCAACGGCATGGTCGTCTATCGTCAGAAGCGCACCGAGGTGCAATCACTCCAGACGGAGGTTGAGCGCCTGCAGAAGGAAAACAGCCAGTACGCCAATCAGATCAAATCGCTCAAATCCGATCCCGCGGCCATCGAGAAGGAAGCCCGCGAGCAACTTCACTACACACGGCCTGGAGAAGTTGTTTATGTTGCCCCCGATCCTCCGCAAAAACCGCCCTCCGGCCGCGCGAAAAACGACGCTAAGAACGGACGCTAAGAACGACAGGTCGACGCCCTGCGTCTGCTTCTTCTGTGATAGAGTGCAAGGATCGCATCTTGTGTGGGAACCAATCTAAGGTGGAAACCAAAACAAAGGAGGGTGACATGCGGAAATTTCTCTTGTTGTTACTTGCCGGCGCTTTGATTGTGCTGGTCGTCTCAGTGTCATTTGCCAGCGATGCCCAAACGGTGAACGGCTGGGTTAGCGATTCCAAGTGTGGCGTTAAGGGAGCCAACGCGGATCATGCCGGATGCGCTAAGAAGTGCATTGAAGGCGGCGCCAGCGCGGTGGTTGTTACCGACAAGGACCAGAAGGTTCTGGCGGTGGACAATCCCGATGCCCTTAAGGAGCACTATGGACATCATGTTGCCGTGACCGGACACATCGACGGCGACAAGATCCACGTTGACAGCGTCAAGATGCTTTAGGAGTACGAATTCAGCTGACGCAAACAGGGCGGCCCTGGTGGCCGCCCTAAGTTTTTTCTCGTCGAGCGACTGGCGTCTGGCTCGTCCACGCAAATTCCTGGTGCGAATCAAGAGTCGCTCTGATTCCATGCAGTGGCCAAGCTGCGCTCGGTTGGACCCTTCGACTTCCCCCTCGACTTCGCTCGGGGCTTCGGCAAAACCGGGCAGGCTCGCGAGGTGCCCGTCCCGACACGACCAGACTCTATCGCACGACACCTTCCAGCGGCGAACTTGCGGTCGCATAGAGCTTTCGCGGCATGCGCCCCGCCATGTAAGCCTGCCGTCCAGCGAGCACGGCGTGTTTCATCGCTTCCGCCATCAGCAGCGGTTCCTGGGCACCGGCAATGCCGGTATTCATCAGGACGGCGTCGTAGCCTAGCTCCATGGCGATGGCAGCGTCGGAGGCTGTGCCCACGCCCGCGTCCACAATCAGCGGGATTCCCGTGATCAGCTCGCGCAGGATTCGCAGGTTGGCGGAGTTCTGAATCCCCAGTCCGCTGCCGATCGGCGCGCCCAAAGGCATCACCGCAGAAGCTCCCGCGTCCACCAGCCGTTTGGCGAACACAATGTCGTCGGACGTATAGGCCAGCACCGTGAATCCCTCTTTCGCGAGCACACCGGTGGCTTCGAGCGTCGCTTGCACATCCGGATACAGCGTCGCCTGGTCGCCAATCACTTCCAGCTTGATCCAGTCCGAGAGCCCCACCTCACGCGCCAGCCGGGCGGTGCGAATGGTGTCGTCGGCCGTGTAGCAGCCGGCGGTGTTGGGGAGAAGGAAATACTTATTCGGATCGATGTAATCGAGCAGAGATTCCTTGCTGCGGTCGAGATTTACGCGGCGCACGGCCACGGTCACCATGTCGGCGCCGCTGGCTTCCAGCGCGCGGGCGGTTTCCTGAAAAGACTTGTATTTGCCGGTCCCAACGATCAGGCGGGAACGGAACTGCCTGCCAGCGATAATGAGTGAATCCGACATGATCCTATTGTACGGCTGCGGCCAGCTTAGCCGACGGGTCCAGCCGGGCGGGGACGCCCGGCGCTCCATATCCGGCACTCCACTGGCTCACCCTCCGGTTGCCTCCGCCTTCGCGTACATCTCATCAATCAATGACCGGTATCGCTCCTCGATTCCCCGCCGCCGCACTTTGAATGTATGCGTCAGCGTTCCATCCGCCGCCGAAAGTTCTTCAGGCACCACCAGCACGCGTTTCAGTTTTTCGAAACGCGCCAGATTCTGGTTCAGGTCTTCAATGATGCCTTCATAGAGTGCCTGCACCTTGGCGTTTGCGACCAGCGCTTCTCGCGAACCGAATTCAATCTGGTTCGCCCGCGCCCAATCTTCCAGAGCAGGAAAGTGGGGCGCGATCAGCACCGCAGGAAACTTCCTCCGGTCACCGAAGACCACTGCGGTCCCAATCAGCGGATTCAGCTTCAGTGAATTCTCGATCGGCTGGGGCGCAATGAACTTCCCGCCGGAAGTCTTGATCAGATCCTTCTTGCGATCCGTGATCGAAAGAAATCCCTCGCTGTCGAGGTGCCCAATGTCGCCTGTCTTGAACCATCCGTCCACAAACGCGTCGCGCGTTGCCTCCGGACGTTTCCAATAGCCCTTGAATACAGAGGGTCCGCGCACCAGCACCTCGCCGTCGCTGGCAATCCGAACCTCAATGTTCGGCAGCGGCTTGCCGACTGTTCCCAATTTGTGAGCGAGCGGCGTGTTTACCGCGATCACCGGTGAAGTCTCCGTCAACCCGTACCCCTCGTGGATGGGAATGCCGATATCGGCATACCACTCGACCAATTCGCGGCCCAATGGCGCACCTCCGGAAATGAACTCGTGGGCTTTTCCACCGATTCCCACGCGTACTTTGGAAAAGACCAGGCGATTCGCGATTTTCCAGGAGAGCGCAGTGGGCGCGGCTCCGGCAAGAGTCTCGGCGCGATGGGCGCGCCCCACCGAGACCGCCCAGCGATAGACAGAGCTTTTCGGGAAGCCTGCAGCCTTGAGGATCACCTGTTGGCGAATCTTCTCGTACACGCGCGGCACAGCGACAAAGATGTCGGGCTGCACTTCCGCCAAAGCCTGCACCAGTTGCCCAATGTCAGGACAATACGCCAGCGCCACCCCGAGGTAGAGCAGCGCGAAATCCACGTGCCGCGCAGTCACATGAGAGAGCGGCAGAAACGACACGCTCACTTCTTCTTTCGTTCCGAAGCCGAATGCTTCCATCGAACACGCGACATTTGACGCCATGTTGCCGTGCGTCAGCATCGCTCCCTTCGGAGTTCCTGTCGTGCCTGAGGTATAGATAATTGTGGCCAGGTCATCCGGCGCAATCGCTTGGGAGAGGGCATCGAATTCCGGATCGAAGTTGATCGGCCCTCGCAGCATGAGTCCCTGCATGTGGGCCGCGTGCGCGGTTTCGACCGCATCCATCACCAGTATCCGCTCGACCGGCGTGTGGCGTTGGATGGTCAGCACCTTTTCCAACTGGTTCTTTGTGGACACCGCGATGACGCGCGCGCCGGAGTCGTTGAGGATGAAGGAAGTCTGATCCGCCGTCTGCGTGGGATAAATCGGAACCGTGACCGCGCCCATGGCAAGCGCAGCGAAATCGGTAATGGCCCATTCCGGGCGATTTTCGCTAAGGATGGCGACGCGATCGCCCTTGCTAACACCCCAGGATTCAAGCGCGCGAGCCAAGCCAACGACACTGCGGTAAATTTCTGTGGAAGAGATCGGGACCCAGCCCAGCGCCCCCCTTTGCAGCATGACGCGGTCGCGGCGCTTCTTGCAGATCGCCAACAAGATGTCATTCAGAGTCTGGAGGCTCATCCGTTCCGATCAAGGTCCCGCAAATCATTCTACAAAGTCATTGTACGCAGTCATTGTACAGAGTCCGAAGAGGCGCCTCCGCATGGCGTCTCATTGAGCACTTTGGCGTTCTGACTGCGCCTCCAGTCGCGCGCTCCACCCAGTTTTTCCCCCGTCACCACAGTTGTGTTATGCTTTTGCTGCGGGGTGGAGCAGTCTGGTAGCTCGTTGGGCTCATAACCCAAAGGTCGGTGGTTCAAATCCACCCCCCGCAACCATTTACGGATTTGAGGGACTACCGGCGTAGTCCCCAATTCCAAAATC
>Ga0182030_10001249_pt1 | contig 51909 bp, 48 predicted proteins | sample 812S3MmetaG_FD_121299 | JGI IMG/M metagenome (GOLD analysis project Ga0182030, IMG submission 121299) | Permafrost microbial communities from Stordalen Mire, Sweden - 812S3M metaG (Illumina Assembly) | ecosystem: Environmental > Terrestrial > Soil > Wetlands > Permafrost | place: Sweden...
ACCTCCAGGGCGTGCGCCAGCGCTGCCAGGACTTCCCGGTTCGCCGCGCCGTCCACGGCTCGTGAGCGCACTCGCACGACCAGGTGGTCGCCGCGGAGCCCTCCCACACCCGGATGGCGGGCCCCGGGATGCACGTGCACAGGGAAGATGAAGGAGGGCTGGTCCATTTCTGGAGAGTAGTTCTCCTAGGCTGGAGGTACATGGAGGGAGAAGCGTGGGACTGAACTTGCGTGACGCGATTTCCCAAGTCACCGCGCCTGGCGAGCTGTTCGAGGTGACCGAGCGGACGACCGACGGCATCACGCGGCGTGTCTTCAAGAATTCTCCCGCCACGCTACGCGACATCTTTGACGGCGCGCGTGGCGCGACCGAGACCTTTCTCGTCTACGAGGGTGAAGAGTGGTCCTTCGACGACGTCATGAGATCAGTCGACGAGTTCGCCGACGCACTGGTCAGCCATTTCGAGGTCGGGCGCGGTGACCGGGTGGGCATCGCCATGCGCAACATCCCCGAGTGGATCGTCGCCTTCGCGGCGATCGTCTCGGTGGGTGCCATCGCAGTGTCGCTGAACGCGTGGTGGACGGCCGAGGAACTCGACTTCGCCATCTGCGACGCCGACCTTCGCGTGGTCGTCGCGGACGAAGATCGCTGCGTGCGAGTGCTCGAGACGTGTCGACGTCGACAGACCCCCGTCGTGTTGGCGCGAAGTGACGTGACGGTCAGTGCCCCCGCGGGTGTTGTGCATTGGGTCGACGTCATCGTCCGCGGTGCGAAGATGCCCGCGGTCGAGATCTCGGGTGCGGACGACGCCACGATCCTCTACACGTCGGGCACCACCGGTCAGCCCAAGGGTGCCGTCTCCACTCACGACGCGATATGTCAGACCCTGATGGCGTTCTCGACCGGCCTCGTCGTGGAAGGACGTCGGCGCGGTCCGCGCGACCATCCTCCCAGTGATCCCACCTGTTTCATTTTGATCGTGCCCCTCTTTCACGTCACCGGTTGTGTCCCGGTCATGCTGTCGTGCTTCTCGTGGCACTTCAAACTGGTGATGATGCATCGATGGGATCCCGAGGGCGCGCTCGGTCTCATCGAGAAGCACCGGGTGACCAACGTCGTGGGCGTCCCCACCCAGTCCTGGGACCTGGTGAACTTTCCACGCCTGTCCAAATTCGACACCTCCTCACTCGTCACCGTCGGAGGAGGCGGCGCGCCCGCGCCGTCCGCGTTGGTCAGCCGAGTGGACCAGGTATTCGAGAACGCCCGGCCAAACCTGGCCTTCGGTATGACCGAATCCAACGCCTACGGACCCCAGAACTACGGTGACGACTTTCAGCGTCATCCCACGTCCACCGGACAGACGCCGACGGTGGTGATGGATGTCGAGATTCGCGACCCCCAAGGTCACGTGATGGCCCCGAGTGAAGTGGGCGAGATCTGGGTGTCGGGGCCGACCCTCTTTCGAGGTTATTGGCACCATCCCGAGGCGACGGCCGAGACCTTGGTCGAGGGATGGTTGCGCACCGGTGATGTCGGGTTCCTCGACGAGGAGGGTTTCCTCTTCATCGAGGACCGGTTGAAGGACATGATCCTGCGCGGCGGCGCCAATGTGTACTGCGCCGAAGTGGAGTCGGTGTTGTACGAGCACCCCTCGGTATTAGAAGCCGCGGTGTGCGGGCTACCCGACGAACGTCTGGGCGAGTCGGTCGCGGCAGTGGTGGTGGTGCGCGACGGCGCTCATCTCACCGAGGAGCAACTGACGGCGTTCCTGTCGACGCGTCTGGCGTCCTACAAGATACCCACCCGTATCGCCTTCACCACGGAGCGACTTCCGACCAATGCAACCGGCAAGATCGTCAAGTCCGCGCTGGCGCAGCACTACTTTCGCACTACCGCCTGAATCGACTCACGGGCGTAGTCGGCCAGATTGAGCGACTCGAGTTTCTCGATCGGGTACCACGCCGCATGGTCGGTGGTCCCGTGGACCTCGCTGGTGAGGTCGCCGCCCGCCAGGGCGACGACGTAAATGATCCGCACCGTGTGGATGCGGTCACCGTTATCGCGTTTGCGGACATCGCTGGTCACCGAGAAGAGCTCGGGGTCCGTGACGCGAAGACCGGTCTCTTCGAGGAACTCGCGGATCAGGGTCTCCTCCGGCGTCTCGCCGAAGTCAATTCCCCCGCCGGGCAACCACCACAACGGTGGCACGTGATTGGGGTTGGAAGAGCGGACCAGTGCGACGGAACCCTCGTGCACCAAGATGCCGTAGGCGCGAACGCTGCTGTGTTGCTTACTCATAAGGCCTCGAACCAGGCGCGTCAGGGAACCGCGGGCGCCGTGATGGCGAGTCTACGTGGCGAGCGGGGTGCAATTTAGCGAGTCTGAGGGAATCCCAAGTCGATCTGGGACTCCGAGGCCAGGGGCCAGCGCGTCGTGACCACCTTGGCGCGTGAGTAGAAAGCGATGCCCTCGGGCCCGTAGATGTGCGAATGCCCGAACAATGAATTCTTCCATCCTCCGAAGGAGTAACTCGACACCGGGACCGGAATCGGGACGTTGACGCCGATCATGCCGACACTCACCTGGCGACTGAAGAGACGCGCCGCGTTGCCATCACGGGTGAAGATCGCAGTGCCATTGCCGTAGGGGTTGGCGTTGATGAGGGCGACGGCGTCAGCGTAGGTGGCCACGCGCGTCACTCCTAGGACGGGTCCGAAGATCTCATCGTCGTACGCGCGCATGCCCGGAGCCACGCCGTCGAGCAGACACGGTCCGATGAAGAAGCCAGGGAGCGAGGACAACGCCGATCCATCACGCACCACGGTGACGCCCGGGTCCGGGCTCTTCACGTAACTCAGCACGCGCTGACGGTGTTCATCGGTGATGACGGGTCCGAAATCGCTAGCCGGATTGTCGCCCGCTCCCACCGTCAACCGGTCGACGCGTTCGGCGATCTTGGCCACCAACTCGTCAGCGATGTCGCCCACCGCGACCACCACGCTGATTGCCATGCATCGTTCGCCCGCGGCGCCGTAACCCGCGTTGATGGCGGCGTCGGCGGCGATGTCGAGGTCGGCGTCGGCCAAGACCACCATGTGATTCTTGGCACCACCTAACGCCTGAACTCGCTTGCCGTGCTCGGTGGCGACGTTGTAAACGTGACGCGCCACTGGGGTGGAGCCAACGAAGCTCACCGCATCCACGCCTTCGTGCTCAAGTAATTGGTTGACCGTGGCGGGGTTGCCCTGCAGGACGCTGAAGACGCCGGCGGGCAGTCCCGCTTCGCTCAATAGTTCACCCAAGCGCACTGAGACGGACGGATCACGCTCCGACGGCTTGAGGATGACGACGTTGCCGGTGGCCAAGGCGTTGGCCGTCATCCACAGGGGGACCATGATGGGAAAGTTGAACGGGGTGATTGCGGCCACGACGCCGAGTGACTCGCGGAACGAATGCACGTCAACGCCGTCGGCCACTTGCGAGGAGAAACCTCCCTTGAGGTGGTCGGTCAGTCCGCAGGCGTATTCGACGTTCTCCAAGCCGCGCGCGATCTCTCCTTTCGCGTCGGCGATGGTCTTGCCGTGTTCGAAAGTGATCAAGGCGGCGAGCTCGTCGGTGTGTTGCACCAGCAGATGGCGCAGCGCGAAGAGGATGTTGGTGCGCTGCGAGAGGGTCGAATGGCGCCAAGTCTGCCACGCGGCTCGTGCCGAGGCGACGACCTCATCGACCACCGTGGTAGACGGCAGCGGCACTCGGGCCGTCGTCTCGCCGGTAGCGGGGTTGAACACGGGCAACTCTCCGGGGGCTGAGACGATGGCGCCGTCGATGTAGTGGGGAATGGTGCGCATGGACTTCTCCTTGATCGACTCCAATCTATCGGCGCGGGCTCGACCCGAGAAGACGTGGTCGCGCTCATTAAGGTGGAGCGATGAGCGACTTCGAACTGGTGCGGTTGGCCGACGCCGCGGCGGTGGAACCCGACGGCGAGGGTCGCTACGTCGCCAATCTGGTGCGTGACTACACCGTGCTGGGCGTGCCGAATGGGGGTTATCTCCAATGCGTGATGGCCAGCGCCGCGTTGGCAGCCGCCAGTGACGAAGGTGCCGCGCACCTGCACGCGACGGCGGTGAGCACCAATTTCATGGCGGCCCCCGTCTTGGGCCCCGTGTCACTCACCACTGAGGTTCGCCGGGTGGGTCGCAGTGCCTCGTTCGTGCACGTGGCCTTGTCCCAAGATGGCGTGGTGACGACGGAGTCCTTGGTGACGGTGGGAACGTTGCGCGACTCCTCGGTCCTGCGCTACCAGTCCTCACGGCCCCCGATCATCGCGCCCGTCGAGGAGTGCGTCGCGCTGCCCGTGCTCGAGGAGATGTGGTACCACCACGCGGTTGAAATGCGCCGGGACCCGAGTTCGCTGCAGTGGTGGAACGGCGACGTGGACGTCGGTGAGATCGTGCTGTGGATGAAGTTGACTGATGGGGGAGGCCTCTGGGATCCCTGGCACACGTTGTTCGCCCTGGACGTATTGCCACCGGCGACGGTGCCCCTGGGATCAACGGGTTGGGTGCCAACCCTGCAACTCACGTCGTACGTGCGACGAATCCCCGCCAGTGAGTGGTTGCGCGCTCGTCAGTGGTGCGTGGTGGTGGCCGATGGGCTGGTCGATCAGCGCTGCGAGCTTTTCGATGACACCGGTGAGTTGGTCGCGAGTGCGAGCCAGTTGGCGTTGGTCCGCTTCGGGCAGTCCTAAGGTGAGCGTCGCGCGTGCCAACGATGACGGCTCGTTGCACGTGCGGGCCCGGCTCGTTATTCCGGCCCACGAGATCGACCTGCGAGTGACGACGTCAGGTGGACCGGGTGGTCAGCACGCGAACCGCTCGCTGACCAAGGTCGTCGCGGGATTCGACGTGATGGCGTCCACCGTTCTCACTGATGCCGATCGTCAGTTACTCTTGGCGCGAGTTGGCCCCGAAGTGCGCGCGAGTTCGGGGCGGTTCCGTTCGCAGTCCGCCAACAAGGCTGCCGCCCTTGATTCGCTGGCCAAGAAGCTCGACGTCGCGTTGTTACGACAACCCCCGCGTCGGCCCACTCGACCCACCCGCGCCTCCCAGGTGAGGCGAGTCGATGACAAGAAGGCTCGCTCGCAGATCAAGCAGGGGCGTCGCCGGGTCGAGGACTAGCTCGCCAGGTGTCGTGAGATGACGCCCAGGGCGGTGTGGATCACGTCATCGAGAGCGGAGTCAGTGTTCTCGTGGGGCCCGACGATCGGCGTCAATGATGCGTAGCCCGCGACGAGTAGGGCTCCGTCGTCTCCTTGGTCCTCGCCACTGACGTCACCAACGGACGGCGACGCCGCTCCTAGTAACAGAGGCATCTCGCCCTTGTCCGCCAGTGGCTCTCCGCCCGCGTCGGGGCCGGCGGCCATCACGACTTCGGCCATGGAGATGCGTCCGCGACGCACGCCGCGCAGGTGCTCGCGGGTGACGTTGGGCACGTTGAGGTTGAGCAGCGTCCGTGACGGGGCGCGAAAGAGTTCGTCGAGCACCTCGATGGCGAGCCGAGCGGCGAGGTCGTAGTGGACGTCCTCACCCCACTGGACCGAGACTGCTAGCCCCGACAGGCCCAACTGCGCACCCGACAGAATTGCGCCCACGGTCCCGGAGTGCAGCACGCTGCGCCCGACGTTCGCGCCGGCGTTGATGCCCGAGATGATCAGATCCGGTTTCATGCCGAAGGAGCCCAGCGATCCGATGATCGCGCACAGGGCGGGCGGCGCCTCGACGCCGTAGGTGGCGATGGACTCGGCGCCGGTGATGTGATGACGTTCGTAGCGCACCGTGGGGAAGTCAAAGACGTCACCCAGTGCCGAGGACATGCCCGAATAATTGCGGTCCGGGGCCACGACGAGGGCCTCTCGCTCCTCGCCCGCGGGGCAGTTCTCGATCCACGTGGTGACGGCGCGCGCCAACGCGGCGATGCCCGGTGCCATGACCCCATCATCATTGGTCAGCAGTATTTTCATACCCATCACGCTATCTGTCGTAAGTTACACGTCAGCGAACAAAAGGATTGAACACAGTGCTCCCTTCTGGTGAACAGATTGCGATCGCCCACGGCGACCAGCGCGCGGTGATTACCGAAGTGGGTGCGACGCTGCGAACCTTCGTCAAGGGCGGGGTGAGTGTCGTGGAGGGTTTCGCCGCCGACGAATTGCCCGACGGCGCCCACGGTCAGATCATGTACCCCTGGCCGAACCGCCTGTCGCCCGAACCCTGGTCGTTTTCGGGTCGTACGGCCACCCCGTCGGTCGATGACCATTCCACCAATACCGCCATCCACGGGCTGGTGCGATGGCGACCTTTCGTCATCGATCAGGTCAATCAGAACCGCTGCGTGCTCTCGTTGCGCCTGCATCCCTCGCCGGAGTATCCCTTCTTGAGTGAGATCGCGGTGGCGTACCACCTGGGTTCGCTGGGCCTCACGGTGACCGCGACGGTGACCAATCTCGACGACGTCCCCATCCCGGTGGGCGTGGGGTTCCACCCGTACCTCGCGGTGACCACGCCGACGATCGAAGGTGCGGACCTCGAAGTGCCGGCCAACGCCTACGTAGCCGCGGGCGAGAGACTGCTGCCGACCGGGGAGATTCTGCCGGTTGTCGGTCACGCCCTTGACTTCACTAGCGCCAAGTCAGTGAGCGGACACGAACTCAACGTCACCTTCACTGAGTTGGTCCGCGACAACACCGGCCTGTCGACGGTGAAGATCCGCGACCGCAACGGGGGATTGGTCGAACTTGAGGTCGACCGCAACTTCCCCTACATCCAGGTGTACACCGGCGACGCGCTCGGCCACGGACACCGGCGCACGTCGATCGGCGTGGAGCCAATGACGTGTCCACCCGAAGCCCTGCGTTCGGGCAAGGACATCATCGTCCTCGAGCCCGGTCAGCACTGGGCCGGATCGTGGCGCTTGCGCCGCCGCGAACCGTAGCGTCGCGGTGAACGGGCCGACGGGGGTTGATTTTCCTCGACAATTTGGGAAAATGGCCTTATGCCTTCGGTGAAGCCACTTCGCGTGTCCGATCAGACGCAGAGCGAATCCGCCACGGCGACAATGACCGAACGGCCGTGGAACGTGGTGGTGTGGGACGACCCGGTCACCCCGATGTCGGTCGTCGTCGTCATCTTTCGCAAGATCTTCGGCTATCCCAACAATAAGGCTACGCAGTTGATGCTCACGGTGCACCACGAGGGCCGCGCCATCGTCTGGTCGGGTTCGCTGGAGCGCGCACAGAACTACTGCGTCAAACTGCAGGTGGCCGGTCTGCTCTCGACGATCGAACAAGACTCCTAGTGGCGGCGCGACTCTTCGTACGTCGCCGTGATGGCCGCATCGAAGTACGGCTCAACGACGCCGCACGCGCCATCGCCCGCGAAGCGTTCGGCCACGTCCTGGCGGCCGAGTCCGATCCCGAGCACGAATGGCACGCGAGTTTGAATGGACCCATTGATCCCAGTCATGACGTCGATGACCCCCTGGCGATCTTCAATCGACAGCACGAAGTCACCTCCAACGTGGAATTGGCGGTCGCGACGTTGAGTGAGGAATTCTTGAACGATGCCGAGGCCTGGGCGTGGCTGTGCACGTTGCAAATCGCGCTTCGCGCCACGATCACCGCCAAGGGGATCATGACGAGTGAACGACTGAATGAATCCGACGAATCGACGCGCGACTATATCCAGACGCTTCAGACGTTCTTGTTCAGTCTCGCCGACGCAATGTAGTCGGTCGTCGTTCAATCCATATGTTCGTCGACCGCGGCGAAGTCATCGTCTCGACGTCGACGCGCGCGTCGAAGCACGCGTCGAGGTAGCCACATCGTCGCCATGGCCACCAACGCAACGATGGCACCGAGAGCCGCTAGGTCCTCGTGGGGCGGCAAGTAGTCAAAGGAGACCGTCGACGTTCCGGCCGGGATAGCCACACTTTGGGTGAGTCCATTGTCCGACGTGATGGGCACCGGAGTTCCGTTGACGTGGGCACTCCATCCCGCAATCGACAATTCAAGGCGCGTGAGGATGGTGGGGCTCGGACACGTCACCTTGAGGTGGTCGACCGTGGCGTTGGTGATGACGCACGTTGCGAGTGCGGTGGAGTAAAAGTTCGTCGATGTCGCAATGCGATAGAGATCACTGTGTGCGTCATGAGCCACCAGGGTGAGCCCTAAGGCGCTCAAGGTCGGATCCAACGGCTCGGGCGGGGTGAGGATGTAAGCGACACCCAGAGCCTCGTAATTGGCGATGTGGGCGGCGATGTCGTCTTGACTGGTGGGAGTGAAGGGAAGGGTGAAGATGCGAGAATTCTTAGCCGAGGGTGCCAAATTGGTCGCTATGTAGTCACTGAAGCTTTTTGGAAGAGGGAGGTCGATCGCGTTGATCTCGTTCAACGAGAACTGAGATCCCCAATTCGGATTGAGAACCCCGAGCGAAATGAATCGGTTGAGGCCCTCGTGCTGTTGAAGATAGCTGATCGAGCCGTTCGCAACGTCGACTGTGGCTGGGCTTCGAAACTCCGGTACGGCGAAGAAGAGCAGCGATTCCATCGCCATCACGGCGACCACGGTGGTGAAGAATGCTCGCCCACTAAGGAATTGGAACGCGAAGCCGAGGATCACCAGCGCGATGAAGGGAAGGACCACCAAGAAGATCAGGACGAACTCCAAGGAACCTTTCTCGTGACCATCAGAGGACGTGAGCAGTGCCACGCCTGCGAGAGCGATCACTGCGACGATCAGTGCAGACCACCTCGCAAGTTTTCGAGAAGCGCCGTGCTCGACGATGTCGCTCAACCCCAGGACCGCGAGGATGATGACGGCGAACTCTGACGTGGGCCAGATGTAGCGGGCGAAGGCAACAGAGTCCATCTCGGGCAGTAGGTTCCATCCGTATCGCAATCCGAGAAGATTGAGGACGCCGGCGGTCACTGCCACCAGCCAACCCGCCAGGAACCACCTCAGGTGTCGAAGTCGACGTCCGGTAAGGCCCGAAATCGCGAAAACGGCCACCGACGCTGTGAAATAGCCCAGAACGTTGTACGGGGTCGTCAGGGATCCGCCGAGAATTGCACCTCCCGCATAGGGGTTCACCAAGAGAGGCAAACTGCTGACGGCGGTCGTCGACGTCGAGAGAAGTTTGTCGGCGTGATCACCGACGTTGGCGACGTGAAGGAAGTCGAGAAATGGCACCAGCACCGGCAAGGAGAGACCAATACCGAACGCGCCGGCGACGCAAATTCGAACGAGACCCCACATTCTTTGGATTTTCGGCAACGAAACCAGGCGGGTAACAGCCCAGCCGATGACGAGCAATCCATCGAGGTAGGCCGTCTCGGGAAAACCGGCGTATATCGACAAGGCCATGGCGATCGCCGTCACCGTCAGCCCTACTCGTTGGTTCGCGCGGCGCTCGTCCAACGTCATCTCGATACCGAGAATCATGAGTGGCAAGAAGCAGATGGGATTCACCACCGCGTTGCCGATCCAGGCGTAGGTGCCATTGAGGGCGAAGAGGATTCCTCCCAACGTGGCGATGACCGCTCCGACCCCCAGACGACGGACCAGGAGATAGGTGCTGATTCCGGCGATCATCTGGAGAGCGAGGTGAAAGAGCAGCAACCCCGAAGGAAGGGCGAACAAGAGCACCAGCGGAAATAGCGCCGCCGATTGCATCTCACCAGCGAGTGGTTGGCCCAGCCCTTCGAAGTAGTTCCACCAGGGAATGTGTCCGTGCAGTAGATCAAGTGCGGCTAGATGCCCCAGTGGCTGCGTGAGAAAGCCCACATTGGGATCAGTGGTGGGAGGGCCACAGTACCAATTGCAGACGTGCGAGGACACGTTGGTGGTCCACCATATGGGATTGGCGACATTGCCAAGGATGGTGTACGAACAATTAGCGAGGACGACGGCAATAACGATGACGAGGATGGCGCGAAGGTTCACCCGCGGCGGACCTGACCTCACTGGACCACTCCCGCCAAGAGTCACTCGCGTAAGGAATTGGCTGAATCCCGATTTAAAAATTGGCGGTTTAGACGACCGCCCATCGTTGTCCGTGACCCCGTGAACGTCACTCAGCGATCGATCATCGGTGACATCGACGCTCAGAAGAACTCCGGGGGTCTCATCCTCGATTTTGAGATCGTCGCTCACTGTTATCGAAACACTCGCCGCTTCAACTACTCGTCGGGCGCCACGGTGTGCGCTTCGAGGAACGAGTTCAGGTCCTTGTCGCCCAGTGCCGAGGCGAAGAATGCGTCGTCATCGGTCCTCGGCGATCCTTTCGACACGTCGCCGGGTGATGCCTCCTCGACGCGGCGCCGTGTGCGCCGAGGCAGCCATCTCAAGGTCATCGCCAACAACGCGACGAGGGCGCCGAGACCGGCGAGGTCCTCGTGGGGTGGAAGGTAATCAAAGGAGATCGTGGACGTGCCCGCCGGGATCGCCACGGTCTCCGTCAGCCCGTTGCTCGACGTGATGGGAACCGTCGTGCCGTTGACGTGGGCCCTCCAACCCGCCATGGACAATTCGAGGCGGGTCAGGGTCGTGGCGCTCGGGCACTGCACGCTGACGTGGTCGATCGTGCTGTGCGAGATGACACACGTCGAGAGTCCCGTGACGTAGAAGTTCGACGGATTGGGAAGTCGATAGAGGTAACTTCGCGAATCCTGAGCCACTCGGGTGAGCCCGACCGCGCTCAAGGTCGGATCGAGCGGATCGGGCGGAGTCAGTATGTACGCGACGCCGAGCGCTTCGTAGTTAGCGACGTGTTCGGCGACGTCGTCTTGACTGGTGCTCGTAAAGGGCAGCGTGAACTTGCGCGCGACGGCCAGTGACGGCGCCAAGCTCGTGTGGACGTAGTTGATGAAACTCGAGGGGATTGGCAGGTCCACGGCGTTGAGCTCGTAGAGGGAGAACTGCGCACCCCAGTTCGGGGTAAGTACGCCGAGCGAGATGAACCGGTTGAGCCCCTGGTTCGCCTGTAGATAGCCAATCGATCCGTCCGCGACGTTGATCGAGGAAGGACTGCGGAACGTGGGTACGGCGAAAAAGAGCATCGTCTCGCACAGCAGGGCCGCGATGACGATCCTCATGACGACGCGACCCTTCAAGAATCGCAGCGAACCACCGATGAGGGCGAGCACGACGAAGGGGAGGCAGACCAGGATGATGACGACCACCCGGTCCGAGCCGGTGGCGGGTCCCGCCACCGAAGGGACGGCCAACACGCCGATCACGAGGAGTCCGGCGACGGCTGCCGTCACCCATGTGGCGAGTCGTCGCAAGTCCGCTCTCTCGATGATGTCGTGCAGGCCCAGCGCGGCCAGAACGATCACGGCGAATTCGGCCGTCGGCCAGATGTAGCGAGCGAAGGCGATCTCACCCATCCCCGGTATGAGGTCGAGGAGGTGGCGGATCTTGAAAAGATTGATCGCTCCCGCGACCGCGGCGACGGACCAGCCCGCCAGGAACCACCGCAGTGGCCGCAGGCGCACGTCGATGGTACCGACGATGGCGAACACCAATACCGACGCCGTGAAGAACCCCAAGAGATTGCGCGGCGTGCCACCCGGACCGCCGAGGAGTGCTCCACCGAGGTACGGGTTGATCAACAGGTTTAGATGGTCGTACGAAGTGACGCCGCCACCCAGGGCGGCGGCGAAGTGACCTCCGATGTCGGCATCCTTCGTGAAGTCGTAGAACGCCACGAGGATCGGCAACGACAGCATCACGCCGACGACGCCACCGAGGGCCAAGCGGGTCACGGCGATGAGACGCCGCGAACGGTCGAGTGAGAAGAGTCGAGTAAGTGCCCAACCAAACGCCAGCAGTCCGTCGAGATAGGCCGTCTCGGGGAAACCGGCGTAGATCGAGAGGGCGATGGCCAGGGCCAAGACCGTCCATCCGGCCCGCTGGTCGCGGCGAGTCCGGTCCAGGATGATCTCCACGCCCAGGATCGTCATGGGCAGGAATGCGATTGGATTGATGACTGCGTTGCCGATCCACGCCAAGGTGCCGTTCAGCGCGAACAAGGTGGCGCCCACCGTGGCGATGGTGGGCGCGACGCCCATACGACGTAGCAGGAAGTATGTACTGATGCCAGCGATCGTCTGCAACGCGAGATGGAACATCAAGAGACCGGCGGGGAAGAGGAACAAGAGGACGAGGGGCAGCAGCGCCGCCGACTGCATCTCGCCGGCGAGGGGCTGGCCCATGCCTTCGAAGTAGTTCCACCATGGCAAGTGACCGTGGAGGATGCTCAGCGCCGCGAGGTGTCCCTGGGGTTGGGTGATGAACCCCACGTTGGGATCGACGCTCGGTAATCCACAGGTCCACGCGCACGTTCGTGACGCGATGGCGGCGGTCCACCAAATGGGACTCGATTCATAGCCGAAGAACACGAAGGCGCAGTTCGCGACGAGGACAGCCACAATAATGAGAGTGATTGATCGCCACGTCGGAGAGGACCATCGGACCGCGAACCACGATGTCACGCCGCTAGTCACCGGCCCATCGTAGTGAGGCGGTTAACGTGTCGTCACATTTCGATCACCCCGCATCGCCGCCGCTACTGAAAGATTCCTGTGAATCGATGAGCGCGCCGTCGCGGGCGATGGCGACCGTCGACGATTGACGTCGGGCTTGCGCTTGCGGCGAATCAGGAACTTCATGCCACTTCGTTTGGTGCGCCGGCCGGGACTTGAACCCGGAACCTGTTGATTAAGAGTCAAATGCTCTGCCAATTGAGCTACCGGCGCGAGACGAGTCTACACGGTGGACACGATCGTCTCGAAGCAGCAGTGTCGTCAACGAAACGAACACCCGGCCTCGACGAGCGACACCGGGTATTGAGTTGGGGTGAGCGACGGGGGTCGAACCCGCGGCCTCCAGGACCACAACCTGGCGCTCTAACCAACTGAGCTACGCCCACCAAGACTCACCAGTATTACACAGCGCGGCAAGGCGTTCACCACACCTCCCCGGTGGACAGCGCGGTTCCTGCGGGAGTGCGCTCGATGAACTGGCTACGGTGACCGCTGCGAGAAGGCGCGTCGTGCGTCACGGTGGTGCAGTACTGCGACGAAGTGACGTGTCTCCCTCCTCCACGCCGAAAAATTCGAAGGAATCGCTGCGGCGACTGGACTTCGAGCATCATCGAACGCGGTGACATCGACCTCCGTCGGCGTCGCTCCGGGCTGATCTGGGATCCGTCCGGTCAGTGGCTTCACGACCGGTGGTGAGTACGATTGTGATGCGCCCCTGTAGCTCAACTGGATAGAGCAGACGGTTTCTACCCGTCAGGTTGCGGGTTCGACTCCTGCCGGGGGCACCATCGTTCGGGCGTCGCCCACTAGTGCGGCATCAGTGGATTCGCCGCGGAGTCGAGTCGTGTCGGCGAGCGAGAGTGGGGCAGTGTCGCTCGAGGCGCTGGGGCTACGTGAGGCCGCGGCAAGATCGCCGAGGCCGACCTCGTCATGTTCTTGAGGATGGCGAAAGGGCAGTTTTACAGGTGTCGTCCATCCACGTCCTCCAGGTGGCATCACTCACGTGGACGTAAGACCTGCTGACCACGGCCTCGAGTCGGGAAGGCGGGATTCGAACCCGCGGCCTCCTGGTCCCAAACCAGGCGCGCTAACCAAGCTGCGCTACTTCCCGCTCGACCATCTTCACACAATTACTCCTAGCCTTAGAAATTGACTAAGGGGAACCGTGGCGTACGACTGGATCATTGACGCACTCGAAGAGACGTGGTCCGCCACTGAACGCACGCTGGTGGGTCGTAGTGAGCGTGAATTGGACGCGCTAACGAGTTGCCCGGGCTGGAGCGTGCGAGACGTCGTCAATCATCTGACCGGCACCGAGCTCTTCCTCGGAGGTGCGCCGGTTCCCGAGGCAACTGAGCCCAAGCCCCCGTACGTCAAGAACTCTCTGGGGCAGAGCAATGAGGCTTTCGTCGCCAACCGCCGTCACCTCGGCGTGGCGGAGGTGCTCAGCGATTTTCATGATGCGACCGCAGCGACATTGTCGCGTTTGCGCCGCCTCAGTCCCGAGGAATGGGAGAGCCCGTCATGGAGCCCGACGGGACCGCGACCCTTGCATCAGTTTCAAGAGACTCGGGTCCTCGACAGCTGGATCCACCTTCAAGACATTCACGACGCGCTGCTCGAACCAGCCGACGACCACGGGCTCGGTGAGGAAATTGTGATCAACCAATTCGAGGGTGCGCTGCCGTACGTCTGGGGCAAGCGTGCGGGAGCGCCCAACGGAGCACTACTGCGCATCAATCTGCTCGGACGCCTGGGGCGAACCGTGCAGGTGCAGGTTCGCGATGGCCGGGGGGTGGCGATACCTTCGTCGGATGAGGTGCCAGCCGTCGAATTGACCACGGCGGTAGCCCTGTTTTGGCGACGGATGGCGGGTCGGATCAACGCCGAAGCGTTTCTCAAGGCCTCTGCTACGGACGTCCGGGGCGACCGTAGCTTGGCCACTCGCCTGGCCGACGGACTGAGTGTGCTGCCGTAGGCGAGACCGAGGGGAACCGCGGTAGCGGTAGGCTGGCACTTCTTATGCGTGCCACTTCCTCCACCCTGGACAACAACCGAATCAAGCTCCTCGTCGAAGTTGACGAAGCCGAAATGAGCAAGGCCCTCGACGCCGCGGCGCAGACGCTGGCTCAGCAAGTCACCGTCAAGGGATTTCGCAAGGGCAAGGTCCCCAAGCAGGTCCTTATCGCGAACATTGGTGGTGTGGGTGTCCTGCGTTCTGAAGCCATACGTGAGTCGCTGCCGGATTTCTACGCCCGTGCGATCTCCGAGACCAAGGTCGACCCCATCGGTCAGCCTGACGTCACCATCACCGCGGGAGAGGACGAAGGAGTCCTTGTTTTCGAAGCCGACGTCGAGATTCGCCCCGAGGCGACTATCTCAGGCTACGACGCTCTGCGCGTGACCATTCCTTCGCCCGTGGTGGCGGATGACGAGATCGAAGCCCAGATCAATCGCTTCCGCGAGACCGACGCCGTCCTTGAGGACGTGGACCGACCGATCGTGAATGGCGACTTGGTCAACATGGACATCCGCGCCGAACAGTCCGGTGCCGAGGGCGAACCCCTCGAGATGAGCGACTTCATGTACACCGTGGGTTCGGGTTCGATCGCGCCCGAGGTCGACGACCTGATCCTGGGTTTGCGCTCCGGCGAGGAGCTCGTGGTGACCGCCAATGGGGGCGGCGGCCAGAATGTCGTGTACACCATGCAACTCAAGCAGGTGAAGGAGCGAATCCTGCCTGAACTCACCGACGAATGGGTCGAGGAGAACACCGATTGGCCCACCGTGGACGAGATGCGTGACGCCGTCTTGACCCAAATGAGCAAGATGAAGGTTGTCGAGGCGCAGATGTCCCAGCGCGATGCGATGCTGGTGGCCGTGGGCGACCTCGTGGCCGACGACGTGGTCCCTGACGTGTTGGTCGAGGCCGAGGCGAATGACCGTATGCACGACCTGGGACATCGTCTTGCCCAACAGCAGATGAACCTCGAGCAGTTCCTCCAGGCCACGGGTCAGACTCCGGACCAGTTGTTGGCGGCGGTGCGCACGGACGCTCAGCGCGCCGTAAAGATCGATTTGGCGCTACGAGCCCTCGTCAAAGCCGAGAGCCTGGAAGCGACGGACGAGGAGATCGACGAGGAGTTGGTCAAGACCGCCGAGGCCATGAGCCTGAGCCCCGAGACACTTCGCGACAACTTGTACCAGACGGGGCGCGTGATCTCCTTCGAGGCCGAGGTCGCCAAGATCAAGGCCAATAAATGGCTCAGCGAGAACGTGACCTTCGTCGACCATCTCGGCATTGTCATCGACCGCGAGTTGCTGCGCGAGGACCAGTCCGCCGAGATTGACGAATAAGGTAGCAACGTGAACGAACACTTCCGTGCCCAGAATTACCTCGTACCTACCGTGGTCGAGTCCTCCAGCCGTGGCGAGCGCGCCTACGACCTCTACAGTCGCCTGTTGCGCGAGCGCATCATCTTCTTGGGTACGCCCATCGACGACACGATCGCCAACCTGATTTGTGCCCAGATGCTCTTCCTGGAGTCCGAGGACCCCGACAAGGACATCAGCCTCTACATCAACTCTCCCGGTGGCGACATCACGGGACTCCTTGCCATCTACGACACTCTTAAGTACATCAAGCCCGACGTGTCGACCTTCTGCTTCGGCCAAGCCGCGTCGGCCGCCGCCGTACTGCTCGCCGCGGGCACCAAGGGCAAGCGTTTCGCATTGCCACACGCACGTGTCTTGTTGCACCAGCCGTGGGGTGGCGTGGGAGGTCAAGCGTCGGACATTGAGATCCAGGCTCGTGAGATTCTGCGAATGAAGGACATGCTGAACGCCATGCTGGCCACTGACACGGGTCAGAGCGTCGAGAGAATCGCCAAGGACACCGACCGCGACTACATCATTGGGGCCGATGAAGCCGTGGAATACGGTCTGATTGACGAAGTTCTTCTGGCCCGACCCTAGGTACCCTTTTTTCGGGGCGGCGCCCCGTAGGATGGTGTGAGCAAGGGAGGTGAGCGGTGGCGAAGTTCGGCGAAAGCAACGACCTGATTAAGTGCAGTTTCTGCGCCAAGGGTCAAAAGCAGGTCAAGAAATTGATCGCGGGCCCCAGTGTCTACATCTGCGACGAGTGCATCGACCTGTGCAACGACATCATCGCTGACGAGTTCGGGGACCGCCCTGAATTCGTCCTCGAGGATCTGCCCACGCCTCGAGAGATCACCTCCTTCCTTGACGAATTCGTCATCGGTCAGATCGACGCGAAGAAGATCCTCGCTGTGGCGGTCTACAACCACTACAAGCGCATTCAAGCGGGCCCGCTGCACGACGACGATGTCGAGGTCGGTAAGTCCAATGTCCTGCTGCTGGGTCCCACTGGTTGTGGCAAGACGTTCCTCGCCCAGACGCTCGCGCGCATGCTCAACGTCCCCTTCGCCATCGCCGACGCCACCGCGTTGACCGAGGCCGGTTACGTCGGCGAGGACGTGGAGAACATCCTCTTGAAGCTTCTCACCGCCGCGGACTTCGACGTGAAACGAGCCGAACGCGGGATTATCTACATTGACGAGATCGACAAGATCGCGCGTAAGGCCGAGAACCCTTCGATCACCCGCGACGTCTCGGGCGAAGGCGTACAGCAAGCGTTGCTCAAGATCCTCGAGGGCACCGTAGCCAGCGTGCCCCCCCAGGGAGGACGCAAGCACCCCCACCAGGAGTTCATCACCATCGACACCGCGAACATCTTGTTCATCTGCGGCGGTGCGTTCGCCGGTCTCGAACAGATCATCGAGCGTCGCCTCGGTAAGAAGTCGATGGGCTTCAACCAGCCCGTCGAGGCGAAGCGGCGCGGCGACGTAGAGCTATTCCGTCACGCGCTACCTGAGGACCTCGTCAAGTTCGGTCTCATCCCGGAGTTCATCGGTCGCCTTCCGATCGTGGGGGCGGTGCAGCAGCTCGACCGTGAGATGTTGATTCGCGTGTTGACCGAGCCCAAGAATTCTTTGGTCAAGCAATTCCAGCAGGTCCTCGCCCTCGACGGTGTGGAACTGGTGATTGAGACTGCGGCCCTGGAGGCCATCGCCGAGTTGGCCATGGAGCGCCAGACTGGCGCGCGGGGGCTTCGTTCGATTCTTGAGAACGTGCTGCTCGAACCGATGTACGACGTGCCCTCGCGCGGTGACGTGGAACGCTGCGTTATAACGGCGGCGACAGTGCGCAACGAGGCCGAACCCACCTACGAATTGAGAAAGACGCGCACTCGTCGCGCCAGCTAGACGTGCGCCCCACCACGTACGACGACGCGTTGGCGTGGCTGGAGTCCCACGTTGACTATGAACGACTCGCCCCCGGACGACGTGAGTCACCGACTCTGCAGCCCATCGTCGATACGTTGGCGCTATTCGCCGACCCGCATCGTGATTACCCGATCGTTCACATCACAGGCACCAACGGCAAGGGCACCACGACGACGCTCACTAGCGCCCTCTTGAGTGCGACGGGACTGCGGGTCGGCACCTTCACCAGCCCCGATTTGCACGCGATCAACGAGCGCATCGCCCTCAACGGAGACGCCATCGACGATGACGAACTCACATCGGTGCTCGCACGTCTCTATGACGCCCAAAGCGTGAGTGGCGTGGTCCTGACACGCTTTGAACTTCTCACCGTCGCCGCGTTGTTGCATTTCTCCGACGAGGGCGTGGACGTCGCCGTCGTCGAAGTTGGTTTGGGCGGGACGTGGGACTCCACCAACGTCGTCGACGGCGACGTCACGGTCTTGACGAACGTCGACCTGGACCACACCGCCGTACTGGGCGACAGTATCGGCGCGATTGCCAGCGACAAGGTCGGAATCTTCCGGTCCGAGGCCGTCGCGGTGGTGTCAACCACCAACGCCATCGTGGTTGAGATCGCGACGTCCAAGGCTAACGAGCTCGGTGCCACGCTCTGGACGATCGAAGAGTCATATTCCCTCGAGCGAAACGACCTGGCCGTGGGCGGTCGGGTAATCACGGTACGCACGCCCTTCGCCACGTACGACGAGGTCCTCGTGTCGCTGCACGGCATTCATCAAGGCGTGAACGCCACGACCGCCATCGTCGCCGCCGAGGCGTTCTTGGGTCGGGCGCTTGGCGAGGACGTCGTGCGTACGACGTTGGCCAAGGCGGTCATGCCAGGTCGGATGGAGCTCTTGAGTCGTCACCCGATGATCGTGGTCGATGGTGCGCATAATCCCGCGGGCGTGCGCGCATTGTGCGCGGCGCTCGACGGGGCGTTTCACGTCGCCGGCGAGCGGCGTTGTGTCCTAGGTATGTTGACGGGGCGTGAGGTCGACGACATGGTCGCGCCATTGGTGGCGCTCGGCTTCACCGAATTCCACTGTTGCGCACCGCACTCACCACGGGCCATGGATGCTCACACGGTGGCGGAGGCTGTTCGCCGGTCGGGGGGAGTCGCGTTCGAGCATTCCAGCGTCTCGGCGGCGCTGGCCTACGCGCGAGAACATTCGAGCGACGACGACCTCATCGTCGCCGCAGGCAGTTTGTACCTCGTGGCCCAGGTTCGCGCCGACGTGCTGCACGTGGCTTCTCGCCACCATCACCGAGACTGGTAGATTTCTCCGTCGTGGAAAGAACCTTGGTCCTGGTCAAGCCCGACGGCGTCGAACGCGGTCTCATTGGTGAGATTGTGGGGCGCTTCGAGCGACGGGGGCTACGCCTGGTGGCGGCGGAACTGCGAACGCTGGACCGCACCACCGCGGAGCGTCACTACGCGGAGCACCAAGGCAAGCAGTTCTATGAGGGACTGGTCGCCTTCATCACCCGCGGCCCGGTCATGGCGATGGTGATCGAGGGGCCCGACGACACGTGGCAAGTGGTACGTACGATGATGGGACCGACGAATCCGGCGAGCGCGCAACCGGGGACGATTCGCGGCGACTTGGGTATCGAGATGCAGCAAAACCTCATTCACGGCTCTGATTCGGCCGAATCGGCGCTTCGCGAGATTGCGATTTTCTTCCCTGCCCTAGGCTAGGGGGACCTGTTTGGTATCCGGTACCTCCGTGCCGTAGCCTGGGAGGGGTAAGAGAGTACTTGTCGGGCTCTCATTAAGGGTTCATATGGTTGATTCTCGCTTTTCACTACTGGGCCGCGACATGGCGGTCGACTTGGGCACGGCGAACACCTTGGTGTACGTGCGCGGGCGCGGCATCGTCTTGAACGAGCCCTCGGTGGTGGCCGTGGATATCAAGGACGGCAAGCCATTGGCCGTCGGCGCTCAGGCCAAACTGATGATTGGCCGTACCCCGAGCAACATCCAGGCGATTCGGCCCCTGAAGGACGGTGTCATCGCCGACTTCGAAATCTGCGAAAAGATGCTGCGCTACTTCATTCACCGCGTCCACCAGCGCCGCTTCGCCAAGCCGCGCATGGTCATCTGCGTTCCTTCGGGTATCACCGGCGTCGAACAGCGCGCCGTCATGGAGGCTGCCGAGTTCGCTGGCGCTCGCAAGGCCTACATCATCGAAGAGCCGATGGCCGCGGCCATCGGTGCGGGACTGCCCATCCACGAGCCGACCGGTAACATGGTGGTCGACATTGGCGGCGGCACGACAGAGGTCGCGGTCATCTCTCTCGGTGGCATCGTGACCAGTCAGTCGATCCGCGTCGGCGGTGACGAGCTCGACGACGCAATCGTGGACTACGTCAAGAAGGAGTTCCAACTCGCCCTCGGTGAGCGCACGGCGGAGGAGATCAAGATCCAGATGGGTTCGGCCTATCCGCTCCAGCAAGAGATGCAGGCACAGATCCGTGGGCGTGACCTCGTGACCGGACTCCCCAAGACCGTGGTGATCTCGACCGAACAGGTCCGCCAGGCGATTGAGGTGCCGGTGCAGGCCATCGTGGACGCCGTGAAGGTGACCCTGGACCGCACGCCGCCAGAACTCTCGTCAGACCTCATGGAGCAGGGCATCGTCCTCACCGGTGGTGGCGCGCTGTTGAATGGCTTGGCCACCCGCCTCGAGGTGGAGACCAATATGCCGATCATCGTCGCCAACGACCCCCTTAATTGCGTTGCGCTGGGCAGTGGCATGTGTCTCGAAGAACTCGACGTCTTCGCTCGCATGCTCAAGACGTCGCCATCGCGCTAAGCCGTGGCATCGGATCGCTCACGGCGCCGACTCTTCCTCGTCGGAATCGTCGGCACGCTGGCCATTGTGACGGTGTACGTCACCGGGGGTGTCGTGGCTGGTACCAAAAGCATCGCGCGAACGGTGGTCTCACCGTTTAGTTGGGCCGCCGATTTCGTCGCGCGTCCCGTCGGACACATGGTGGCTGGCATTGTCAACTACTCCGATGTCGAGGCGCAGAACCAACAGCTGCGCTACCTCTTGGGCCGAGAGACCCTCCAGGCCGATCAGAACGCCGTCGCCGCACAGCAATTACGTGAGTTGAGCCAATCGTTGCACGTCCCGGTCGCCGCGACCTTGGGGACCGTCTTCGCTCAGGTGACCGTGCTCTCACCCACGAACTTCTCCGCGACGGTCACGATTGACAAGGGCCAAGACGAGGGCGTGATGGACGGCATGCCAGTCGTCGCAGACGGGGGCCTCGTCGGGCGCATCATCGGCGCGTCGTCGCACTCGGCCACGGTGCGACTGCTGACCGACACCGGCTCGGTGGTGGGCGCCACCTTCGGTAACGGCGCCACGTCGGTGTTGATCTCTGGCCAAGGCCTCAACAATCCGATGAGCGTGACTGGGATCCCCGATACCGCATCAATCGGCGTCGGCGGACTGCTCTCGACTAATGGCTTGCAGGGAGGACTATTTCCGCCAGGTCTGCCGGTCGGCCGGGTGACCAAGTTGATCATCAACCCTGGCTCCTCGAGCTATTCGGTGACGCTCGCTCCGACGGCGAACCTCAACAACTTGGCGTACGTGGACGTCGTGTTGTGGGAGCCCTCCACGTGACTCAAGCCCGAGGCCTGATCACCCTGGTCACGCTGATCGTGGTCGCAGTGCAATTCGCGGTGTTCACCGAGTGGCGATTCGCCGGAGTGGTCGTCATGTTGGTGTGGCTGTGGCCAGTGGCGGTGGGCCTCACCGGCCTCACCTCGCTGGCGCTCTTCGCCGGACTCCTCTCTGGCCTGCTCTTCGACGCCCAGAGCGCGACCCCCTTTGGACTGAGCGCTCTCGTGGGTCTGCTCTTGGCGTACTTTGCGTCGCGACTGGGTAAGGAGGGCGTGGGTGACCTCGACTCAGCGGCGCTATGGGTGACGCCCGCGTTAGCGGCGGCCGCAGGATTCATCGCACCGTTGATATTCGTCGTCAGCGGCGTGTTCGCACTCAACTTCTCGCTCTGGCGCGGCAGCTTGCTTGATTCGATGCTGGTGAACGCCGTTGCCTTCTTTCTTCTGGCTCGACCCGTGACGCGCGTGGCCTTCGCCATGAGTGCCACAGCGCGGCGGGCGCGACGATGAGAGGGTCCTGGCGCGACCGACCCACTGCGTCGTGGTTCCAACGGCTGTGGCGTCCGTGGGTGTCGCTCAATCCCTTTCGCGGACGCGGGCGTCAGATCAACGAGCCCCGACCGGTCGGCATTCGCGACCTGGTGGCCTCGCCCGACGAGGTGCAGGTCCGGCCCGAACGTCGTTGGCGCATCATCGGCGGATTCTTCTCGCTGTTGCTCCTTCTCCTGATCGGTCGACTTTTCATGCTGCAGATCCTCGAGCACAGTGCATCGGTGGCGACGGTGAACTCCAATTCGCTTCACGTCGCCACAATTCCAGCGACTCGCGGCTTGATCGTGGACCGCACCGGCACGCCACTCGTGAATAACGTGACGACCACTGAGGTCCTGCTCTCGCGCCAGCAGGCCTCACTCAACCCTTCGGTCATCGGTGCGCTGGCGAGCGTCACGAACCAGACGGTCAAGCAAATCCAGGGTGATTTGAAGAATCAGCAGTACAGCCCGTACCAGCCCGCCCCGGTCATGACCGACGCGCCTACTTCAGTAGTGCAGTTCATCAAGTTGCACCCGGGGGAGTTCCCGGGCGTCAGTGTGCAGGGGGTGGCTCGGCGCACGTATCCCTTCGGTGGCTCGACGGCGTCGCAGCTGCTGGGCTACGTGGGTCCCATCACGGGGGCGGAGATGTCGGCCAATCCGACCGCGGGTTATACGACCAGTTCGGACTTCGGCAAGACCGGTATCGAGAACTTCTACGAGCAGTATCTTCGCGGGGTGGCGGGCACCAGCACGATCGAGGTCAGTGCGCAGGGTGACATCCTGGGCGCGGTGCAAAAGACGCCACCTCAGCAGGGTGACACCGTGATCCTCAATGTCGACGCGGGGCTGCAACAAGCGCTCGACAACTACCTGGCCAATGACATCGCGTTGGTGCGACACACCCCCGATCCGACCAACGGCGTGCTGCCGCCAGCGATCAACGGTGCGGCGATCGTGATGGATGTCAACAGCGGTGCGGTGCTCGCCATGTCCAGCTACCCCTCTTTCAACCTCAATTCGTTCGTCAACGGGCTCTCAGAATCGACGTTCAAGGGTCTGTTGAACGAGGGGGCGTTCACCAACTACCCCATCCAGGGCCTCTACACACCCGGGAGCACGTTCAAGATGGAATCGGCCACCGCTGAACTACAGACGGGCATCTTTCCTGCTGACCAGTACGTCAACGACACTGGTGCGTTCACGGTGCCGGGCTGTTTGAAGGTCGGAACGGGAGGTTGCGTGTTCCACGACGACCAGGGTCAAGGCGACGGCGAGGTGGATCTCTCCAGCGCGATCACGGTCTCCTCGGACTACTACTTCTACCAATTGGGCTACCTCTTCTGGTCTCAGCAATCCACCTATGGAGAGACGCCCATCCAGAACGTGGCTCACGAGTACGGCCTCGACCAGTACTCCAACATCGACCTTCCCAACGAGGTGCAGGGGCGCGTCGACTCACCCACCGTGCGCATAGCGCTGCACAATGCCGCTCCCAAGGCCTTCCCCTACGACACCTGGTACACGGGTGACAATGTCGAAATGGCCTTCGGTCAAGGTGCCACCGCGATCACGCCGATCGCGCAGGCCGACGCGTACGCCACCTTCGCCAACGGTGGTTACCGCTACGCGCCCGAAGTGGCCGCCGCAGTCGTGAGCCCGACGGGCAAACTGGTCGTGCGATATGGCCCGCGAGTCCTGGGACACGTGAACTTGCCCGCGACAGTGCGCGCTCCCATTCTCGCGGGCCTCGAAGGAGTGGTTCAGGACCCTCGAGGTACCGCGTACAGCACTTTTCAGCACTACGCCCAATTCTCGGAATCGGTCTTCCCGGTGGCCGGCAAGACGGGTACCGCATCAGCCGGAAAAACGGCGAGCGGTGCACCGATCGAACCAACTTCTTGGTTCGTGGGCTTCGCGCCCGCCACCGCCCCGAAGTATGTGGTCCTGTGCGTCATCGCCCAGGGTGGCTACGGAGCGGACGCCGCCGCCCCGGTGGTGGCGGAGACCTTCAATTACCTCTACAAGCACCCGATTAAGCCGGTCGTCCTGACGCCGAAGACCCAGGTGGCCCCCGTGACGACCACGACTAAGCCCCATTCCGGCACGACGACCACGACGCTCAAGGGCGCCACGACCACCACGACCACGACAAATACCACCACCACCACGATTAAGAAGGTCGGATAGCCAGTATTGCGAGTAACCTTGAGACGTTGGGCGCGGCCGTACACCACACGGTGGCGCAATGAAATCGCAGTGACGACCGAGTGACATCATTCCGTCGTTGCCCGCAGTAAGGACGCAACGTGGTACACGTCAGTGAGGTAGCCCAGTTCTCGCGGGCCGCTGGCACCCCGTTTTCACCCGCCCAATCCGTAGTTTGTCGTCCCGTCGTCGCACCCTTCGCGAACGGCGATTCCCCGGGGAGATGCGCCAGTTCGCGCACCCCCTTCATCCAGAACTCAAGGAGTACCCGTCGTGAGCGACGAGACCACCACCCCCGCTTCACCAGCTAGTCCGCGTATCGGCGACACCCGCCCCGCACCTCAGATCGGCGACACCCGCCCCGGCACCAGTGCCCCGCGCGAGCAATCCGGTCCCCCGTCCACGTCAAACAACGGTCAAGGTGCCAATCGCCGCCGTCGCGGCGGTCGCGGCCGAGGCGGGCAAGGTGGACAAGGTGGCCAGAACGCTCAAGGGGGCGGCCAGCGCGGCCAGAACAACCAATCCTCCGGTGGACAAGGCGGCCAGAGCCGTCAGAACAGCCGACCGATCGAGGCGCCCGTTGAGGCGTCCGCGCCCGACTTCGACGGCGATGACGCCAACCGATCGCGCAAGGGACGCCGTCGCGGTGGGGAGCGTCGCACTCGCGCCCAGGGTCGCTACCTGATGTGCGTGCATACGGCCAAGGACGCGACGCACATCGCGACCCTCGAGGGTCGCACGATGGTCGAGTACACGGTGGCCAAGGCGGCCGACGAGACCAACCAGATCGACGGCAATATCTACGTCGGGCGCATCCAGAACGTCTTGCCCGGAATGGAACTCGCGTTCGTCGACATCGGGATCCCCAAGAACGCCGTGCTATACCGTGGCGACATCTCACTGAGTGACGACGACATCGAAGGCCCGACGAACAACGACAAGCGCATTGAGCAGATGATCAAGTCGGGTCAGACCATCATCTGTCAGGTGACCAAGAACGCTATCGGCGCGAAGGGTGCGCGCCTCACGCAGGAAGTCTCACTACCCGGGCGTTTTGCGGTGCTGGTTCCTAATTCGAGCACGATTGGCATCTCCAAGCGACTGCCTGACGGAGAGCGCCGTCGACTGCGCAAGATCATCGACGATGTCAAGCCTGAGCGCCACGGCATCATCATCCGCACCGCGGCCGAGGGAGTAGCCGCTGATGACCTGGCGCGTGACGTCACGTCACTGTGCGAGAAGTGGGACGCGATCGAAGCCGAGGTGGCCAAGTCCAACCAGCCTCGCCTGGTCTATCGCGACCTGGACCTCGCCGTACGCGTACTTCGCGAGGAACTCAACGATGACTTCCGCGGCGTGATCATCGACGACGCTGACCTCTACAACAAGGTCCGTGACTACGTGCTCGCGGTCAACCCGGAGTTGGCCGACCGCATCGAGTTCTACGACCGCTCCGCCGAGGAGCTCCCGCTCTTCGAGCGCTATTTCGTCCACGAGCAACTACACCGTGCACTGGACCGTAAGGTGTTCTTACCCTCGGGCGGATCGCTCATCATCGAGCGCACCGAGGCGCTGACCGTCGTCGACGTCAATACCGGCAAGAACGTCGGTACGACCAACCTCGAAGAGACTGTCTTTCGCAATAATCTCGAGGCGGCCGAGGAAGTCGCGCGTCAATTGCGACTGCGCGACATCGGTGGCATTATCGTCATCGACTTCATCGACATGGAGACCAAGTCGCACCGCGAAGCGGTCGCCTCGGCCCTGCGACAAGCCCTCAGCCGTGACAAGACCCGTACTCAGGTCTTTGATATCTCCGAGCTGGGACTCGTCGAAATGACGCGTAAGCGAGTCAACGAGGGACTCCTGGAGTCGGTCTCGAAGATCTGCGCGGTCTGTGACGGGCGTGGTTTCGTTGTTGCCACCGGTCTTTAGGTAACGAGGGTCCGCTGATTTCGGCTACTATGGAAACCCTATGTACGCCGTCATCCGAGTAGGCACATCTCAAGAGCGCGTCACCGAGGGCCAATTGGTCCGCGTGGACAAGCGCGTTGAAGAGAATGGTGCTGTTATTGAGTTCGAGCCCGTTTTGCTAGTGGACGGGGACAGCGTTCTCGCTGGTCCGGCCCTGGAGGGCACCAAGGTCACCGGAACCATCGTGGGAGTGGAGAGCGGCCCGAAGATCCGCGCACTGACCTACAAGGCCAAGTCGATCCAGCGCAAGCGCTGGGGGCACCGCCAGTGGTACACCACCGTGGAAATCAACAAGATCACCCCCAAGCCCGCCAAGGCCGCCAAAGCGACCAAGGCCGCTGCGGTCGTCGAAGCCTAAGGAGAAACCATGTCAAAGACTAAAGGTGGCGGATCGACCCGCAACGGTCGCGATTCAAACGCCCAGCGCCTCGGCGTGAAGGCGTTCGACGGCACGCTGGTCAAGACCGGCTCTATCATCATCCGCCAGCGTGGCACCTTGTTTCACCCCGGTCGCAACGTCGGCATCGGCAAGGACGACACGCTGTTCGCCTTGGCTGAGGGTAAGGTCAAGTTCGGTTTCCGCCGTGGCCGAAAGCTAGTGGACATCCTGACCGAGGGATAAGCAGATTTCGGCATCAAGCCAGTGAAGGACCCCCGGGCTCGTGCCCGGGGGTCCTTCACTTTTGATGGATCGTGGAGCGGCGCAATGCTGAGGCGCGGCCGTGAGGTCCTGTCGCGATCACGCGTGGCCGACCCGGATCGGTGGCGATGCACTATCTACATCGTCGTCACATTGCACGGCTCTCGCGGCGACGCGCGACAGTGCCGGGGTATACCGCGAATCATCGTCGTTACTCAAATGCGAAAGTACACTCGGGTTCGACCCGGGAGGAGTGCCATCACTGACAGTTCGCTCACCGCCAGCACGACCGCGCTTTCTCCACCTGGCCCCAAGAGGTCCCTGTGGATCAGGTGGACGGCCAATCGCACCGCCATGTGGTCGATAATTTTCTCCCTGCTGTGGATCGTGGGGTTGGGTTCGTTGCTAGGAATCGGACTGGGCATTAACAGTGTCAGGAGATCCAAGCAACTTGATGGCGACCTCGACGGGACCGGACTGGCGGAGGCCGGCATCATTATTGGACTAGTCGGCGTGGTTCTCGCCGCAATATTTTGGTCCGGAGTCGCCGGTGGCAACGGGGGAGTGTCCTCTCCTTCTTATATCGATGGGAGCAACTTCGCGACGCAAAATTATGAAAATGCGACGTCGGAGGCGACGTTATGTGTGGCGTCGAACGCCCAGTCGTACGACAACCGTTCGCAGTGGATGCAGGGGTGCCGTGACGGTTGGTACGTGAGCGCTCGTTCGTCCAACAACACGGGGATGCCGGGGCTCAACGCTTGAGCGGTCATTGATTGGCGTTTCGTAATGTCTCCCGTGGAGAATACGGTGCCTCGGGTTGCCAGTAGTCACGTGGCCACATGTCGACAGGGGCGGGCCGCTCGAACCTCGGGCGAACTGTGGTCGCCCGCTCGAGGGCCCGTCAGCGCCTCGCGCGAGGTCTCGCGTGCGCCTCGCCGCTAATGTCCGTGTCGGGGAGAAGGCGAGGTCGTATGAGAAGAACTGATTCGCTGCCAGTGAGGACGATGAGGAAACCATCTCTGAGTGCTCCGGTCGCCGTGTCAGCAAAGATGGGTCTCGTCCTCGTCCTGGTCGTGTTCGTGGTGGGGGTCTTTTATTGGACCGGCGTCGTGGGTGGCGGCGTCAAGGCGGTCGACACCTCGTCTCCTTCATACCTTGATGGCAGCGCCTACGCGAATGGGAACTTCTCGATCTCGACGACCGAGAGAGCGGTGTGCGGTGCGTCGAACGCGGGAACGACCGACAATCTCACCGAGTGGATGCAGGGGTGCCATGATTCCTGGGCGATCGACGTCTTCTCGTCCAACACGACTGGCCTTCACGGGGGAGTACTTCCCTAGAATTGTCCTCGCATCGACTCCTTCGCCGTGCGAGAGATCCGTTTTACGGATGGTTGCGTGGTGCGACGGCGTGGCGACAGCTCGCAGCCCAGCAAAACGCCCCTTGGAGGGTATCCAAGGGGCGTTTACTTGTTGAGTTATCTTGACGACTCGTGTGCTAGCCGCCGACATCAATCATCGCGACGACATGTGTTCGTCGCGATGAGGATTTAACCCTTGACGGCCTTTTTGAACGTCGAACCGATCGACACCTTGGGGGCTCGTGACGCGGCGACCTGGATCGCCTCGCCGGTCTGGGGGTTACGGGCAGTGCGAGCCTTGCGCTCCACACGCTCAAAGGACAGAAAGCCCGACAGCACGATCTTCTCGCCCTTGGCGACGTTCTCTACGACGACGTCCTCAAACGCGCGCAGGAACTCCGCCGCTGCGGCCTTCGTCGCTCCACTCTCGGCAACAATTGCATCTACCAACTCGGCCTTGTTCACCGGTCGACTCCTTACTCTTCGTTAATTCGGACTGGGAGAGTTCCCTGAACCGGAGCCATCTTTACCGCTAAAACGTTGAAATTTAGGGATTTCGAGCATATATTTAGGTAGCCGTACCCTGTGGAAAATAGATAATTCCTGACCAGAGGGTGATTAGTGTCTATAATTGGCACCCCGGCTGAACTCCGTGCACCTACGATGGAGCCATGGAACCCTTTAATCGTCAGCATTTGAGCGAACTGGTGACTCGTGAGCACGACCGCTACCGGAGTGACAATCCCCGTTCCTTGGCCGTGCACGACGCCGCACGCCATCTCTTCGCGAAGGTCCCCATGACGTGGATGAATAAATGGGCCGGGGGCTTCCCGCTCGCCTTTGACCAGGCCCACGGGGCGATCATCACCGACGTCGACGGCCACGAACTGGTCGATTTCGCACTGGGCGACACCGGCGCCATGGCGGGCCATTCCCCCGAACCCTTGGTGCGCGCCCTCAACGAACGCGTGGGTCGTCGTGGCGGGGTCACGACGATGCTGCCGACCGAGGACGCCGAGTGGGTCGCGCACGAATTGACACGCCGCTTCGGATTGAGCCAGTGGTCCTTCAGCCTCTCGGCGACCGACGCCAATCGCTGGTTGTTGCGCCTGGTACGCCTGGTGACGCAGCGTCCCAAGATCCTGGTCTTCTCCTACTCCTACCACGGCAGTGTCGACGAGACCTTCGTCATCATCGACCAACTCGGCCAACCGGCGATCCGTCCGGGCAGCGTGGCGCCCGCAGTGGACCCGACCACCACGACTCGGGTGGTGGAGTTCAATGACCTCGAGGCGTTGGAGCGCGAACTTCGCCACGGTGACGTGGCCGCAGTACTGACCGAGCCCGCGCTGACGAACATCGGCATCGTGCTGCCCCAGCCCGGTTTCTTCGAAGGTGTGCGACGACTCTGTGACGAGACCGCGACGCTGTTGATCGTGGACGAGACCCACACATTCTCCGCGGGGCCAGGCGGCGCAACCCGGCGTTACGGACTGCGTCCCGACGCACTGACCATCGGAAAGTCGCTCGGCGGAGGTGTGCCCTGCGGGGCGTACGGATTGAGTGAGGAGTTGGCGCGACGCGTGACCAGTTCGCTCTCGAGCGGTGCGGACATCGTGGACGTCGGGGGAGTCGGCGGCACGCTGGCCGGCAACGCGATGAGCCTTGCGGCCATGCGGGCCGTGCTGGGCGAGGTGTTGACCGACGAGGCATTCGGATCCATGGAGGTGTTGACCACCTCATTCGCCCAGGGAGTTCATGATGCCATTGAGCGTCACCGGTTGCCGTGGTCGGTGAGTCAACTCGGCATCCGATGCGAATACCGTTTCATTAATCCCGCTCCCCACAATGGTGGGCAGTCGGCGGCGAGTGCCGACGGGTTATTGGAGGACTATCTGCACCTCTACGGCGTCAACCGCGGCATCTTGTTGACGCCGTTTCACAACATGGCTCTGATGTGCCCCGCGACGACGGATGAGCACGTGGCACGCCATCAGCGGGTGTTCGACGCGGCCCTGGACGAACTCGTCGGGTAGCCGCGAGGGGTGGGCCGTAGGATGGAACGGTGAGTAGCTTCGTCGATTCGGCCCAACTGCACGCCAAGGCCGGCGACGGCGGGGCGGGATGCGTCAGTTTTCGACGTGAGGCCCACGTGGCCAAGGGTGGTCCCGACGGCGGTGACGGCGGACGTGGTGGCGACGTCTGGCTGGTGGCGGATCATAACCAGGCCTCGTTGCTGGGTTTTCGTGACCACCCGTTTCGCCGTGCGACCGATGGCCAGCACGGGACGTCCAAGCGCATGCACGGCTCCAACGGCAAGGACGTCGTCGTGACCGTGCCGGTGGGCACGCTGGTGTACTCCCAGGATGGCGAGCTGCTGGTGGATCTCTCAGGGCCCGGCGATCGCTGGCGTGCCGCCGAAGGCGGGCTGGGTGGTCAGGGCAACAACCGTTTTCTCTCGAACTCGCGTCGGGCGCCGGCCTTCGCCGAGCAGGGCGAAGTGGGCGAGGAGCGTTGGTACAACCTGGAGCTCAAGTTGCAAGCCGACGTCGCTCTCATTGGCTTCCCCAACGTCGGCAAGTCCACGCTGATATCGCGCGTGTCGGCCGCGCGGCCCAAGATCGCCGACTACCCCTTCACCACGCTGGTGCCCAACCTGGGCGTCGTGCGAGTGGGTGCGCGTTCGGGTCGACCCCAGGACGCGACCGAATACGTCATGGCCGACATTCCTGGACTCATCGAGGGTGCCGCCGAGGGTCGTGGTCTCGGACACGACTTCCTGCGCCACGTGGAGCGCGCCCGAGTCCTGTGCGTCCTATTGGACCTCTCGGAGTACGCACCGTTGCCGCCGGAAGAACAGTTGGAGATCTTGCTACGCGAACTCGGCGACTATCAAGCGGACCTGCTTGAGCGGCCGAGGGTCGTCGTGGGATCCAAGGGCGACGTGGCGTCCCACGAGGTCGATGGGGTACCCACCATCTCGGCCGTCACGGGCACCGGCATCGATGCGCTGAACGCGAAGTTAGCCGGTCTGGTGGTCCAGGTCCGTGCGCACGAGGCAGAGTCCAACGAGCACGAGATCGTGGTGCACAAGCCCGTGCCCGACGAAGTGACCTTGGAGAAGACCGGTGAGGCGAATTGGCGAGTGGGCGGGCGCTCCGCCGAGCGTGCCGTGCGCTTCCAGGACCTCACCGACGACCAGGCCCTCGCTGAGATCGTGAAGCGTTTGAAGGCCCTGGGCGTGGACCGCGTGCTCAATCGCGCCGGGGTGCACGACGGCGACGTGGTCACGATCGGACCGTTGTCCTTCGAGTGGTGGCGCGACGAAGTCGGTGCGGGACTCGACCGTGGTGAGCATCACCGTGCGACGAGGCGCGAGCGGCTGGCTCGCCACGGACGCCTCGACGGCGTCGGAGACGACGACGATGACGAGTCCTAGAGCCATCGTCAAGATCGGTACGTCGTCGGTCACCGACGACGAGGGCGGCATCGCTCAAGACGTCTTGAACGCGGTGGCCGCCGACGTCGTCGACCTGCGTCGCGACGGCTGGTCGGTGGTCGTGGTGACCTCAGGTGCAATTACGGCGGGCTGGGCCGACGTGGGCCGCGGTCGTCAGCGCCCCACGGATTCGACCACTTTGCAGGCGGTGTCGGCCGTGGGTCAGCCGCTGTTGATGGACGCGTGGCGACGAGCTTTTGGCGCCCACGACGTCGCGGTGGGCCAGGTCCTGCTCGCCCCCCTGGATTTCTCGCACCGGGGTCAGTACCTTCACGCCCGTTCCACCCTCGAAGCGCTCGACGCCCTTGACGTCGTTGCCATCGTGAACGAGAACGACGCAGTGGCCGACGAAGAGATCCGATTCGGCGACAATGACCGACTGGCGGCACTCGTCGCCAACCTCGTGGCCGCTAGTCACCTGGTCTTGCTGACCGATACGCCCGGCCTGTTGACCGCTGACCCGCGGCTCGACCCGTCGGCCACTCTCATCGACGTCGTGACGTCGATCGATGCGAGCTTGGAGAGTGTGGCGGGTCGGAGCCGTTCGGGGGTCGGTAGTGGTGGCATGGCCTCGAAAGTCGCCGCCGCACGCATGGCCACGTGGTCGGGCGTCACAACGGTGATCGCGCCCGCTCGCGAGGACTCACCGGTGCAACGCGCCCTGAGCGGCGCGCACGACTTTGGCACGACGTTCGAACCTCGCGCCGAACGACTGAGCGCGCGAAAGGCCTGGATCGCTTTCGCGGTAGCGTCCTCAGGAGTACTCCACGTCAATCAAGGTGCCCTGCAGGCTCTCGAGCACCACGGCCGCAGCCTGCTGCGCGTGGGGGTCGAGTCGTTTGGCGGTGACTTCTACGAGGGTGACGCCGTCGAGATCCACGGACCCTTAGGTGAAGTGGTGGCCAAGGGTCTCGTGCGGGTGAATGCCGAGTCCTTCCACGACGGCGACGACGTCGTGGTCCATCGCGACGACCTCGTGCTGCTGCGGCGCCCGTAGTCGCCTCCGGTACGATTGGGGTATGACGAGTCCATTGGCGACCCAGGGTCGCAAAGTGCGTGAAGCCTCGCGCACCTTGGCCCAGGCCACCAACGAACAGCGTGTCGCGGTTTTGCTACGGGTCGCCGACGCGTTGAAGAACCGCGAGGACGAACTCTTGGTGATCAACGCGATCGAAGTCGACGAATACGTCGAATCCGGGGCGGGCAAGGACCGCCTACTGCTGAGCAGCCAACGCATCACCGCCATGGCTGATGCCCTGCGTGACATCGCGGCCGCCCCCGATCCGCTCTTTGAGACCCTCGACGCCAGCGTGCGCCCGAACGGACTGCGCGTGGAGCGCTTGCGCGTGCCCCTCGGCGTGATCGGCGTGGTGTACGAGAACCGCCCCAACGTGACGAGCGACGTCGCGGGTCTGTGCGTGCGAAGCGGCAATGCGGCGTACTTGCGCGGATCGTCCTCCGCGCAACGCTCGAATCAGTTCATCGTCGATCTCTGGCGCGAGGCGCTGGTCGCCGAGGGACTGCCCGAGGACGCCGTGGCGCTGGTACAGGATTCCTCGCACGAGGCTGCGGTCGCCTTCATGCAGTTGACGGACGTTCTTGACTGTCTCATCCCGCGGGGCGGGCCCAGCCTCATCGCGGCCATGCGCGAGCACGCCAGAGTGCCCTTCGTCCTCGACGGCGACGGAAACTGCCACATCTATGTCGACGAGAGCGCTGATGTCGATGAGGCCGTGAGGATCGTAGTGAACGCTAAGACGTCGCGCCCGGGGGTGTGCAACGCGGCCGAGACGGTATTGGTACACCACGCGCTGGCCGGCCAATTCCTGCCGGCCCTCTCGCTCGCGGTGCCCCAAGTGGAGTTGCGCGGTGACGAGCGCACCCGAGGTGTGTTGCCCCACGCGACGCTCGCGAGCGAGGATGATTACGCGCGCGAATTCCTGGACCTGATCCTGGCGGTCAAGGTGGTCGACTCGCTCGACGAGGCCATTGATCACGTGGCGACCTACGGCACCGGCCACTCCGAGGCGATACTGACGCGTAATGAGGTCAACGCCGACGCGTGGGTGCGTCGCGTCGACGCCGCCGCGGTCGTCGTCAACGCCTCCACTCGGTTCGTCGATGGTGGCGAATTGGGTCTGGGCGGCGAGGTCGGCATCTCGACCCAGAAGCTGCACGCTCGCGGGCCGATGGGTCTTCGCGAGTTGACCTGCCTCAAGTGGGTCTTGCGCGGCGAAGGACAGGTTCGTTGAGCGCCCTCGATCCACGCGAGGAACTCGCCCAACGTCTCGGCCTCAGCGAGATTCCCCCGGTGCGCTTCGATTCTCCGGCTGATCTGCGCGCTCGCTTGGCCGAGCATGACTACCTGAGTTCTGACGCCATCTCCTCGGTGACCTTTCTGGCCGACCGCCTCGCTAAACCCGTGCTGGTGGAGGGCCCCGCGGGCACCGGCAAGACGGCGCTCGCTAAGGCCGTCGCCGAGTCGATCGGCGCGCGGTTGATCCGCCTGCAGTGCTACGAGGGGCTCGACGAGTCCAAGGCCCTCTACGAGTGGAATTACCGCAAGCAACTCCTGCGCATCCAGGCGGGTCGTCCCGAGGGTTCGGCCGAGGTGTGGTCCGAGCTCGAAGAGGACATCTTCGCCGAGGAGTTCCTGCTGCGTCGACCACTGCTCGAGGCCATCACCGCCACCGATCCCGTCGTATTACTGATCGACGAGGTCGACCGCGTCGAACTCGAGACCGAAGCGCTGTTGCTCGAGATACTGTCGGAGTACCAGGTGTCGATTCCCGAATTGGGCACCCTGCGGGCGCGTCAGATTCCTATGGTGTTTCTCACCTCCAACAACACCCGCGAGCTCTCCGAGGCTCTCAAGCGGCGTTGTCTCTACTTGCACGTGGGCTACCCCGACGTGGAACGCGAGCGCGACATCATCGTCTCTCGGGTCCCGGGCATCGCTACGGCCTTGGCCGAGCAGATTGCCCAAGTGGTGCGGACACTGCGGATAATGGACCTGAAGAAGTCGCCGTCGGTGTCGGAGACCTTGGACTGGGCTCGCACCCTGGTGATCCTGGGACGCGAGGAGCTCGGTGAAGAACTGGTGGCCGATACCTTGCACATCTTGCTCAAGTACCAGTCGGACATCGAGAAGGCGACGCGCGAGATCCTCGGGCGCGCCTCCTAGCGCGTGCTCGACCTCCTGAGTTCCTTCATCGCCGAGCTGCGCACCGTCGGCCTGCCCGTCTCGATGAGCGAGACTGTGGACGCGGCGCGTGCGCTCGAGTCGATCGACGTGGCGGACCAGCCGCTTTTTCGTTCCGCCCTGTGCGCGACGTTGGTCAAGAGCGGCGACCACATGAGTGCCTTTGACACGGCATTCGACGTTTTCTTCGCGAATCGCCAGGACGCGGGCGACATCGAGACCGCCAACGCGGCGCCGGACTCGGTCACCGCCTCGCGCGACCCTCAGGCCACGGATAGCCCGCAGCGATCGGGGGCTGAACTCACCGAACAACTCTTCGACGCCTTGCGCGACAACAATCTGCGTGCCCTTCGCCACAGTGCGGGCGAGGCCGTTGCGAGATACGCCGGTATCGAGCCGGGACGACCGGTCGGCGGCGCCTACTACCTCTACCGTACGATCCGTCAACTCGAACTAGAAGAGTTGGAGCGGCGATTGGTGGCGCTGAGCCTCGGCGCTTCGAGCGACGCACTCAGCGAACGACTCGCGAGTGACGAAGCACACGGTCGCATCGAACAGTTCAAGGCCATGGTCGAGTCCGAGATCCGCGAGCGCCTGGTGGAGGATCGCGGCGCCGAGGCGATGGCCGAGTCGGTGCGTGAGACGCTGCCCGAGGACCTCGACGTCATGCACGCCAATCGAGAGGAGATGGCCCAACTAGAACGTGCCCTGCGTCCGCTCAGTCGCAAACTAGCGGTCCGCTTGGCGCGGCGACGTCGCCGTCGCTACCGCGGTCCCATTGACCTGCGACACACCATGCGCAGTTCACTCTCGACGGGGGGCGTGCCCATTGACGTGCGCTTCAAGCCCCCGCGTCCGGCCAAGCCCGAGATCGTCGTCATCGCCGACGTGTCGGGCTCCGTGGCGTCCTTCGCTCGTTTCACCCTGCACCTGGTGCACGCGATTTCCAGTCAGTTCTCCCAGGTGCGCAGTTTCGTCTTCGTCGATGGACTCGATGAAGTGACTCACCTCTTCGCCGAGACCGACGACCCGGCCGAGGCGGTCGAGCGCATCACTGCCGAAGCCGACGTCGTGGCGGTCGATGGCCACAGTGACTACGGGCGGGCGCTCAGCACCTTCGCGTCACGTTACGCGCCCGAACTCACGCGCCGCAGCACGGTGTTGATACTGGGTGACGCGCGCAACAACTACCACCCGGCCCAGGCGCACGTCCTCGAGGACATCCGCTCGCGGGTCAAGGCCCTGTACTGGCTGAATCCCGAGCCCCGCAATTATTGGAACAGCGGCGATTCGATTCTGAGTCTGTACGCACCGCACTGTGATGACGTCCTCGAGTGTCGCACGCTGCGTCAGCTCGAGTCGTTCGTAGGAGGATTGAGCTGATGGCCATCGAACCACCTCAAGGGTTTCGCACCAGTGGTGACGAGCCGCGTGGCACTCGGTTGGTGCTCGTGCGCCACGGCGAAGCGCACTGTAACGTCGCGGGTGTCGTAGGCGGGCCCCGAGGCTGCACCGGGTTGACCGACCTTGGACGCGAGCAGGCGAGGGCGCTGGCGGAGCGTCTCGAGTACACGCACGAGTTCGACGACGCGGTGGCGGCGTATTCGTCGGTGCTGGCGCGCGCGAGGGAGACGGCGGACATCGTGACGCGCTCCATGCCCCGTCTCACGGTGCACGAAGACTGCGACCTGTGCGAATTGCACCCGGGTCTGGCTGACGCGATGGACTGGGAAGAGATGGTTGCGACCTTCGGCGGACCGGACTGGGACGTGGACCCTACGCAACCCTTCGCGCCCGAGGGGGAGTCCTGGACCGGCTTCTACCAACGCTGCGTGGCAGCGTTCTTTCGTTTAAGTGAGGCCCATCCCGTGGGCCAGGTGCTGTTGTTCGTCCACGGTGGTGTCATCGAACAGGCGATGAAGTTGGCAATGGGTTCCTCGCCGGGTGCGCGCTTGCGGCTACGGACTGAACACTGCTCCCTGACCGAGATCGAGATCGACCAGGGACAGGTACGTTTGCTGCGCTACAACGACCGCGCTCCGCGCGCGGTGACCGCGCGCTGAAGCAACTCGCTGACGTGAAAGGCCATGTCGAGACTCTGTGACGCGTTGAGACGTGGGTCACAGATGGACGTGTAGTTGGTGTCGAGGTCGGACTCGTCGAGTTGGTCACCACCACCGAGACACTCAGTCACGTTGTCACCCGTCAACTCAACGTGCAGTCCCGATGGCCAGGTACCAAGTGACTGGTGTACCGCGAAGAATTGCGCCACTTCGGTCAACACGTCATCAAAACGCCGGGTCTTCTGGCCCCCACTGGCCTTGAACGTGTTGCCGTGCATGGGGTCACAGGTCCAGAGCACTTCGGCACCCTCATTGGTCATCGCCTCCACCAGTGGCGGCAGCAGGTCGGTGACCTTGTCGCGGCCCATGCGAGAGATCAACGTCAGACGTCCCGGGACGTTGTCGGGGTTGAGGAGTCCGTGTAGAACCTTGAGATCCTCGACGCTCGTGCTCGGACCCACCTTAAGGCCGATCGGGTTGGCCACCCCTCGCAAGAACTCGACGTGCGCACCGTCCACCTGGCGGGTGCGGTCCCCGATCCAGAGCATGTGCGCCGAACAGTCGTACCAGTCGCCAGTGAGCGAGTCCTGACGGGTGAGAGCCTGCTCGTAGGGCAGGATCAACGCCTCGTGACTGGTGTAGAAGTCGACGCTGGAGAGCTCGTGGTCTCCGTCGAGGTTGACGCCGCACGCACGCATGAACGCCATGGCGCGGTCGATGTCGTCGGCGAGTACTTCGTAACGCTTGCCCTCGGGGGAATTGGTGACGAACTGCTGGTTCCAGGCGTGCACGCGCGTCAATGACGCGAATCCGCCGGTGGTGAAGGCGCGCAGCAGGTTCAGCGTCGCCACGCTCTGATGGTAGGCATCGAGGAGGCGATCAGGGTTGGGGCGGCGCGATTGCTCGTTGAATTCCTCGTCGTTGACGATGTGGCCGCGGAAGGCGTCAAGGCGGATGCCGTCACGCTCCTCGAAGTTGTCCGAGCGAGGTTTGGCGAACTGGCCGGCGATGCGTCCGACCTTGACCACGGGTACACCGGCGGCGTAGGTGAGAGCTACCGCCATCTGCAAGATGACCTTCAACTTGTCGCGAATGGCGTCGGCCGAGGAGTCGTCGAAGGATTCGGCGCAGTCGCCGGCCTGCAACAAGAAAGCGTCGCCGTGGGCGGCTTGGGCCAATTGGTGGGTGAGTCGCCGTGCCTCACCCGCGAAGACGAGAGGCGGCCTCGTGGCGAGTTGGGCCTCGACGCGTTCGAGGTGCTGCGCGTCGGGCCACAACGGACTCTGCGCCGCCACGCGCTCGCGCCAGCTGGCGGGGTTCCAAGAAGTTGATCGAGCCATGACTCAAGGCTAGAGGTTTAGTTGGAGGGTCAGCAATTGCCCCGGTAGGCTAAAGCGGTGCCCCTCCATCGTCTCGGCCTCTTTGGAGGTACGTTCGATCCACCCCATAACGGGCACGTAGCGGCGCTGCGCGCCGCGGCGGGCACCGGACGCTTCGACGCCATTGAGGTGACCGTGGCCGGTGACCCCTATCGCAAGAGCGCCCTCGGCGGAGTCCACTCGGCGGCCACCCGACTAGCGATGGCCTTGGCTGCCTTTGATCACTTGGATTTGGTGCGCGTGAGTGAGCGCGAGATCAATCGACCAGGTCCCTCCTACACCATTGACACGGTCGAAGAGCTTCTCCTCGAGTTCGACCACGTTGACGTCCTGATCGGCGCCGACCTGGCGTCCCAGTTGCCGTCGTGGCACCGCGCCGAAGAATTGCGCGAGTTGGTGGAAGTCGGCATCATTCCGCGCCCCGGCACCATTTTGGCAGCTCCCGCGCGTTGGAACTGCTACGAGATATCCATGCCCCCAGTCGACCTGTCGAGCACTTTCTTGCGCGAGACACCGCTCGATTCCGATGATCTAAAATTGTTCATGGCCGAGGACGTAATCGCCATTTATCAAGGCGCCACGGAGTAGTGTGGGGCGCAATGGCCGTTCGTGCGTTCGACATCTCAGACGTGTCCACAGCATCAGTGTCGGTACTCGAACGTGCACCGCGAACCCGAAGTGACCTTCGTCGCCGTCGCCAGCGCCACGCCGTCGCAGGAATCGCCGTGTTGACGGTTCCCTTCGTAGTCGCCCTCGTCGTTCTAGGAGCGGGCCACTGAGCGAGATCGTGACCAGCAGCGGCTCCGTCCGCGGCCCCCAAGTGAAGTACGTCTCCGCGATGATCGACGCCGCGATTGAGGGTGCTGACGACAAGCTCAGCGTCGACACGGTCGTGTTGGACCTTCGCGAATTCGTCGACTCCTTCGATGCCCTCGTCATCGCGGGTGGTCGTAACGATCGCCAAGTGCGGGCAATCGCCGAAGAAGTGGAGCGTCGTGTCGACCTCGCTCTAGGCGTCAAGCCAACGCGAGTGGAGGGGTGGAGTTCCGCGGAGTGGATCGCCCTCGACTACGGCGATGTGATCGTCCACGTTTTCGACCTCGAAACGCGTGACTACTACGACCTCGAGCACCTGTGGAGCGCCGCTCCGGCGTTTCGCCCCGCGCACCAGCGCTAGCCCTTCTTTAGAAACGACATCTCCGCGGGCGTGATCACCCGCACGGTGGCTCCAGTGGGTAGTTTCAAGGAGAACGGAGCCCCTTCGATCGAAAGTTGGATGCCCTTCGTCGCGCCCATGGCGGCGGCGGCGTAGACCAATTGACCTACCGCGATCCGCCGATCCGCCAGTGATATCTGAAGAAGCTCCTTGGAGACGTCGATAAGGGCGATGTGACCCTGGATGTTCGCCTGATTGATGACGAGGTTCGAAGGCACTTGGGTGGTGATTCCCGCGTTCATCTCGATGGGCGTGGGACCCTGGGTCTCGTAGTAGAGGACTGCGGAGAGGGTGGGCGGAGCGGTCATGGAGCGAGGGATGGCCACTACTCGCTGGCCCGGGCCGAGTAGGAAGATGTCGCGGGTGACCCAGCGCACTTCGCCGTACGGGGTGAACGGGATGGTCAGGTTCTGTAGACCGAACGGCACGTTATTGGGATTGATCTGTGACGGCGACGACGACGTCGACACCAGGGTGCATCCGCTCAGGCACAGCGCGCTGAGCAAAAGGATCCCGAGGTGGCGTGACCGTTTCATGAGGGGAACTCCACTAGCGGCAGGTCAATCTGGAATCGGGCGCCACCCTCGGGGCTCACCAAGGCGCGAATCTCTCCGTCAAGAGATTTCACGTGTTCTCGTACCAGTGCCAGCCCGAGCCCCGTGCCACGCACGGTGCTGCGGTCGTGGGCCGCCCGCCCTCGATAGAACCGCTCGAACACGTGTTCCTGGTCACTCTCGGCGATGCCGGGCCCGGCGTCATCAACGTTGAGTTCCACGCGATTCCCCTGGAGCGACAAACGCAGGGCGACCACGCCGCCAGCGTAATGCTGGGCGTTGTCGATCAGGTTCGCAATGATCCGCTCGAAGCGACGGCGGTCGACGAGCACGCGAGCAGATTCGACGTCGGCGTCCACCTCGACCAGCGGCTCCTGCCCACCGAGTCGGCGCATGACTGATCGCACGGCCTGTCGAGTGAGTTCGGCGATAGGGATCACCTCGAGGCTGAGTGAGTCGGCTCCCGCATCGGAGCGCGACAGTTCGATGAGGTCCTCAATCAAACCTTGAAAGACCAATATCTCGGCACTCAGCAACGTCAGGCTCTGTTGGGCGGCCGGCGCGAGTTCCTCGCGGTGCTGTTCGAGGATCGATGCCGACATTGCCAGTGCGGTCAGGGGAGAACGCAGTTCGTGACTCACGTCGCTGGCGAAGCGCGCGTCGCGTTCGAGTTTGGTGACGAGTTGGTTCACCATCGCGTTGAACGATTCGGTGAGTTGTTCGACCTCAGAACCGGCGTGCGTCGTGGGTAGACGCGTTGCGAAGTCGCCGCCCGCAATGCGAGCGGCGGTATCGGAGACCACGACGAGGGGTCGCAGCGTGCGACGCGACACCCAGATACCACCCGACACGCCCAAGACAGTCGTGAAGAGGGCTGCTGAGCCAATGACCAACAACAACACGCGCATGTTCTGTTCGAGTCCGTCGAGTTGCCACACTTCGAAGACCTGCACCTGTACCGCCGGCATCGGGATACCCACCACGTAGTCCAGGTCGGACAGCACCATGCGTGTCTCGGTGATCACGTGGCCGTCGTTGACCGCTCGCATGGCGTCACTCGAGATGTCCACGGTGGGGACTTGCTCACTCAAGGTCTGCCACTGACCATTGATCTTGAGGATGAGCGTCGAGTCCGCCGATTGCTCGATGGAGTTCACCTCGTTGTTCAAGGTCAAGGGAGCGGTGTACAGAGTGTTACGGATCAATGCGGCATTGACGTAACTCTGCTGCAGATCGGTCTTTTGCTGCTGGGCGATGAGGACGTCACGAACACCGAAGAACGTGAGTGTGCCCAGGAGGGAACTGAGCAGTAGCGTTCCCAGTCCGAAGATCAACACCAGTCGCAACCGTAAACTACGGCTACGCACTAGAGGACCAACTTGTACCCCGCACCGCGTACGGTCAACAGGTGCACCGGCACCGCGGGATCGGGTTCAATCTTCATCCGCAGGCGGCGCACGTGCACATCGACGAGGCGGCTGTCACCGAAGTAGTCGTAGCCCCACACTCGTTCCAGGAGGTCCTCGCGAGAGAGCACCTTTCCGTTGACCTTCGCCAGGTCCACTAGTAGTCGGAACTCGGTCGACGTCAAGTGCAACTCGGTGCCGTCCGCGTGGCGCACCACCCCCTCGTCGGGGATAACGTGCAACTCGCCGATGTGAAAGGCCCGCGCGGCGGAATCGGGACGACGGCGTAAGTGGGCGCGAACTCTCGCCAGCAGCTCGAGCGGAACGAAGGGCTTGGTCACGTAGTCATCGGCGCCCGACTCGAGACCCTTGACGACGTCGGAGGTCTCGTCACGCGCCGAGACGATGACGATCGGAATGTCAGAACGCGACCGCAGCGCCACGCAAGTGTCGAAACCGGACATCCCCGGCAACATGATGTCGACGATTGCGACGTCGGCGTTTCTTCTTTCGAAGAGGGCGACGCCGTCCTCACCGTTGGAGGCGTCGTCCACGTCATAGCCCTCACCCCGGAACATCAGGCGCAACGCGGTACGGATGTGCTCATCGTCTTCCACGATCAAGATCCGCGACATTCGACTCCTTTGCCCTGCTTCCCACACTAGTGAGAGACCGACTTTTCGGGGTCGGTCTCACTAGCCTTGTGGTCGTGAGCCGAAATGACGCCTTCACCGATGAGCCACCAGTGTGGCGACTCGACGACTTCATCGCCTCACTGCGCGCGCGCGATCGTTCGACGGCCACGTTACGGGCCTATCGAGGTGACGTCGCGCGTTTCGCCTTGTGGGCGCGAGGGCACGGGGTGAATAGTCCGCGTGATGTGACCAAGCGCACCCTGCGAGAGTACCTGGCAGACATGAATCTCGACGGTGACCAGCGCACTTCGATTTCGCGCCGACGTGCCTCGTTACGACGGTATTTCTCGTGGTCGCTCGAGCGCGGCTACGTCGAGGCGGATCCCGCCGCGAGGATCTCGGCACCCCGTCCCAATTCACAATTGCCCGAGATCGTCGGACGCAATCAACTCGACGTCCTGCTCGACGAGGACTGGGGGGGCGATCCCTGGGCGCGTCGTGACCGGGCCGTCTGTGAAATCCTCTACGGCGCCGGACTACGCGTCAGCGAACTCTGCGGGCTTGATCGCGACAGCCTCGACGAGCGCCAGGGACTTCTGCGAGTGCTCGGCAAGGGTCGAAAGGAGCGCATCGTGCCGTTGCACCGGGCGGGGTTCGAGGCGATCGAGGCCTGGCGTGAACTGCGCGGCAGCGTGCTGACGACTGATTCGCCGCGCGACGCGCTCTTCGTCAATCGACGTGGGTCGCGTCTGGGACCGCGCGACGTTCGCCGGATACTCGACCGTCGTCTGGCGCTCGGCCACGTGCACCCCCACGCGCTGCGCCACACCTACGCCACGCATCTCCTCGAGGGAGGGGCCGATCTGCGGGTGGTCCAAGAACTCCTGGGTCACGAGAGCTTGACCACCACGCAGCTCTACACCCACGTGTCCAAGTCGCGCCTACAGAACATCCATCGCCAGACCCACCCCCGCGGATAGGGCGCGAGGGCTCGCGCGAGTGCGACGCGGCATGGGTTTCAGCGACGTAACGGCGTCGACTACACTGGTTTGGCTCTCCCAGAGTGGGAGGGTGCAGACACACCACGTGGTTTCGTACGGTCGCCCCTCGGGGTGCACCACGGGGTTGATCAACCGAACGGAAGGATATTTTCGTGGCCCTCGTCACTTTGCAAGAACTCCTCGACTCCGGCGTCCATTTTGGGCACCAGACTCGTCGTTGGAATCCCAAGATGCGTCGTTTCATCCTGGGAGAGCGCAACGGCATCTACCTCATCGACCTCCGCAAGACCCTCGCGGGTATCGAGCAGAGTTACGCCTACGTGCGCGACCTGGTCGCCGAGGGCGGCATCATCTTGTTCGTCGGTACGAAGAAGCAGACCCAGGGACCCATCGCGGACTACGCGAACGCCTGCGGGATGCCCTTCGTCAACCAGCGTTGGTTGGGCGGCATGCTCACCAACTTCGCCACCGTCGCCGGCCGCGTGAAGCGCATGATCGAGTTGCGCGCGATGCAGCGTGCGGGTGACTTCGAGGGCATGCCCAAGCGCGAAGCCCTACGCCACAGCCGCGAGCTCGAGAAGCTCGACCGCAACCTTTCAGGTATCGCCAACCTCGATCGCGTCCCCGACGCGATCTTCGTCATCGACACGAAGAAGGAGCACATCGCGGTGACCGAGGCTCGTAAGCTCGGACTGCCGGTCGTCGCTGTCGTCGACACGAACTGTGACCCCGACGTCATCGACTACGTGATTCCGGGCAACGACGACGCGATCCGTTCGGGCGCGTTGCTGTGTCGCCTGATCGCCGACGCCGTGACCGAAGGCCGATTCATCCGAGCCAACCGTCCCGCCGCCGTGCGGGCCGCCGCTGCGGCCGCCGCGACGCCCGCTACCCCGGCGGAGTCGACGCCCGTCGCCCCCGCAGCCGCGTCAGACGACACGGCTGTTGTAACCGCCACCGCTTAAGCAGTACTTCGAACTCAAGAGGAGATGTCAAGGTGTCAATCACCGCTAAGGACGTAATGACGCTGCGCCAGGCCACTGGCGTGGGAATGATGGACGCGAAGAAGGCCCTAGAGGCCAATGACGGCAACATGGAGGCCGCCACGCAGTGGTTGCGCGTGCAGGGCCTGGCCTCCGCCGCCAAGCGCGCGGACCGTGAGGCCGGCGAAGGTTCAGTCGCCGTGGTGCGCGACGGCAACGTCGCCGCTTTGGTTGAGTTACGTTGCGAGACCGACTTCGCCGCCAAGTCCGATGACTTCACCGCGTTGGTGGACGAGATGGCCGCGCGAGTGTGCGCCGAGGGTGAAGGTGCCGTCGCGCAGTTCCAAGACAACATCGAAAAGATGTTGACCACGCTCAAGGAGAACATCTCCGTAGGTCGCGTCTACCGCGTCGAAGCCGGTGCCGACGAGGTCGTCGACACCTACAACCACCAGAACAAGGGCCGCAACGTGGTCATCGTGGTGGTCAAGGGTGGCAACGAGGAGATCGCTCACGAAGTCGCCGTGCACATCGCCTTCGCCAAGCCCCAGTACTTGTCGCGCGAGGACGTGCCCGCCGCCGAGATCGAGGCCGAGCGAAAGACCATCGAAGAGATCTCACTCAACGAAGGCAAGCAGGCCGCACAGTTGCCCAAGATCATCGAGGGTCGCCTCAACGGTTGGTTCAAGGAGCGCGTCCTGCTCGAGCAGGCCTACGCCAAGGACGAGAAGCTCAGCATCGCTCAGTTCCTCGGCGCTGCGACCATCACCGCGTACGCCCAAGTGGTTATCGGGGGATAGCGCGTGCGTCGCGTGGTCTTGAAGCTGTCGGGTGAGGCTCTCGCCTCATCGGCCAGTGATGAGACCATCGACGCCAGCACCGTCGACTTCCTCGCGACCGTCATCGCTGACGCCATGACCCGCGAGGGTTTGGAGTTGGCGGTGGTCGTCGGTGGCGGCAATATCTGGCGCGGGGCCACCGGCGCGATGGCTGGCATGAACCGCGCAAACTCCGACATCATGGGCATGCTCGGCACCGTCATCAACGCACTGGCACTTCAAGATGCCATCGAGAGCCACGGACGCGCCACTCGGGTGATGTCGGCCATCGGCATGGACCAGGTCGCCGAGCCGTATATTCGTCGTCGAGCCGTGCGCCACTTGGAAAAAGGCCGTGTGGTCATCTTCGCCGCCGGCATGGGCAACCCCTATTTCACGACCGACACCGCGGCCGTCCAACGTGCCGCCGAGATCGAGGCCGATATGGTTTTGAAGGGGACTCACGGGGGAGTGGATGGCGTGTACAGCGAAGACCCGCGCAAGAACGCGGCGGCCACGAAGTACGAGGCCGTCTTCTTCGACGAGGTCATCGCTCGGAACCTTCGCGTCATGGACATGACCGCCATCACCTTCTGCAAGGACAATGGCATTCCCATTCGGGTTTTTGACCTCATGGCCGATGGAAATCTAGAGCGCGCCCTCAATGGTGACGCGGTCGGTACGCTGGTGAACTAATGGACAACGAACTGATCGACCTGGTGATGGACGACACCCGTGAACGCATGGCCAAGGCCATCGATCACGTGAAGGTGGAGTTCGCCAACGTGCGCACCGGACGAGCGTCCTCCTCGTTGATCGAGAACCTCCTCGTCGACTACTACGGTGCCGAGACGCCACTGAAGCAGTTGGCGAATTTCTCGGTGCCCGAGCCACGCCTGTTAGTCGTGTCGCCCTTCGACAAGGGTGCCATGGCGTCGATCGAGAAGGCGATCTCCAACGCGGACCTCGGTCTCAATCCCTCGAATGACGGGGTCGTGATCCGCCTCTCCTTCCCGACACTCACCGAGGAGCGTCGCAAGGCCTTCGTCAAGATCGTCAAGACCAAGGCCGAGGACGGCAAGGTCGCGCTGCGCGGAGTACGCCGACACGCCCGACAGGAGCTCGAGAACCTCGAGAAGGAACAGGGTTTGTCCAAGGACGAGATCGAGCGCCTCGAGAAGGTCCTTGACAAGATGACACAAGATGAAGTGGCGGCCATTGACGCCCTTCTCGCGCACAAGGAGCAGGAGCTACTTGAGGTCTGACGACGACGATCTGCGTGACGCGCCGACCAGCGAAGTTCCGGTGGTCAGCGTCAGCGACCCGCGCGTCACGATCACCGGTGCCGACGTGGCGGGCTTCGTCGCCGAGGATATTCACCAGGTCGACCCCGACACGCTGTTGCCGCACTGGACCGATGCCCCCACCGGGCAGGTGCCCATCGTGGTGGCGCGCGACTCCGCCGACGCGGTCGACCCCTGGGCGGCGATCCCGGCGCCCGCGTGGCGTGAGGGAGAGGCCGACTGGGTCGCCCACGAAGAGCAGTTCGACGCGTCACTTTTGGCGGTGGACAAGGCGGAAGAGGACCTTCGGCCCTGGGAGTTCGATTCTGAACCACTGAACCCCAACGAAGAGGTCCTCGACGAATCACCCCGCCCCGAACCCACGCGGGCGCATCGCACCCGGCGCACGCCCCGAGAGGACCACCTGTCGGGCCGCGCCGTTCGCCAAGGCCCCTCGCGCAGTGTCTCAGTGGCGACCTTCACCGGTGTGGTGCTGGCCGTGGTGGTGCTGGGTATCTTCTACCTCGGTGCCATACCGGTGGCCGTTCTCGTCATCGCCGCGCTCACGTTGGCCGCGGGCGAAGCCTTCGCGGGCTTCCGTGCGGTGGGCGCACACCCCGCCACGATCCTCGGTCTCGTGGCGATCGTCACTTTGTGCGTCGCGGTGTATGAGAAGGGACTGGGCGCCGCGGGGATCGTGACCGCGTTGCTGGTGATGTTCTCCTTCGTCTGGTATCTCAGCGCCGAGAAGATGATCGACGTGGTCGACGGGCTCGGGGCCACTCTTTTCGTCTTTGCCTGGGTCGGTGTGCTCGGTTCGTTCGCCCTGTTGATGGTGTCGCCCCATAACTTCGGTCACAAGCACGGCCTGGCCTACGTCATGGGTGCCGTCTGGCTCACGGTCGCCAACGATTCGGGCGCGCTCTTCATTGGTCGTTGGCTGGGCAAGCGGCCGCTCAACTCGCGCTTGTCGCCCAACAAGACCATCGAGGGCACAATCGGCGGCACGATCTTGACGCTGCTGGTGGGTGCGTTGATCCTGCCTCGTATCCACCCCTGGACGATGACGCACGGCGTCGAGTGCGCGGTGGCATTGGCGGTGGTGGTGCCGATGGGCGACCTCTTTGAGTCGATGTTCAAGCGCACCTTGGGCGTCAAGGACTTGGGGCACCTCCTGCCGGGCCACGGGGGAATGCTCGACCGAGTGGATGGGTTGCTCTTCGCGCTGCCAACGATGTACTTTATGATCCACTTCTTGTCGTTGAGCTAGGGATGGCGGCTTCGCGCACTCGCGTGGCGCTGATGGGAGCGACTGGCTCCATCGGCACCCAGACGATCGATGTGTTGCGACGCGAGCGCACCACCTTCGAACTGGTGGCTCTGTCGGCTGGTCGACGGATCGACGAGCTCTCGGCGTTGGTCAACGAGTTCCATGTTCGCCACGTGGGGGTCAGTGACGAGGCCGACCGGCTTCGCCTGTCAGCATGCGTGAATGGCGACGTCGACATCGTGGTGGGTGAGAAGGGCCTTCGCGAACTGGCCGCCAGCGCGGACGTGGTCGTGAACGCCGTGATGGGATTCGCGGGCTTGCCCGTGACCCTCGCCACCCTCGAGGCCGGCGCACGCCTCGCTCTGGCCAACAAGGAGTCCCTCGTCGCCGCGGCGCCGCTGGTGGCCCGAGCGCGCTCCACGCCCGGTGCGCAGATACTGCCCGTCGATTCAGAGCACTGCGCGATCCACCAGTGCCTCATCGGCTCGATCGAACCCGGCCACCCCGATGTGGCCCGGCTGCTCTTGACGGCGTCGGGCGGACCCTTTCGCGGGTGGAGCAGCGAGCGACTGGCCCACGCGACCAAGGCCGACGCCCTCGCGCACCCGACGTGGTCCATGGGCCCCAAGATCACCATCGACTCGTCGACATTGATGAACAAGGGTCTGGAGGTCCTCGAGGCCTCTGCGCTCTTCGGCATCGGTGTGGATCGTATCGACGTCGTGGTCCACCCTCAGTCCATTGTGCACTCGATGGTCGAATACGTCGATGGTTCGGTGCTGGCGCAACTCTCGCGCCCCGACATGCGTCTGCCGATTGCCTACTGCCTGGGAGCACCCTCGCGACTGGCGCACCATTGGGGACAACTCGACTTCACCACGGCGTTCAGCCTCGACTTCGAGGCACCGGACCGGGAAGCTTTTCCCGCTCTCGACTTGGCGTACGCCGCGGCGCGGCGCGCGGGCGCGGCCCCGGCGTGGTTGTCGGCGGCCAACGAAGTGTGCGTGGAAGCCTTCCTCGAGGACCGGATCGGTTGGTCCGACATCGTCGAACTCGTGGCGCGCACGATGGATGAGTACGTCGACGATCCCCTCGAGAGCCTGGAAGCCGTCATTGCCAACGACGCGAAGGCTCGTCGCATCACTCACGGTAACCTGCCTCAGTGATGGAAAGTACCGCGTCATCTCGCACTTCGGTGTACACGTTGCTGGGCGGAACGGTGCTGGTGGTCGGCGCGCTGAGTTGGCTCTGGGGTTGGACTCTCCCGCTGGTCTTGTTCTTGGTGATCGCCATGGTCATGGGTCACGAATTCGGCCACTTCATTACCGCCAAGCGGTCGGGGATGCAGGTCACCGACTTCTTCGTGGGCTTCGGGCCCGTGCTGTGGTCCACCACCCGTGGCGAGACCCGCTACGGCATCCGGGCCCTGCTGTTGGGTGGCTACGTCAAGGTGCCGGGCATGACCTGGTACGACAAGATCGCCCCCGATAACGAGAAGCGCACGTATCGTTCCGCCTCGTACCCGCGCAAGGTCGTCTTCGCCTCCGCCGGCTCCTTGATGCACGTGGTGATGGCCCTACTGATCGCCTACGGCGCTTTGGTCTTCGTCGGGCACGCCGACACGCAACGCGTCGCCATTGACGGCTTCACCCACTGGCAAGGTCACTCCCAGAGCGCCGGCCAATTGGCGGGCCTCAGAGTCGGTGACGAGGTGCTCTCGATCGACGGGCATAAGGTCAATGGGATGGCGGTCCTGGACGCCACGATTCACGCCAACGCCAACGAGCCAGTTACCCTCACGGTGTTGCGCGACGGACACGTGCTGGTGTTGCACGCCACGCCCGTGGACGGGCGCAAGGTCATCGTCGACGGAAAGCCCGAGGTCCACGGCAATCAACCCATTGGACTTCTGGGTATCCAATTGACCAACCCCACGGTGCACACGGGTTTCCTGGCGGCCTTCCCCGACTCGGTGACGACCGTGACGAGCACCATCAACCAGGCGGCCCACGCCCTGGTGCACGTCTTCTCACCGGGGGAGTTCTCGTCGCTGTTCCACCAGGTGACGACGCCAGCGGCGGCCAAATCGACGGCGTCGCAGACGACGCGACCCGTGTCGATCGTCGGGGTCGTGCGCTTGGCCGATCAGGCCGCCCAGTCCAACCTGCAGGTGTTCCTCTATATCCTGATCACGCTCAATGTCTTCGTCGGGGTGATGAACATGTTGCCCATGCTGCCCCTCGACGGCGGCTACGTGGCAATCGCCACCTATGAACGGATTCGTCAGCGAAGCCGTCGCGGCGCTCCCTACCAGGCAGATATCAACAAGTTGACCCCCGTCGTCTTCGCCTTCGTCGGAGTGTTGGCGGTCCTGTTCGCCTTCACGCTCTACCTAGATATTGCCTATCCGATCGCCAATCCGTTCCATTAGGTGACTGGGGCCCCCGCGGGCACGGCAGAATGGTGGGGTGGATGTCACTGCCAGTTCTCTTACCCCTCGTCGCGCGACTCGCCAGATCTCGGTCGGCTCGGTCAAGGTAGGCGGCGACGCGCCGATTTCGGTCCAGTCGATGACGACGACCAAGACCGCCGACGTCGAAGCGACCCTCGCGCAGATCTACGCGCTGGCTGGTGCCGGTGCGGACATCGTGCGCTGCACTTGCAACGAGCGCGCGGCCGCTGAAGGACTCGCCCAGATCGTGCCGCGCTCGCCAGTGCCGATCGTGGCCGATATCCATTTCCACGTAGAGATGGCGCTGGCCGCCCTCGAGGCGGGAGTCCATGGCCTGCGCCTTAATCCGGGCAACCTGCGTAAGCCCGAGGAGATCAAGCTCGTGGCCAGCGAGGCGAAGGATCGTGGTGTGCCGATCCGCATCGGCGTCAACGCCGGGAGTCTGCATCCCGACATCTACGACCGCTTTGGCGGAGCGACCCCTGAGGCGCTGGTGGAGTCGGCCCGCCTCGAGCTCGCGTATTTCCAAGAGGTCGGTTTTGACGACGTGAAGATCTCGGTGAAGGCCTCCTCGGTGGCGACGATGATCGCGGCCTACCGTCTGGCCTCGGCGACTTTCGACTACCCCCTGCACCTCGGCGTGACGGAGGCCGGCCCCTTACCTGGTGGCCTCTTGAAGGGCACCGCGGGGATCGGGACTCTCCTGGCGGAGGGCATCGGTGACACCCTTCGCTATTCGCTGACCGCTGACCCGGTGGAAGAGGCCAAGGCTGGTCGACAACTGCTCGAGGTGCTCGGGCTGCGCGAACGAACGGGACTGGACCTGATCGCCTGCCCGAGTTGCGGTCGCGCCGAGGTCGACGTAATCAAAGTGGCCACCGAGGCCCAGTCCGCGTTGTCGGCGCTGGACATCCCGATCCAAGTGGCCGTCATGGGCTGCGTGGTGAACGGTCCCGGCGAGGCTCGCCACGCGGATCTGGGCATCGCCGCGGGCAAGCACCGCGGTCACCTCTTCATCCGCGGCCAGATCATCCGCGTGGTGCCTGAGGATGAGATGGTCGAGGCATTGGTGGAAGAGGCCCAGAAGATTGCCAAGGAGGGGATCGAGGCCCGTCTCGCCGCGCGCGACGAGTCGGCCGAAGCCGAAGCGGCCGCCGATCGCGCCGCACTGCTCGACGCCAAGGGTCTGGACGCTAACAATGCGACCCAGGTCATCGAACGCATTCGTCGTCGATCCGAGCACTAGCTCGAACGTTTCGCGTCAATTCACTAGGCTCAGTCCACGTCGAAGAGGAGAATTGTGGCCGGCCCGAGTGTCTTGACCCCCCAGAACGAAGATTTCCCCAAGTGGTACCAGGACGTCGTCGCCAAAGCCGAGATGGCCGACAATGGCCCGGTGCGCGGCACGATGGTGATTCGGCCCTACGGCTACGCCATCTGGGAGCGCATCCAGTCGGCCATCGACCATCGCATCAAATTGGCCGGAGCCGAGAACGCCTACTTCCCGCTCTTCATTCCCGAGAGCTATCTCTCCAAGGAGGCCGAGCACGTCGAGGGCTTCAGTCCCGAGCTGGCGGTGGTTACCCACGCGGGCGGAGAGAAACTGGCCGAGCCCATCGTGGTGCGCCCGACCTCTGAGACCGTGATCGGCGAATTCATGGCCAAGTGGATCCAGAGTTATCGCGACCTGCCGCTCTTGCTCAACCAGTGGGCCAACGTGGTGCGCTGGGAGCTTCGACCGCGCCTCTTCTTGCGCTCCTCGGAGTTCCTCTGGCAAGAGGGTCACACCGCGCACGCGAGCGCCCGCGACGCCTCGGACTACGCGATGAAGATCCATCTCGA
>Ga0182030_10001250_pt1 | contig 51886 bp, 68 predicted proteins | sample 812S3MmetaG_FD_121299 | JGI IMG/M metagenome (GOLD analysis project Ga0182030, IMG submission 121299) | Permafrost microbial communities from Stordalen Mire, Sweden - 812S3M metaG (Illumina Assembly) | ecosystem: Environmental > Terrestrial > Soil > Wetlands > Permafrost | place: Sweden...
AAGAACACTTTCCGATATTGCCATCAGAATGGTTGATTGCCCAATTTGTGGTAAGGCCGTAAAACCAAGAGATATTAACAATCACATTGATTCAGGTTGCGAGTCTTTTCTTGATACTGGTTCTCCGCCACTTACCCAGCAAAATGGAACTCCATCCCAGAAACCTCCCGCATCCCAAAAACCTTCCGTCTCCCGTTTCTTCCAGACACCTGCAGCCAAACGAGTAGCAGTACATCCTACCCCCAAAGCCGAGTCCAGTCCATCTTTGAAATATACATCCCAACAAAATGGCAATAACAACCACAGTACACCCGCTCAACCCCAGCGGAAGAGGTCGTTCGACGACTACAGTCCTGCACCGGTCAAAGAGGAAAAAGAGACGACAGAGAAGCAAGTGGAAGAGCCAGCTCCAAAGAAACCGAAAACAAATGCGTTTCAGAAAGCAGCGCCACTCGCAGAGCGAATGCGCCCAAGATCACTCGACGATGTATGCGGACAAGAGCTAGTTGGACCACAAGGTGTTCTCAGGAGTTTGATAGAACAGGATCGTGTCCCTTCCATGATATTATGGGGTGGAGCTGGAACTGGAAAGACTACAATAGCACGGTGTATAGCATCTATGGTTGGAAGCCGATTTGTCGAGATCAACAGTACGAGTTCTGGTGTTGGAGAATGCAAGAAGATATTTGCGGAAGCAAGAGCAGAACTGGGTCTCACTGGCAGGAAGACTATCATATTTTGTGATGAGATTCACCGATTCTCCAAGTCTCAGCAGGACGTCTTTCTGGGGCCAGTCGAATCTGGCCAGATTACCTTAATAGGGGCTACTACGGAAAATCCTTCTTTTAAAGTCCAGAATGCCTTATTATCACGATGTCGAACTTTTACTCTACAAAAGTTGACCGACGAGGACATACTTTCGATTTTGGAACGGGCGTTGGCAACCGAAGGACACAACTATACTCCATCCAAGCTTGTGGATACAGAACTTCTCAAATACCTTTCTGCATTTTCCGATGGGGACGCCCGTACTGCTCTCAACCTCCTAGAGCTGGCTATGGGACTATCAACTCGACCCGCGATCACGAAAGAGGAGATCAAAGCGTCTTTGACGAAGACCCTTGTGTATGATCGAGCAGGAGATCAACATTATGATACTATATCAGCATTCCACAAATCAGTACGAGGGAGTGATCCAGATGCCGCTCTCTATTATCTAGCTCGCATGCTACAGTCTGGAGAAGATCCTCTATATATTGCCCGGAGGATGGTGGTAATAGCTTCAGAAGATGTTGGACTGGCAGATAATACCCTACTGAGCTTGGCCGCTGGGGCATATACGGCAGCAGAGAAGATTGGCATGCCAGAATGTCGAATAAATCTGGCTCATTGTTGTGTTGCTTTGGCGATGGCTCCAAAGTCAACACGAGCCTATCGAGGCCTCAACAATGCATTTGCTGCTCTGAGAGAACCGGGAGTGGCAAGTCTGCCAATCCCTATACATTTGAGAAATGCACCGACGAAATTGATGAAGGAATTAGGGTATGGAGATCAGTACAAGTATAATCCTAATTACAAGGACGGAAGGGTGGTGCAAGAGTACTTGCCAGAGCAGCTGAAGGACAGAACGTTCCTAGAAGACAGAGATTTGGGTACTGAAATAGATCCCGGGGCATGGCCTTGAAGTGCAAAATGGGAGTTTGTCGGATTATCATGTATCCATGTACTGCGAGGGCGTTACTGGAACGGTGGATACTAATACAGCGCTCGTAGGATAGCGATATCCAAATTCTGAAAGACCATTATATTTCTATATATACAATTTCCCTATGCAGACTCATCCCGATCAAGTGCATCATAGGGAGTATCTCCAGTTATGCCCTTCTCTCTCGGTTGTGCCGCGTCTCCAGCAGCATCCGCATTTGCTCTCTGAAACTTCAACTCCGCAGCTCTTCCCGGATCATTCTTCGTTCCAATATCCGAGTTAAAACTCGCATTATTACGATCATTACTCTCAAATCCTCCTTCCGCCAGATTTGCTCCCTTTGGTCCCGCGTGATCTACATATTGGCTCGACACATAGCTTGGAGCAGTACCAGCATTGCTTGAAGTACCTCCAGTCTGATAAGAGCCTTGCGTATTCTCTACAGCAAGGCCTTTGGATTGTCCGCCTGCAGCGTTGGGATAGGTAGTTGATCCTGCGCCGAGCTTCTTCTCTTCGGCCCAGTCATCTTCTGCCTTGCGTGCTTCGGCGTCTGAGGCTGGGTGCAGGCGGGTTGCTCCTGAGGTGTTGGTGTTTGCGAAGGTGGAGCTGGAGCCGGAGACGCCTGGGGGTGCACTGTTGGGGTTGTTTGAGAATGCGCCGCCTGAGCGGACGGAGTCGGCTGCTAGACTGTCGGAGGCAATAGCGCCGGTTCCTTCTTGAAGGGTAGCATTGGGATCTGTGACCTGGTGTTTTTGTCAATTGTAGCTTCTAGATTTAAAGTTTCTTACCCATGATGTGTTGACGAGGGCTTTTCATGGGGAGTGGTTTGTCTTACCTTAGTTCCTCTTGAAGACATAATGTAGTTTCCGAGTTAAGCTGAAAGATGAATAGATGATAACGAGAGAGCTGTTATGGATTCGAGTATATCTGCACTTGCAATTAAGCTCTTTTACTCAACTTTATCGTGTGCTAATACATCATAACTGATCAACAAGAATGACATCACCTCTTTTTTTAATCTTCTAGATCCAAGTGGGTTCTGCTGCCATATCTCGGGATTTTTGTGGATTCCCAGAGCATTAGCCAGGAGATAGTTTTTGCCACGACGTCAATGGAGTGTGGAAGCTCGAGGGAACTCGAGGGAGACGTGGGAGGGGGCGGGGTATCACATCACGTGCTGCAATTTCTGAATGTATTAGGTTTGGTGGTCATGAACAATGTTTTTGTAAGAGTTACTAGAATGTCGGAGAAGACTTCTTTTTGGGGGAGCGCATTCTAATTATCTAGAACAGATATGATGATGCCTGGGTAATCAATTCCAATATGCTCATACCATGCCCAACTTTTCAACGCAACTTGCTCCCTCCCATTCTTTTGGTATCATGTAAACAATCGCCCAAGGAACCAAAGGATCTTAAGTCTATTTCTTCGCATCCTTAGGCAAATCACTCAGTCCCTCCTTGCCTTGTCTTCCTACCCCACTTAAATCAGCACCGCCCTCCTCTCTAACACCACTTCCACCGGTTGCGGGCTCCCTCAACCCAGTAGACGAGGCATCACCAGTAGAGATTTCACTTTGTCGTTCTCCAGAAGCAACGTTGACAGTTCGCGCATCCGAGGAATTCCAGTCTGAAGCAGTGGGAGGGTCTTCAGGAAGAGGAAGGTTGGCTTGACGCTCAGCAATGATGTCTGCTTTGCTTTGACCGGACATGTTGAAATTATTGCTACTGATTGTTAGATTCGATTGTTAGGGTCAAGTGTGCTGGGGTGCCTCACTGAGTTTCTGGTTCACTATATTCAAGATTGACAATCAAAGTGTTTGTTGTTGTGGATGGAAAGAAAAGTGAGAAAGCTTCAACAAAGCTTTCTTGTCCTACCTATGACGCTACCTTAGAATCCGTCCCTGGAAAGGCGAGACCAGTAGGAGCAGATTATTCCCTTGTCAATTGTAGTAAAAGACCCATTTGGTGGTATGACGTTACATCAAAATTCCCTGGTGGAGCAGATTATGGTGACTGAAATATATGGCATCAACATGAATGTGCGTGCTGGAAGTATCCTTACATTGGTATCATAATCGTTCATTGAGACGCCACCTGATCAAGACACACTTCCATCTACACCTGAACTCCAAAATATCCCACAGCCACCAATGGCTAGCACCATCCATTTCCCTCAAGGAAGCCTTTTATCGCCAGCTTCTCCGCTCGCTCCTGCGTTCTCCCCGGCATCAGGGTTGAGATAATCCGCATCCTCTGCGGCTTCGTATTCCGCAATAAGATCAGCAACTACTTCTCTTGCTTCATCGAATTCGTTCAGATTGTCAGCAAAAGGAGCAGTCTTCTTATAACCTTCCATGAAAGCATTACGCTTCCTCATACCATCATATTGGCGCACAATTCGTTTGAAAAGCTTTAGACATTTGTTAGCCACTTGAAAAGACAATTTGCAATATTTACCACTTACCGTAGCTATGCTGGTATGATTTGCTAACATAAGTCCGCTTACACGGTGGTTCATTGGAATATATGGACTCTTCTTCGTCAAGGCCACTTGGATACTGGCAGGGCCCCAAGGAATGAAAGTCGCAAGCCTACGCTCCCTAATTCGTAGAAGACTCTTGTGGACATCTGTAGGATCGACGTCGCCTTGAATGACATTTAATATCGAGATATAGCAGCTCTTCTTGCCAGGAATCGTCGAAACCATTCGATTCTTTGGTTGCAGAAGCCGCCGCATGACATCCAGAACGGTTGTCTTACGAACAGTCTTAGCTTGCTCAACATTATTTCCTGTGAATGGGGTGTAAGAAGTCATGAGGAAATGGCAGCGAGGTGTTGGTATCAGAGACGCAACTATGCTGACAAGATCATTGTGCATATACCCAGGGTATCGGAGCGTAGTTGTACTAGCTGACATGACGGTCGAGACCTAGGTACATCAGTATGAGTAACAATTGCGAAGTGCTATCACGTACCAGTTGATTCGTCTGTTGGAAAGACGGCTCTTGTACGTGTAATCTGTCTGCTGCAATACGAGATAATGCGCCATTATCAAGCACAACGACTGAATCGGCGTTCTGTGTCAATCTCCGCATAGATAGCAAACTGTTGTATGGATGTACTACAACGTCTCCAGAATTTGTTGTGTCTGGGAATACCGAGTACGTCTGAATGATCTTCTTGGGGAAATGATCATTCAGTCTCTCAAGAAGAAACGAACCAAGACCAGACCCTGTACCTCCTGCTATTGAATGAAGCATCATGAAGCCCTGGAACCATCAGTTTTCTGGAAGCATGCCTTGGGGTTGCTCTCAAACCAACCTCTAGAGAATCACTCCCATCAGCCTCCCGATCGATCATTTCTAAGATATCCTCTTTGACCAACTCTCCTGTCTGATACCCATCACCCCAGTTATTGGCAGCTCCTACTCCATTCTTGCCGACAAAGAAGTTTTCAGGATTATAGATGTTCTTGTATGGGCCGGTTTGGATTCCGTTGATGACCTAGGAGTAGACTAATTAGTCTCGTTATAACTGAGGAAATTTGTCTCAAACAATTCACATACTCGAGGTTCCAGGTCAATAAGTATGGCACGAGGTATATATCGTGTATCATCAGACTGATAGAAAAACACATCTTTCCTATCCCCTCCCTCAGTCGCAAATTCCTCTAGGTTCCCATCCTGACTGATTCCATGCTCCAGACATAATTGTTGCCAAAATTGACTACCAACTATAAGATTTATTATTAAAATGTGTTCTGGGGGTATTTATTCATGCGGGGTCAACTCACTGCTATTGCCGCATTGACCGGCCTGAACCGTGATTATTTCCCTATAAGTTGTCAGACAGGAAGAGATATACCGGAGGGCTTGGATATATACCTTGGCATTATCGTAGCATGGAGGGAAATGTTGGCAGAATAGCAAAAGACGGTCCAGGAACTGTAAAGATTTATTTATTAGGAAGTCGCGTAGAAGAAGACGCGCCTGCTGTAAGCGAGCCCGGCGAGATTCGATGCTTTGCTTCAAGTAAATAAAAAAACGACCAGGCGCATCTCACTTCGACCAGCGAAATTGCACGAAGACAAAACCCTTTTGATACCTAGCTCGAGTCCATGTTTTGCTCAATCGATTAATCTCTTCGTTGCGCGACAATGTCTGGATTTCAGGTACCCCTCTCGTCGAGTCCTCCGTCAACACCATCTAAGAAATCAACCAACGGGACAAATGCCTTTTCCTTTGCCGCCTCAAATCCTTCTACCACTCCAGCCGGACCTCCTCCTTCATCCGCTGCATCATTTACACCTGCTGGTCTACCCCCATCGTCCTTTCTCGGCAGTTCTATGATAGGCGTAAAGCCTTTATCATTCTCTCAACAGAGCAATTATGAACCGTCACAGCTCAACTTTACCAGTTCTAAGTTTCCCGAATCTCCTGGTTATATGCGATCTCCTGTGGAAGCGGAATATCAAGCTTCTCGACAAAGAGATTTGCAGAACCAAGCAGACTACGGTGAGGAAGAAGACGAAGGAGATGATGTTGAATATCAAGTAGACGAGGATCAGGACGAAGATGGTCAGGAATATAGCTATGATGATGCAGAAGGCATGACAGACGACGAAGACATGGACGATTATCCATCTGAGTCGAGAGCAAAGTCAAATCGTCGTGGGTATGAGGACAGTGGCTCCGATCTCATATTAGCATCTCCGGGGGAGGGTAGAAGAAGCTTGTTGGATTTGAATGAATCATTCCCAGGAGGACCGGAAGCATTCAACTATGGAAAGATCGCGAAAGACCTATATAACCAAATGGGCATTCCCACCACAGACGAGCCAGATGATATTATTCTCAGTACGGAAGCTATCATAACAAGATTATATGACGAAGGTATTGCAGCAGACGATAATAACGAACTACTTCAACGGGCTTTGAAAGTCATTCCAGGGGAGCTCACCAAACTCTGGGCAACCCATCACGACCGGACTGCAATTTATAGCTCGGAGGAATATGCTACAGTCATTGGACCTGGACCTAGAGCTTCGAATTTTGCCAATGCCAATTTTCTGGCTGGCCTTGCCCTACAAATCCATCACCCTAAAATTGACGATGCGAAATCACTCGACCCGAAGGTTAAGCCGCTACCACAGATTTTGCTGGAATGGATAGATGAGCATCATGACCCGTACCCAGATCAATTTCAACAGGTACAGGCTCATAGACCGAGTCCTGCTAATCACCCACTCTTCTGGATTACCATTCTTAATGCTTTACTCCGTGGCAAAGTTGTAGCGGTCGTCAACATTATGAAGAATGCAGGATGGCGGCATGCCCACCTCGCGATCGAAGAGATTCACAGTCAGCCTGGCCATGGCTATACAGGCGTAGCTCTTGCAAATGTCGAAAAAGTCATAGGTGCAGCGACCCAAGTACTTTCTTTATGCCCTGCCGTACATGGTGATTGGAACGTTCGTGGCAGTGAGTGGACATTATTCCGCCTGCGCGTTGTTCGAGCACTGGAAGATCTGAAAACTTTCGCCGAAGGAAGTGACAAGGACCGTTATTTTTCTGAAACCGATCGTTTTGGGAGGTCATCTCTTGCTGAAAAATCGTACAGTCAGACCGCGAGAAAAGCTGAGAGTCGGGTGCCGTGGGATATCTACCAAAATCTCCTCAGTTTTTATGGCATCGTTATCGGAGAATCAAGTGCAATCATCGCGCATGCGCAGGATTGGTGCGAGGCTACAGTAGGTCTACTAGTTTGGTGGGACGAGGGACACGAGGACAGGCAATTGGTTTTAAGCCGATCTCAAGTAAAGCGTCGTACCTCTTCCAAAGAATCCGATGCGGAAATCTTTCTACGCAAGCTTCGACGGTCATTTGAGTTGGTGGTGACTGCGGAGTCGACCGACTTTCAAGTTAATACGATGAACCCTGTCGAAGTTGGATTAGCTTCACTTTTCGAAGGTGACAGCGAATCCGTGGTGGGATTTTTACGTGCATGGTCGGGGCCTGTGTCGTCTGCTGTTGCGGAAGTTGCTACTCTTGCTGGCTGGTTACCTCAGGCGGAGCCACAGAGTCTCATCAACATGGGGAGTCTGGATCAAGACGATTTGGATCTATTGGGAATCAACTCTTCCCCGTCGAAGACAGACGGGGTCAAGGATCGGACTCTTATACTTTACGCTAATTCTGTCTCCCAGCGAAAACAAATGAAATCTTCCGGCATCACTAGAGAAGGCTGGGAGTTGGCTATAGCAATTCTTGGTCGGCTTGATTCAGATTCTCGTTCAGAAGAAATGGTAGGGGATTTCTTGAGAGATTTCCCGCTTAACTCATCAACCACGGTAGATAGGCTCTGGAGACTGCTCAACGACATTGGCATGGCTCGGCATGCAGAAAGCACTGCAGAAGTAAGATCCTTAAGCACCATTTAATTTCCTAATTTGTCTAACACGCAACAGTCATATGCCAACCTCCTCGCAGAAGGTTCTCATAGATACGGCGAAGCATTATGGTATTATGCACTGTCCCATAAGTCACAAAAAGTCAAGGACGTTCTAGATCTTCTGATATCATACTCCTTGATTCAATCAGTAGCTTATCCCCCAGAGCCGGAGTTGGACGACTATTTGAGGCGTCTTATCTCCTCCCCAAAAACTGCACTAGCTGAAATGTCGAGGATGGATTTCGAGGCCGCTGAGCTTTTGCACAAAACACTTAGTGGTTATGCTACACTTCGAACATTCTATGTGCTCCGAGATGATGGAATAATACGCACACAAGGTCGTAGGTCACAAATGAGTGCTATTGTAAGGAAAAAGGAAGCGGCTGCGGCATTATTGGCTGTTATTACCAGTTCTGACGACAATATTCGGGGTGGACTCTACGATGAAGAGCGAGGATCGATTGTGAGTGTCGACTTCCTCTTGGCACTCCTGGGGGAGGCCATGGTGTTTGTCAACCAGCCAGACTTGCTCATCACAACTTCGCAAATCGATACTCTACTAAAGACTATCGAGGATCTTCAAGCTGTTGGCCCACGTGTGTATTCAGCCTGTCAAGAATTCTTGCAGACCGTAATCGTGTCTGGTCAAGGTTTGAGAGGTTCTTCCCCTGCAGACATGCTCCGGAAATCAACCTCGAACACCAGCGGAACAAGTAGCTTCTCGCTCGTTGGTAGCTCGATGCTCGCATCACAATTGAAACAATCTATGGGAAGCAGTGGAGTGCTGGTCAAGGGAAATATTAAGCGTGGTTGGGACTGGCGTCATGGTATCACTGCTGGGACCAAGGCCGAAGACCTGTTGAGAATTCTTCGACTTGGGTTAGCGAAAGATCTAGCAAAGGCTTGGCTCGTTGAGGCGGATAACAAAATGTAAGATACTATTGATACTACGAAGCATTGGGCGGCGTTATATCACAGCATGATACTCTGACAGAGTAGCTTAGTAGCATAGCGATCCTCATTTCACAAATACATAATGATACCCTCAACCGTGTCCTGATGAGAGGTCAGTAGCCGGTTGTGTCTTAGGAACATTCTCTACATCGCATGCATGCCGGGTTTTCTATTAAATGAATGGAGTTCTAAATTCGTTGAGCGAAGAAGTATTGTCTATTCTAGTCTATACAATGGTATTACATTCCACCCCTGAACGCCAAATTCAACCATCTAAGGCAACGCTCGCATCACCGCCTCAAAAGCCACCAGCGCCATGGCATTCGCTGGAAACGCCCTCAAAAAGCACGGCAAGAACCCCCTCCAGTACCCCCTCCACCCATTCTCCCTATAAACAGTCACGGCGGCTGTCCTCCAATCTGGAAATCTGCGCACCCCATCACCCAAGCCCCCAGCCAAAGGATCAGTCATTATCCTTTGCTTGATAACATCAGACGGATAACTCGTCATCCAAAATACCTGAGCGCTCAAGCCACCAGCCCAGAAATTTATCGCTGGTGTACTGAGCGTAGTTTTATCGGAGAGGACGCGGGTGAAGATGTCATAGGAGCCCCACCAGAAGAAGAAGAATGAGCGGAAGAGGAGGGTTGCTGAGAGCCCGTGGTATATTCCGGGTATGCCGTGGAATTTATAGATCTTCTTCATACAGTCAATGGGGCCTTGGTATAGGCGCTCTGATTTCTTGCTCGAGTACTGGATTTGTAGACGTGCTTTTATGTGTTCTACTGGTGCTGCGATGAAGCTTACTGTTGCACCGGCCATTACACCTGCCATGGCATGACCGATCGTAGGTAGTTTATGGAGTTTTTCATCGGGGAGGGGGAGGTCGCGGCGCATGATGGAGATGGGAGAGGCGGACATGCGGTTGGGGTTGAAGAGTGTTTGGTGGAGGATGTGCCGGTAGAAGGTTAGGGAGCCAAGCATTATACTGTCCATGAACATCCAGCCTACGAGGGGTGGAGTGGCGCCTTTGTAGAGGCCGAAGACACCTTCTTTGCGGATGGTTTGGGTGAGGCATTGGAGGGGGCCCGAGAAGCGGGTTGTGGAAGAGGTTTGGAGGCGGACTTTGATTGTGTCGAAAGGGTGGCCGACTGGTGAGGTGTTAGTGTTTTGTTATAACCATGGTGATATTTTGGAGGATGTATGCAAAAAGGAAAGAATTGTATTTGGAGCCTTGAAATTGAAATCAAGAGTGGAAGAGTGGATATGAACATGGAAAACTGATTGAACTTACCGCTTAACTTTGCAATGCCAGAAAACACCCCAGCTACAAACCCCTTATAATTTTTGACATTCTCCTTCTTATCCATCTTCACAACATCCCCCCTATCCCTAGTCGTCCTCGTCGAGACAGGGACATGCTCCGTGGTAGACATAGGGCCTCAACAGGCCGATATGTTTCCGCAAGCTGACGATACCTCAATGTGGGCATCAGGGTATTCATAAAGAAGCTCCGCAAATGTCCCAAACATCAAAAAGCAAGGTCGTTGCTCGTAGTTGTATCAAACAAATCCTCTACGGATTTAAGAACTTCGAGCATTGACTCAATGACGATCTGATAGCGCTATCTAATTAGATCTACAGGGGTCTAAGACCCTGCAAGACTTTTTGCTTTTACCCAGAAGTCCGAAACAAAACACCACATCTACCAACCCCACTTTCTTGCATAGAGGGGTTGTCGCGGAAAACTTCAATTTCTATCTAGATTCCGACTTTTGTGACAGCTTATAGGTCATTAGAGGGTCATGAGTAACGCATCCTGCAGAGCTGCAGCCTCCCTGAATAGCCTTTTATAACATCATGTTCTGAATAATTGTTTGTTTGCTTTTGACATCGTACAAACTTTTGGCTTCTTGTCTACGGTTTCCTACATACTTACATACACACTTATATATACCTGATTTCCTGTACATAGTCATTGGCATCTGCTTCGTTTCTCATAAACACTTAAGAATTTGGAAAGATGGTCGAAACGAAAAGAGTTACGGAGTCCAAGAAGGGTTTGTGAGCTTCCCCTAGTCAAGAGGGCTTGAGCTGATTATTTCCAGTCTGGACAACGCTTATCACCAACACCAAATATCTATCTGGTCTCATCACCTTAGACTACAGCCTCAAGAAACATGGCTCCAAATATCCTTTGGTAGCACTTTATACCGATGCTTTCCCACCAGAAGGACACGCTGCTCTCGAAGCGAGGGGTATTCCAAAACAGCGCATTGAATATCTACTCCCTAAAGAAGGGAAAGACTATTCCGCTGATCCTCGATTCTACGACTGCTGGTCTAAATTGACACCTTTTAGTTTGGTGGAATATGACCGCGTTGTGCAGCTTGACAGCGATATGCTTGTCATGCAAAATATGGACGAGCTGATGGAATTGGAGCTTGATCCCCCGAGCTTAGAAGGGAAGGGAAAGAAGGTCTTCGCTGCGGGCCATGCATGTGTTTGCAATCCGCTGAAGAAGCCTCATTACCCTAAAGACTGGTAAGTTCTCATCCCTCACTTCATGACCCCAACTGATCTCAGAACAGGATCCCCGAAAACTGCGCCTTCACAAGCCAACACAGCACCCCCGACATCGCCCAAACCACCGGCCCCGATCCCGCAGTCGGACCCCTCGGCTTCATGAACGGCGGTCTCCAAGTCGTGAACCCCTCCGCCGCAGTCTACGACCTCATCGTCGAGCACATGGAAAAGGATGCCGTCAACATGGACTTCGCTGATCAATCCTTACTCTCTGACCTATTCAAGGGCTGCTGGGTACCGCTTCCGTATACGTATAATGCATTGAAAACTTTGAGATGGGAGGGAGTGCATGCGGAGATCTGGAGGGATGATAAGGTGAAGAATATTCACTATATTTTGGCGCCGAAGCCGTGGGATGAGGTTGATATGGAGGGGAAGAATATCTCAAAAGATCCGACACATGCTTGGTGGGTGGACGCGAATTTGGAGAGGTTGAAGGGGGAGAAGGAGAGGGGGTTGAAGGCTGATGGGTTTTAGGATGCATTTTGTGCTGGTTGAAAAGGGTTTCTAGGAACTGGGGCGATTTTATGAGAATAGAGTGCATTGATTTAGATAGACGATTTCATGACACGTTGAAGTTTATACATGAGCCATTCCCTTCTTCATAATCAATTTCTGAGTCCGAGATCAGAAACCAAAGATCAATCTAAACGGTCGAAATCGAATAATAGTCATATTCGAGCAAAAACTTTTGTGAGGACAGATAATGTATCATTGATCAGCTATCAGCTAGGGACCCGAATGACCATGCTATCAATCCATCATGCCATCTCCTCAAACCCTTATTCATCATCCTCCTCAGCATCATCGTTAACAACGTTGAAGAATCTGAGCTCGTAAACACCTTTCGATGTAGACACAACTCGGAGCCAATCTCTCAATTGTTGCTTCTTGAGGAATTTCTTTGTCCTATAGCCACAATCCGTTAGCATCCATGGCTTTACCAACAAAAAATTGAATAAGGAAGTACTCACAAGTACTTAAGATATCTGCCCGAGAACTGCGTGTGCGCGACAACTTCGATCTTGCCATCGCCCTGTTGAGAGATCACGACGGTCTCGCCAAGGTTTCCGACACGGCCATCAACCTTAATCTTGTCTTGGAGGAACTTCTCGAAGGCGGAGACGTCGAAGATCTTGTCACTTGCGGGTTGCGAAGCGTTGATAATGAACTATTCCCATTAGCACAATTTTCTCCCACAAAATCCCCAATCCCAATCGGAGATCTCTAGGATGAGGATGGAAGCACGAGAATACACATACCTTCTTGGTGACCTTGGCTTGCTTGCCCTTGGGCCCTGACTTCTACAAAAAAACCATGATCTTAGCCTACTGTATCACGCCGCAACCTCGAAAGAGGCGGGCCAACAGCAAAGCATTTCATATACGTACTTGAGATGGTGCCATTTTTTTCGAAGGTGGTCGCAAAGAAGTTTGATCCTGCGCCGTTTAGTCGATTGAGTATGGGTTGGTAGAAAAGTCGTGGATTCGGGTTGCACTTTTTTGAGAGTCTTTGTGGGTGCCAAGAGTTTGTCGGTTAGCGACCTAGCTCAAAAGCCTCGACTTTGGGGCTTTGATTCACGTGATGTCTGTTCATTCTCGATTATTAAGAGTTGTAGCATAAACTCGTCGTCTATTTCTTGAACTACTGAATAGAGCTTAATTGGGAGGGGTGAAAAAATGGGATTTGAGTTGGCGGTCATGTTTCAGCGACTCAAGATGAGAATCAACAAAACCATAGGCAAAATTTGACAGATTAATTCGAGGGTATCGCGAATACTTGGGTTCAAATTAAACTGAGTTATACCATTCCCTTCCGAAAACAAAAACAAGCAATCCGTAGATCGCAAATATCATGCCCATCCGTCCAAATGCTGTGCCGTACCCACGCCAACATCTTCATGCATCAGCCAACGGAAAGCTAGACCAATGCCGAGTTTCATGCAAGCCGAATAAGCCGGGGTGGCACGAAACGCCGTGGGAGAATGGGATCGTGAGAAATTGGGTCGATGAGATTATGGGATTCGGACCTCATCAGGAATCGAGGATGCGGATGGAAGACATTGATGCCATTGTCGATTTTTAATACTTCAGAATGATGTATAAGGCGTGGATGATACCGGGGATGTCTTGGCAAAATGTCAGTCGATGATTCACACGCACAAGAATCGGATGTACTTACAACCCAAAATTGTCAACAGGATGTTGATCAAGAGATCAGCTCCGCAGCCACGCTCGAGGAAGACACCAAGAGGAGGCAAGAGAATGGCAAGAATGATCTTGCAGATATCGCTATAAAGAATTGTCAGTTCGAGCTTCTTCCCAAGACGCCATAGCGCCCGGACGACTCGGAAACGTGGAATTACCTGGCTGTGAAAGGCATGTTGTAAGATAGATTTGGATTTGCAAAGAGTTTGATATGCAAAAGTTTGATTGATATGTCGAGATTTCGAGAGAGCAAAATGTTATGTTGGAATGAAGAAGAAGTAATTTGCGCAGGAAGCTTACTTTTATTAATGAAGGGGAAGCTTGCCTGACAACAAGGCACGTCACAATTGCACTAATTCCAAGGCTTCTCAGCCACACATCCTACGTCATGAACAAAAATAAAAACAATTCAAGCATCTTGAAACCTAATTGCCACCAAGTATTCCTGTCGATCCGAAGCTGTGCACCTTGCTTATACCGAAATGAGCATGTTAAAGTGGATATGGGATTCTGGGGATTGCCTTTGACTGTGGCTGATGTTGTGGCTGAAGCCGTTTGCTTCATCATCAACAGCTCATCCTCGCTCTGCTCGTACACCTGATCATACTGTAAACCTGTATAATGCTGGCATCCTTGCTTGGCACTTCGAATATCTGGGTGACATCTTGAGAGGATCCAATTGTAGTCATTGTTCAGCTGACTTGTGCACATTGATCAACTTCCACAACATCATCCGTATTTTCCGATGCCAAGAGTCTGAGATGGTCTGAATTTTAGACAGCGCTTGCCACAACCCTTTCAATGCTCGTGATCGTTACCTATGGTCCTCAGTATATGCTTAGAACAACTCTGACCGCCTTCCAAAAATGGAACAGCCCATTTGCTTGAAATAGACAAGAACAATGGAGGTCCATGAATTGCCCCTCCATACACGTGATATCGAAACATGAATCTGCGCTATCCCTATTCAGCTCACGCCGAAGCAAGTCACGAAGAATTTCTGCAGTTCTGAAGTCACCTTCCGGCACATTTGAAAAGAGCATACAATGGGACGAGATCCATTAATAGGGCTGGTTGGGAAGCCGTCTTCTGGGAAAAGTACCACCTTGAATAGCTTGACCGATGCTTCTTCGAAAGTTGGTTCGTACTCGACGTGCCCCTCCTCAACACCTTGAAGCTCATGAGCCCTAGGAAATTTCCCGTAAGACGACATACGAAGCCTTTTCGAACACCTTACTGAAAAAAATACTAGCTTTACTACAATCGACCCTCAGCGCGCTATTGGCTATCTCCAAATCGATTGCGCCTGTGCGAGATTCAACGTTTCCGACAAATGCAAACCGAATTATGGTGCCTGCATTAATGGCAGAAGATCGGTCCCTATCGAGCTTCTGGATGTAGCAGGACTGGTACCAGGAGCACACGAGGGGAAGGGGCTGGGGAATAAGTTTTTGGACGATTTACGGCATGCAGATGCACTCGTGCATGTAGTGGATGTCAGTGGCACAACAGATGCGGAAGGGAAGGCTACAAGAGGGTACGACCCATCGCAGGATATCGTCTGGTTACGCTCTGAGATCGTACAATGGATTCGAGGGAACCTGATGCAGAAATGGGGCTCGATAAAGCGGCGGCATGTTGCTGTTAAGGCTACTGCTGTTGAGACTTTACAAGGTCAATTCTCTGGGTATGGAAGTACGGCTTCAGTTGTCGCGAGGACGTTGGATAGACTGGCTTTGAAGGAGCCGCTGGAGCATTGGTCTGATGAGACTGTTGACAAGGTCGTTAACGCTTTTACCGACGAGAAATTCCCAACAGTTATTGCGTTGAACAAGATCGACCATGCAGATGCAGACAAGAATATCAGCAAAATCGCCAAGATGCAAGATGCGAAATCAATAGTCCTTTGCTCAGCAATATCGGAGGTCTTCTTAAGGAAGCTTGCCAAGCAGGGTTATATCAAATACACAGAAGGCAGCGAATTTGTGGACACAAGGGAGGATCTCATTGCAGATGGGGATCCGACTGGAGGCGGATTAAAGGAGCTTGACGAGAAACTAAAGACTCGAATAGAGAATCTCAAGGATATGGTCCTCTATAGATTCGGATCAACGGGAGTTGTGCAAGTTCTCTCTCGGGCTGCGGAATTACTAGGGCTTGTTCCGGTTTTCCCCGTTCGGAGTGTGACTTCTTTCGGATCGGGCGCTTCAGGTTCAAATGCTGTCTTCAGAGACTGTGTGTTAGTTAAGAAGAATACCACAGTTTCGGAAGTCGCGAGGAAAGTTATGGGCGATGCACCACTTGCGTATGTTGAGGGTGCGGGAGGTGTGCGGGTAGCTGAGGATGATCTTGTTAGTATTGGCAAGAACGATGTAAGTCACATACCGTGAAGCTTTCATGAAGCTTGCTAATAATAACAGGTTCTTTCATTCAAAGTAGGACGGGCATGATAATCTCTGGTATTTGACTGGCGTTCAACGGGCATTAGATTAGCATAGCAATCGGCGTTTAGTTTCGGTCAAGGTAATACCGAATATCTGAGGGATGGACTCCAATAAAGACCTTCAAGTATAACTTAGGTGACGACTGTCAAGTCAACTTTTTTTTTCACTTTTGCTGCCAGGGGCATCGTTCAACACATTTCAACTATCATGTGTTATATCTTTTGACCATTTTTCTTGCGCTCGAGTTGCACAAGTTTGCATATCCTTTGATTCTTAAGCTGAGAACTTTCCAACAACGCCTCTAATGCTGTCACCATGTCCACTTCCTACCCTTTGCATTCCTGCACATTCACACCTAGTGACCTTTCTGCTACTCGTCAGCTTCACCATTCTCTCCCATCTCATGCAACAAATACTCACACCACCCCTATCATCATTCATCCCAATCACCGGCCCCGGAGCCTCAGGGTGATCCTCCTTAGCTTCTATTCACACGTTAGTCAACTCTAACCCCCTTACATTAACCTTTCCTCCCTCCCCCCTCTTCCCACCAACCAAAGAAACAAAAACACGCACTTTTATTAAAATCCTCCGTCCCCTTCCCTCCCGCACTCTCCGTGGCTCCCGCACTCCCCTCCCCTTTCCTGCGTTCCGCCTTCCCTTCTCTCGTCGCATCCTGCTGAATATTATGGCTGTCCTTTTCTCGGACTGTGTTTTCGGACGGTTGGCGACCTTCCCATTTTTGGGTGGGGGCGGTGGTGCTTAGACTGCGTGTTTGGGTGGTGGTGGAGGTGGCGGGGAAGCGGTGGAAGGCGCGGGCTAGGAGGCGGTGGTTTCTGGGTGAGGATGTTAGCTGGATGATTGTGTTGAAGAGATGGTTTGGGATTCGGCAATAGGCGGTGCTGCAGTTTTGAGGTATGAATATGCCGCGGCAAAGGGAAGTTTCCAGGTAGGAGGACAAGGTGCTGTGGAGTGGTAGACACATACGGAAGCATTTCTCGGGATTTTATTTTGAAATTGTCCTGAATTCGGAAGTTCTGATGTTGGAGTTTGAATCTGATCTGAAGAACGGTTTGGAATAAGGTTGTTAGTCCATTGAGAGGAAGCTCGATCAGAATACCCCAGATTCTAAATGGATGTCGTCACTCCTATTTTGGTGTACTCCACGTGACCGTTTTAATGAGAGAAAGTCCAGCCAAGTCAAAGATCGCAGCGTTCAAGGCCTGTCCTTGTAGACAATTGAAATGTGGCCCATTCTGGTAGATTGTGGGTACATGTTTTGCACATTCATGATTTGAGCGAATTTGGACTCTTCTGAAAGTATCATACAAAATAAATGTTTTAAGCTTCGACAGCTACTACTTGTATACATAGAAAAGCATCGTCGTAAAATTCAAACGTAAAACTGATTGATATCCAGTTCGCAAGTGACAAATGAGATTAGGATTCATTACCAAGGAACGCCTTGCTCTTTGACACATTATCATAAGAGCCAACGCCAAGCTCCTACGCATCGCACAATCAAATATTGAACCCTCCTTCCAAACCATCAAACAAATATGCAAAATTATCTGCATTTCCAGACAGCAGTGCTTGCTTGTAATCGTGCCGCGTTCCCGGTAATCCCAGATCACTCGCCGAGAGATCATCACCCGAGCTCAAGCTCTCTTCCGAGAAAGACAACACGCTACGAGCGGGAAGCCCATTCCCTGTGAAGTCGTTCATTCCAAGTGAGGTGTAGTCCCATGATTCTGGACTCCACTTACCAATATTTGATGAAGCATCTGGTAAAGGAAGCGCTTGCGTTGGTCCACCGCCATAAATGGCATCATAGAGGTGACGATCGTCGAAGGATCCAAGAAGAACCTCCCATTCAGTAGGAGTAGCTGTTGATATCTTCGAACTACTATAAGTAGATGTTGGGAAGGCAGGGTTCTGGGCATTTTGCGCTTGCTGGGGTCGGGATTGAACAGGAGACTGTGGTTGAGAAGGTACTGGGGTGTTGGTCAGGGAAAGGTAATCAAGATTCGGCGGCTTCTCATTCCTTGCCGTGCGAGGCCTTGTAGTTGTAGGAAGTTGCGATGCCGAGTTGCGATGATCCCGTTTGGAAAGGGGTGAGGCTGAACGTGTGGATTCCATTGATGAACGTCCATAGTGATGACCATCTTGAGATAGCATTGCTAGGTTAGGCACGGTGGCTCGCCTCATTTTCTCCTGCTGTGAGAGAAGATCGCTCTCACTCATGCTTGCACTTGGATGTCGGTAGATTGGTGGCTGCTGTTTCCGAGGAGCAGTTGGAGAAGGTGTGGATTTTGAGCTCAAGGCACCCAGCACGGGAATGTCACCGTTTAAAGAATGTGTATTCTTTGGCTGAGACCCAACGTGGAGTAATGATGCTGCCAATCTCTTGAAATCTGCAGCTCCGGGAGCATTGGCTTTCTCAAGGAATTTAGTGACAACAACCACCAAGCGTTGACCGTCTTGCATCAACTTCCCTTCTTGCTTCAGATCTAAGCCTTGATACAAGAGACTTAAGCCACACAGAGTGAGCATTTCATTTTTGTTCAAACAGAACGAGAAAGACATGCTCCTCTCCTCAAGAAGTTGCACGATTTGGATGATGTGTTTGCTTGAATCGGCGAGGGCGATCACAGAGGGTGAGGATTTATTGCCTAGGGATGAGCCGACAGCTGGACGATGGATCAAAGACCGAATATAGAAATAGGCCAGAGACTAGTAGTGTTGTTAGTATGTACATATCGGTGTACAGCGAAGTGAGAACTTTAAGCATACCAGTAACGCGGAACGACTCCCCGTGATATCTGTTGAGGGTTTGTCTTGCACAAATGTGAGCTTGAGATGTTGTGGAAGATTATCCGACCAGTCGTTCAATTCTTGCTCGAGAGACAAAAGAGACTGCAGGGACAATTCATGTGTTGCAGCGGCCGGGTAGTTCTGATCAAGAACCTTGGAAAGAACGCGCGAGGCGCGGAATAAAGCCAAAGCACTCGATATTTTGGTATACTCGCCCGGCAGAGTGGGTTGAAATCCTTTCTCGGTAACATATTCATCATCCGTATCGGATGGATACTCTGCGTGAATATCGTCTTCTTTCAGGAGTTTTGGAAGACCGAGTAGAGCAGCAGAGAAACTATGGATGTTAGAGCGCTATATAAGAACGATGATCAAGATACTCACCAGTCGACAGTGTAGAGAGTCCAGAAAACCTTCTTTCGAGTCTCAATCGTTAGCGCTCCAAACGAGAAACGCTTCTGACTTTGATGTAACCCAAGTCTATGCGAAAGGCCAACGGCAATCCCCTTATAATGTTGAAGTCTGCTGTAGTCGGCCTTAGATATGCAATATATCATAGCAAGTATAAGACACTGAAGTGTAGCAAGTGTGTTCTCCATCATTACCATCTCGAGAGACGAGCGCCATTGATTCTCAGAGATGGCTATTTGCTCCTTATCAGGAATATCGCTAGATAAACCAGCGATCCCGAATACAAGGTGGAGTTGCGCCAATTTATGCGGATCGCGCATTTGGTCCGGATTCGACATATACTCTTCGTAAAGACGCAAGAATGTAGGCTTATGAATTACTGGGAAAAGTGGTGCCCATTCCTGAAAGAAGACATTCACACATCTATCTGAAAACATGCGAGGCGGAGCGGTCGACGTATCTTGGAGCTGTCCTGGAGTTGAAGAGGTTGCTTCGCCTTGAACATTGAGAAAGGCTTCCGTGTTGAATCCTGCAAGCGACTTTCCATTCTCTTGGATCTTGCGCTTGAAGGCATCTATTTCACATAAGTAATAATCATTGCTTCAAACAGATAGCGACATACCGACAAAAGCTCGTCCGCTCGACGCTCCCATGAAGTATGAATCCGAGTTCTCGGCTCCAAGTAACAGTGGTGACGCTTGAACCTTGAAAATATCCTCCTTCGGTGGAGATGGAGCCACTTCTTTCTTTAACTCGACTGGTGGAGAGGCTGATGACAGTGTCATTGATGGGCGTCGATTTGAATGCATCTTTGACAGCATATCAATCTTCTCGTCCTTCTCGTCCAACAGGTCCTTCAACTCTCGAACCTCTGACTCGAGCGAGCGCACTCTCTCTTCTAAAGACTCTGTATACCCGCGTGGGAAGGCTCGGCGGCTGAGCTTATCACTCGTCTTGCACTCGAAACCCACATTTGCACATTGTGAGCAGCAAGGTCGGATCCCGTCGCATCGTATCTTTTTGCTCCTGCAACGATCACAGGCTTGGGCGATTCGACTCTGCGAACTCGTACCCACCTTGATCACCTTCATAGGCAAAATTCCAGGCATTTTGAACAAAGAATGTGCGATATCGTCGAAAAGTGCAGCACCCGGCCTCGGCACAGTAATGGCCCACGCGATCTCCGGTTACCAGACGTGTCCAATTTCTCTCGTGAAGCCCATCAATATATCATTGATTGACCGTAGATGTAGATATCTTGCTGTACTAATTGGTATTTGGTATTCTGGTGACAGATGTCAAGTCAAAATTGTGAGCCCCGGAAAAACAGATGTTGAGGTTGAGGGGAGAAAGGGTTTGCAGCGTGGAGAATATGGGGCGTCCGACATGGTGGGAGAAAGAGTAAGACAGCCGACAGGGAGATGTTCGGTGATGATTGGCCTGATGTAGTGTGGGCCGTGTCACTAAAGAACGCTAGGGGGATATCGTGGGCATTTGCGGGGGGGAAGAGAGGAGACACTACTAGTACACTACTAGTACCCCATTTGGCCCCAGATGCGAAAATGTAACGCTATGGCTTATCTGCAGTGCGCGCTTTTCATCAGCACTTCCTAACCATTTTGAGGGCTTTCGAAGCCTTCTAAAACTTCGAAGGATCGGAGTCCTAGGATGATTGCGTCTGCGCAGATTCCTCATTTCCTCATAGGAAAAGCATGTCCCGCAAGGGTTGGGGAGGGAAAGGAGGCGCCGTCCTCTTCCGATCAGCTTCGATGGACCACCCAGCCTCTCATCCGGAAGAGGGCTCCTTCTTATGGTGTTAAGTCCCTGGATTTCCGTATTAAGAGCCGACGAGCATATATGTATAAATGATGCTCATCTAGGTAAAATATGTAAAAAGGGAATTCTGGGTAAAAAATACTATCGTGTTTTGAGTTGATGATATCTTTCAGGCTGATGCTCCCGAATTGCCGGAGTGAGAAGCCCACGAACTTTGGACCTGCGCCGGATGAAGCATCGCTGACTGATGCTCTGCACTCATATTGTTCCGTGCCGCATCGATGCCATCATGGCCCTTTCACAGACATCTAGATTATAGTTCTCAGCTAATGAAAGAGTCGACGTCAACGCATCAGCTGTTTTCTCCGTGCTACCACTATAGCTACTGTAAGGCAAACCAAGAGTTAAAGTTTGGTGGTGATCTCACGCTTCCCCGCAATTGCTTTTGAAATCTAGCCTTTTCCTTCTTTTAACTTTCCTCTTTTTCCTTTTGGGGATTTGTCTCAAACGTGGTCATGGTCATGGTCATGGTCATAGTCATAGTTCCTAGATATTTACGTTTTGAACATTTCTCTCAGGCGTCAGGTGGCCTGATACATCGTACCATACCTTATGTGCCACCCATTTACTAACACTAATACTAATACTGATACGCTCGAGGATGTACTTTTTCTTGACATGGCTCGTGTAGGCTGAAATCAACGTTCTGATTCATTCTCGGCCATCGAACCCCACGAATGCAGGTGCTCCTAAAGATTCCCTCTTCAGCGCCAGAATACAGGGGAAGATCCCCATATTTGTCCCATGGGATTTCTCCGTTTCTCTCCGCATTCAATGCCGCTAGCAAGCTCAACTAAAATCCTCCTCCTCATTGGTCAGATTTTGGTCTGGCTCCCCTTCATTGGCGCCACCCGCTGATCCGAGGTATCGAAGCACCTTCTCACACTCGAGAAGTTTGTTTTTCTGCGAAACGATTAGCTCTTCTGCAAGCATTATAGCTCTGGATTACTAAACCTGTAATTCAACATTGGCATATGCGGCTTCTAGGATGGCCGTCTCAGTCATCCTCAGCTGAAGAGCAGCCTTGTGACGATCCTTAGCAACGCTGGCCAATGACTGCACTTCATCATCGCTTTCATAAAGCTTTTCGAGTTGTTGGCGAATCCGATCTTGAAGAAGAGCAGTGACGCGAAGTCGGAAGATCTCTTCAAGATCGTGGTGACTAATGAAATCTCTGAAATTTGCACTCTCTTCCGTAACGTCTGATCCTTGCCAAAAGAGTCTCAATTGGCTCTGAGATCCATCTGTCTGCTGCAAGATTTTAAATTCCAAGCCATCCTCTTCATTGAGACATGCAAGGTAGATGAAAGGGCTCTCCCATTCGATGTGCCCCGGCCCTTCAGAAAATATTCGAACTACTGGCGATCCATTAAATACTGTAAACTTTGCTTTCCCTAACGGGTCATCTGGGAGTGTGGAGAGAGTTAAAATAATCTCATTGCTGGTATTTTGTTCATCAATGAAGCCATAACTGAACAACATCTCAGCCTCACTTTTTGACTCTCCATAGCTTATGGTAATCTCCGATCCTGGCTCAAGTTTCACGTCTGGCCTTAAGAGTAGAGTGACGTCGTTATTGGGAGTTTGCTCATAATAAGCATTAGGTTGTGATGAATGATTGGCCATATCGAGCACAGGAACTAACGATTCTCCGGCATGCGGTAGCTCGAGACACCTTGATCTGTACCACGCGTCTACCAGAAGCCAGTTTGATAACTTCAAGGACTGGTGTTCCCACCAAGCTTTTCGACACCATGGGATTTCCATGGTCACCTTCCGAAGGTTTTCGAATTCACGAACAAGTGCCACCATCTTTGCAGATAAAGCAGGCTAGAATGACTGGTCATTGAATTGTCCCCAAATCGAGAGTGGAGGTGGCATACCTCTAAGGATGTGGCCACGAGCATAGCTCTCTCTTCCTCATTCCACATCGTCGGGACTGGGACATCATCTGGAAGGGTCTTAACATAATCAGTCCATGAATTTGATAATCCAATACTCTTCTCATGATCTGGCGAAGAAATAGTAATCTGCATCAATAAGAACAACAGAATGTCGCTCCTCAAAGTCTGGACATCTCATCAGCCCACGCACATCCATTCCTTGATTTGACCTTCAAATTACCTGGCCACCTGCAACTTCCAACAGCTGACCGAAGTGATGATCAGCCTTGGCATGTTCTCTGATTGTCTCGGTAGAAAGTATGAGTTCATGAGGTATGAGAAGTAAAGGCTGTTCATCGGCGGCACTTTGCGAATTGAGATCCTTCTCAGTTACTAGCCCGAAGCCTTTTGACCCAAGATATTGGACAGTGGTGTCTATGAAAGTGACATCGTTGAATTGGCACCACGCCGGTAAAGCAGATATTGGGAGCTGATCTCGCTGCATGGTTTCTCGTTAACAGCGTTTCTTTTTACCTAGCATGTGGTAGTATGCTGCCTTTCAAATGAAGAATGCAAGAGTCTTGAGGAAAGAAAGAATCCTTGATATCCTCGATAAGGGAGGCGTTGCCTCTCCACAAATTTGCGTGTTTAATAAGTTAATATCAAGAACGTTAGATTCGGCTCGAAATGCACTTCTCTAACATGTCACGTGTTTCTTTTGATTTCACATTTTTAGGTGAAATTTGATAGTTTCATCTGTGGGGAGAAGTGACAGTGAAGCATCTCGTGAAACGGGCTTCGGAAAGCCTTAACACCCTGCATGAAGATAGAAGGTGGAAGGGAAGTCAAAGAACACGTCACGTGTATTTTATAGGTCACAACTTCACTTCACGGAAGAGGCAATACATCTCTGGTTCAATAGCGCAGTGTTTATGATTCAGTAGCGCAATATAGATATCTATCTGTGTGATCAGCGATTCTAATTCCTGCCTTCGCAGGCGCCCAATGCCCCCCGCGAGCCCTCCGAGTCCCTGTCTAGCCAAGTATGTCCGATAATTTGTACCCCGATGCCATTTGGGGTTCAAAGATTATAATTAATGTATCCTTTGGGCCTCTCTTCTTGAGATTTTGCCAGTTTTTCGAAAGTTTGTACCATCTCTTTGGTCTTGCCTCCTGTCATGGCTCGCCCAACCCTTCCTCCAGCCTTTTCAGCACCCTCCTCACTAAGCGTTCCAAGACCACTCTGAGACTCCTTTGCCTTTCCAGGATTTCCTTCAGGTTGCAAAGCCTTTGACACGATTCCAGACCACGTCGTCACTGTTGTGCTGGTTTCAACGTCGAATGGCTTCTTAACAATTCCATATGGGCTAGTACTTGTCGAGGTTGAACGCTTCACTGGGATGTCCTTCACAACTTCTCGCGCAGTCCGAAAACCACCCTCCATTCTTGCTGGATGCTCATCCAAGAGACTCATGTAGGCCTCCGCTAGCCGCTCGCTCGTTCGCGGCGATCCGCAGACCATCTCACTGCCTTTCGACTCCCTCTTCCCATCTCTTTTCTCATAATCAGATTCATCATAGTCGACAGAATATCTTCCTATCGAGAGGTCGCCTTCCTCAACTTCCTCAACTTCATCATTGTTCTCCTCATCTACGATCTCTTCCTCCTTGCTCAAACGATGTTGTGTTTTGATCTCGCCCTTTGTCTCCCCATCCTTGTCACGCCGAGATTTATATCGTTTAAGACTTCCCATCATCTTCTTGATACCACCAAAGGTTGTCTGTTTATTGCAGTCAACAGCACCTGGGAGATCTATGCTAGTGCTGTTATTCGACTTGGGGCTCTTGGGTGCAGACATGGTTGATATTTTGCCTGAACACTTCGGGCAGAGACCGTGATGAGTTTCGTTGTATGTGAGAAGGGTGCACCTTTTCTTTGGTCGCGAAGTCTTGTTTTCACAGAAGATCTTCTGTGATGTGCGGTGTCCACATATCGTGTAGCTGAACAAGAGTAAGCTGCACATTTGAATACTTGTCGCGGTTAATCCTAAAAAGCCCCACAGTAGCGCTTTTTGCAGCCAGACACGGGGTGAATGGGGAGTACCTTTAAAAGCTATGATTCAACTCCTAGTGTAACAGCGCTGTCCTGGCTCGCTTATAAAGGAGAAACGATGAAAGATATTTGCCAGTATTATTATTCCCTATAATTATCACTCATGATGGAGGTCTAGCGACGCCTTCGAAACTCTTTCTAACCTTTCCCACATCCACTCTGAATCCATATCTATATCTGAAAAGCAAGCTGAAAACTGCCGCAAGCAAGTTCATCCAGATGAGTGTTCCCCACGATCTCAAGGAAAGATGTATTTTTTCCCCATGGTATTCCTTACAGACCTGCAAATATTTTTTTGGGTCGTCAGTAATTACCCCGTCTACTTCTTTGCGAATACTCCATTTCATCCAATCCTCCTCATTCACGGTCCAGAAGAATATGGAGCGGTTTTCCCTCTTGACATCTCTAAGGAAGGCATTTCCGTAGGGGCCTACCATGGTCTTTTGGAGCATGTTGAATTGGATTCCTGGGACTTTCAAAAATTGGCGTGCGTAAGATATACTAAATCCAATATGGGTGATTGGATAACTAGGCAAATATTTGGTACATATCGGTAGGTACTTGGCCTGAAATTCGGTCAGTCAAATTTCTAGCAACAACGTCAGGTCGAACCTACCGCCCAACAGCCTAGTAATACACGCTGGTTCCACGGCTTTGTTGGCTTGACTTCTGCAAGTGTCGTTGCTATCAACCTCATCACATCGTCGGAGTCATTATCGAGCTTGTTCCATTCGTCAATTCTGTTCTTCTTCAAGGGCTCGATGAGGCTTGGCCAAGGTACCTTAATGTCGAGTAAGACCCAAATATCCTCCAGTCCTGGTGTGGTCAAATATTCCAATAAGTCCTTCAACCTTGGCATTGGCTCATGAGGAGGCTTTATAGTTCGTAGAGTCTTCAGGTAGTCCCAATCACAGTCGATGATCTTATCCTCCTTGCCAAAACAGCGTTTGAGATTAGCATCGTGTGAGATCACCACGACGCCATCTTTTGACAGGTGTATATCCGTCTCAATGGCATGCGCTCCGACTTCGAGAGCACTTTTAAAAGCTGCCAGGGTATTCTCCGGATATGCCGCCTTGTAGCCTCGATGCGCAATACATTGTGGTCGAGAACCCTTTGCGAAAGTGAACGTGGCTTGTGAGTGTGTTAGTGATATGCGCATACACTGATTGACACAGAAACAAACGCTGCGGAACCTCCATATTCTCCTGCAATAAAGGCTTCGATTCCTCCATTCTCTGCGGATATGTCTGTTCGCAGCGTGGCCGACGGGTAGGTAGAGATGAAATCAGAATTTCGTTTAACAAGAGAAAACCACCAATTGCCAAGTACCAGTTGAGAATGAAGGGAAGAAGAATTCTTGGTGAATCGAATACAATTCGAGCGTCTTCTCCGAAGCTAACATCTTGTTGACATATCGAGCTGCATTGTGTCCTGAACCATGTCGATGGAGGTGGAGATGGAGATGAAACGCTTCAGCGCCGAAAACGCTACCTAAACTACGGAGTTAGCTAATCGTTTTGTTTGGGTCTCCGTTGTGAAAACACGCCGATATTTAGACCATTAGAACATAGGAATCGACGGGCGACCTTCGATACATTTGTGCCAGCTCTGTGCTTAGAGGACTGGTCGACAAAGAGTGGGAGGAAGTGGGTGATTCCTCCGCCGGGAACTCCTCTTCCGACGCCTTTTGCCGCAGCTTGCATGATGTGCGTGTGGCACCTCTGCAATCCGCAGCTGAGACCTGCTGGGGAGGAAATTGGAGTCCTCTGCTGTCATTTCACATTTAACCTTTATTGAGGGGATATGATGAGAGATGAGAGATGAGAGATGAGAGTTGAGAGTTGAGAGATAAAAGATGTACGATGTTCCAGGTCCAGGTCCACTTCTCTGTTGTAAGATTGTTGATTGATACGAGGGAGCCGCAGCGTCGATCGGGTCGGGAAGGATCCCAGCAATCAAGGTTCGCGTTTCTAGCCCGATGCTTCACTGTCTTTCGGTCCTATGATCGCATTTGAACTTGGAAATAGTTACCAAGTCCATACGATATCTTCAAATTTTGTTCATTAAGCATCTTGCTCTGCGTATCTCCCAGAGAAGGCCCCAATCTACAGCTGTGCAAGCTGTCTCCTGCAACGCTGCAAAGCCTGCCTCGTCGAGTATCATGTCATCGGGAAACCGTTCTTCCTGCGCGCAAATGGAAATTTTCGTGCTTGATCTCACATTCATGGAATGGATAAGCTTGACATGTTTCTTTCCTTTGGCACATCGATGCTATTAAATATATAGATAACGCAGATGGGCGGTGTGGATGAGAAGTTCTAGTTTCTAACGTTTTCCGCTCTCACCCTTGAGGAGTATTTAGGTCTCTTCGACTATATTGCATGACAAAGATGATGGTAAGCCTCGTTTCTTGGAGACCGATTCGCTCCCTCCCAAAGTGGTGTTTTTCTTCTTCGGAATGAAGTGGGTAAGAACGACCAGCTGCGCCGGCTCTCCTTCCATTTCCTCCCACGTACTTGAACAAGCAATATAATTCTGTCAATGAATCAAACAATTAAGAGGCTTAACACAGTGATGGTTGTTTCATAATTTTAGTCGAAGTAAGGGCCTTGAGATGATGTATATTATCGATCGAGGCGAAGGGTAGACTGGAAGTGGCACTTCTCCTAGCATGATACGTAGACTTAGGGAATCGTTCAAACCCGTGTAATTTCCAGAATGTCCATGTGATCTTCCTCTCCCAGATGAAGATTTTTGAGCCAGCAAAAGCCTTCAATACCTCTATCACCCGCCAAAGAGAAGTCCCGGAATTCCACCAGTCACCGCCTGACTATCATTTCTCAAGGGCCTTATCTGCAAAGCCTCTAGTATTAATCTCTTTGGTACCATGATACTCAGAGCTTCCTGAAGTTTCCTGTGCTGCAGAATCATTGGCTGCCATGCCATAGGCAACAGCGATTCTCTTCCCTACCGCCTCCCCACTCCACTAATATCTACGGGTTAGTATCAAGTTCTGTGCTGCGTATTACATTTGGATAGACAGTGGAATGCAAGATACTCACATAAGCAGCCGTAGCTGTGCCCATCGCAGCAAACGGACCAACATGCTCTCCAGCGAACCAAAGGCTTCTCCCCGGAAGACCTTCTCTCATGATCTTGATATCTTTGTCACCTTCTTGCAGACCAGTCCGAAAAGTCCCATAACTTCCAAATCCCGCAAGCTCATCAGTCACCCAGTTAGTCGCATAACAAGAAATTGGTGCACAGTCTTTTGAACCTGCGACATAGTGAGGAAGTAAAGAGAAGTATTGTTTGAAGCATTTAACTACGTGCTCTTCTTTGGCCTTTTCTGAGGGCAAAGCTGCGAGATCTTTCGAAAGCGTGATGGCTTGGTCACCGAATATGTAGAAGAGTAGAGTTGGATGTCCATGCGGTTCGGGCAGAGTAGATAAATCGACGCACTCCTGATGCCAACGCTTAGGATTTGTATCAGAGGCATACGCAGGAGAAAGCCAGTGTGTGAAGCCGGTGAAGGGTTGCTTCGATGGTTCTGTGTTTTTGTTCAACCAGAAAGCTCGCGAGAAAGTAATGTAGACCTGTTAAACATTAGAACATTTCAAGGAATGCCGCTTATTGTGCTTCTGTGCATTTTGAACCTTTTCGAGGCAGCCATAGCCGACTGCTTCTATGGCTTGGGAAAAGCGTGGCGGTAAAGGGGGAGAGAAGATTTGTTGGTTGTTCTTCAGATAGCCCAATGGCGCTGTCATCACAACCTGGTCATATGCCACAGTCAGTATTCAAGTTACATCCAATCGGATCACACATTTGAGTGTGAATTGTAGGCAGACTACCCTAAGGCAAAGGGAATAAGGGAAGTATGCAGACCTCGTCAAATTGCAGCTCAAGACCGTTATCGGTGATGATTTTAACCCCACCGCCAAATGACTCAATATGCGTGACTTTTGTTGAAAGCTTGATTGCTACAGCTTTCAATGCTGGTTCCGCAATTCGAGCCAAGATTTTCCGGTATGTTCCCGCGCAGAAAAGGTTCTCTGAAGGACTAAAGTCAGTGTGCAAAGAGCTAATCTTTTGAACGGAGCGCAAAGAAATACCAAACGCACCTCCAGTGACACACTCCTCAAGCCAAAGAAATTTGAGACTTTGTCTAGTCACTGGGCTTCCAACGAAACCACCCCATATCTCTGCCATCTGCAATAATATCTTGTGCTGGTTATCATGTTTGAGTGGGTCAGGATACTTCTCGGTCACCTTCTCAATAACGAAATCGTAGAGGCTTGTTTCAGGGTCGATGATTGATGTGTTTTCTTCTGAGTACTTGAAGGCCTGAAGAATTATACCCCAAAATACATCATTAAGAATGCCTGCACCTTCTAGTAATCTGCCGTCTTCGCCGAATACATTGCCATGTTCCTCCCACTAAAAGGCAGTTGTTAGCCATTATTGTACAGATAAAGAGTGATATAAGATGACTGAGAGAAACCTCTACCGTGAGGGTTCTTACGCTATACAAAGTAGTACCAGTCTCTTTTGCAAGGTCCAGAATTGGGTTATGATCAGTGCCGTGTACCCAATTAGGGCCTAAGTCTATAAGCGGGCCCGTAGGAAGTGTGGCTTGGTGGGCGCGACCGAACAATCTATCTCGTGCTTCAAGTATTGTAACTCTGAAACCATTTTGAATGAGGGTGTCTGCACATCGTAGACCGGATATTCCAGCACCGATTATACAGATTTTAGGGATTTCGGATGGGGATTGGGAGCGTAACTTTCTCACATGTTAGCGAATCAAAAGTATAATGAGGCCATTTACTCCTCCTAGAATGGGATCAAAGGAAACACAAGTACTAGTTTCAAAGTCTTGGCCGCCACATTGTATAACCCTATTGATAATGCCGGGACCTGATCAAATGCTGATATTTGATCACGCAGCAGCATCCATCTTGAAAAGCAATTGGCAAAGCGATGAGACCAAAGCTTCTTTCTTGTAATGAACTCCTCTCAGTGATGGGAAAGTTGTATATTTTGCTTGCAGAAAGGACAAAATCGCTCACCTTTTCACACTGATCCATAATAAGGCTTTGTACAGCTGAGTCCGAGAATTTGCGGACCGGTAATCGGACTGCTGCCAAGTCCTCGTGAGATAGGGAGGTGCTTCTGTGGGAAGGAAACGTGTGAGATATGGAGCGCAGATCCATGTTGACGGTAAGAAAGGTATTAATGGGACCGTCACTTGACCGAAGTGCCTGTTTTCTTCTCTCCATTTTGGGACATGAGACCAGATTAAATGTTCAAGAGAGAAATAGACACCGATTGCCTTTGCTTGTCTGAAACAAATACTGAAGGTGCAATGTCAAAAGAAGTGTTGCGCCAAATAAAGACCCGGACGAACCGCCGAAGAAGATGATAGTGGGTGGAACTCACCGTTATTGTATGGGCGTAGATATGGGACTGATTGAACCTGACCACAACATATAAGGGAAGTAGGACGGCAGTATCAACCACGCTGCTAGTTTCCCACCCAAAAAGCATCAAAGTTGGGAAACAGGATTGAATGAGATCACACGTACAACTTAAATAGTGATCTATACACATCCCTTGCGAATGTGCAGCATATCAATAGAAAAGTTGGTCCCGCGGTGTTTACTGCACATCGTCTTCTGCACTATGAGGCTCTGCACATTGTGTCGTCGGGATTCGGCTCCGCTGAACCGGTCCGAGCCGCCAAGCTTTCAATTTCAGGGGAGCGTCCTCATCCTTTCCCACAAGACCCTGCATAACCCTTTGTCGAGATGCGCACCTCCAGAATATCACAAGAGACCTCCAAGATCATTAGCGCTTCATCTGCAGTAACACGACGAGCTACCCGATCATCTTTGTCCCGATTCGCCCATGACAATGCTTCCACCACCGATGCTACCTCTCAAGTCTCGACGGATATAGAGGATGCCATCCCTGCCCCACGCAAGAGAAAACGAGAAGCAACCCCTCGAACGCCCGACAAACGATCGCCTCGAAAGACAGTCACGGTCAAGACCGAGACTGAAGATACCTTTGTATTCTCACCTTCTAAAGATCGCAAAGTCCGGAAGCCAGCACGACAAGTCAAGAATGAGGATACAGGAGAGGTAGAAATACACCCCCCTAACGATTGGGCAGAGGTCTATAATGTAGTGAAGGAGATGCGTACGAATGGGGCTGCTCAAAATGCTGCTGTTGATACAATGGGCTGCGAGCGATTAGCACAGGAGGATGTAAGCCCGAGGGACAAGAGATATCATACCTTGACGGCTCTGATGCTGTCATCTCAAACAAAAGACACAACGAATGCCGTTGCCATGAAACGACTGCAGTTGGAGCTTCCGGCTTACAAAGAGGGAGCACCTAAGGGATTGAATCTGGAGAATATACTGGCGGTAGACCCAAAACTTTTGAACGAGTTGATATGGGTTGTGGGATTTCATAATAATAAGACGAGGTATATCAAGGCTGCAGCAGAAATACTGAGGGATTCTTGGGCTGGTGATATTCCAGATACGGCGGAAGGGCTCATGTCGCTGCCTGGGGTTGGTCCCAAGATGGCGTATCTGTGTCTAAGCAGTGCATGGGGAAGGACTGAAGGTATTGGAGTCGATGTTCACGTTCATAGGATCACAAATCTATGGGGCTGGCACAAAACGAAAGGTCCAGAAGAGACCCGGCTGGCACTGCAAGCTTGGTTACCTCGAGAACTCTGGCACGAGATCAATTGGTTGTTGGTGGGTTTGGGACAAACTATTTGTCTTCCTGTAGGACGTAAGTGTGGCGAGTGCGAGTTGGGTCTGAATGGTTTGTGCAAAGCGGCTGAGAGAGTCAAAGTCAATGTCGGCAAGAAGACTAGGGAGGAGAAGATTAAGAAAGATGATGATGGCACTGTCTTTAAGAAAACCGAGGCTGTCAAGGTGGAGCAGTTCGTCGAGGATGTACCAGTCAATGCGTGATTTTAGCAAGAACTGGCTTCCCAAAATCTGATCCACGCCTCAGTTCCAGTGTTCCCCCATACACTCTTCCGTTGTGTGATTTCTCATGAGCCCCTAATTACACCTGTGGACTCTTCCATAATGTGTGGTATATCCATAAGTGCTCTCTACACGAGTTCGGAAAGAGTTCAATCTGAATGTTTGGGTTTCGGGCAGACATTAAGAGCTTGGGCCATTGTTGATGAAAGGCGTTACAGAACCCATGAACCAGACTTCACTCTTTCATGAAATTTCCGAAAGAGGGTCCAGAACAGATTCCCATTGTTAATGAATTCGGAGACGAAACACATTCAACAGATCTTTTGAAGATAATGCTTTATCTCCTAGTTTTAGGAGGTGAATTTCTTCCCTGTTATCTTCTTTGAGAAGTTGCGTTCTACGTCGCGCCTGCTCTTTTCGAATATAAAATCAACTCCCTTATCTCGCCTGCTCTCAACAACTTCTTTCAAGCAACAAAACTTTTCAACTCCAAGATAATCAATCCACAGAGAATAAAGTACAATAATCAAGTACAGTCAAGCATATCTGTAAGTTATAGCTTCTATCACCCACCAAGGTGACAAGGGCTAATCTGCTATCCTGCGTTAAGCTTTCACTATGCCGCCCAAAAAAAAGCGCGTCAAGTATGATCCAGACGTAATTAAGACAGAGCGTGACTGGAGACGAGCTACAGGCAAAGAAGATGACAATGACTTCCAGCTATCCGATGAAGAAAAAGACAATCCAAAGCGCACCTGGACTACAACCACACTCAGCCGCTACGATAGGCGCAGGTCTCGCAAGCCTTCTGACCAATCTGACGAACCTTTCCCTTTCTTGAAGCTTCCCGCCGAAATTCGTAATATGATATATCGCTATGTCGTTGTATCTAAAGCTCCTGGACCAATCCGGCTTGACACAGATGGAACCTTCCACAAAGGTGGTATCGAGACCGCTATCTTGGCGACAAATCACCAGGTATGGTGGAATATACAGCGTAGTGAATATTCACTGAAAGATAAAATAGGTGTATGATGAAGCTGCCAAGATCCTCTATGATGAGAATGTATGTTTCGCTGGTTGGTCGAGATGGAGCAGCGGTGTCTTCTTCCGTGTCGACGATGAAAAAACAAAGGCGACAACATCAAGAAGCCTCCGCAGTGGTCGAGCTGTCGATATGGTCAAGCATCGTGGTCTGATTTACGAGAAGATGTTGTATCGCCTTCGACATGTGGAGTTTCACATCGACATTTTTGATAGGTACGGCAAACCCCTGACATGACTTTATCTCCGACGCTCACAGCTTGAATAGGGCTCAGATGTGTAACCATATGACCCTATTCTGGGGCGCACGCATGCAAACTTCTTTGATCGGACTTTTATTGCTTCTCAAAAATGCCCCTTGGTACCCAAAACATGCCAAGAAGCCCGAAGTACAAGATTGGGAAATAGTTGTTCATTGTCTTGGGGAGATTGGCTATCGGACTCTGAAGGAAATACTCGCTCCAATTCGTGAGGGAGGCATAAATTGGATCGAGTATGGGGGACTGGAGACCTTGGTCAAGGATAGCAAGGTGCGGCTTACACTCGTAGGCAAATTTCCCAAGAATTGGGAGAAACTTTTCCGTGGAATTGAGGGACGGCCAGGCTATGTCACCGAGAAGGTCGAACAGATTGAGGGAGCCGCAGATATCAGCTCATTGGTATTGAAGGAGTATTTTGAAGACTTCTGGTCTTAAAGACGTATGCAGGTATGAAGGATATTGTTGGCATTAGGGCGTATGGTTTTTGCAGCTGGCTTGCACAAATATGGCATTGTACGTAGTAGCATCATAGCATCATAGCATCTCAGGGAGAAATGGTATGACAAGGGGACAGAGTCTGGTAATAGAAAACAAATCAATAGAATTGCAGACAAATTACATCTCTCAATGCCATGTACATGTACAAGAGTGCAAGTTGGGTGAACGAGCATCTGTGGAACTGTCTGACTTTGGAACCCCTTGATACCATTGAGTTGAGAGAGAAACTCACTAGATAGAGGTTTAAAGGCACGAAGGATCGATCCAATAGATGGTTTATTTCTCGAACTACAAACTGACCTGGCATGCGTCTTCGTTGAGTATTTGGAATGATGATCATTCACAATCACTGATAGTTGTTCAGAACATCGACATTAGCATCGCCACTTCATTCCCCTCTGTTCTTCACCACGTTCTAGAACCAACAACACGGGTGCATTTTCCTTACCCTCTCGGAATTAGCAAAGCACCTCCTGCACCTCATCCTCAACGCCAACCAACCTATGAAATGCCGTCGCAAAAGCCACCCTTCAAAACCCTTGTCACGCGAGCACCAATCCTATTTCCGAGAGGGCGACCACCCCGCCGCGTGCATAGCCAGCTTCCTATTCTGGGCATCCCTCGCGGGTTTTTCTGTTCTCGCAATGTGTGCGGGAATTCGCGTGCTTGGGCTTGCTGGGGGAGGAATTACCGCGCGCTGGAATGAATGGTTGGGGATTAGAGGCCTGGGAATTGACCTTCAGTGGCGAGATTGAAGGATTGCGTGGTTAGTGGGGTGAGGGGATGTAGAAGTGATGAGGGGGGCCAGGGCACGTAGGTGGATGCAAAGGGAAATATTCCAGAAACTTTGGAAGGTTAGCCTTGGAGGCATGGAAGGATTGTAGAAGAAGGTTAAAGGGGGCTTGGTATCGAGGCGAAGGATTATGTGCAGTGTGATCGGGCGGGTTTCTTATCTTTGAGCTACCAGCTAGCAGTGACTTAGGGGCGGGAAGATTCTTAAGGTGCTGGGCAGCGCGCAGGGCTAACTGATTTATGAGTGCACGGGACTTGAAACCAGGCGTGACAGGGAGTTGGGAAAGAGAGTCTAACTGCTAGTGGACTTTTCTAGTGGACGGGCGTTGGGTTTCTAGTGGGAAATGGAAAGTTCTATGAGGCCTTCTGGAAGGTTGCCTGTTCGGTGAGAGGGAAGCTTAGCGGGGTTGACATGGGAGGGTGCGTTGGAACTGAGCTGATGTTGCATCGAATCATGGGATAGATATATGACTTATGGAATTAGAGGCGAATTAGGTAAAGCTGGGCTCGTTTTGGGATGTTGTTCCGGGGAACGAACGACGAGGGCGTTATCACAAGATCGTGTAATATGGCCAGTGCTGTGCGCCCACGGATATTTTTACTTAAGTGGCGTCGAGCGTTGAATTGTTGCGCTGTGGATATCTTCTTTCGTTTGAACTCTACATCTCATCTCACCTCACCTCATCATATCTCATCTAGATCGTGGTCTCTATTCCTTCCCTCGGCGAGTGTTCTTCTTTGCATCAGATATCTGGCGCCTTTGATTTAAGCTTCTCGACACCCTAAGCTTTATCGCAAGCTTCCCCAAGCCTGGACCTTTCGAGATCCCTACTAATATTCACTAGTGAAAATACGTAAGGTACCTTAGTCCTCGATGTTCCAAATCCCTTCAGTAAGATAGGCCGAGCGTTGCTTCTCCACACTCTAAAGTTTGTCACTAAACAAAGCCTCCAAATTGCCTTTAGTGCATGCGGCCAATCCCAGCCTCATGCTTACATTGCCAAGTCCCCGCTATGGCGGCAATATTCGTTTGCCCAGCCTTCTTTATCATTCTGACAGCTCGATTTCTCATTTTTGATTGGCCCAATTTACATTTCTATCTCTATGAGTCTGTAAAACTACTGTCAAAATGTCACCTTTCGGTCCAAACTCGTGATGGCACCATCAACTTCCAACGATTTTGTTCCCCATACACTTTCCTTCAGTACGTATGGGCGGCATCGCCGAACCCAATGCCCTGGGCACAGTCGCTAATTTGCCTGAATGGTGCCGCGTATAACCTTCTTGAGGCGTGAAAAGCTGGTATTCGATATTCCAGTGGGGTTCTGCGAGTTCGTAAATCTTTACAAACGGTATGCCTTGTACAACTTGTCAGAAATAGATCTCAAGTGCCACAACAGAAACACAACGGGGAGAATATACTCCGGACGGCTGCAGAATGACTGAAACGATCGACTCCAATGTATAAAATAAGTGCCATGCCCTACCAATTATCGTGCTTTCAAGACATCTCCAGAGATATATGGGGAATTACAATAAACCGAGGGAGAATAATGTGGCGTAGACTTCTGCTGGGACCAGGAAAAAAAGGTTGCAACTCTGCAGGGTACTCTAAAATAAACATGCTAGGCTTGATCTGAAAGTGAATACTCAGGCCGAGGCGATCATTCACCCTCCATTTTCTTACGGACGGCCCGCATCTGGACCCTTGACGGTATCTCCGACCAACCCACAAGCAGAATAGTACCGAACGCACAATCAAGAGCCCTGCACCTGTTAGTTTCTTGAAGCTGGAACGGGAAGGCTGTTTTTGAGCTTTTGACAGGTCGAGAAGTGAAAAGTGAAAGGGGTGGCTTGTTCTTGCCTCGACAAGGTAGGCAGCCGTCCTGCAGCTCAACTTTGTCGCGCAATTTAGAGAGCTCTCCAAATGCGATTGACTCGGACCTGGGTATAAAGATCTGCTTGCCCCCCTCCCGATTTCCAAATATCGTGTCTCACCCTTTTCAACCTTCCATCCATAGTCTTCGTTGGATTTACCGCAAAAATGGCGGAGAAGGAACAATACGTCGTCGGCGAGGAGCCTGACTACAATGGCCATGCTCGTGCCACATACGTTGATCCCTCAGGCGTCGAGAGCAAGAGTGGTCGCATTCTCGAAGCCGGAGAGCTCTATGGAAATCTCGAAGAGGCTGAGGAGTATGGTTATGTTACCAGAGGGTAAGATGACTCCCGCGCTGGGCGTTGTTCAACGATCTGACAACTCTTTAGCCTGAAGTCTAGACATATTCAATTCATTGCCCTTGGTGGTACTATTGGTACTGGTTTGTTCTTGGGTATCGGAAGTGCTTTCACGCGCGCTGGTCCTCTTTCCGTCCTCTTGGGTTATTCCTTCACTGGTCTTGCCGTTTTCGCCATGATGCAAAGTCTCGGTGAGATGGCCACCTGGTTACCTCTTCCTGGTTCTATTCCTCAATTTTGTGCACGATACGTCGATGATGCTCTCGGATTCGCCGTTGGATGGAACGTAAGTTTTTCTCCATCGCTCGCAGCTTTGCAAGTTCTGACTTTAATAGAACTGGTATGCTTCTGCCATCACTCTCTGTGCCGAAATTTCTGCCGCCTCTATTGTTATCGGATACTGGCACGGTGCAGCCAATATCAGTGTTGCAGCATGGATCTCCATAATTATTGTCCTCGTCATCTGCCTCAATATCTTCGCCGTCGCCATTTATGGTGAAGCCGAATTTATCTTTGCCAGTGTCAAGATCATCACAATTGTTGGTCTTCTGATCATGGCTTTCATTGTTGATCTTGGCGGTGGACCCACGCACGACCGTCTTGGTTTCCGTTTCTGGAAGCACCCTGGTGCAATGAAGGAGTACGCCTCGACAGGAAATGCCGGCCGATTCTTGGGTCTTTTCTCCGTCCTGGTCAATGCCGCTTTCTCATATGGTGGAGTTGAACTTGTTGCAGTCGCCGCTGGTGAGGCTGAGAATCCTCGCAAGAATATTCCAAAGGCAGTTCGCAGAGTGTTCTGGCGTATCTTGTTCTTCTATGTTCTTGGTTCTCTTGCCATCGGTGTTCTCGTCGCCTCCAACGATCCTCATTTGTTGAATGCGCAGAAGTCAGGAGCTGCAGGTGCTGCTCAATCTCCATGGGTTATTGGTATCCAAAATGCCGGTATTCCCGTTCTTCCTTCGATCATTAACGCAGTTATCTTGACATCGGCTTCCTCATCTGCCAACGCTTTCTTGTACACTGGATCCCGTTACCTTTTCGCCCTTGCCCAAAACAAGCAAGCTCCAAGGTTCCTCCTTCGTTGCAGCAAGAATGGTGTCCCGTACTGGTGCGTTCTGATCACGGCCTCTATCTCTCTTCTTACATACTTGTCTGTAAGACCAGGTGGACCCTCTGTTGTCTTCAATTGGTTCCAAAATTTGACCACCATCGCATCATTATTCACCTGGTGCTCAATTTGCATTGCCTATATCCAGTTCCACAAGGCGCTCAAGGCTCAAGGTGTTGACCGTAATACCCTCGTCTTCAAGTCTCCATTTCAACCATATCTTGCGTGGATTTCTCTCGTCTTCTTCGCCCTCATCATCCTTTTCAATGGATTTGATGTCTTTGTTGGTGAACATCACCAGAACTGGAATGTCACTGGTAAGCATCTTTATCCTCCTAACAAGATTAATGCTAATGTCTTTAGACTTCCTTGCTGCTTATATTGGAATACCAATCTTCTTCCTCCTTTATGGATTCTGGAAGATTTTCAAGAGAACTTCATGGATCAACCCTGCCGATGCCGATATTACAACTGGAAAGGCTGCATTGGATGCTGAGGATGGACAATGGCCTGAACTACATCCAAGGAACATCATCGAGAGAGTTTGGTTCTGGATTGCGTAGATGGGGTGGGATATTTGCATGGTATTTGCATGAAGGACGATTATTCATGTCGTGGAGTTGCTAGTAATTGCTTTTAGATATCCAATCATGATAAGATTTGCGAATTCATTCTTTATGACTATTTCTTTTGTTATTTTTATTTGTCTGAGAAATTGTCTGAGAGATGTCAGGTTCATGGTCTGCAAGTTTTGGATGTAGTCAACCTCTAGGCAGCATTACTTACAAGGTCGTCAATCCCGTTGCGTCCGTCACAACAAAACACAAACGCAACACACAAGTAAGCAAGTAAACTCCCATCAACTTTAAACATGGGAATTCAATTCTTCTTATAAATCCTGCCAAGACCTATTTTCTGACCCGATTCCGGAGTTAGTGTCAGGGTCCACTATTTTTTCATTTCACTGTGTCATCGCCTGGATTTCGCGACTTTTTCGCGCCCTTTGATGACAAGATGACGGGTTTTGACACGGAAATTACTGAAAAGGGAAAGGGAAAGGAGGATTGAAGGGGTCTGATTGGTAATTTGGAAACTTGGGTTTGTCATCTTTATTGAGAGAAGCTATGGAATAGGTACGGCTTTGGGAAGGGGATAGAGTTAGGAGCAGGGTGCGTGTTCACTACGAGAAGATGTTGTGGGCTATTGAGCGGATTTATGGGATTGAGCATACAACTACAGAGAGCGGGAGATGGGAAATCGGAAACTGGAAAGAAAGTCGTCATGGTATGAGAATGTATAGTGGAAAGATGGGTGAGTTTGAAGAGCTTGTGGATAGTTTGAATAGGTCTGTCTGACTGCCAGGCAGACTCAGGGTAGAATTGCGCCTAGAATTTCCTGTTCTTTGCGAGCATTAAGAAAGACTCAATCGTCTGCTGTAGCATTAGCAATGGCAGGCTGAGTCTTCGAATATCTTCTACACAGTATGCTGGATCTGGTGCTTCCAACCCATTCTGTGCTTGTCCACATAATTACCATCCGTTCCAACCCCAAATATTTAATCAATCAAATGCAATCCTCTCGCCCAAAGCCGATGGCAACAGGCTGAGTCTCTTCGAGCATCAGAGAGACAGTATGCTGAACCTCAATCGTCCAACCCCATTTTACACTTTTGTCCAGAATCTCGACGCCTTGCATCTGTGGAAACAACACTCCTTCAAACCTAATATTTTGTCCCAAGCGCAGTGGCAGGTCAAATCTATTGGAACATTTCGTAGATATCATACCAGCCCCAATCTTTCAAGACCATCGTACACTTGTACCCAGATGTCCCACCCTTTATATCCCCAGCAATCCCCTCAATCAAACTCAATCCTCTTCCCCCTAACCAACCACCCACCCACCACCTTGCCTAGCACATACCCCACATACGCCCCCGTAACAACCGTAATCGGCCATCTCTGCCACTCCCTATCCCAATCTAATGGGATCGGTACCGCGCCCAACCACGCCCCAAGAAACGCACCCACCGCAGCGCCAAACACCTCGTCCAACGGACTGTATACCGACAACACTTCCTTCCATTTTTCGGTTGAGGAACCGTGAACGTAGATTAGTGGGAATAGGGCGAGGAGGGAGATGTGTGCGGAGCAGAGGAGTGTGTGTGGGAGGTGCGTGGTCAGGGGCGCGCCGAAGAGGATTTGGAGGATTAGGAGGAGGGGGGTTGTGAGGAGGGTGAGGAGGAGGGAGAGGGTTATTGTCTGTTGGATCACACCTAATCAGCATTGACTAAGTCGTAAAACGTAAATGACATGTAATAGAGACTTGTGAACATACGAATGGCTGGAATCTCGACGCAGACGCGTCCTTCTTAGAGACAGGTTTCGCCTTTTTAACAGATTTTATGGCGGTAGAACCTGCGGCGGGTAGGCAGATAGCAGCATAGCTTATTTGGATTATTGCGAGAGGGAGTAAGGAGGTGAGGAGACTGGAGACAGGGTCTGCGACGAGGGAGGGGAAGCGGAGGTAGTAGGTTGAGAGGAGGAGGATGGGGTGGATGTGTGTGTAGATTCGGGCGAGGTCGGTAGGGAGGAGGTCGATTGGTAGGGAGGTTTTGGCGGGAGGAGAGTTTGGGGGTCTAGGAGAAGTAGACATTGTTACGGAGTCGATGAGAGGCATTGGTAAAGAAGTTTGAATTTGAAAGTGTTTGGGGCTGAGGTTTGGGGATCTTCAAGCGAGGTAGCTCGTACGGAGGCCCAGAGAGAGCTCGTTACTGGATTGGGATGCAGAGCTGCAATGTCAGAGAGCTTGTTAAGAGCAGCTTTATTACTTGATCTACAAGCAGTGATGCGCATTCGCGCCATTCGTTCAACTCTTATGATGTGGAACCTGATCCGTAACCTCTTGCCTCCCTCGTAGGTAGCCCCCAGTGAATATTCACTCAAGCAGGTCCTGGGTTAGGGACCAGATTCCTCAGAGACAAATCATACACAATATCCTCAATCTTCTTCACATTATATTTGATGCTATCACTCCTACGTCTCAACGAATCGTTCTTGAGGTTCAAGATCTGAAATCCCGCATGCAAATCCTTCACGAATTGACTGATTTGTAGAGGTCGCTGATAATCCCCCAATGTAACAGAATTGATAGCTAATCGTGCAAGCTCTTCGATGAGTGTAATGAGGGATTGGAGGTATTCTTCGATTGTGACATGGAAGGCGTCTCGATCTTTGAGGTTGACTGGGACTGTGAAATGTTAGAGGTGACATCGCTCGAGGAGTCTAACTTACCGTTGAGAATCTTGCCAACTTCCTCGATCGTCAAGAGCTTTCCTGGCTCTGCAGTTATGCCTGCTAATCCCATGCCGCCAAGCCATCCGCAGAATAGAATTGCAAACACCACATTTTGAACGTCCCGTGTCCACATGCCATTGTATCTATTCTATCAGCGAGGTCGAGCTCAGATTCGGGAAGCTTACTTGTAGTAAGGTGAATTTGAGGTTGTTTCTGCGAGCTTGCCAATGCTTGAGATCTCTTCTACGATAGCTTCTCCTGCAGACTGAAGGATTGGTTGAACTGTAGCGTATTAGTTGAGGTCTCGTCCTGTTTGTTGAAGCTTACGGTGTGCTGCTGGCGTCGAATGAGCTCTGGAGAGCACTGATTGCGCCGTTCTTCCTTGCCTCTCCAGAGTTTGAAGAATGGCACGGATCTGGTCTCTAACTTCGGCATCTTCGTCGATCTTGGTTTGCAGACTCTCAAAGATCTTGGGGTCGACCATGCTGGTTGAATTCGCCATGATTGGTGGTGGTTAGGGCTTTTTTCTACGCGCTTGGCGGGGTCATAACAACACAATCGCTACCTGCTTAATTTCCCTGTTTCTATCTACGCATTTGCAAGTCTCCATATTGGTAGTTGATGATTCCTTCTTCACAATTCTGGTAAACAGAATTTGCAATGAAAAAAAAAGCGTTCGCATCGACTGGAGGCAGTGTAATACCAGTGATACTGTGAAGGCGAGCATTTGCAAGCAAAGAGGCAAGCCTTCTAGGGACAAAAAGTTGAATAATCTTGATGCGAAACGTATTTCGCTTTCAGAGATTAAACTGAAAAGAACAGATACTACACTTGATCTAAGCCAATAGGCAAAGAGAGCTAATTTCAAAAGAAGAAGAAGAGGAAGAAGTGGGAAGGACCGTGAGATTATATACCCTTTGAAAGGGCACTAGCACTAGCGACAAGCCTGCAAACTTTTCAATCTAGTAAAAGTTTGCTCGTTCCCTTGTGGTGGCATTGGCAGATCCTGGGTTGAGTCGGGGAGTCGGGGAGTCGGGGCGCTCGGAGTCGGGGAGCGCCCCTTGATATCGAATAGGGGCCTCGCTTAACCTCCGACTTACCATTTTCCACCACGACAGTTTGATAATCCCACATACTTGACACCAAGTCTGCTTGTTACAGAATATAAATCAGTTGAGGTGCTCTCTTTCTATCGCTTGATATTGGGAACGCTGCTCAAGGAGGACATCAACAATGCGGTACGCCCTCAAAAGCTTGCCCTTTGCTTGCAAATACTCGCCATCACAGTATCACTGGTATTACACTTCCTGGAGTCGAATGTCGATTTTAAGATTTATCTCCGTATTTTTAGTTGCTCATCCTTTGCGGCCAATGTCCGTGGTCAGTTTTGCGCCATACTTGCTGGATGATCATTGAGGAAATTATAAACCTTCCTTGAAGATCAAGAGTACAAGCTTCTCAAAAACTCAATCTCACGGCCTTCCCACTTCTTCCTCTTCTTCTTCTTTTGAAATTAGCTCTCTTTGCCTATTGGCTTAGATCAAGTGTAGTATCTGTTCTTTTCAGTTTAATCTCTGAAAGATTCCTATTGTACGTGGTCCCCCACCTCCGCTTCACGGTCGATTTCATCTTCGTTTCGACCGATACTAGAAGGACGAGAAATGGACGGGCGGAGCAATACGCCAGGTGAACTTAGAGGAGGTTTTGGCTTTGTTGACTCTCTTTAGTATTGGTAAGTAGATAGGAAGTATTTGGTAAAAGTGAAGTACTAACTTTAGGCCTGGTAGATTGAATCTTAGTAGCAACAGCAGGTAAGCTTTTGTGTAGCCCTGCATTCCTTTCGAAACGCAATCAATACACAAGGCCAATGGCAATGGATAGACTCGAGATCAGGGTACATTAGGGTGTCTGGAAATCATGCATTAAATTTAGAGAACTACTTGTGGTTGAGATATAGTTGGGAAAAGATAAGTCTAGAAGCAGACGGGCTGGGACGGTCACACGATATTTTCGGCAGTCACGAACATAGATCAAGACTGATGTTAGCGCTGGCTCTGCCGCAGAGGCCTTGCCGTATTTTTTAATATTGATAAGATGATAGGGCGAAGTAGAGCATACCCCAAGCTCAAGGTGACATTTCGGGGAGAGGGGAAATCTGAAGCTGCTTTGGAATACAAATAGAATACCAATACGATTCGCCGGATGTGAGTATTAGCAGACCATTCCGATCACATACTGAAGGTCGGAAAGATGATCAATAAATCCTGTGGTGTCCCTCGGTGTGCAACAAAAGGCTCACCTTCTCTTAACCCCCTTAACCCCTTTCTCTTTGCCGAGATTTCGAGTGAGATGTTCGCTAAATCTTATTTTTGGGCTCCATTGCGATGTGCAACGAAAGGTCAACCACCCCTTAACCCCTTTCTTTTTACCGAGAATTTGAGCGAGATCTTCAGTGAATAGATTTTTGAGCTCGACTATGCAACAAAGTTGTCAGGGAGGCCACTGATTCTGAGGACTTGTGAATTTTAGATGTGTTAGATTCCTAGAACAGTCAATTAGATGCGCTAGGAGGCTCTAAATCTCCTTGTTAATATAAGTTTTTGCTATGTCAGTATTTCGTCTATACTAACATAGCCAGTGGCTCAACAGGAGAGGTATGAAGAGTTTGACAGTACTCTCCGAAAATTGTATTCCGATAAGAACAAAGACTTTTTCATCTGGACTCAAGTCAAAATCCGCGAACAAATCCAATTCGAAGCTGCCCAAAGAGGCAGCCATACTTAAGGACATGCGCTCGTCCAACTTTTCGTACAGAAGAATGTTCGTCGTACAACCATGGCGATCAAGATAACGCAAACCAATGTCCTCAGTAGCTCACTCGCCATCCAGAACTACCAGGGGCTATTGTATACCAGTCTTGGTTTCCACGGCCAGAGAGCAATCTTGATCAGTGGATATTATGGATTCATGGATATTGCTGGACAGATCGTCAATCTTCTTGGAGTGTCTGATAAATGGTTAAGGAAGAGAACCATGTGTAAGCCCCTCAGCCACTTGACAACGTTGGGGCCGCACATCGCTGATAATTTGTATAGGGCTAGGATGTATCGTTCTAGCAGTGATGCTCTCCCTCCTGATAGCCCTCTCGAAATTTCATGGCAACGGTTTGAATGCTAATGAGCCTGCGCCGGAATCGCCTTTATATTCCTTTACTCCGGCCTCTATGCCGTCTTCTTCAATTCCACTCTCTACACCATCGCTACAGAAACGTTTCCCCAGCATCTCCGTGGGTACAGCACCTCTATTGCAGCACTTTGTTAAGGGGTCACTGCCACCCGGCTCGGACAGGTTACACCCATACGCCTCCGCAGCGATACATTGGAAGTACTATACGGTGTTCATCAGTTCTCTGATTGCATTGAGTGCATTTTGTGCTGCATTTTTAACGGAAACGAATCAATTTACATTGGAGAGTATCGCGGGGCAGTTTGGAGACGACACCATTAGTACAGATAAAGCGGTTGTGGTTATGAGTGAGCATAATCAGACACAGGCCGAACAGATTGCTGCAGGGACAGTTGAGGAAAGAACTGAGATTGCTTGAGATAAGGATATTCTATTGAACGAGTGCTACCTAAATACTACTGGCATCCTGTAATAAAAGAAATACAAAAACAGAAAACAACGTATTGTTAAACGGTTTCCAAACCTGGCCTCAAAGTGACTTTTGTCCATAGATCTGGCTTGTTCCAGAGACGGAAACATTGCCCATCTCGGATCCAATCTAGATTATCATCGAGGAGCTCGAAATCAAATAGGAAAACTAATTTTGCAACCAAGATTCGAAGTTCCATCCAAGCCATGCTGATATCAAGTTAATGCAATGCTGTGTATAGATTTGCAGGGTGGGGGGGAACTTACTTCTGTCCAATACAATTTCTCGGGCCTAGACTGAAGGGCTGGCTGGCTTTCAGATTATCGGTGGCTGGATGAAGCCAGCGTTCTGGGACGAAAGCATAGGGGTCTTTAAAATTCCTTGGGTCGTGCGTAACCGAGTATGCGGCGACGGCAACTGATGCCTACAAAATGTCAGTAACTTCAAGGATGCACTGCGATGAGACCTACCCCTCCAGGCACAAAGACGCCAGCCACCGTGGCGCCGCCTTTTGGCACTATTCTCGATGCTCCAATCGGGACAGGCGGATAAATTCTCATAGATTCGTTGATGACCGCATCTACGTATGGCAAGGTAGCCTTCACACTCGTGATGTCATCCGCACTCCGAAATGTGCCTCTCACTTCGTCCTTCAACCTCTGATATATCAAAGGATTTCTACAAAGATAGTATGTCATCGCAGACAACGTAGTTGCACTTGTTTCACTTCCTGCCACAATAAAAACTTGAGCATAGGCAGCGAGGTTCCAATCGTTAAGTTTGAGCTCGTCTTTCTTCTCAAATAGATAGGAGAAGAAATCTTTCCGCGCAAGATCCCCTTTCTCCATCCGGTGAAGGACCTTGGCTTTCGAATTATTCACATGGTCGATGACCGCTTTGGTAAACTTGGCGGGGATGAAATACGGCATCAACTTCCAGAGCGAGGGGGAGATACGGTAGATTGCGATGTCATAAGTAAGGAATTTGACTTCGTCGAGAATGACGGCGATCCAGGAGTTGGTCTTTCTGTTCTTGACGGAGTCAAAGGATTCGCTAAATGCGAGCTCACCGAGTACTGATCATGTGTTAGATAGACAATTCATAGGAAGTGAAGAATGGATAATCGAGAGATGTTACCATCAAATGTGACCCAATTGTAGTAGTCTGTCATATTAATAACTCCCTTGCGAGATTCCTCTTTTATAGCAGTTATTAGCATATCTGCGTATTTGATGACTACGTGTTCTTGTTCGGAGAGGGCTTTAGGTGAGAATGCAGGGTCCTGGAGCATTATGAGTTGATTAATTCATCAACTGTTGGGAACACTCACCATAATTTTTCTAGCACGGTGATGCTCTTCTGGATCTATGGTATTCGAAATTTGCTTTGCTCGAATTCCAGAGGATCGTTAATTCAGCATGTTCTGAAGGGTAGAAGGACAGGAAACATACGTCTCGTCAGACACATAGGATTTGAAATCTTTCACGAAGACCTGTCCAGATTTTTGCGGCTTATAGATGTCGTCCCACGCCTGTGCAGAGTTGAAAGAAAGTTCATCTGGAGCCCAACGGATTACATCTCCTACACAACTTCAGTTCTAGTAAGAATGGAGCTTGTGTTTGGAAACGAACCATATTTCTCATGGAGTTTTTTATAATCTCCACTGAGTGTCCATCCAAAGTCGTTCTGGCGAAGAAGATCTATTATTAGTAAGTCCTTGTCAGACACGGAAGGGTACAAGTAGGTATTATAGTTTTGACTTACGGGTGAGATGGCGGCACGCTTTGGACCCGGAAACTTTGCAAGAGGGTGGAAGTATAAATTATATACAGCACGTCCGACGACATAGACTACAATCTGTAATATTAGTCAGCTTGAATAAATGAATGAGTGGAATGTGTCTTCTTACAAGACTGACCACAGTCGTTGTCGCCATCAACCAATTCAATGACTCCGAGATCGTACCCAGCTTGCCTTTGAGAAGTACGACAAGACCCATCATGCTCAGTACTTTTGTGAAGGAAATAAAAATTTGAGGAATTGGAGAATTGGAGAATTGAAGCTATGTAACAGCCCTTTATAAGGTTGAGTGAGATGTCTGGTGTATGAGTAATGCAGTCCGCTAAAAAAGGAAGTGCTAACAAGTCAACGGCCCCCTAATCAATTAATCCTCCACTCCACACAGCAATATGGACCATGATCCAGATTGGTTCGCTGTCAAGTGTCTTGCTTATGTCTGGATGTCGTGTTCCAATCGGCAAATACAATCGAAATACAATCGGTTGAGTCTGGGGAATATCGGCAGGTGTTCAGAAAATCGGCAGGTGAGGTGAGGGTGATACTAATGGTTCATACTTGGTCTTTGTTTGCTACTATCGCGATCTAATTTTTGCGACGGGATACTGCATTGAGATGCGTCTGCAGCCCTGGTTTTCTGCAAGCTATTCAAAGCGTTTTATAAGTAGCAGATCGGCTTGAAGCTTGCCAAGCTTGCGATCACCTTCACCTTTGTTCAGCTGAAGAAGCTTTGAGCGACGCTCCCTGCGTTCAGTGAACTCGCCGACTCGAACCTGTGACTGCCAATTTTGAAACTGAAGAAGCTTCTGTTCCCAATTTCTCTGAATCTTATTGCTGTTCGTCCGAATTCTGGAACATGTCTCACCCCACCAGCAGCGACAGCGAAGCCGTTGCTTCAACGGCTCTCGATGAGAAAGCTCCACCGGCTGTCGATGAGAAACACTCTGCAGAACCTGTCATACACATCAGCGCGCTCACCGATTTACAAATATTTGATATTGATGCAGTAGAGCTGCCAGATGGGTATTTCCGCTCTCTGTTCTTCATTGGAACGGTAACCGCTACAGGCCTTGCAATTATGTCGGCAAGTACCCCGCGAAAGAAATATAAAAGAACCTGAGATTAAGATGCCTTCACTTAGGGTGTTGGCATTTTTGGTACAATAGCGCCTCTCTTGGGTGTTATCAACGCCGACCTTGGTCCCGATCCAAGCTATACTTGGATTGGACTTGTCTACATCTTGACTTTGGGACTGGGACAACTCTTCTGTGGACGCTTTTCTGATCTTTTTGGACGCCGTTGGTTCTTCATTTCGGGAAGTGCTTTGTCACTCGTCGGCTGTATCGTGAGCGCAACTGCTACAAGCATTCCTATACTTATTGGGGCTACGGTTTTAGTCGGATTCGCAGCATCCGCCCAGCAGTCATACACCTATGTCCTAACAGAAATCGTTCCAATGAAGTGGCGATTTTATGCATCGTCGTGGATATACCTCTGCTGTGTTCCATGGTCAGGATTTGGTCCAGCCATAGCATATGGCCTTGTTCAACATAGCAAGCATACATGGCGATCATGTTATTATGTGTTCATCGGTGTCAACGTTTTGACAATACTCTGTTTTTTCTTCTTGTAAGTCCCATCGATGCTACCTAGAATCTTCCTGAGACTGACAAATCCCAGCTATCACCCACCCACCTTCGGTGACAAATGGACCAACAGGAAGACCAGAAAGCAAGTCATCCGAGACTTCGACTATATCGGCCTCGTTTTGGGTACCGGAGGTATAGTTGTCTTTTGCATAGGGGTTTCATGGGGGGGCTCCTACTACCCATGGAAATCCGCCCACATTATTACAGCAATTCTTGTTGGATTCGTCGCCCTGGTAGCGTTCGCCCTTTACGAAGCATTTGTGGATTTGAAAGAGCCACTTATGCCCATGCGTCTTTTCAAAAATCTCGGTTGGGTTGGATCTATCTGGATGTTGGCTTGCGCAGCAAGTGTTTACTTCGCCTTTTCAATTGTATGGCCAATCATGGTATTTGGGTTGTATACGAGTGATCAGACAAAAGGAGGATTGCTTTGCTGTGTGACTGGGCTTGGGACGAATATGGGCCAGATTTTTTCTGGTGTAGCAGCGAAGGGCATCGGGCGTCAGAAGTATCAAGCCATATTCGCTACAACAGCGATGATGATTATTCTAGCATGTATGTCTCCCTCCTTTCTCCCTTGGTATATTCCGTTTCTTCTCCTTTGGTTACCTCATCAGGTATCAAGAACGACTTTTGATCGAGCACGCTCTAATGATGGACAGGCGCCGCTGTAGAAACACCCTATAACCAAAATACCATTGCCGCTCTCCTCTTCTTCGGCCTCTTCTTCTCGGGCTGGGCCGATGGCCTCGGTTTAACTATCGCCAGCATAGAAATTCCAGATCAAACGGAAATCGGCACCGCCATGGGAGTGGCCTCCATCGTGCGCCAGGTCGTCTCTACCGTCGCCTCAACTATCTACACCACTGTCCTGACCAACCGCCTCGATAGCACCATCCCAAAAGAGGTGCCCCCAAAGCTCATCGCAGCAGGATTACCAACTTCGTCGGTGGCATCTTTTCTCAGTGCAGTGGTAGTCGGGACTCCAGAGGCTTTCTCAAAGGTTATTGGTTTGACGAGTGAGATTGAGGCGATTGGGATTGCCGCGTATAAGGTTGCGAATGCTGATGCGTATAGGACTGTCATGCTCACTACCATTGCTTTTAGCGCGCTTTGCGTTCTCGGTGCTGTTGCAACGCCTCATGTGGATAAGTATATGACGGGTACTGTTGTTGCTGCTTTGCATACAGATAAGGATGAAGAGAAGGCAGTGGCTCGAGAATGAACTGAATTCTTGTGATAGTAATTATGAATATGAATGGAAATGCGATGTTGTTAATGCCATGGTTTCCGTAAATACAGTATGGTTGGAGTAATAACTGAATGGGGAGGAACAATGAACAAACAGGACAAACAGCTAGCTAGCTTTCAGCTTTCTTGTAGTATCGTTATACTTTATTACAATCACTACGTGCAGGATCTTTCTTGCTTCGACTTCTTCACCATCCGTGACTGCAGGAACAAATACGAAGGGAAGAATTTCCAACGCTACACCACCGTGCTCAAAGCCTCAGAAACTTCCCAGAGCTGCAAGTAGAGCTATAACACATTAGGTGATTAATAATATAGCCTTTGATTTTGCTAAGCACCTAAAATTAACTGCGTTAAGCCCGGCCGCTCGTGGATTCTGAGACAACAATAGCTTTCGCCTGACACTTGATTAAATCTACCAAAAATATGCTACCTTAGGGTTCTAAACCGTGTTTATTAATCTAAATATTATAAAATAAATATAAGTACTTTAGTAAATATAAATAACTAAGTACTATAAAGCAAGTCATAACTTGCTATTAAGAGCGCGTTCAGTTCGATTTTCCCCCTTCCCCCCACAATTTAGGTCTAATTTGCATAATTTATTAGCCAAATCAAAAGCAAAATCACTAATAAATAAGTGATGTATGGGCACGAGGTTCTCGTGGTCAATATGGAGGCAAGACAAGAGCACGAAGCGAGAAAACTACATACTTGCAGCTGGCCATAAAGCTTTTTGAGAAGTAAAATGATAAGGCTTCACTTTTAGTCGAAGCGAATTGGCATGGAGAGGTCGTGTTGCTAGAATGCCGTAATTAACGACGGTTAAGTTACAAGGGAATGAATACCTTAGGACGAGCTTTTGTATGTGTCCATGTGTGCAATCTGGTCTCAGGTATCAGACAAAGAAAATTGGAGGATGGAGTCACAGAGGACTGAGGCCTGAGGGTTATCGAAGGACCTTAATCGAGAAAGGATCAAATCTATACGTGAATATCAATAGATCTATGGTCTCGCGGAACTCCGCCTCGCCAAAATAAAATTGTATGTAATCTTACTTGTATGTATCCTCCTAGAAATATACTTCAATGCAATGCTTTCGAAAAGAAGGTACGTAGAATACCTGCTGCTGTACTTCAGAAACGCTAATGTGAGTAGATCAATGCCATCTTTTCATCATGACTCACCTGTCAGGGGTAAGGATAAGGAAGAGACGACTCCAGAATCAGGTCTTAGTGAAATTGTCATGAATCCCCCAGAACCCATGGGGAGAGACAAAAAATAATACTACATCACTGAGCACTAAGGACCAACATGCGCGGGGTAAGGACGTTTTGGGAAGTCAAGCCCTCTAGAAAGTATTCGACGCCCCTACGGAAGTCTCGAGTTCGACCAGCGCTTACAGTTGCCCTCAAGATGAGATCGCATATCCCAAAGAAAGCCCCAGACCTAACAAGGACTTGAAACAACCTGCAACTGGAGATAATGGCTTTATAGCTGATGTATCTAAACTAAAAGACTCTGTTTCTGGAGAAATCGAAAATCCGAGCGGTAAGGACGTCGATATGAAAGACTTGACCGACACCAGAAGCGTTGATGGTTTCACAAACAGACTTTTTTACTCTGCTGTCCTCAAAAATTCTCCTAAGTCGCCCTTTGAAAAGCTGACAGGCTATCGAAACACCCTCGAATCCTGCCACTTTACAACGTATGGGTAGAATTAGTTGCCCTGCTATCTGGCGGACTAATACATGGGTTTTGGTCTTTCTGGTAGTGGTCCACTAATTTCGCTCGCATCATCCCGGTCTCCACACACGTGAGCTGCGTGCTTTGCCAACAACCGAACATTCGCATTCGTGCTGAACTCGACCTGTCCCAGCA